>Ga0302317_10001182_pt1 | contig 19935 bp, 16 predicted proteins | sample III_Palsa_N3_3_FD_200450 | JGI IMG/M metagenome (GOLD analysis project Ga0302317, IMG submission 200450) | Peat permafrost microbial communities from Stordalen Mire near Abisko, Sweden - III_Palsa_N3_3 | ecosystem: Environmental > Terrestrial > Soil > Palsa > Peat permafrost | place: Sweden...
TGAGCTTTCAGCTCAAGCAGGGCGAGGCAGAGATGCCTGTGAACATGCTCGGCACCTATATGGCAACGCAGATTGACCTGATGCAAAGCCCCGAGGTGCTGCTGCCGGTGGTCGATCAACTTGATCTGATTCATGACGACGAATTTTCCTCCGGATATAGCGGCAGCGACAGCGCCGCTATCCGCCACTATGCGATGACCATTCTCGCCAAGCACGTAGCCATCCTTCAGGGCCAGGGAAGCCAGCTGCTGTACGTGACAGCGACCTCGCGAAATTCGATCAAGGCCGCAAAAATTGCCAATGCGATTGCAGACGAATATTCCTCCGAGGAGCGCCAACGACTGAAGGATCCCGCCGACGTTCGCGCGCAGAACTACTCCGAGCAGCTGGCTGAGCTCAAAGCCAAGGTCATGGCGGCCCAACAGAAGGTCACAGAACTGCGACAGCAGACTGGCGTCCTGACGCTCGCCAATGACAATGCCGCTGGCGCGAATGATCCCGACACGCAGACGCTCATCAGCTTGGAGCAGCAGTTACTCGTGGCGCAGAACACCCGGCGCATGGCCGAGTCCGCGGCGAGCCTGGCGCCTATCCTTGACGGGGGTGCCGCAGGGGAAGGCGGCGTAGTGCCACCCCAGATTCACGATCTGACCGTCGAAATCAACGCCAAGACCGCGCAGCTGTCGGAACTGAGCACCACCTATGGCCCCCGTCATCCAAAGGTGATCGCGCTGCAGAGCGAGATCAACCAGGCACGGGCGAGCCTCAGGCGGGAGGCCGGCCAATTCTTGGAGCAATCACGTAAAACGGAAGATCAGCTGCAACACGCTATTGACGGCCAGCGGCAGAAGATTCTCTCCGTGCGCAAGGTTCAGGACCAGGGCTCCAAGCTGGAGCTGGAACTCGAGTCCGCGCAGTCGGTCTACAAGCGCGCGCTCGACGGCTACGACCAGATCGTGTTCGCATCCCTCGGCAATGCTACGAACGTCGGTTTCGTCAGTCGCGCCACCGCACCGGTGGAAGCGGCTAATTCGAACAAAATCAAGTTTCTGGCGGCCGCCCTGATCCTGTCGCTGATCATCGGTATTGGCGCGCCCCTCTCCTATGAGTTATTTGCGGATCGCCGGCTATATTGCCGCGACGATCTCGAGCGCCACTTTGGCATTCCCGTGCTGGCTGAATTCGGCGCAAAGTCCATACCAAACTTAGTGGGATCGAAATGACCGCCAGCCCGTATTCCAATGAGTCTCCCGACGTTGATGATGCCATCATCGACCTGCTGGTTGACCGTCATGCCATTTCCCCTGATACCGCGGCCACCATCCGGCGCATCATGGAGACCGAAGGGGTCCAGTGGAGCGTAGCGGCCGCGATGAGCGGCATGTTGACGCCTGAACAGATCGAACAGGCGCTCATGTGGTCAGAGCAGCGTCGCGCGGAAGGGTCCGGCGACAGCATTTTCGAGCGCGCGCTGAAGCGACCGAAGGGCCAGCTCGTTGCCAGAACGGGCGGCAGCGTCGTCAAGCCTGGACCACAGCTGCTTTTGGCACATGATCCGTACAATCCCCACGGCGAGAAGATCCGCTCCCTGCGCACCGAACTGCTCCTGCTCGCCGACAGCGCCACCATGTTTCTGGCGATCGTGAGTTCAGGGTCTGCCGAGGGACGCTCGGCACTGGCGGCGGAGCTGGCGATCGCCTTCGGGCAACTGGGCCGCCGGACGCTGCTGGTGGATGCGGATATGCGCAAACCTTCCCAGCATCTGCTGTTTCAGACCAGCAACGATTACGGGCTCGCCGAGAGTATCGAAGGCAGACAGACCGCCATCCTGCACTCCGTTGAGAACGTGCCGGCGATGTCACTGCTGACAGCGGGAAACGCCTCCTCCAATCCCCTGGAGCTGTTATCGGACCGTCAGTTTGATCGTCTGACCGACAGCTGGCGTAGACAATTTGAATTCGTCATCATTGACACACCTCCCGTCAGTCAGTATTCCGACGGATTGACGGTCGCAACGCTGGCCGGGCGCGTTTTGCTGGTCAGCCGCTCGGTGGCGACGTCCTTCAAGGATATGAAGGAGATGCTGCGGCGGCTCGCATTGACCCGCTCCCAGATTCTTGGGGCAGTCATCAACAATTTCTGAAGAGCTACTGTTCGACACGCGCCTCGCCGGCCGGCGCATATTTCTCTCGCGCACTCCAGCTGAAGCGCAACGTGGTACGGGCCCATATCTTGAGCGCGTACAGTTCAAGCGCCCCGTGCTGCGCACGGTACTTGGCGTGCATTCGCAGGTAGGAGGATCGCATCCGCCCATCTCCTGCCACGAGCGACTGCATGAGGGAACCTGCCCCCGTGTGATAGTCGCAAATCGGTTGGTCAACGAAGACGAATCCCTTCTGTCGAGCGATCCGCATCCACAGATCCGTGTCTTCACACACGGGCATCACGGTGTCGAAACCACCGACCGCCTCGAAACTTTCGCGCCGGGCCATACAGGCTGAAGTGATGAGCAGGGCCGGATGGAACATCAGATGAGCCGCCAGCTCACGCGGCGAACTCGCCTCACGCGCGATGCGCGCGGCTTCCCGGTAGTGCCGCCGGTTTGACTCCAGATCCGGCCCCTCGCCGAAGGGGATGATCTGGCCAAACGCCATGCCGACATCCGGGGCCGCATCGAGGTGCTCCGTGAGCGTGGCCAGCGCCCGGGGTTTCAGCAAATCGTCGTCGTCGAGAAAATGCAGATAACGCCCACGCGCCAGCTTCGCCCCTTCATTGCGCACCACCGCAGGCTTGCCACCGGAATTTTCTGGCCGCGCGACATATCGCAACCGCGTGTCGCCGATCGCCGACAGGGCCGCACGTGCCGATGCGCCGGGGTCATCGTCGAGCACCAGGACTTCGAGCGAGGGGCCACTCTGGGTCAGTGCGCTCCTCACGGCATCCACGACCTGCCGCTCGCGACGATAGGTCGGCACGATCACGGAGACGTCCAGTTGTGGCGACGCCTGTTGTTGCGTTTCGTGCACCAAAGCTGCTCCTACCGCTTGTTCACATAATACGGCGTCGGCCTTCCGAATGCGACACAGGTGAGGTCTTTAACTGCGCATAACATATTGTTATTAAATATAATGGCAGAAATGGACGTAGGGGCAGCGTAGGACTCTGACTGGGGCCAGCATAAGCCCGGACTTACATCGTGTGTGCCGGCAGATTTCGGGAGTGTGCAGCACCCCACATTTCGACCATGAAATGGGTTACGGCCCCTTGTGTGCATGCTGCGCTGTGCCCACACTGCGAGATCTAAATTGGCCCAGCGAGTTTTTCGCATGGTCCCGCCGGACGAACTGTCCGGCATGGCGCGTGGCGCCCGAGGTTGGTGATGGCAGGTGCTGCAGGTTCTATTGATCAAAGACGGGTAAGGATCGGCAGTGTCGAACCGGCCCTCGTCGCACTGCTGAAGCAGCTGGACCCGCTGATCGTGCTCCTGAGCCTGTTCGCCTGCGAGCTGGCGTATCGGGACCGCTTTACGCCGGACCTTGGCGTCTACGCCACCATCGCCTTCATCATTACCGGACAGCTGTTCGATCGACTGGATTTCCGGGAAGTCGGACACTCCTTCTCGGACTTCTCCAGGACCTACGCGCGGGTGCTGCTGCAATGGGCCTCGGTGATCGCAATCCTGCTGTTCGCGGCGTTCGCCTTCAAGGTCAGCTCGGACCTGTCACGCAGGGTGGTGCTCACCTGGTTCGGCGTCACCCCGCTGGCGCTATCCGGGGCACATGCCATGCGGTTGCGGGCGCGCTGGTTCGCAGCCAACGGCGCCAACGCGCCCCGCCACATCATCATCGGGGTCAACGAAGTGGGTTTTGAGCTCGCCCGTCGACTACCCCCGAACGGTTTCCTCGGTTACTTCGATTTCAGAAGCGTCGACCGCCTCGCCCATATACTCGAACCAACGAGGCTGACCGGCCACTGCAAGGACGTGGCGGATTACGTTCGCGCGCAAAGCATCAATGTCGTCTACATTGCACTGCCGCTGTGCAATGTGCCGCGGATGAGCGAGCTCATGACCGCGCTGCGCGACACCACCGCATCGGTGTACTTCGTCCCGGACGCATTCGCGTTCGACCTCATCCAGGGCCGCCTGGTCGAGATCAACGGCATGCCTGCCCTGTCGGTGTGCGACACGCCTTTTCATGGCATGGATGCCGTGCTCAAGCGCGCGACCGATCTGGTATTCGCCAGCATCGGGCTGCTAATGATCAGTCCGCTGATGCTGGCGATCGCCGCCGCCGTCAAGGCAACCTCCAAGGGGCCGGTACTCTTCCGTCAGCGCCGATACGGTCTGAACGGCGAGGAGATCGTCGTCTACAAGTTCCGCTCGATGCGCACCACAGAAGACGGTCCGGTCGTGACGCAGGCTACGCGGGATGACCCGCGCGTGACGCGCGTGGGGCGACTGATCCGCAAGACCTCGATCGACGAGCTGCCGCAGCTGTTCAACGTGTTGCAGGGTAAAATGAGTCTCGTCGGCCCGCGTCCGCATGCGATCGCGCATAACGAGATGTATCGCAAGCTGATCAGCGGCTACATGATCCGTCACAAGGTGCGCCCCGGTATTACGGGTCTCGCGCAGGTGAACGGCCTGCGGGGTGAAACGGAGACCCTGGAGAAAATGGCCGAGCGCGTTCGCTATGACCTGGAGTACCTGCGAAACTGGTCCCCATGGCTGGACGTGAAGATCATTTTCAGGACGCTCTGGCTCGTCGTGGGCGAGAGCAAGAACGTCTACTAGGGCGCGCTGGATCCCATTGGGCGCGATAGTCCACGAGATCGACGATTTTGACCTGACCGAATTCGTGGCGGTTGCAGCCGCATTTGGCCAGGATCGCTACGGCTTCGTCGTCACCCCGAATGTCGATCACCTTATCCGTTATTACGATGATCCCGGATTTCGCGACCACTACCGGGCAGCCACCTACATCCTCATGGACAGCCGCTTTGCCAGCCGCCTAGTGCGCCTGACCAAGGGCCTGCGCCTGCGCGTGTGTACCGGCTCGGATCTGACCGCCGCCCTTTTCGCACGGGTCCTGACGCCCACTGACCGCGTGGTGCTCATCGGGGGCAGCGTGCAGCAGTCGCAGGCAATTGCGCAACGATATGGCTTGCGCGATCTGCATCATCACAATCCGCCAATGGGCTTCATCCATGACCCGGCCGCCACCGAGCGCTGTCTTACCTTCATCGAGAGCCTGAGTCCGTTCCGGTTCTGCTTCCTGGCCGTCGGCTCACCGCAGCAGGAAGTGCTGGCGCATGCCCTGCAGCAGCGCGCCCAGGCGCGCGGCTTAGCCCTGTGCGTGGGCGCTTCTTTGAATTTCATCAGCGGCTCGGAGCGGCGCGCGCCGCTGTGGATGCAGCACGGCGGTCTTGAGTGGCTGTATCGGCTGGCGCAGAACCCGCGGCGACTGGCCCGCCGCTATCTGGTGCGCGGACCCCGCATCTTTGCCCAGGTGCTGCAGTCGCAATACGTGCTACGCCTGGGCGGCGGGAAGGCGCGGTGATCAACCTCCTGTTGTTGATCCTGGCCATCCCGGCCACATTCTCCTGCGCCTACCTCGCGCTGCTCACGTTGCTGTCGGCGAAACTGCCGGTGCCGGCGCCCTCCTCGCGCCGCTTGCGTTTCGACGTGTTCGTGCCTGCGCACAACGAGGAAGCCGGCATCACGCGGACCGCCCTGAGTCTGCTGGCGATCGACTGGCCGCGCACCGGGTTCCGGGTGATCGTGATCGCCGACAACTGCACCGACCGCACTGCGGAGGTGGCGCGTGCCGCCGGCGCGCAGGTACTCGAACGCCACGACCTGTCGCTACGGGGCAAGGGCTACGCGCTCGCCCACGCGTTCGCCTACAGCGCCCAGGACGGCTTCGCGGACGCCGTGGTCGTGGTGGATGCCGACGCGGAGGTGTCGCCGAACCTGCTGGAGGCCTTTGCCGCGCGGATCGAGCAGGGTGCGAAGGCCATGCAGGCGCAGTACGGAGTCCTCAATCCCTGGTCCTCGTGGCGCACGCAGCTGCTCGCGATCGCCAAGGGAGCGTTCCACATCGTGCGCTCGCGTGCCCGGGAGCGACTCGGGTTGTCGTGCGGCGTGCGGGGCAATGGCTGGTGCGTCACTCACGAACTGCTGCGCGAAGTGCCGTACCGATTTTTCTCCCTCACCGAGGACGTCGAATTCGGCATCGCCCTCGGCATGGCCGGACATCGCGTCGAATATGCAGCCGAGGCGTTCTCGAATGCGGATATGGCGGCCGCCGAAACGACGGCGCGCTCGCAGCGCCAGCGCTGGGAAAAGGGACGCGCCGATATGGTCCGCTCGCGTCTGGTGCCGCTGCTGCGTGCGGCAGTTCTCACCCCGAGCCTGGTCTGCCTCGATCTCACGCTTGAGCTGATCGTGCCGCCGTTGTCCTACCTGGTCATGAACGTGACGCTCCTCGGAGTGCTCGCGGCGGTCCTGATGATGTGGTGGCCTCCCGTCGCATTCTGGGGCTGGTGGGCCCTGGGCTGCGCAGCCATCCTGGTGCTGTACGTGCTGCGGGGGTGGCAATTGAGCGGCATGGGCGCGCGCGGCCTGCTTGCACTGGCACACGTTCCGGGCTTCATTCTATGGCGCATCAAGCTGCTGCTGACGCGCAAGGCCAGCACCGAGTGGGTGCGCACGGAACGCGAGAAGCGCTGAGCGTCAGGACTTTCCGACCATAATGCTGCTCGATATCTCGGAACTTCCCGACGGCCACGAACTTACCGCCGACCTCGTCATCGTTGGCGCCGGCGCCGCGGGGATCACCATCGCCCTGGACCTGATCGGCTCGGGTCAGTCGGTGCTGTTACTGGAATCGGGCGGCCCGGAGGAGGAGCCTGCGACCCAGAATCTCTACGCCGGCACCGTGGTGGATGCACGCCTGCACAGTCCGCCGGACCGCTACCGCCAGCGCCGCTACGGCGGCACGACGAGCATCTGGGGCGGACGTTGCACGCCGTTTGACCCCATCGATTTTGAAGAGCGCGATTACGCACCGGCAGGGGGCTGGCCGATCACGCGCGCCGACGTGGAGCCGTTTTATCCGCGCGCCAACGCGCTGTGTGAGGCGGGCGAGTTTGCCTATACCTCCGAGGAGACATTTGGCCCTGCAGCGCGGCCAATCGTTGCGGGTTTTGCGAGCGCGGACTTCTCCACCGACCGCCTCGAACGCTTCAGCTGCCCGACGAATTTCGCGGCGCGCTACGGGCACAAGCTCAGTGCGAGCGACAACGTACAGGTGGTCACCCACGCCAATCTTACGCAGATCGTCCTGGATGAGAGTGGCCGCCGGGTCACGCATCTGGCACTGCGCTCACTTGCGGGCAAGCAGCTGACGGCCCGTGGCACGCGCTACGTACTCGCGACCGGTGGGCTCGAGACCGCCCGACTGCTGCTCGCAAATCGGGACCGTCACGCGCAGGGCATCGGCAACGATCACGGCGTGGTCGGCCGCTATTACATGTGCCATCTGGCAGGCGTGATCGGCAACATCCGCTTCTCCTGTCCACCGGGGGCGATATTTCGCGGCTACCACGTATCGCCCGAGGGCATTTACTGCCGTCAGCGCTTCACCCTCGAAGAGACGGCGCAGCGGCGCGAGCGGATCGGTAACTTCGTCGCGCGCCTGCACCACCCGCATATCACCGACCCGCGGCACCGCAATGCCGTGCTCTCGCTGCTGTACCTCGCGAAGCCCTTCATTCCGTACGAGTACGCGGTGCGCCTGCACGGCCAGGATGCGGGCTCCAGCGGCAAATGGCTGCGCCATCTCGCCAATGTCGTGACGGATCCCTTCGATGCAGTCGGTTTCGCGTGGCACATGCTGCGCGATCGCAAGCTCGCCGAGCGCAAGTTTCCGTCGATCATCATCAACTCGAAAGCCAATCTGTACAGCGTGGACTTCCATGCCGAGCAGTACCCGAATCCAGCCAGCCGGGTGCTGCTCGATGAGACCCCGGATGCACTCGGTATGCCACGCATTAGGATTGACTGGCGCTACCTGCCGCAGGATGTGCACACGGTGCGTCGGGCACTGGAAATGTTGGCGCAGGACTTCGCGGCCAGCCGCATCGGGCTCCTGGAGTACGACCCGGAACAGGTGGAGGCCGAAATGACCCGTTTTGGCGCCTACGGCGGGCACCACATCGGCACTGCACGGATGGGCAGCGATCCGCATTCGAGCGTAGTCGACGCGGACTGTCGGGTGCACGGACTTGAGAACCTCTTCGTCTCCGGATCGGCCGTCTTTGCGACCTCGAGTCAGGCAAACCCGACGCTGACGGTGGTGGCGCTGGCACTACGGCTCGCGGGGCACCTGCGGCACATCGGGGCGGCCGAATGACCGCCGGCACTCTCCTGGTCTACGGCGTGCACTCACCGCTCGGCAGACGCGTGATGGAGACGTTGGGCTCGAGTGCGGATATCCGCCCCGTGGCGGCGGACTCCTTGGCGCCCGAGGGGTTGCGGGCGGCGGTGCGCGATGCGCGGGCCGTCGTAAATGCCGCCATGGGGGCGCCGGCGGACATCGTGCGAGCGGCCGAGCGACTATCCGCGGCACTGCGCGGCGCCGCACCTGAGAAGCGTCTGGTGCATGTCAGCTCGATGACCGTGTACGGCGAGGCCACGCCGTATGCGGCCGCCCATATCGCTGCCGAGGCCAGGGCGCGGGTTTTCCCGCAGACGGTGGTGCTGCGGCCGGGTGTCGAATACGGTCCCGGTTGCGAGGCATGGAGCGGGCGCATCGCCCGCTGGCTCGAAGCACGGCGCATCGGGGATCTCGGCGCTGGCGGCGACGGCTATTGCAATCTGGTCTTCATCGACGATCTGGTGCGTGCCGTGCTCGCCGCCGCGCAGCAGACGGCGGCGCCCGGTGGCGTATTCAACGTCGCAATGCGCGATCCCCCGACCTGGAATGAGTATCTGATCGCCTTCGGGGTCGCGCTCGGCGCGATACCGGTGCGCCGCATGACCCGGCGCCGTTGGGCCATCGAAACCAAGTTGCTGGCGCCGCCGCTGAAGGTCGCCGAACTCACGATCGGCCGAGTGCCATTCATCGCAAGACAGCTGCCACCGGCGATACCGCCCTCGTTTCGGCGCCTGTGTACCCAGGAAATCCGCCTCGATGTTGGCGCCACCGAAGCGGCGCTGGGGCTTACCTGGACACCGATGCCGGCAGGCCTGAGAGCCGCCGCAGCGGCCTACCGCAGGAAGCGCCCGCGCGGCTAGCGGGCCGGTTGTCCCGTCCAGCGCGGACGTGTAACCTTGCGCCGCGCGCTCATACCGCGTCCCCATCGTCTAGAGGCCCAGGACATCGCCCTTTCACGGCGGTAACACGAGTTCGAATCTCGTTGGGGACGCCAATTTTCAACGACTTAGCGCGAATAATTGGTCTCGATCCAGTTGCGGTAGCTGCCGTCCATGACGGCCTGCCACCAGCTCTGATTGGCCAGGTACCACGCAAAGGTATCGCGCAGCCCCGCCTCGAGGGTGACCGCTGCCCGATAGCCCAGTTCCGTCTGGATCTTGCGGCAGTCGATGGCATAGCGTCGGTCATGCCCGGCACGATCGGTGACGTAGGTGATCAGGCCGACGGCGGTCTGGTCACGTGCCGCCGGGGACTGGGGGAACCGGCCCTGCAGCTGGGGGTCCTCGGCAAATATCTCATCGGCGATGCGGCATAGCATCTGCACCAGCTGGATGTTCTCGCACTCAGATCCGCCCCCGATGTTGTAGACCTCGCCAACGCGGCCCTGCATCAGGACCAGCTCGATGCCCCGGCAGTGATCGCCGACATGCAGCCAGTCACGCACGTTGCGCCCATCGCCATACACCGGCAGGGAGCGCCCATGCAGGATATTGACGATCATCAGTGGGATCAGTTTCTCGGGGAAGTGGTACGGCCCATAGTTGTTTGAGCAGTTGCTGGTCGTGACCTGCAGACCATAGGTGTGATGGTAGGCGCGTACGAGGTGGTCGGACGCCGCCTTGCTCGCCGAGTAGGGAGAGTTCGGAGCATAGGCCGTGGACTCCGTGAAGCCCGCATCCAGCGGCCCGAGGGATCCGTACACCTCATCGGTGGATACATGGTGAAAGCGATGCTCCGGCGCCAGACCTTCGATGAGCCAGACTTTGCGGGCCGCCATCAGCAGCGAATGCGTACCCAGCACGTTGGTTTGAATGAACGCATCCGGCCCATGAATCGACCGATCGACGTGCGATTCAGCTGCAAAATGCACGATGGTATCGATGCGCTCGCGCCGCAGCAGTTGCTCCACCAAGGCGGTGTCGCCGATATCGCCGACGACAAAACTCAAACGCGAATTATCCTTTACCGGATCCAGATTGGCGCGGTTTCCCGCGTACGTCAGGGCATCCAGAACGACCACCACGTCGGCCGGGTGATGGCGCAACCAGTAGTGGACGAAATTCGAACCAATGAAGCCGGCGCCACCCGTGACCAGAAGCCTCGTCATTACATCCTCGCGATATCAACGCGGGGCATGATGACATCGCCAGGGACAGCGGGTCTACCGCCCTTGATCAGTTCGCCGTGTTGGTCCTGTGCATGACACAGTCGAACTCGATGACCGACAGGTTCTTGTCGCGATTCACCGAATAGAGGCCGCTCACTTCATACCCCAGCGATTTGCATACGCCGATCGCATCGGTCCAATTTGGCATTCCCTCATAGATCGGCTTGACCGAGACCTCGGACTGCAGCGCCAGGATGTTCGGCATGCTGACTGATGCGCCGCCGAGTACCTCCAGGTCGTAACCTTGTGTATCCATCTTCAGATAGACGCGCGGCGCTCGCAGGCCGGAAACGGTATGCGCGAACAGAGAATCAAGCGTCACGACCTTGACCGTCTCCTTGACCCCCGCAGTTGACTCTACTCCGAACTCCTCGTTGCAGTACTTCGTGGCACCGAGGAACGAGGCGAATACAGAGTAGTCCGGGACATTGATCTGCAGGCTGGCGCTAGCGCGACCCAGGGCAAGGTTGTAGGTCATCCAGGAAGCATCGCCTTTGGCATTGGCGCACAGGTGCTCATAGCTATCGCGCACCGGCTCGAACGAAACAATGCGTCCGGTGTAGCCGATTTCTCGCAGCCACTGACCGTATTCGCCAAAATGCGCACCGGCATCGATGACGCAGTTGATTTTCAGCACCGAAAACAATTCCCGAAGGGTTTCCTCGAGGTTATCGACCGGCAATTTTTTAACGATCAGACCCCGCGAGCGCAGCATCTGTTTAACCATCGCCTTCAACGACCACGGACGGGTCGAACGAAGGTCGCGAACTGGCCGGTCCAAATTCTTGGGCGGAGTAACTTCGAGTTCCAAACCAGCCGCTGTGCGGGAATACACTTCCACGATACTTCTTCTCCAGTTAAACGAACCGGCTCTACTGGCTTGCCGGCAGCGGCCACGAATTTTCACTTTACACCAGGCCCTTCTGGATCGCTTCCACCCAATGCATCCCCGGGAGTGGGATTTATCCTACGAACCCGTTACACCAGCGTGAAACTAACGTGTGGCTTGTCTGGGCCGACGGTTTCATTTAGGCCTTGTGCCGTCGCATCGGGCGGCTCTAAGCCCTTGATTATCCAGTTATTCATGAGGGCGGCGCGACTGTACCGGAGTCCTGGTAACGCAGAAGCTGCGGCAGGCTTTCCTAATGCATGCATTTGTCTCACTTGTGACTACGCATAAGGCTTCGGCTACGCCTAGGGCAGCAACCCGAACACTCCGACACTGGTGGTGGTCGCAACGAAGACCTTGCCGTCCGCGACCGTCGGCGCAATGAATTTATTGCCTGCTCCAAACTGATCCCGGCCGTTGGCGGCCTGGTTGCTGTTGTAGAGCTCCTTAGCCAGGTTGGTGGCGTCGTAGGCGTGCAGCACAGCAGGACCTGAACCGGGATTCTCGTACGCCCAGACGATCCCATTGGCAGTGCCGTTCGCGGACACCACCGGCGAGGTCCCCGGGTACCCGAACTGAGTGGCGCTCTGCGACACGGCCGATGAGGAAACCTGCGCATTGGTCACTGAGAACGCCATCAGCTTGTTGCCGTTGGGTCCGTAGTAAATCGAGCCGTTGAACCAGGCTGCGGTCGCCCACACGCCACCGGACAAAGAACCATCGAGTTCCTGATAGATGTTGTTGGCCGAAGCGCTGAACTTGCCGAGCGAGTCGCGACTCACGACATAGAGGTTGCCGTCCTTGCCGGCTCCCACCGCCAAGTGCCGCACCGTACCCGTGGCATCGGTCTGGTCAGGCAGCAGCATGATGCCGCCGGAGCCCAGATCCACATCGTTCTGGGAATCCGCCACACCATTATCCAGGGCGAAATAGTCGGCCACCGCGAGCGCACCCCCGCTGGTGGAGATCTTCAGGAACGAATTGCCATAGTCCCCGCCGCTGGGAAAGCCACTGCCATTCAGATTGGTATCAAAGAGACCATTGGCCGTGAGCAGATACACATTGCCCGCGGAATCCGCCGCCGGTCCACCCCCGCTCATCCAGATTGCCGGACCCTGGTTGGCATTGCCGGAACCCGATGCGTTCGGGGCAACATTGAGGACGGCGGTCTGCGCCAGCGTGCCCTCGCTGTAGGCCATCACCCAGCCACCATAGGGGGCGTCGTCACAGTGCGATGTGAAAGTGGTGTAGATCACGCCGTTCAACAGCAGCAGGGCCGCGCGCTCCTCGTACTGGCCGGGCGCGAACGTGGTCGACATGTAGGTCGCCGAGATCTCTTTCGGACTGTTGGTCTGTTCGGCGCCCGTCGTCACATCCAGCGCATGCAGCCGCTGGTGATAGTTGCCGGAAGCATCCTTGGTCATCGCCATAACGAAGATCGTGCCATGCGCGCCCGCGGCGCGGTCGATCACCGGGGTGGCGGTGATGCCGATCTGAGGCACGACCTGGAAGCAGCCGTGGGTGTCACTCGGGGTCTCCCCCGAGCCATTGAGCGAGACCTTCCACAGCGTCGTGCCGCTGTCGGAGTCGACGCCGTACACCGAATTGTTCTCGGTCGCGATGAACACGACATTGTGGCTGGTGGCCGCCACCGTAAGCTTGGAGAGATACAGCGGCTGCGCGTCCACTTTGCCGTCCACCTGCAGATTGCGCAGCAGTCCAAACGTCGAGGAGTTGACGTTCGCGGTCGTCAGTACCGACTCCGTCACGTTCTGGCCCGTCCGCAGTGCGTCGTTCTTGTACGTGACCACGTCGGTGCCGCTCGCAGGAGTGCTTGGGCCGGTAGGCGTCGAGGGAGTGCTCGGTGTCGTCGGGGAAGTGGCAGCCGTCGATGACCCACCGCCCCCGCCACAGGCCGCCAGGGTGGCCAGCATGGCGAGGCTCAGAAAGTTCGAGGCAAGGGCGACGCATCTGCGGTTGGACATGGTTGGATCACCGAGGCTGAGGACCAAAAAAATCAGGGTCGCACAGGCCGCCCTGAAATGTATATCAGTCGTCAAAATGCGACGCGCCGCGCGGGAGCGCTTTTCTGGTAGCGGTTGTCACAGGTTAGTGGTCCAATGCGCGGCTATTTGGCACCCGTGCGAATCGTGGAATGCGGGACGAAGCGGCGCGATGAAACGAATAGAACCCTTTGCGTTCGTACGTGACCTGGCCACGCGCTGGGACGCGGTCGCGCTCGTCATCGTGCTGGGGTTGCTGGTCGCACTCGGGGAGGCCAGTCGTGGCCTGTTCGAACCGCTGGCCAAGCTCAAGGCCACCCCCATTTCCCTCGACCCTTCCGAACTGCCCTTTTATGCGGCCCGTTCGACCCTGCGGATGTTCGCAGCATTGGGCGTATCGCTCGTATTCACCTTCACCTACGCCACCTGGGCGGCCAAGAGCCCCCGGGCCGGCAAGCTGCTGGTGCCGATCCTCGACATCCTGCAGTCCGTGCCGATCCTGAGTTTCATCTCCATCACGGTGGTGTTCTTCATGTCCCTCGCGCCCGGGCGGGTCGTCGGCGCCGAGTTTGCGGCCATTTTCGCGATCTTCACCAGTCAGGCCTGGAACATGGCCTTCAGCTTCTACCAGTCGCTGCGCACCGTGCCGGTGGAGCTGCGGGAAGCGGCGCGCTCGTTCCACCTCAGCGGCTGGATGACCTTCTGGCAGGTCGAGGTGCCGTTTTCGCTGCCGGGTCTGATCTGGAACACCATGATGTCCATGTCCGGGGGCTGGTTTTTCGTGGTGGCCTCCGAAGCCCTCACGGTGGGCCACACCTCACTGGCGCTTCCCGGCATCGGGTCCTATATCGCCGTCGCCATCCAGCAGAAGAACATGGCCGCCATCGGGTGGGCGGTGGCCACGATGCTCGTGGTCATTCTCCTCTATGACCAGCTGCTGTTCCGGCCGCTGGTGGCCTGGGCCGACCGGTTGAAGTTCGAACAGGACGCTACCGGCCAGGCACCGGCCTCCTGGGCGCTGACCGTGATGCAGCGTTCGCGGCTGCTGTCCCTGATCACGGATGGCTTCTTCGCCGCGGTGCGCTGGAGCAGCGCAAAGCTGCCGGTCGCGAAGTCCGGCGCCCGCCGCTCGGGTGCCCGAGAAAATACCCTGCGCGACCGGATCTTCCTGGGAGTGGTCATCGCGATCGTGGCGCTGGGTCTGTGGCGAATCGCCGCCAACCTGGTCGCCACCACTTCGGTCGTCGAAGCGCTGAAAGTCAGTGGGCTGGCCCTGATCACCATGGTGCGCGTGTTTGTCTTCATCGCCATCGCCAGCGCGATCTGGGTGCCCGTCGGGGTCTGGGTGGGACTGCGGCCGCGGGTCGTGGCCTATGTACAGCCGGTCGCGCAGTTCATGGCAGCCTTTCCGACCAACCTGCTGTTCCCGTTCGTGGTGTCGTTCATCGTGCGCTGGAAACTCACGCCCGACATCTGGCTGAGCCCGCTGATGATCCTCGGGACCCAGTGGTACATCCTCTTCAATGTCATCGCCGGTGCGTCCTCGATCCCCGGGGAATTGCGCTACGCGGCGGACAATTTCAACCTGCGCGGCTGGCAGTGGTGGAAGACGCTCGCCCTGCCGGCGGTCTTTCCGTACTACGTGACCGGCGCCATCACCGCCTCCGGCGGTTCCTGGAATGCCGCATTCGTCGCGGAGTTCACCAGCTGGGGCTCCACTCAGGTCACCGCCCATGGCGTCGGGGCCTACCTTGCCGAGGCGAGCGCCGCCGGCGACTTCCATGCCATCATACTGGGTACGGTGACCATGTCGCTGTTCGTGGTCGTCATCAACCGCTTCTTCTGGCGCCCCTTGTACTATTACGCGGAGCGACGCTACCGGCTCGCTTAAGAGATCTGCCATGAATACCGCGCCACTGTTACAGGTCAAGGACGTCTGCAAGGCATTTCCCAAGCCCGATGGCGAGGGCCAGCACATCGTGCTGGAAGGCGTGAACCTCACCATCAATGAGGGCGAAGTGGTCGGCTTGCTCGGCCGTTCCGGCTCGGGCAAATCGACACTGTTGCGCTGTATCGCGGGTCTCTCGAGCCCCACCGGCGGCACCCTCTCCTACCTCGGCGAGCCGATCGACGGGCCCGCCCACGGCATCTCGATGGTGTTTCAGAGCTTCGCGATCTTCCCCTGGCTGACGGTGTACGAGAATGTCGCCCTCGGCCTCGAGGCGTTGCATGTCGCACCGCCGGAAATCAGGCGCCGCGCCCTGGCGGCCATCGACCTGATCGGCCTGGACGGCTTCGAATCCGCCTACCCGCGCGAGCTCTCCGGCGGCATGCGACAGCGCGTGGGCTTTGCGCGCGCACTGGTCGTGCATCCCAACATCCTGCTGATGGATGAGCCGTTTTCGGCGCTGGATGTGCTGACCGCGGAAACCCTGCGCACCGACTTCCTGGACCTGTGGACGGAAGGCCGCATGCCCATCAAGGGCGTGATCCTGGTGACCCACAACATCGAGGAGGCGGTGCTGATGTGTGACCGCATCCTGGTGTTCGCCAGCAATCCAGGCCGCATTCTCACCGAGATCCGGGTCACCCTGCCCCAACCCCGCAATCGCCTGGACCCGAGCTTCCGCGCGCTCGTGGAGAGCATCTACGTGGTCATGACCACGCGCCTGGCCGGGGAGTCGCATGCCCGCAACGAACGCTTCCCGGGACTCGGAATCGGCACGGTGTTGCCGCACGTCTCCTCGAACCTGCTGGCTGGCCTCGTTGAAACGGTGGCGGCGGCGCCCTTCTACGGCACGGCCGACATGCCGAAGATCGCCTCGGACCTGCAGATGGAAATCGACGAGTTGTTCCCGGTGGCCGAAACGCTGCAGATGATGCGCTTCGCGGAAGTGGCCGGCGGTGACATCCGCCTCACGGAAATCGGCAATGTGTTCGCGAATTCCGAATCAGATGACCGCAAACGCATCTTCGCGCGCCAGCTGCTGAACTACATACCCCTGGCAGCCCACATCCGCCGTGTGCTCGATGAGCGTCCCAGCCATGTGGCCCGCAAGAGCCGCTTCTCGGACGAACTCGAAGATTACATGAGTGAGGACGACGCGGAACGCACCCTGCGCGCCATGATCAGCTGGGGCCGTTACGCCGAGGCCTTCGCGTACGACGACGAGCACGCCTCCTTCAGTTTGGAAAATCCGAGTTAAAAGGCGACCCCCGCCGACACGAACTCACCGTGAAAGCGGAACCGGCCGCAATAGGGCGGGCTCACGATCCCGGCGAGCACCAGGGGCCGCATGGGAGTGATCTCAAACAGCGCCGGCGCGAGCGCTCCCACCGTCGCATCGAAATCCGTGACCTGTACGGACAGGTCCGCGAATTTCAGCCACTGCGCGGTCAGCGGCGACTGGCATTTGTAGAACGCCTCCTTCGCGGCGAACACCAGCGCCGCCGCGGCGACCCGGCGGTGCTCCGGCAGTGATTCAAGCCAGCGCAGTTCCGCGGGCACGCAGATCCGCGGCCACAGGTCCGCGTGCACCTTGCCGACAATCTCGGTATCGACACCCAGTCCCCGAAATGCGCTGCACGGCGCGACCACCGCGGCGCACAGGCCCCGGGTGTGCGTGATGCTGCCCACGACCGCGGCGGGCCACACGGGCCGCCGGTCCGCGGCGGCCAGCAACGCGAAGCCGGTGATGCCAAGCTGCGCCAGCGCAAGCCGCGCGCACAGGCGCCCCGCGGCATATTCAGCGGCGCGCTGCGGCGCCGCGGGACCGAGGCCATCAGCCTCCGCAGGCAACAATTGCGTTACATCGCCCGCGCCGCGCAGCTCGGCGGCCACGACGCCCGGCGCAAACAGTGCCTGGAAACCGGAAGACAAGTGGGCGCGCGGCGATTCCTGCATTTGGCTCGCAGTCTATTGAGGAGCCGCGGGAGGCGCCACCTGCTGCGCGGCCGGCGCCGGCGGCGCGGGAGTCGCGAAAGCGGCAGGCGGTAATGGCGCTGCCGGTGGTGACGGAGGTAATGGGGGTAACGGGGGCATCGCACCGCCGACGATTCCCTGCAGGTTGGGCACCCCCATGTGTCCTTGCAACTGGCGCAGCTGATCCATGTTGATCCGGCCTGCGATATTGACGATGGTCAGCTCGCGCGGCTCCTCGGTCACGATCAGCAGCCCCCCGTCCTCGGTGTTCTCGCGCATGTGGATCTCCACGTGCTCGCCCTTTTCGCGCACCGAAATCACCTTCTTCCAACCCGGCGCATTGACCTGCGCCAGGATGCGTTCCACGTCCTGCGTGGAATACATGTCGGGTTTATCGAAGGTGAAGCTGCGCACGGTGATCGCCTTGAGACCGCTCACCAGGCCGGAGACATCGGCATCCGAGGCATTGCGTCCGCCTGCCGCGCCGAGCATGTGAGTGGCCGACTTCAGCATGTCGCCATCCAGGGTGATGTCCACCGCCTCCGTGGCCTTCCTGGCGAGGTCGCTGAAATCGGGAATGTCGAGCTTGCCGGCTTGCGCCGCCGCCAGGACCGGCAGCAGCAGGCCTACGAGGACCCCGCCGCTTCGCCGCAATCTAAGGCTCATGGATTTCGCTCCTGTGCTTGAAACTGTTCGATGCGCTGCTGTGCCAGGCCCAGCCGCTCGCTGGTGATTTCCAGGGCCAACAGCAACTGGGTGTGGATTCGCGCCTGCTGCGCACTGGCCAGCGCGGCACGCTGTTCGCCGCGCAGCTCCGCGATCTGCGCACCGATGCCCAGGGCGATGACAATCGAGGCCGCCACCGCCAGCGACGCCAGGTACACCCGGCGGTGGCGCGGCACGCTGCGGGGTCGCAGCAGGGCAACCTGCCGGTGTGGACCGGCGCTGAGGAGGCGCGCCTGCAGCGCGGCGGTGAAAGCGGCGCCCGGGTCCACGGGCTGCAGTGCTGCACGCAGTGCCCGCTCCAGGCGATCGCCGGACGTGTCGGTGTGCTTCGGTTCAGTGGAATTCATTGGGCCATCTCCAGCCCCTGCCCGCGCAGCCAGTCCAGCGAGCGGCGCAGGTGGCTCTTCACGGTATTCAGGGGTAATTCGAGTGTCGCGGCGATGTCCAGCGGATCCAGATCCTCCTGGAATCTCAACACCACGACCGCACGTGGGATCTCCGGCAGCCGCAGCAGCAGCGCGCGCAAGGTTCGATGCAGCAGCGGATCGCCGCTGTCGTCGGCCACCGGCACCGCCAGCAACAGCTGATCCAAGGACTGGGTCTGGGGCCGCCGCGCGCGGCTGCGCAGCAGGTCAATCGCACGATGGGTGACGGTCCGGCACACCCAATGGCGCACATGCTGGGCCGACCCCAGATGCCGCAGTTGGCCGTGCAGCGCGAGAAAGGTGTCCTGGGCGAGCTCTTCGGCATCCTCGCGACGTCCGGTGAGGCGCAACGCCAGGCTGAAGATGCGGGACTGGTGGTGGCGGACCAGCCGTACGAAGGCGTCGGCATCGCCCTCGCGGGCCGCGGCGAAGTCCTGGTCCGCGACACTCACGGGCGCGTCGCTGCCAACCGCCTGCAGCGCCGCCAGTTCCATGGATGTTGTCGTAAGGCTCACAGTCCCTATATACGTCGCCGAGCCACCCGGCGGGTGCACCGATGGCGTTCGCCCACGGTAAGATGGCAGGCACAATGCTGAAAAAACTGGTGCGCTCGGCCCTGCGCGCCGTCGCCAAAGTGCCATGGGTCAGAAAGCTCGTCTTGCATCCCGCAGTGCACGACCGGCTTCGGGCATGGCCACCGTTCGAGGGCATCTTTGCCGGCGGGTGGCACTTCCGCCACCCTTTCGACCGCCGCTACCAGGTCGAGACGAGCGGCTTCGTGCAACCCGAACAGCTCGAGAGCAGCCCGCACGAAGCTGGCCGAAAATACGCCATCTATGCGGGATCGCAGCCGAGCATCATCCGCACAGCATTGAATGCGTTGCCGGCGCTCCCCGATTGCACCTTCATCGACCTGGGGTGTGGCAAGGGGCGCCCGTTACTGGTGGCCTCGGAGTATCCGTTCCGCAGCCTCATCGGCTTCGAGCTGACACCCTCGTTGGTGCTGCAGGCTCGGAAGAACGCGGCGGTCATTTCGCGACGATTTGCGCAGCGGGCACCGATCGCGATCGAACAGCAGGATGCGAGTCAATTTCCGGTGCCGGAAGGCAACGCCGTCATTTTCCTCTATAACCCCTTCGGCGAACCGGTCGTTGCCCGGGTCGCCGCACGCATCGAGGCGGCCCTCGCCAACGGCGGCGGCACCAAATTCGTCATTTACTACAATCCCATCCACGGCGCGTGCTTTGACGCATCGCGGCTTCTGAGCCGGTTTTTCGCCGCCAACCTGGCCTATGCGTCGGAAGAGAGGGGGTATGGACCCGATGCCAGGGACAGCGTCGTCATTTGGCAGGGACGGGGCAC
>Ga0302317_10001205_pt1 | contig 19730 bp, 26 predicted proteins | sample III_Palsa_N3_3_FD_200450 | JGI IMG/M metagenome (GOLD analysis project Ga0302317, IMG submission 200450) | Peat permafrost microbial communities from Stordalen Mire near Abisko, Sweden - III_Palsa_N3_3 | ecosystem: Environmental > Terrestrial > Soil > Palsa > Peat permafrost | place: Sweden...
AATTCTACCCGCGCCTCGATTTTCTGCGAGCTTTTGCATACGCAGCCCATCTCGAACAATCTGGCCTATCCGCCACGCAGAAGCGGAAGATCGATGAAGACGATTTGGAATGGTCGCCGTTCCCGGAGTATGAGGCGCCGTAGCTAGGCCTGCCCCCTACCGCAGCATTGCCGTCGCCGCAACGATCATCACGATCACGACTAAGCTTCCGATGGCCAATGGCCCCTCAGCGACCGCGTTGAGCAACCCAAATATGCGAACGGCCAATCGATTGTTCTTGGCAAACATGGAAATTCTCACTGCTAACGAAATTACCGACGCCCCCCAAAAAGCGTCTGCCGCCGGGATGGCTTCCCTCTTGGATACCAGAGTTCACCAATTGAGCAACTCGTCCCCAGAACACGACCTCGGACCCCAAGGCCAATCTCGGATTAGGGCGGGTTGGCTGACATGAAGCCAGGACGGCGGGCGCAATCGGCTCCCCGAACGGACGAATATCTCCGTTTGACAATTTACATCCGATGCCGGATATGTTCCGATACAAGAACAAAGGAGGCCGTCATGACCGAAGTCACCCTGCACCGCGCAGGCCGCGTCCTGGAGGCCATCCGGGCCGCCGTCGGCGCCATCGATCTGACCGCGACCGCCAAGATCTCGATCTTCGGCGACCCGGCATCCGAACTGGCACGCAAGACGGCCGCGCTCGAAGGCGAGTTCGCCAAGCTCGACCGGCTGCTCGAAGTGCAGGCCCGGATCCGCGGCGTGGTTGGGCGCTCCAACGTCGAACGGGGCATCGCCGATTTGCTGGCCAAGAAGGCTGCGGCCGAGGAGTGGATCAAGCTGGTCTCGCCCCTGGTCACCAAGCCATCGGGACGACCCTCGGCGCTTGAGGTCTACAGCCGCCGGGCTGGGGCTGCCGCCGAGCCGACCGAGGCGACGCAGCTGTCCGCGACGGCCGCGGCATTGCGCAAGCGGTTCGAAGCGTCGGACGCGGACGTCGGCGCTTCGCTGGAGACCAAGCTGCTGGACGAGGCCGCTATCAATGCGCTCAAGAAGCGGATCGGCGAACGCCGCCGGGAGATCGAACTGCTGTCCGCGCGGCTTCGGACGGCGAACGAGGGAAGCGTCGAGATCGACGACGCGGACATCAAGTACCTCACGTCGATCGACGTGATCTGAACCCGGGGAGTGGGCGGCACGCGGGCCGTTCACTCCCCGGTCGTCGCCGGGTGTACCCGGCGGCGGGAGGGCGGCGACTGGAGCCATAGGCTTTGCAAAAGCCACCCCGGCTCATAACCGGTCGCCGCCGTGTCCCATCAGCTACTTTGCCGATTGCCGCGGGACACGATGGTATTTGCCGATTGCCGATCGCGGTTTGCCCGTTGCCGATTGCAACCGATCGTCTGCCCTCCACCCCCTATTCCCGACCGCTCAGCGCCGCGACGCCGGACGAATGACTAGGAGCCCAGAAGTGCGAGCCGACATGTCCCACGTGATCGTCGAACGCCCCCGTCGCGGCGCGGGATGGGATCGGCGGGGACGCGACCTGGCGACGGACGACCTGCCCGCCCACGACGGGATGCGTCGGCCCCATGTCGTCTCGGGCAGATGGAAGGCTTTGAACGAAAATCTCGCCCCGCTCCTGAGATTTCTGGAGAAGCAGGTCGGCAGGCCATGGGATCTCGTGTACTCCGAGATCGCCGCCAACCTGCGGGCGGACAACACGGTTCAACAGCACGTCCGCGACCATCTCGATGACTTCGTCGCCGTGAAGCCTCGTCGCGGAATCCGGCGCGGCTTTTTAGCGAGCGCGCGCGGCGGCCTGTGGCACCAGGCTCTGTACGTCGATCCAGCGGACGGCATCCTGAAGCGGACCGATCGGTTGCCGGAGGAGAAGGCGCGGCGCCGCGAGGAGCGTGTCGTCGAGAAGCCTCCGGTCGATCGCGTTCGACTGAAGCCCGAGCTGGAACTCCGCCGGATCGAAGGGCTCTGGTACGCGATCCGTTTTGCGAAGATGCCGGAGCCCATCTACAGAGAGGTCAATGAGACCCGGAAAGTCCCGCTGAAACTTAGCCATCCGAACGGCCCACGGGTGGGGATCGACGTGATGGTGCGCCGCCTAGCCGGACCTGCGGTCAAGGACATCATCACCGGCGAGGCCGTGCCGGTTGGGCCCGCCATCGACGAGCCGGAGGCGTGGAAGGAATTCGACAAGGCCCATCCGGGACGGATGTACCCGACCGAAAAGCGGCGGCTGTCGAAAAAGGTGTTGCGTCGGTATGGGTTGACGGACCGGCCATAAAGCCCTGCTGGCTCAATGTTCCGTCCGAGCCAAACTCGTGTCAGCGCCATTCTCGTCAAGTGTCCGCAGAAGGGCTTGGACGCAACGCCCAGGACACCGAGGTGTTCTATTCGCGTTCGCCTCTGCGCGAAGCCAGTCGAAGGGACAATGCGATGGATAGCGTCGGCGCCAGTGCAAAAGGGAAAGCCGCTCGGAAGCGAGCCGCTACCGACATGCCCTCCGAGATAACGCGCTTGGAAACGGAGCACGGGGTCACGCCCGTCCAGGCCAAGAACCTGCTCGCCCGCTTCGGTCAGGATCGAGCCAGCCTCGATGCTGCCGCCCGGCGCCTCAAAGTCCCGTCGCACTGATCCATGATCGCCGACCGATTGACCATTCGCCAAAAGGAACAGATGCGTAAGCATCGACGAGCGGCGCGGCATTGATGCGGCCGTCAGGCACTACGGTATCGACGCTAGTCGCCCATGCTCACGCCTTCCCAACTAAAAACCCTGCCGCCACCGCGTCTCGATCTCATCATCCGGAGACCCCTCAATATGACCGAACGCGCTCTCAGCCCGGTTTTGCAGCCGGTCACGATCGGCGACCTGCATCTGAAGAACCGAATCGTCATGGCGCCGCTCACCCGTAGCCGTTCGAACGACGACGGCATCCCGCCCGACTTCGCCGCCGATTATTACGCTCAGCGCGCTAGTGCGGGCCTGATCATCACCGAGGCCACCAACATATCTCCCCAGGCCGTCGGCTACGCGCTGACGCCCGGCATCTGGTCGGACGCCCAAGTTCGGGCATGGCGTCCTGTCGTCGACGCCGTCCACCGTCGCGGCGGCGTGTTCTTCCTTCAGCTCTGGCATACCGGACGGATTTCGCATCCCGACCTGCAAGGTGGCAAACTCCCGGTTTCGGCCTCCGCGATCAAGCCGACCGGCCAGGCCTTCACCAAGGACGGCATGAAGGATCACGTGACGCCACGAGCGCTCGAAACCGACGAAATTGCGCCGATCGTCGACGACTACCGTCGCGCCGCCGAGAACGCGAAGGCAGCTGGCTTCGACGGCGTCGAAATCCATTCCGCCAACAACTACCTGCTCGAGCAATTCGTGCGCGACAGCACCAATCATCGCACCGACCAATACGGCGGCTCGATCGAGAACAGGCTGCGTTTTCCGCTTGCCGTCGTCGAGGCCGTGGTTGGCGTTTGGGGCGCGAAGCGGGTCGGCATCCGCATCTCGCCCGCCACGACCATGCCCGGCGAGACGCCGCTCGACAGCACCACGATGGAAACCTTCGGGACCTATATCGACGGCTTGTCCAAGGCCGGGTTGCTCTACATCCACGACATCGAGGGCGTTACCCAGCAGACGCGCGAAGTCCCCGATGGCGTCAGCTTTCCCGAACTTCGCGCGCGCTTCTCGGGCAGCTACATTGCAAACAACCAGTACACGCTCGAGCTGGCCGAGAAGACCCTGGCCGAGGGTAACGCCGATCTGTTCAGCATGGGCCGCCCCTTCCTTGCCAATCCCGACTTGGTCGACCGCCTGCGGACCGGCGCTCCGCTTGCCGAGGCACCGAAACAATACTGGTATGGCGGCGGTTCGGTCGGCTACTCGGATTGGCCCGGCATGGCTGGCCCAATCCGGATCGAGCGGTAGGCGGCAGCCGAGCGGCACACATGGCGAACGAGTTTAAGGTTGCCGCCTTGGGTGCCATGCAAAAACCATCGCGGCAGCTCGTGTTTGATTGCGTGGTCGAGAGTGCGGCACCGACCGAGCTGGTGCAGTGGATCTTGACTATTTGACCCGGACCGCAACCTCACGACGCGCAAGCAGGTTCACTCCGCTTTCATGAAACGCTCGAACGCATCCTTGAAATCCGGGTGCCAGCGCGAAAGCGCCGGGCGGTTCTCCACAATGTCCTCGGCCGCCCATCGCATCCGCTTTTCGTCCATCGACCGGGAAACGTCATTGTCGGGGCAGAGGATGTAGAAGTCGCCGCGTCGCATGCTTGAGAGCATGAAATCGACGACCTGGGCCCCGGTCCAGGCACCTGACGGCTTCTCCGTGACGCCTTTCGCCCGGGTGAGGCCGGTGTAGGTGAAGCCGGGGATCAGGAGATGAGCGGTCAACCGGCAATCCGGCGTGTTACGAAGTTCATGGGCGAGCGCCTCGGTTAGCACCTTCAGTCCCGCCTTGCTGACGTTGTAAGCGGTGTCTCCCGGTGGCGTGGTGATGCCTTGCTTCGATCCCGTGGTGACGATGGCGCCTGGCGTCCCCTGGGCGATCATCGCCGGGCCGAACACCTGCACGACGTTGATCGCACCCCATAGGTTCACGTCGAGCGTCTGCTTCCATCGAACGGGATCGGCGAACAACCCACCGCCGCCCTCGATACCCGCGTTGCTCATCAAGAATCCGACCTCGCCGAATTTCTCGTAGGCCATTGTCTTCAGGCGCTCGACGTCTTCCCGACGGCTGACGTCCGTCTGGACCGTCAAGACATCGGCCACGGATGACTTCCTCGCCACCGCCGCACCGGCTGCCTCCAGAGCGTCGTCATTCACATCGGCCAGACAGACCTTCATGCCGGAACCCGCGAAGCGTTCGGCCGCAGCCAGGCCGATGCCGTTGGCGGCACCCGTGATGACGGCCACCCGGCCAGGCGCAACTATCGAATCGATCGTCATCGAACTTCCCTCAGTCGGAAAAACCAATCAGCAAACCGATGGGCGGCACATCCGATCCCGCCCGCTGCGTGGCTTCGTATCGGCCTGCTATCCGCGAGGTGCACTCTGCTCGGCCGCGTCACGCGGATGCAACTCGATCAGCTCGGCCGAGACCTGGCCGTCCCGGACCACCAGGCGGCCGACAGAGATCGGCAGCGAAAATCGTCGCGGCCCAGCGCTTCCAGGATTCACGTACAGCACGCCGTCCTTCTCACGCGCGCCCGGCTGGTGGGAGTGTCCGTGGACGACGACCCCGAACTCGGCCGCGGCCGGATCGAGATCGAGGTCATCGACGCTGTGGATGACGTAGATGAGGATCCCGCCGACCTCCAGCACCTCGGTGTCCGGGATGGATGCGGCCCAACTCGCCTTGTCGATGTTACCCCGGATCGCCGTCACCGGCGCGATGCGGGCCAGTTCGATCAGGATCGCCGGATCACCGACGTCGCCCGCATGGATGATGGCGTCGCTGCCCCGGAGGGCATCCAACGCTTCCGGTCGCAGAAGACCGTGAGTGTCGGAGATCAGCCCGATGGTGATGATGCTAGCCATGCGGGGAGTGTCACCGCTGGTTCAGTTGCGAGTCAAACGCTCCTACGGCCTGCGGCATGCCCCTCCGCTCTCCAGCCATCAATGGGATCAGTGGCGGAGACACGATCGCTCCGCCATCACCTGGCTCGACATGAGGCGCCGCACCAGGTTCGCCAACTGACGCGCTTGGAGGCGGCCCGTTTCAAAGCCGCGGCGCATCTCGTCGATCGCTTCCGGCGGGAGATCGGGCAGAAGAGATCGCTCGACGGCATGCTCGTCGGCGATGTCCCGCAGGATGCCGCCCAGCAGGACGCCGAAATCCTCCGGCCGGGGCTTGGGGAAATTCAAGATTCGGCACCTGGCCCGGATCGACGGCGGTACGAGGTCGAGCCTGTTGGCGGTCACCACCCAGGTCACACGGGAGAGATCCGCGGCGACCTGAAGACACTCGTCGACCCAGGCGCCGTTCAGCGTCGGATCGAGCATCGTGGTCAGGGTGTCGGTGAGCCTGCCATTCCGGTCACTGCCCCCGGCCTTGTCAATTTCTTCGACCAGGATGACCGGATTCGCCGTCATGAACCGGCGCATGACCACAAGCGGGAACGATGGACATGCGGAGGACCACCCGCGCGCGGTCCCGGCCAACGATCGGTTGTCGATCGATCCACCGGCGAAGATGGTCGCCGACCAGACATTGGCCAGCGCGCAAAGACGCTTGGCGAAGGTCGATTTGCCGACGCCGGGATCGCCCAGCAGGAGCAGCGGCGGCAATCGGAATACGTGACCGGACAAACGCCGAACGAGGTGCAGCTCCGCACGGATCGCATCGACGACGTCCGAGGCCCAGGGGAACTCCGCGAGCAATGCGGTCGCGAGTTCATCGGGGTCAGGCATTTGGCTCAGCGGAACCGGCAGGCGGAGAGCGCCAAATCGCTCGACCAGGGCCTTGAAGTCCTTGTCGCCCGACGCATCCGGTGACTGAAGAAGAACGGAGACCTCGTTCGCACCGATTTCCCGCGCAGGTTCCGGGACGGGCTCCGTTTTGGCCTCCGGCTTCGCGGGCGGAGGGGGAGATCGGAGCGCCAGCTCCAGCTCGATGTCGGCCTGGATGCTCGGTAGCGCACCCAAATTCTCGATCACCTCCATCGGATCGGCGGCGGAAAGCCCATACCGCTGCCCCAACGCATGCAGGACGGCAAAGCGTCCCCCGTAGCCGTCGTCGCCCGGACCCCGCTGCGCCAACCGAAGGACAAGCACCGCCGCCGCCCATCGGGAGCCGTGGTGCGCCGCGACCAAAAGACAACTGGCGTGGGCGTCCTGGTCGTCTCGCGGCGGGAACCTCGCCTCCTCTTGATGCCACCAACTGGGAGCCCGAAGCCGATCGGCGAGTTCAAGCCAGGCCGGTACGACCCGCGCCTGCGCGCGTAAGAGCAAGGGTTCCATGTCCCCGCCGCCGTCCGCGTTCCGCGCGACCTCGATGAGCGCACCCGAGAGCCGACCGAGAACGGGGCGGCCGATTTTGTTGATCGGTACCGACCGCCAAAGCGCCAGCAGGTCGATCGCATCGATATCCGCGGGACCGGTCTCCGCGCCCTGCTTCGAAGATGTGTCGTCCGTCATGGCACCGACGACGCGCCGGTGACCGGATCGGTGCGCCTGGATATCGCCTCGGCCATGGCGACCGCACCGAGATCTCGATCCCGCACGGCGTCTATCTGGATGACCAGCTCGCCGTCGGCCGCGCCGAGCGCCAAGATCCTACTTGCGCCCGCTTCGCCGCGGTTCAGCTTGTCGTCGAGACGAGCGCACAAAACGTCGACGATGTCGAACCATCCCGGCGGGATCGCCGGATCGCAATGCAGGACATCGGACCACGCCTCCTTCAGGATTTTCGCTGCTTCCGGTGTCAGCACCGGCGGCAATGGCCGCGCCGGTCGACCGACCACCTCCGATATTACCGTCCAACCCTCGCGCACCGCGATCTCAGGCGTCCGCGTGGCGTACCAGCCGCCTTTCACGCATTCGACGCCGGGCGCACCGGTGACCTCGCAAATCCTGGCCGACAGATCTTCGGCCATCGAGATCGCGCCGTCGTCGTATTCGTCCCCGCCGCCGCTGACATATGCGCGGAGGGTCGCATATTTTTCTTTGACCTGGACGAACTCGGGCGGCAATCGGCCCAGCGCCGACGCGTGCTCCGTCAGCGTCTCACACAAGGCGTCCAGCAGCGAGCACCAGCCGTCGCCATGCTCGCAGCCGAAAGCCATCAGGCTCTGTGTGATCGGTCTGCCCTGTCCGCGGAATACGTCCGGCCAACGACAGGAAAGCAGGTCTTCAAGTTCACCGTTCACGGACTATTCTCCTTTGCCCGCCGCACATCGGCGCGGCGTTCAGATCTCGACGACGATCGGGATGAATCTCTCGGCGTCGGACTCCACGCCGATGTAGCCACGCTGAGCCGACACCAGGAGCGTCCGGCCGAGTTCGGCCCGCGTCGAATAATGCGTGTGCCCCCACACCCAAAGATTCGGCCGCCAGTCCTTGATCTGGGAGCGCAAATCCGACGCGAATGCTGGCGACAAATCGTTGCCGCGGTACTTGGGCGGGATCGCGTCGGGAATCGGCGCGTGATGCGTCATCACGATGACGACGTCGGAATCCGAGCGTGCCCGCGGCGCTTCCACGGAGAGCCATGACATCGTCTTGCGATGGATCTCGAGCGCGTCGACAGGCCGGAAAATGTTGTCGTCGTTTCGGATCAGATGATGATCGTTCAGCGCTTGCGTCGCCCGGACGATGCTCGACCCGACGGCGCCGGTCAGCGCGTAGTCGGTCCACAGCGTCGCGCCCAGGACCGCGATCCGGCGTCCCCCGACATCCAGGTCGGCGCGATCCATCTCAAGGAATCGCACCCTGCCTTCGGTCGCCGCCGCCGCAGTTCGAAGCTCGGCTACCACGGTCGGCAGATCTCGGTGATACGCCTCATGATTTCCGCTGGTGCATAGTACCGGACAGCGGAGATAGGTCGCGGCTTGGTCGGCGTATTGGACGGAACCCTTTCCGCCCTCGATGTCGCCCGGCATCAAAAGGAAATCGGGACCGGCCGCCTTGAGTTGCCGGAGGTCGGGCCCCCGATCCGGATGACCCGGTTCCCGGCGCAGCTCCGCGCGCAACCGCAAGGCTTCCGCGACCGCGGACGAATCGCCCATCTTGGCGCGAACCTCGAGGCGCTGCTGGTGCGCGATCTCGAACTCGTTGTGAAGATCGCTCATCAGAGCAACACGAACGGGGCGATCGGTGGTCGGCATCGTCGGATCCTTGGCGGCGATCATGAACGGATTCCGATCGGACGAGGGTAAATGCGGGCGTGGGCAACCGGGTTCGGCAGCGCTCGCACCGCGTCCGACAAGATCCAATGCCACGGCCCCTCGTCCGGGACCGGTCCCCGCCACCCGGGCTCGCCGGAGACCATGCACCGTTCGGAAGTCGCGGCTTCAGCCCAAGGGCCGAGGTCGCGGATGTATCGAGCGACGGTCGCGTCAACGCAGTCGGCATGAACCGTGGCGTCGAGCACGCCCCACGCCACGTCCAGCGCCACGGTGACGACGTCGTGCTCACCCAGCACGCAAGTGATCGCGTCGACCATGCGCTCGGCGATTGAGATCCAGCCGTTCTCCCGTCCTCCGGAGAACTGGAGGCGACCGCCGGACTCGGCGATCCGCTTGGCGAGAACCCTGGTGCGCCCCCAATATTCCTCGGGCGTTTTCGGAGCCGAACGAAGTTGGGGATCCATGTTGGGGAGGAACCAGCTACCGCTCAGATGCAAGGCCTCCGGCACCACGACGACCGGTACGCTCGAGTTTTCGCAACGGAAGCGAATCGTCGCGCCATCCGGCAGCCGGGCACGACCGCCGCTACGATCAGGCGTCACGGACCGTTCGCCGTTGGAGTCGATCTCGACCCAGCGGATGACGGCGGGATCGAGGTTCGTCTTCCGGATGAGGGCTCGGTAGAGGTCGAGGTCGAACTCAGTCATCGCGACTTCTCCGCGACGGCTCGGCGGCGGAGATAGTCAGCCCGTACGCGGCGTCGTATCCCCAGCTCCGGAGAGCTCCGGCCACGGTCAACAGCATCTCGATCGACGGCGAATCCTTGGCGGGGTCGCCGAGCAGGTAGTAGGAATTCTGGGTCCGAACGATTGACCGGTCCGCGGCCAACGTCACCACGTCCGACGTCAACCTGCCCCGACTTGGCGGCATCCGGCCAAGGACATGCAGGCTCGTCGTCCTCTCAACGCGATCCCTGATGGCGATGACATGCCAATCCTCGATCCGCCCCCGCACGTCGCCGACGACATGCACCTCGCCGACGACGGCGGCCAGCTCGTCCTCCGTGGCGACGCCGATCTCGACCAGGTGCCGGTTGCTGCGGATGAGCGATTCCAAACTCATCGCGGTACCGCCGTCTGACCGGTGACGGGATCGGTCCGGCGGGCCATCGCCGTGGCGAAAGCGATGCTGCCCTGGTCCGCGACGACAGCCTGCCGAAGGCTTACGATGAGTTCGCCGTCGCGCTCGAGAAGCTCCTCGAATGCAACTTCATGATCGGGATCGGTGCGGGTCCGTTCGGAAACCCACTCGACGAGTGTTGACACGAGGTCGAGCCAGCCGCCGGGAATCTGTGGAAAGCATCGGATGGTCGACGACCATTTCTCAAGGAGATAGCTCGTCGTCTCCTCGATGGTCAGCGGTGGAAGCGGCGGCGCTTCGGCCGTCAGCCACTCGTGCTCAACGATATGGACCCCGTGGGCGATCGTCGCGTAGGAGCCACCACTTTTGCTTAGGCGCCCCGGTTTGCCGCTGATCTCGCAGATCCGGAACGAATGCAGCTCGGCCATCGAGATCGCTTCGAACATGTGTTCGTCCTCGACGTGCCGTGCGTAAAATCTCAACCCGCCGAACTTCTGCTTGACCTGGAGTGCTTGCGGCGGCTGGGTCCCGATAGCCTCCACTCGCGCCATCAAAACATCGCAGAGGGCGTCGAGGAGCGGATGCCAACCGTCGCGATGCTCGCAGCCGTGCCGAAGCAGGCCCGATCGAGTGCCGAGACCGGAAAGGATTTCCGGGTATCGCTCCGACAGTGCGACCTCAAGATCCGGGCTCATCTCAGATCTCGATCACGGCGGGGACGAACGATTCGGCGCCGGGCTCAAGACCGACGTAGCCGCGCTGCGCCGAGACCATTCGGGTCGCTCCCACTCTCGAATCCATGGAATGATGCGTGTGCCCCCAGACCCAAAGGTCCGGCCTCCAGGCCTCGATTTTCTGCGTCAGATCGCTCGCGTACGCCGGGCTGAGATCGTCACCGCGACGGTCGGGGCGGATGGCTTCGGGGATCGGCGCGTGATGGGTCATGACCACACGCACGTCGGCGTCGTCGCGGGTTCCACGCAATTCCTTGTCGAGCCACGCCCGGGTTGCAAGGTGGATGTCGAGCGCCTGCCCGGGCCGGAAAAAATCGTCGCCCCATCGGATCCGCACGTGATCGTTCAGCGTCGTCCGGGCCCAGTCCATCGCGAGAGCCGGATCTCCCGCAAGTCCGTAATCGGTCCACAGGGTGGCGCCGAAAATCGCGAGCCGACGGCCTTTGACGAGCAGATCCGCCCGCCCGCGTTCGAGCATCACGAACCTGCCGTGAGCGTTCGCGGCGGCCCTGCGCGCCGCGTCGATCGACAAGCGGAGATCGGTGTCGTACCCGTCATGATTACCGAAACAACCGAAAACCGGGCACCTGAGGTACTGTGCAACGGCATCCGCGTAGCCGAACACGCGCCCGGCGATGTCGACGTCGCCGGGCAGCAGCACCAGATCGACGGTGGCCTTCTTGAGGGCCCTCAGGTCGGGTCCGTTTTCGGGATGGCCAGGCTCGTTGTCGCGCGCTCTCATGGCCGCCAAAGCCTTCGCCGCCTTCGACGAACTGCCGAGCTGAATCGTTTGAAGGACCCATTCCCGGTGCTCCGCTTCGAACTCCAGATGCAGATCCGACATCAGGCCAATCTTGATGGGCTCGGCGGTCGGCTTCGACGTCGAATCCTTGACTGTCACGACCTGATCCTCGATGGCGACGGGTAAAGGAGATCGGGCGCCAGAGGATCCGGTAGCTCCCGGACTGTGTCTGAGAGCGTGTATTCCCAAGGATCGTCGTCGCGGACCGATGCGCGCCTGCCGGGCTCCCCGGACACCATGCAGCGCTGCAAGGCAACCGCTTCGGCCCACCGCCCCAGATCGATGACGAACTTGGTGATGTGGTGGTTTTCGCAGTTGGTGCGGATCGAAACGCCCAACATTCCAAACGTTAGCTGAAACATCACCGTGACGACGTCCCGGGGGCCGAGCACCTCAACGATGGTGACGACGACCTGCTCGACGATCGGGATCCATCCGTTCTCGCGACCGCCAGCCAGCTGGAATCGGCCCTTGAAGGCTGCGACCTCCTCGGCGAGCATGGCGGCCCGTTCCCAGTACTCGGCGGCCGAAGCCGGGGCGTCCGGGAGCTTCGGATCAACCACGGGCACGGAGCGCGTGCCGGTGTGCTCGAGTCCTTCGGGTAGCGTCACAACTGGCCAGCCGGTCTCGTCATCAAAAAAGTGGACGGCGCCATGACCCGGGACATCCAGCCGCTCACCGGCTCGGACGACGCCGATCCTTTGGCCGCTTGGCAGACTGACGTCGATCTCCTGGGTCACGGCGGGATCGAGGCCTGTCTTGCGGACCAAGAATTCGTAGACTTCAGTGCGTTCACTCATCGTCGCCGAGCCCATGGAATTCGTCGTCGGGCATCACCTCGAGCCCGTAGCGCTCGACGAGGTCCCAAGCATTCAATGCTCGCGCAACCGTGTGCATATGGCTGAGCGAGAGATCGGGCGCCAGTCGCCGGAGGTCGCTGGTGATCCTCGACCGCATTTCGAACGACCCGACAATGTGGTGGCTGGTGACGCCCTCCTTGTGGCCGCGAATGGTGATGGCCTGCCAGCCGCGGATAAATCCTTTGACCGCAGTCACGCCGGTGACGTCGCCGGTGATCGACGCCAGCTCGGATGGCGTCGTCAGTCGAAGCTCGATGATGAGGCGGTTCGAGCGGATAAGGTCGGCCAGACCCAACTGCTGAATCGGAACGGTCATGCTCGCCTCGGGGATGCGAATCCTTGAGCGCCGGTGAACCACCTCGTGGCCGAGCGCGAGCGTTGCCTGACGCTCGTCTTCATGCGGATGGATCATTCGAATTCGGTATCGAGATAGAGATCGAGATCGATCGTCGCTGCGATCTCGCTGGCCGTTGCGCAGCGCAGGCCATACTTCGCGTCCAAACCCCACTCGCGGACCGCGCGGGCAACCGCGAGCAGCATGTGAGTGGGCGGCGGCCCCGAGGCGCGATCGACGAGCTCGTAGATCGAGTGTCGGGTCTTGGCGACCAACGAGTCCTTCGAGACGGCGACGACAGGCGACGTGATCCAGCCGCCCTCGATCACTCGGGTCCCGAGCAGATGGATCGTGGTCTCCGCCGCATCGAGATCGCGGATGGCAATGAGGCGCCAATTCTTCAGCCGCCCCTGGACGACGCCGAGGGGAGCAAAATCCTTGAACAACGGTCCGGTTTCGATATCCGTCGCCAGGCCGATCTCGAGCCGGTCCCGGTTGTCGCGGATCAGGGTATCGAGCGTGATTGGAGGATGGCTCGCCATCTCGGAAATCCTTGCCAGGGTACGGTTCTCTCGATCGCCTTCGGACGGCAGCGCCTTCGTTGAGGCGTCTCACCCGAGTCGCGATCGATGAGTGCACCCTGCACGAGGCGCCGAACCGACGTCAATCTAAAACCGACATATTGTCGGTTTTTACCGTCACCATGTCGGTTGCGCTTTGTGTTCAAGCGCCGAGTGTTGACAAGGACTCGACCGTGGAAAGCGTGTGTGGCGATGATCGGCCATGGATCACTTTCCCGCACAAATCCGGGCGGCGCGCGAGCTCATCGGATGCTCGCAGGCGACGCTGGCCGAAAAAGCCGAAATCGCGCGGGACACGTTGATTCAGGTGGAGGCGGGCCGCAGCCACAGCGAGCGGACCCGCAAATTGATAGTGGCCGCACTCCTTGCCGAGGGGGTCGAGCTTTTGGTCGACACCGAACGTGGCCGCTATGGCGTCGTGATGACCACCGATCGCTGACGACGACAGCGGGTCGCCCGCTAGCTGTCGGGAGCAGGCGTCACGCCGACGCTCCGAAAATCCGGCTGACCGACGGATCGGCGCCGATGAAGGCTGGTTCGGCGATTTCGAAATCTGGCCCACGCTTAGAGGTGGGCCACTTCGATGGCTCCATGACTGCGGAATCGGCTCGTCCGAAGGCGCAGAGGGTCAAGAGAAACGCGTCGACATCGGACCGGCCCCACATGCGCTCGACCTCGTTCCGAATCACTGCGAGCAAGAGAACGTCCGGCGCCCAGCCGGTCGTGCCTTCGCCATGGTCGTCGGCTGCGTCGAAGCGGATGGAGATCGGGAGGGCGGTCTCGATGATCTGCTGATCGGCACCGACGTGGATCGCGAGCTTCACGTTGACGGTGGCGACGATCTTGTTGGCGGGGCCGATCGTGGCGCCGACGGAGGTTGCGATGCGCTCGAGCAGGTCGGCGCGGACGGCGTCGGAGGCGACACATGGAGTGATGACGATTTCGACGGTGGTGTCGTGGCGCCGAATGGGTTCCTCGTCGGTGAAGGGGAGCATGGGGGCGGCGTCCTGGTGGTTGGGGCGCCGCGAGGTGTCGGCGGCCGTCACTGGGAGCTGGGAGCTCGCGGGGACGGAGGCGCCTTTAGGGCGGGCCTGGGGTTTCGTCGATGTCGGGGGCCGGTGGGGAGGCCCTGATATCGATGGTGGGGGGCTCGGGGCGTGGGAGGCAAGTAAGTTGGGGGCGGAATTTTTGGAGACGGCCCAGCTCGCCCCGGCGCCTTGCCGATTTTCGCGAAAATTTTTCGCGGCGCCTGTGGATATGTGGACGATCCTTCGGAACGCCTGCGCTTCCCCCATTTTCCGCGAAGACGCGGAAGATGGGGAAATGCTCAGCTTCGCCCACATACCCACAGGTTCAGCAACCGCAACAAGTAAGGTTTGTATGCATGGATTTTTGAAGAGGGCGCTGCATGTCTGGCGCACGCTAGCCGGTTGGCGGGGGGAGCGCGGGGTCGTCAGTCTCGCCAGCAAATGGCACTACGGAAATACCTTCCTGCGAGAAAGGGGGATATTGGCTCAAACGTGAAAACGGCCTGCCGTTTCCGTATGACGCGGGTGACGGAGTCCAATGCGCGCAATGCGTGGCCTATCCGCCGCCGTTCGACCGGGCACGCGCGGTGTTCGCCTATGACGATCAGTCGCGCCGGCTGATCCTGGCGTTCAAGCATGCCGACCAGTTGCACGGCATGCCGGCGTTCGGCCAATGGCTGGCGCGCAGCGGCGCGGAACTGCTGGCCGAGACCGATCTGGTCGCCCCCGTGCCGCTGCATTGGACCCGGCTGTTCCGCCGCCGCTTCAACCAGTCGGCGCTGCTGGCCCAGGCTGCGGTGACGGCGTGGCGCGGATCCACGTCGCCGGCCTTTGCGCCGGAACTGCTGATCCGGCGCCGGCGCACGCGCAGCCAGGGTCATCTGTCGCGCCTGCAGCGGGCCGAAAACGTCCGCGGCGCCTTCGCGATGAAGCCCGGCGCCGATGTCATGGGCAAGCGGGTGCTGCTGGTCGACGACGTGCTGACGACCGGCGCCACCATCGAGGCCTGCGCCCGAGTGCTGAAACGTGCCGGTGCCACGGCGGTCGACGTGCTGACGCTCGCCCGCGCCATGCGACTGCCCGTTGCCCCGTAACGCTTGCAAGGCTGCCCGGTCTGGCAACCGGGGTCGAGTTCGCCTATATCGCTAAGGCGCATCATTCGTTTCGGAGTGTCCGTTCGTGGCCCAGGTGGAAATCTATTCGACCCTGTTCTGTCCCTATTGCGCGCGCGCCAAGTCGCTGCTCGGCAAGAAGGGTGTGGAGTATGTCAATATCGACGTGATGGAAGAGCCCGCGCGCCGCGACGAGATGGTTTCGCGCGCCGGCGGCCGGACCTCGGTGCCACAGATCTTCATCGACGGCGAGCATATCGGCGGCAGCGACGATCTGCATGCGCTGGAGCGCGCCGGCGCGCTCGACGCCAAGCTCGGCTCTTAACCCTCAGCCCCGCGGAGATCCCATGGCCGATCGCATCAAAGTCGCCTGCCTGCAGATCTCCGCCGGCCGCGAGGTCGATCCCAATCTCCAGGCGATCGGCGATATGGCGCGGCGCGCCCGCGACGCCGGCGCCGGCTTCATCCTGACGCCGGAAGTGGCGGTCATGCTGGAGCCGAAGCGCGAGCCGAAATTCGCCAAGGCCGAGGATGAATCGTCCCCACATGCCATCCCGTTCTTCGCCGATCTGGCACGCGAGACCGGGACCTGGCTGCTCGCCGGCTCGATGGCGGTCAAGCTGGCGGGCGAGGATCGCCTGGCCAATCGCTCCTATCTGTTCGCGCCCGACGGCGGCATCGCCGCGCGCTACGACAAGATCCACATGTTCGACGTCGATCTGGCCGGCGGAGAAAGCTACCGGGAATCCTCGCAGTTCCGGCCGGGCGAGCAGACCGTCATCGTCGAGACGCCGTTCGCCCGGGTCGGCCTGACCGTGTGCTACGACCTGCGCTTTCCGGCACTCTACCGCGCCCTGGCCCAGGCCGGCGCCGAGATCCTGACCGTACCGTCGGCCTTCGCCGTCGCGACCGGCAAGGCGCATTGGCACACCCTGTTGCGCGCCCGCGCGATCGAAACCGGCTGTTTCGTGCTGGCCCCGGCCCAGACCGGGACCCATGCCGAGGGCCGCCGGACCTACGGCCATTCGCTGATCATCGATCCCTGGGGCGACGTCCTGGCCGATGCCGGCGAGGATGTCGGTTTCATCACCGCCGAGCTGGACCTGGGTCGCGTCGCCGAGGCGCGCCAGATGGTGCCGTCGCTGCAGCACGACCGCCCGTTCTCAGCACCGCGCCTGGTCTAGAGGATGTCAGAGCGGGACCAGATCGCGGCCCTTGACCGCCGCCAGGCGCTGCACCGCCTTGGGGTTGGGTGCATAGTCGATGCCATGCTCGAAACCCACGATGGTCAGCGTCGGTTCGTAGACGCGGACCAGCTCATTGGGCCGCAACAGATAATTTTCGCTGCTGGGCCGGCCGAACTGGCCCTGACCGACCGCGAAGGTCTCGTAGATCAGCACGCCGCCCGGCGCCAGCGCTTCGGCCAGCAGGGGCAGCAGCCGCCGGTGCAGATAATTGGTGACGATGATACCGGCGAATTGCCTGAGGCCGAGCGGCCAGGGGCTGCCATCTTCCAGATCGGCCTGGATTCGCTCGATCGGACCATAGACGAGATCGGCCATGCCATCCAGATTGCGATCGACCGCCACGGTCGGATGGCCGCGGCTGGCGAAGAAGCGCGCATGCCGCCCGCCGCCCGCCGCCAGATCCAGCACGGCACCGCCCTTCGGCACCAGATGCGCAAAGCGGCGCACCCAGGGCGAGGGCACGCCCAAGACATCGCTCATCTCAACCCCATTCGCTTGTCCATCCGATGATTCTCTACGAATTGCGCTGCGTCTCCGACCATAGGTTCGAAGGCTGGTTTCGCAACAGCGATGCGTTCGAAGCCCAGCAGCTGGCCCATGAAATCGCCTGCCCGGTGTGCGGCGACAATCAGGTCGATCGCGCGCTGATGGCGCCGGCGGTTGGCCGCAAGGGCAACAGCCTGCCCGACCGGGCTCAGGCGATAACCTTGCTGCGCACGCTGCGCAAAGTGGTCGAGGACAGTCACGAGAACGTCGGCGACCGCTTCGCCGAGGAAGCCCGCAAGATCCATTACGGTGAGACGGAACACCGTGGCATCTACGGCCAGGCAACCGACGAAGAAGCCGAGGAATTGGCCGACGAAGGCATCGAAGTGGGCAAGCTGCCCTGGATCCCGCTGGCCGATTCTTGAATTTAGCCCTCGCCCACTTGTGGGAGAGGGTGGCGAGCGCGCGAGCCGGGTGAGGGTGTCACAGCCGGTCTCGCCTGCAGCGCCTGTAGAATGGCGGCAACGACGCCATCGGTGTTGCCGAGGATGTCGTTGTTCCAGAACCGCAAAACGCGCCACCCGAGCGCTTCCAGCCGCTGAGTTCGTATGGTGTCGGCGGAATCGTCCGCGTGCTGGCCACCATCCGCCTCGACGATCAGACCGCGTTCAACACAGGCAAAGTCTGCAATATAACCCGCGGTTGGATGTTGCCGCCGAAACTTGCAGCCGTCGAGTTGGCGCTGACGCAAACGCCACCAAAGGTTTTGTTCGGCAATCGTCGGGCTTTTTTTGCAGTTCGCGCGGTCTGGAGTCCTTCATTATCCACCCTCACCCCGACCCTCTCCCATAAATGGGAGAGGGCGATACGTCACACCTTCTTCGCCACCATCAGATAATTCACGCTGGTATCCGCCCCCAGACTCCACTTGTCGGCGATCGGGTTGTAGCTGACCCCGCTCAGATCTTCGACCACCAGTCCCGCCCGGCGCAGGCCGGAGGCCACCTCGCTGGGTTTCAGGAATTTCGACCAGGTGTGCGTGCCGCGCGGCAGCCAGCCCAGCAGGTATTCCGCCCCGACGATGGCGAGCCCGAACGCCTTGGCGGTGCGGTTGAGCGTGGCGACGACGACGATTCCGCCCGGCTTGACCAGCCGGCCGACCGAGACCAGGAAATCCGCCGGGTCGGCGACATGCTCGATCACTTCCAGCGCCAGCACCACGTCGAATTGCTCGCCGGCCGCGACCAGATCCTCGGCCGCGGCGAAACGGTAGTCGATCGCCAGATCCTGTTCGGCGGCATGGGCCAGGGCCACGCCGATGTTGCGCTCGGTCGCATCCACGCCGGTCACGCTGAAGCCCAGGCGCGTCATCGGCTCCGCCACCAGCCCGCCGCCGCAGCCGATGTCGATCAGGCGCAAGCCGGCGAACGGCATCCGCGCGGTGACGTTCCGGCCGAAATGCGCGGCCAGATGATCGCGGACGTACTCGATGCGGGTCGGATTGAACTTGTGCAGCGGGCGGAATTTGCCGTTCGGGTCCCACCAGGCCTCGGCGATCGCGGCGAAACGGACGACCTCGTCGGGATCGATGCTGGAGGCTGGATTGGGGTTCACGGTCTGGCTCTCCAATTCACGGGCTGCGGGTCTGCCTTACGGCGGCGCGGGCTTGCTTCGGCGGCGCCGCACCGAGTATGAATACGCGCCATCCGGCGGGCAACCGGAGGCGAGCAGCAGTTTTCCCGGATGCGCGGTCATACCGCGCCCGACGCAGGTAAGATAGAGCATGGCGCGCCTCGTGCAAAAGTTCGGCGGGACATCGGTTGCCGATGTCGACCGCATCAAGATCGTCGCCCAACGGGTCAAGCGGGAAGTGGATGCCGGCCACGAGGTGATCGTGGTCGTGTCCGCTATGTCCGGCACGACCAACCAGCTGGTGTCCTGGACCAACCAGATCTCCGACATGGCCGACCCGGCCGAGTACGACGCCGTCGTCTCGTCGGGCGAGCAGGTCACCGCCGGTCTGCTGGCGATCGCGCTGCAGACCATCGGCGTGCCGGCCCGGTCCTGGATGGGCTGGCAGATCCCGCTGAAGACCGATGATGCCCATGCCAAGGCGCGCATCCAGGGCATCGACCTGACCGAGATCAAGGCGCGTGCGTCCAAGGGCGAGGTCGCGGTCGTCGCGGGCTTTCAGGGCGCGACCGAGGACCGGCGCATCACCACGCTCGGCCGCGGCGGGTCCGACACGTCGGCCGTGGCGCTGGCCGCCGCGTTCGATGCCGAACGGTGCGATATCTTCACCGATGTCGATGGTGTCTATACGACCGACCCGCGGATCGTAGCGCGTGCGCGCAAGCTGGATAAGATCACGTACGAAGAGATGCTGGAAATGGCGTCCCAAGGTGCGAAGGTATTGCAGACCCGGTCGGTCGAAATGGCCATGAACCACCGGGTGCGGGTGCAGGTGCTGTCGAGCTTCGTCGACAGGCCGGGCACCATGGTCGTGGACGAGGACGAGATCT
>Ga0302317_10001211_pt1 | contig 19647 bp, 16 predicted proteins | sample III_Palsa_N3_3_FD_200450 | JGI IMG/M metagenome (GOLD analysis project Ga0302317, IMG submission 200450) | Peat permafrost microbial communities from Stordalen Mire near Abisko, Sweden - III_Palsa_N3_3 | ecosystem: Environmental > Terrestrial > Soil > Palsa > Peat permafrost | place: Sweden...
GCACGCCGTGGTGGCGGGTCTGATGGGCGTCATCGGCGCGCCCGACGACGTCGGGGTCGCCCGCAGCGGCGACGAGATCGTCCGCAGGCTGGACGCCGCGCTGCGCGCCGTGGCGGCGGCCTGACCGCGCGTGCGGTGGATCAGCCCGACGTCAGTGCACCATCAGCCCGACCGAGAACGCTGTCTCCCAGGGTCCCAGCGGCGCCTGGTCCGGCTGCCGCGTACCCGCCCGCCCTCCCCGCACGGCACCCGCAGCCCTCTGCGCCGGCTTCTCGTAAGGAGACCTCACATGCAGCGTCAGCCCGTCCAGTCACTACCAAGCGCGGCGGGACCGGTGTCCACTGCCGACGCGACCCAGGCCACCGCACCGCAGCGGGTCGGTGCCTCCGCCACGTTCTCCGAACTGCTCGGCCGGGTCAAGGCCGAGCAGCTGCTGGACACCACCACCGGCTACGACGTGCGCCGACTGGTCAGGAGCCTGGTCCTGCCGGCCCTGGGCCTGGCCGCCTTCTTCGAGATCGGCGACTCGTGGTGGCAGATCGCCGTGGCCCTGTGGATGGGCCTGTGCGGCGGGCAGTCCGCGTTCATGTGGCACGAGGTGGGCCACAAGGCGATGTTCCCGCACAACAAGCGGGTCTCCAACACCGTCGGCTACCTGCACGCCAACGTCGTCGACGGGGTCAGCTACGGCTGGTGGGTCAACCACCACAACCGCCACCACAGCAACCCGAACCACCTGGAGATGGACCCCGACATCGGCCGCCGCACCGCGATCTTCGACCTCAAGCAGTACGCCTCGCGCAAGGGCACCCAGCGGTTCGTGGTGCGCTACCAGAGCGTGCTGTTCTTCGTGCTGCTGGTCCTGGAGTCGTTCAAGATGAACCGCACCGCGGTGCTGGCCATCGCCCAGGGCAAGACCAAGCGCCCGGTGCTGGAGTCGGCCCTGCTGCTGCTGCGCACCGCGTTCTACCTCACCTGCCTGTTCACCGTCCTGTCGCCGCTGCTGGCCGTGGCCTTCCTGCTGGTGCAGAACGCGGCGCTGGGCTTCTACTTCGGCATGATGTTCGCGCCCAACCACAAGGGCATGGACATCCGCGACGGCGAGGAGGAGACCCTGGACTGGCTGGCCCGCCAGGTGCTGACCTCGCGCAACATCAAGCCCTCGCCGGTCATCGACTTCCTCTACGGCGGCCTCAACTACCAGATCGAGCACCACCTCTTCCCGGGGATGCCGCAGAACCACCTGGGCCGGGCCCGCGAACTCACCCGCCAGTACTGCGCCGAGCGCGGCATGCCCTACCACGAGGTCGGCTTCTGGGCCTCCTACCGCGAGGTCGCCTCGTTCCTGCACAAGGTCAGCGCGCCGGTACGCAGCGGGGAGGCGGACGCGGCCCTGCGGGCGGCGGCCTGACCCCGTGTCATCGTCCATCCCTCCGATGCCCGGGACCGCACCGCGGTCCCGGGCGCACTTCTGCGGGAGTCCCCACGCTATGTCCTCCACCGTCATCAACGCCCACGGCGGGCGCCTGGCACCCACCCCGGCCTCGATCGGCGCCCGGCTGGACCGGATGCCGATCGGCCGCGCACACCGCAGGATCACCGCCGTCATCGGGGTCGGCCTGGTCTTCGACACCTTCGAGAACAACCTCTCCGGCACCATCAGCAAGGTGCTCCAGGGAAAGTTCGCGATGGACGCGACCACCTTGAAGTTCGTCCTGGCCTCCGCCTTCATCGGCCAGTTCCTGGGCTCGCTGGTCGTCGGCCGGCTCGCCGACCGCTTCGGCCGGCGCACGGCCTTCCTGCTGAACCTGGCGCTCTACTCCTGCTGCTCGCTGCTGGCCGCGTTCGCGCCCGGCGCCGGCTGGCTGATCGCCGCCCGCTTCCTGGCCGGCATCGGCATCGGCTCCGAGCAGGCGCTGTCCGACTGCTACCTGGCGGACGTGCTGCCCGCCTCCCGGCGCGGCCGGTTCATCGCCTGGGCCTACACCCTGGCCTTCTGCGGGGTGCCCGCGGTGGGCTTCGCCGCGCTGTGGCTGGTCCCGCTGAACCCGCTGGGGCTGGCCGGCTGGCGCTGGCTGTTCCTGATCGGCGCGCTGGGCTCGGCCGTGGTGTGGGTGCTGCGCCGCGGGCTGTTCGAGTCGCCGCGGTGGCTGGCCGCGCGCGGCCGGCTGGCCGAGGCCGAGACCCTGGTGGCGGCGATGGAGGCCGAGGCCGGCCTGCCGCAGGCAACCACCGCGGTGGAGAGCACTGCGGTAAAGGCCCGCGCGGTGCAAGCAACCACTGCGGTGGAGGCCGGTGCGGCGGCAGGGACCGGTGCGGTGGAGGCCGGTGCGGCCGGTGCGGCCGGTGGGCCGGGCCAGGCCGGCGCAGCGGCGCGGCCGCACCGGGTCCTGTCACCGGCGCTGCGGCGGCGCACCGTGATGCTCTGGATCCTGTGCGTCCTGTCGGCGGTCGGCTACTACGGCTTCGGGACACTGGCGCCGCAGATCCTGGCCGCCAAGGGCTACGGGGTGGTCACCGGGCTCGGCTACACCGCCCTGTGCTTCCTGGGCTACCCGGCCGGGTCCGCGCTGTCCGTCCCGGTGGTCGAGCGGATGGAGCGGCGCAACCTGCTGGCCCTGTCCGCCTGCGCGATGGCCCTGGCCGGCCTGGGCTTCGGCCTGGCCGGCTCACCGGAGCTGGTGGTGCTGCTCGGCTTCACCTACACCCTGTGCAGCAACGTCTTCTCCAGCGTCTCGCACGTCTACCTCTCCGAGCAGTACCCCACCGAGATCCGCGGCGGCGCCTGCGGCGCGGCCTACTCGCTGTCCAAGCTGTCCGCGGGCGCGCTGCCGTTCGTACTGCTGCCGGTCCTCACGCACGACGGCGCCACCGCCGTGTTCGGCGTGGTCGCCGCCGCGACCGCGGTCCTGGTGGTCGCCGTGCTGACCCTGGGCGGGCGCACCACCGGCCTGTCCGTGGACCGCTGACCCCCGCTCGGGGCCCCGGCCCCGCGACCCGAAGAAGCCCGCAACCCGAAGAAGCCCGCGACCCGAAGAAGGAAGAGAACTGCCATGAGCCTGCTCGCCGGTAAGCGCATCCTGGTCACCGGTGTGGTCACCGACGCCTCGATCGCCTTCCACACCGCCCGGATCGCCCAGCAGGAGGGGGCCGAGGTGCTGCTCACCGGCTTCGGCCGGCTCAGCTTGATCGAGCGGATCTCCCAGCGGCTGCCCAAGCCCGCGCCCGTGCTCGAACTCGACGTCACCGACCAGCGGCAGCTGGACACCCTGGCCGACCGGGTCCGGGAGGCCACCGGTGACGACGGCCGGCTCGACGGGGTGCTGCACTCGATCGCCTACGGGCCGGCCGGGGTCTTCGACTTCATGGCCGGCAGCTGGGCGGAGGTCTCCACCGCGGTCGAGGTCTCGGCCTACTCGCTCAAGTCGCTGGCCGTGGCCTGCCTGCCGCTGCTGGAGCGGCGCGGCGGCTCGCTGGTCGGGCTGACCTTCGACGCCCAGGTCGCCTGGCCGCGCTACGACTGGATGGGCGTGGCCAAGGCGGCGCTGGAGTCCACCAACCGCTACCTGGCCCGCGACCTGGGCGCCCGCGGCGTGCGCTGCAACCTGGTGGCGGCCGGCCCGATCCGCTCGATGGCCGCCAAGTCCATCCCCGGCTTCGCCGACCTGGCCGACGGCTGGGACCAGCGGGCCCCGATCGGCTGGGACCCGGCCGACGCCGGCCCCACCGCCCGCGCCGCCGTGGCCCTGCTGTCGGACTTCTTCAGCGCCACCACGGGCGAGATCGTGCACGTGGACGGCGGCGTGCACGCGATGGGCGTCTGAGCCGGCGCCGGGCACACCGAAGGGGGCCGACCCAACCGGGTCGGCCCCCCCTTTTTCGGGCGTGGCCTCAGTCCTTGGCGGTGGCGCCGCCGGGCAGCATCCGCCGGAAGCCGGTGTACGCGGCCAGCGCGGCCGGCAGCAGCACCGAGCCGTCCTCCTGGAGCCCCTGTTCGAGCAGCGCCGCCACGGTGCGCCCGATCGGCAGCGCCGAACCGTTGAGGGTCACGGCCGGCTGCCTGCCCCCGTCCGCGGCGCGGTAGCGGATGCCGGCCCGCCGGGCCTGGAAGGTGCCGCAGTCGGAGACCGAGGAGATCTCCCGGTAGGAGTCGCTGCCGGGCAGCCAGACCTCGATGTCGTAGGTGACCCGGGCCGAGAAGCCCATGTCGCCGGCCGGCAGCAGGATCACCCGGTAGCTCAGTTCGAGCCGGCGCAGGCACTCCTCGGCGTGCGAGACCATCAGCTCCAGCTGCGCGGCGGCGTCCTGCACCGCGCACACCCGCACCAGCTCGACCTTCTCGAACTGGTGCAGCCGCAGCACCCCGCGGGTGTCGCGGCCGTAGGCGCCGGCCTCGGCGCGGAAGCACGGGGTGCGGGCGGTGAAGGCGGCCGGCAGCTCCCGGGCCTCCAGGGTGCGCCCGGCCACCATGTTGGTCAGCGGCACCTCCGCGGTCGGGATCAAGAACAGCTCCCGGCCCGCGACCGAGGTGGCGAACAGGTCCTCCTCGAACTTCGGCAGCTGGCCGGTGCCGGTCATGGTCGCCCGGTTGACCAGGTACGGCACCGCGTACTCGGTGTACCCCTGCTCGCCGGTGTGCAGGTCCAGCAGGAAGTCCGCCAGCGCCCGCTCCAGCCGGGCCCCGGCGCCCCGGCTGAGGCTGAACCGGGCGCCGGACAGCTGGGCGGCGGTCCGGGTGTCGAAGATGCCCAGCTCCTCACCGATGTCGGCGTGGTGGCGCGGGGCCGCGGGGGTGCGCAGCGGCGGGCCGCCGAGCCGCAGCTGCACCGCCTCTTTCTCGGAGTCGCCGTCCGGTACCCGGTCCAGCGGGATGTTGGGGACGGTCAGGGCGAGTGCTTCGAACTCCTCCTGCGCGGCCCGCACGTCGGCCTCGGCCTGCTGGATCTGGGCGCGCAGTTCGCGGGCGGCCTGCTTGTCCTGCTCGCAGGGCGGTCCTGCGGTGCGTTTGCGGCCGGCCGCGTTGGCCGCGGTCCGCAGCCGGTCCGCCTGCGCCTGGGCGTCGGTCTTGCGGCGGTGGGCCGCGGCGAAGGCCTCGCGGTCCAGGACGAACCGGCGCCGGGCCAGTCGGCGCACCGCGTCCTGCCCGGGGTCGATCAGGTCGCGTGGGTCATGCACGGCGGCCTCCTGACTCGTCGTGGGAGGGGGTCAGCACCGCGCCGGCCGCGATCGCCGCCTCGGTGTCGGACAGTGCCGCCCGCCCCGGGCCGGGGTCGGCGGCCGGGGGGGGGGGGGGGGGGGGGGGGGGGGGGGGGGGGGGGGGGGGGGGGGGGGGGGGGGGGGGGGGGGGGGGGGGGGGGGGGGGGGGGGGGGGGGGGGGTGGGGGGGGGGGGGGGGGGGGGGGGGGGGGGGGGGGGGGGGGGGGGGGGGGGGGGGGGGCCGGCAGCAGGTGGGCGGTGCCCAGGCGGTCGTAGCGCGGGCGCCGGGCCGAGCGCAGCCAGGCGGCGTACCCGAAGCCGAACAGCGCGGCCAGCACCGCCAGCCAGGGCAGGTCGGCCACCAGCTGGTTCGAGGAGCCGGTCAGCATGCTGAAGTTGTCGACCACCAGCACCACCGAGGCGACCAGGCCGGCGAAGCCGAGCAGCGGCACGGCCACCTCGCGCACCCAGTTGCCCTCGCTCTTGCCCCGCAGCCGGGCCACGACGACGGACAGCGCGGCCACCGCCTGCAGGACCACGATGCCCAGCGTGCCCAGGCCCAGCATGCTCGTGGTCAGCGCGGTGTAGGGGTTCAGGCCGGCCGCCGCGAAGGCGCCCACCACCACGGCGGTGAGCACGGTCTGCAGCACGCTGGCGCGGTAGGGCGAACCGCTCCTGGGGTGGGCGGCGCCCAGGGCCCGGGGCAGCAGCCGGTCCTGGGCCAGGACCTGGGTGTACCGGTTGGCGGCGCTGTGCAGGGCCAGGGTCGCGGCGAACAGGCTGGTGCACAGCAGGACCTGCAGGCAGGTGCTGCCGGCCTGGCCCAGGTAGCGCTGGCCCAGGTCGAAGAAGAGGTTGCCCAGCTGGGCGGTGGCGGTGCGGCGCAGCTGGCCGGTGCCGACCGCGCCGACCGCCAGCCAGCTGGTGAGCGCGTAGAAGCCGGAGATCAGCAGGACCGCGCCGTAGGTGGCCCGCGGTACGCTGCGGCGCGGGTCCTTGGCCTCCTTTCCGTACAGGGCGGCCGACTCGAACCCGATGAACGAGACGAAGGCGAACATCAGGGCCACGCCGGTGCCCGGGCCGGTCATGTTGTGCTCGGAGAAGGAGGCGGCGGGCAGGGCCGAGCCGCCGCGGTCGATCAGGATCGCCAGGTCCAGGGCGATCAGGATGCCGATCTCGCCGAGCATCAGCAGGGCCAGCAGGCGGGCGCTGACGGCGATCTCGCGGTAGCCCAGCAGGGCCACCAGTGCGATCCCGACCGCCGCGCACCACTGCCAGGTCACGTGCACGCCGTGCTGGGCCAGGATGATCTGGGTGAAGTAGCCCAGGGCCCCGGCCAGGCCGATGGTGGCGCAGTTGTAGGACAGCAGCGCCAGGTATCCGGTGGCCACGGCCGGCGGGCGGCCCAGGTCAAGGGCGGTGGAGGCGTAGAAGCCGCCCGAGCCGCCGGTGCGCCGGGCGCTGATCGCGTACCCCACGGAGAAGCAGAGCAGGGTGACCCCGGCGAACACGAAGGCCGCGGGCACTCCTGCCCCGTTGCCGAAGGCGAAGGCCAGCGGGACGGTGCCGACCATGGCCGACAGCGGCGCCGCCGCGGCGACGATCAGGAAGAGGATGTGGCGCGTGGTCAGCCGGCCGGCCGGGGCGGCGGCCGGCGGGCTCGGTGTTCTGTGGTCGGGCATGGCTGCTCCAGGTCGGGGGGTCAGGCGGGGGCGATGGCAAGGACGGTGTTCTGGCCGCCGAATCCGCAGGAGTTGCTCAGGGCCAGGTCGATCGGCAGGTGGGAGAGGTTCTGCGCGAGTTTGATGTCGATGCGCGGGTCGGGCATGAACAGGTTGGCGGTGGGGGGCACCGTCTCCCGCTCGATGCTGAGGATGGAGAAGGCCGCCTCCACCGCCCCGGCTGCCCCCAGCAGGTGGCCGGTGACCCCCTTGGTCGAGGTGACCAGCGGGTCGCCGGTCAGCACCCGGTGGATCATCCGGGCCTCGGAGAGGTCGTTCAGCGGGGTGGAGGTGCCGTGCGCGTTGACGTGCTGCACGTCCTGGGGGTCGGCGCCGGCGTCGGCCAGGGCGGCGCGCACGGCCGCCTCGACGCCGCTGCCCTCGGGGTGCGGGGAGGTGATGTGGTGGGCGTCGGCGGTGGCGCCGTAGCCGATGATCCGGCCGCGTATCCGGGCGCCGCGGGCCCTGGCGTCGCTGACGCGCTCCATCACCAGGATTCCGGCGCCCTCCCCGGCCACGAAGCCGTCGCGGTCGATGTCGAAGGGACGCGAGGCGGTGGCCGGGTCGTCCTCGCGTTTGGACAGGGCGCCCATCTGGGCGAAGCCGGCCATCACCAGCGGGGTGATCATCGCCTCGCTGCCGCCGGCCAGGACCACGTCGCAGCGGCCCAGTGCGAGCAGGTCGCGGGCGGTGCCGATGGCGGTGGCGCCGGAGGCGCAGGCGGTGGCGACCACCAGGTTGGGGCCGGTGGCGTGGAACTCGATGGCGGTCTGGCCGGCCAGCATGTTGGGCAGCTGCTTGGGCAGCAGCAGCGGGGAGACCCGGGCCGGGCCCTGTTCGCGCAGGACCTGGTGCTGCTGCTCCACGGTGCCGGGGCCGCCGTCGGCGCAGCCCAGCACCACCCCGACCCGGGCGCCGTCCCAGGTCCTGGGGTCAAGGCCGGCGTCGGCGACCGCCTCCCGGGCGGCGACCAGGGCGAACTGGACGAACCTGTCGAGGCGGTGGGCCCGGCGCGGGTCGAGCAGGTTCTCGGCATCGAAGCCGGGCACCCGGCAGGACAGCCGGACCGGGTTGCCCTCCAGCGTGGGATCGAGCGCGGCGGGGGACTGCCCCCCGCACACGCTCGCCCAGCTCGCCTCGACACCCACGCCTGCTGGAGTGACCAGCCCCAGACCGGTAACCGCGATGTCGATGCCGGCCATCAGACCGTCGCACTCCGCTTCTCCAGCAGCGCCACCATGTCGGCGACGGTGGCGGCCTCCAGCAGTTCGTCGTCGCTGACGTCCAGGTCGAACTCGGCCTTGAGCAGCAGCGAGAGCTCCACGACGGCGAGCGAGTCGAGCTCGATGTCCTCGCGGGTGGCCTCAGGGGTGATGGTGGACCGGTCGATCTTGAGGGTGTCGACCAGGATGTCCCTGAACTGATCCAACAGCATGATGGTTCCCTTTCGTGGACGGGTGTCGGTGGAACGTCGGCGGCGGGTGCCGCCGGGCTGGCCCAGGGGCCGCTGCCGGCGGGTCAGCCGGCGGCGACCTCGGGCCAGACGAGAGTGGTGGCCCCCCAGGCGAGTCCGCCTCCGAAGGCGGTGAGCAGCACCCGGTGGCCTGGCCGCAGCGTGCCTTCGGCGGCGGCCTGGCACAGCAGTACCGGGATCGAGGCGGCCCCGGTGTTGCCGACGTGTTCGATGTTGGACAGCCGCCGCTCCTCGGCGATCCCCAGCCGGTCGGCGACCGAGTCCAGGATGCGGGCGTTGGCCTGGTGGGCCGCGAAGCGGTCGACCTGGTCCAGGTTCCAGCCGGCGGCCCGCACGGCCTGGGTGGAGGTGGCGGTCATCTGCTCCACGGCGTGGCGGTAGGTGTCCCGGCCGGCCATCGTGAAGTACTGGTCCGCCGGGTCGGCGGGTCTGCCCGAGGAGCGCTGGCGCGAGCCGCCGCCGGGGACCTGGATCAGTTCGCTGAGCTCGCCGTCGCTGCCCAGCAGCTGCGGCCCCAGCGCGCCGGGTTCGTCCGGGTCGCCGGCCCGCAGGACCACGGCCCCCGCGCCGTCGGCGAAGATCACCGCGGTGGTGCGGTCGGCGGGGTCGATGATCGTGGTGAAGGCGTCGGCCGCCACCAGCAGCACCCGCTGGGCGATGCCGGCGGCGATCAGCCCGGAGGCGGTGGCCAGCCCGTACAGGAAGCCGGAGCAGACCGCCGCCACGTCGAAGGCGGGTACCTGGCCCAGTCCCAGGCGGGCCGCGACCTGCGGTGCGGTGGCCGGGCACGGCTGGTCCGGGGTGGTGGTGGCCAGGACCACCGCGTCCGCGCGGTCCTGGCCGGCGGACTTGAGGGCGCGCCAGCCGGCCTCCACCGCCAGGTCGGAGGTGGCGGTGCCGGGGGAGACCACGTGCCGCGAGGCGATGCCGGTGCGGGTGCGGATCCACTTGTCGCTGGTGTCCAGGCGGCGTGAGAGGTCCTCGTTGGTGACCACGTCGGGCGGCAGGTAGGCGCCCAGTCCGGCCAGGACCGCGGCCGTGGGGCGGCTCACTGCCCGTGCCCCGGTGAGGCGAGGACTTCGACCGGCAGGCCCATGTAGGCCATCCGGGTCTCGGCCATCTCGTCGGTCCACTGCTCGGCCATGTCGTAGCGCTGGTCGGGGGTGGTGTCCAGGAGCCTGACCCCGGGCCAGACCTCGTAGTCGCCGATCAGGTCGGCGTGGTCGGACATGCCCTTTTGGAAGAGTTCCTCGCGGTGGATCACGAACTTGCGGTCGGGCAGCTCGTCCCACAGCTTGACTCCGCTGCGCAGGATCTCCAGCAGCCGGGGCGTGTCGTTGGGGTGCAGTGCCACGTGGTCGCGCAGGATGGTGCTGGCGACGGTCAGGTGGCGGATCTCGTCGATCGCGGTGCCGCGGGAGATCTCGCCGGTGGCCGGCGACAGCGGGGTCCACTTGCGTTCGCTCAGTTCGGCGGCCGGGGCCAGGACGCCCTCGATGATGATGGCGAAGACCGCCACGCCGCCGGCGAAGTCGGCCTTGTCGCGGACCACGTCCAAGGTGAAGTCGACGACCGGGTCCAGGACCTCCTTGCGGTACTGGGCGGCCATCTCGTCGATGTCGCGCAGCAAGGTGGCGGCCGGCAGGCCGAGTTCCACCAGGTGGTTGCGGAACACCCGGGCGTGGCGGGCTTCGTCGATCAGCTGGGTGGCGTAGAACTCCAGTTCGGCGATGCCCGGGGCCAGGGTGACGTAGTGGCCGAGCAGCCGGGTGGCGATCTCCTCGGACAGGCTGCGGAAGCCGAACTCCAGGACCAGGGCCTCGCGCAGCGGTCCGGGCGCCTTCAGCAGGTCCGGTACCAGGGCGTCCTGGTGGTGGCCGCTGTCGCCGCGGTCGCGCAGCGTGCCCTGGGCCACCGAGGTGAACCAGTAGGCCAGGTTGCACTCCTGGGGGCCCAAGGTGAGCGCCTTCGCGCCGTCGAGCAGGCCGGGGGCGGTCTGCCAGTCGGCCTCCGGAGCCACGTAGTGGTTCATGGTGTCGTCGTCTCCTTCGGGGCGGGGACCGGGTGCAGGGCGCCGGCGAACAGGGCGCCGGTGTAGCTGAGCAGGGGGGCTTGGGGGGACGCGGTGGCGTGCACGACCTGGCCGACCAGGACCAGGCCGTCGCCCAGCGGGTGGGTCGCGTGCACCCGGCAGTCGTAGTGGGCCAGTGCGCCCTCCAGCAGCGGCGCCCCCGCGTAGGGGGCCGCGGACCACCCGGTGCCGGTGAACTGCCCCTCGCCGTGGCGGCTGCTGGTGGCGAAGTGCGTGGCCAGGTCGGCCTGGCCGGCGCTGAGGACGTTGACCGCGAAGCGGCCCTCCTGGACGGCCAGCCGGGCGAACTGCGATCCGGCGCGCAGGCACACGCCCAGCAGCAGCGGCTCGCGGGAGACCAGGGTGACGGTGCTGGCGGTGGTGCCGTGCAGCAGGTCCTGCCCGGTGCGCACGGTCAGCACGGACACCGGCGAGGCCAGGTGGTAGAGCGCCTGGCGGCGTGCCCAGGAGTCCTGGCGCACCGGGCGGGCGGCGGTGGACACGCTCATCGCACGGCCTCCCGTTGCCGGGCGGCGGCCGCGGGCCCGGCGGTGCGGGCCGCGGTGTGCCCCACCGGGACCGGGTCGCCGGTGTGCCCGACCGCCTTGGGGTGCTTCAGGCCCAGGTCGTCCAGCAGGCGCAGGTAGCCCTCCTGGCGCACCGGCTCGAAGGGCAGGGCGAAGGACTTCATGAAGTTGCCGAACAGGCCGCGGTCGCCGAACAGGTGGAACGGCAGGGCCAGCAGCGCCCACTCCGGTTTGACCAGCAGGCACCACAGCCCCGCGACCGCGCCCTGGGTGATCAGGCTGTGCATCACGTTGTAGGCCACGTAGTAGCCCTTGTGGACGGGCCGGCCGCCGCTGCGTTTGAAGGCGATCGCGCCCGGGATGTAGCCGATCAGGTCGATGTAGAGGAACAGCAGGACCGCGGGCAGCCAGCGCACCTCGCCGATGTGGGCGATCAGCACGCCGGTGGTGACGGCGAAGGCGACCAGGTACTCCGCGCGGTGCAGGGAGTAGGTCCGCGGCGTCTCGAAGGGGTTTGCCTGATCCATCGTCAGCTCCTGGTGGGCGGGCCGTCACACGCCGGCGGTCTGCGGGGGGTTCAGCTCGATGCCGCCGGTCACCTCGGTGCCCGCGAACAGCTCGGTCACCGCCCAGGCCACGGTCTCCTTGATGACCCGCTCGGCGATCGGGTCGAGGATCCCCTCCAGGCTCGGGATGCCGAAGTCGAAGTCGGCGTCGAAGGCCACCTGCACGTCGGCGCCCTGCTGGGTCAGCGCCCAGGTGCCGGTGAAGGAGTCGAAGTCGCCGTCGGTCTGCTCGAAGCGGATGGTGTGGTTGTCGGTGTCGAAGAAGTCGTCCTCGGTCCAGCGCAGCAGGCCGCTGCGGAAGTGCAGCTCCCAGCTGGAGGAGCCGACCGGCTCGGGCAGCGTGGCGTGCACGGTGGTGGCGTTCACGTGCGGGGCCAGCCGCGGGTAGTCCTCCCAGCGGCGGACCGCGTCCAGGACCGCAGCTGCCTGCTGCCCGGGGACCAGGGCGATGAGTTCAACGTGCCGCACTTGCGGTACCGCCTTCCGGCATAGTGGCCGCGCCTGTGACCAGGTCGCGTGTGGCCAGATCGAAGGAGTTGAGCAGGAATGCCACGTCGGTGGCGGTCACGATGGCCGGCGGCGTGAAGCGCACCACCGAGCTGCCGTTCATCGAGTGGTTGGCGACCACCCCGTGGTTGAAGAGCTCGATCAGGAGCTCGCCGGCCAGGCCCGCCTCGACCAGCTCGACGCCGATCAGCAGGCCCTGGCCGCGCACCTCCACCACCAGGCCGGGCAGGTTGCGGTGCGCGATCTCGGTGATCTTCGGGAGCAGTTCGGCGCCGATCCGGGCGGACTTGGCGACCAGGTCCTCCTCGTGCATCGCGCGGATCGCGCCTTGGACCGCGGCCATCAGCACCGGCTGCCCGGAGAAGGTGGCGGTGTGCACGTAGGGGTCCTTGTCGAAGGGGCGGAACGCCTTGCGGGTGGCGACCGCGGCCGAGACCGGCAGCACGCCGCCGCCCAGGGCCTTGCCGGTCAGCAGCACGTCCGGGACCACGCCCTCGCCCTGCGCGCCCCACCAGGTGCCCAGCCGGCCGAAGCCGGTCTGCACCTCGTCCAGGACCAGGAAGCCGTCGTAGGTGCGGACCAGTTCCTCGACCCGCTTGAGGTAGCCGGCCGGCGGGATGATCACCCCGCCCTCGCCCTGCACCGGTTCCAGGATCACGCAGACCTCGCCCGGGTGGGCCCTGAGCTCGGCCTCCAGCGCGTCGGCGTCGCCGAACGGCAGGTGGTGCACGTCGGGCAGCAGCGGGCGGAACGGGGCCTGGTAGACCTCCTTGGCGGTGGCGGACAGCGCGCCCATGGTCTTGCCGTGGTAGCCGCCCTTCATCGACACGGTGCGGCGGTAGCCGTTGGCGCGGGCCAGTTTGAGGCCGGTCTCCACCGCCTCGGCGCCCGACAGCGCGAAGTGCACCCGGTCCAGGCCCGGCGGCATGACCGAGACCAGCGCCTCGGCGGCGCGGGCCACGGTGGGCTCCAGCAGGATCCGCGAGGCGGTGGGGTGGGTGCGCAGCTGGCGCTCCACCTCCTGCATCACCAGCGGGTGGCGGGCGCCCATGATGAACACGCCGTAGCCGCCGGCGTTCAGGAACTGCTCGCCGTCGCTGGTGGTCAGCCAGGCGCCTTGGGAGGCGGTCTCCATGTGGCTGCCGAACAGCTCGGCCAGGGTGGCCCGGCCCTTGCTCAGGTGGGCCCGGTAGAGGTCCAGGACCTCCTTCTCGGCGTTCGGGGCGGTATCGACAACGGTCACGGGATGCTCACTCCAGGGGGCGTGTGCGGGCAGGGGGGCGGGGCAGGGCGCGGGTGCTTATGCCAGTTCCAGCGGGGCGCCGGCGAAGTAGCCCAGCAGCGGCTCGTTCGCCCCGGCCCGGGCCGGGGGGTGGAAGGCCAGCGCGCGCAGTGCGGCGGCGGCCGCGGCGTGGTCGTTGGTGCTGATGAAGTCCAGGCCGCCGAGCAGTTCCAGGCACTGGGCGGCGATCTTGGGCAGGGTGTCCTGGACCGTGTAGCGCACCACCAGGCTGCGGGCCACCGCGTCGTCGTCCGGGTGCGGGCCGATGCCGCGCGCGGAGCTCTCCAGCAGCGCCAGGACCGCCTCCAGCTGCACGGCCAGGCGGGCCCGCTCGGGGGCGGTGCCGCGCTCGCGGTCCAGGACCTGCTCGACCAGGCGGGCGGCGGCGCCGGCGTACCCGGCGCTGATCAGCGTCTCGAACCAGACGAAGCCGGCCTGCTGCAGGTCGTCCAGCCGGGTCGGGTCGTCGGCGCCGGCCCGCACCACCATCTCCTGCGGGACGTACACGTCCTCCAGCCGGACCTCGTCGCTCTCGGCGCCGGCCAGCAGCGCGTTGCCCCAGAACGGGTGCACCGTCAGGCCCCGCGCGTCGGCGGGCACCAGCGCCAGCGCCAGCTCCGTGGTGCCGTCCTGGCAGTGCACCGCCACGCTGGCGGTCAGCAGGTCCATCGAGGCCGACAGGCTGCACGGCTTCTTCGCGCCGGACAGCAGGTAGCCGCCGCTGACCGGCCGGGCGGTGACCGCCGGGGCCAGGACGTTGGCCTGGGTGCGGCCCTCGGCCCAGCCGGAGGCCAGCACCAGCTGCTCGGCCACCACCCGGTGCAGCAGCTCCAGCTGCTGCGCGGTGAGCCGGTCGGGGCGCGAGGCCAGCGAGTAGAGCATGGCGACGGTGAAGTGGTGCATGGTCACCGCGGCCGCCAGCGAGGGCGACAGCGAGCCCAGCGCCTCTTGGACCAGCAGTGCCTCGTACGGCTGGGCGCCGTGCCCGCCGTACTCGGCGGGCACCAGCAGGCCGACCCCGCCGCAGAGCCGGAACAGGTCGACCACGGGGCTGCCGGGCCGCTCGCGCTCGGCGAAGGGGATGCTCTCCAGTTCCTTGAGCAGGCCGGGGTGGTAGAGCTCGCAGACGGCGCGCGCGGCGTCGAGGGAACGCAACACAGCTGGATCCGTTTCGTCGTGGGGGGACGGTTCGTCGTAGGGGGGCGGGGGCGGGCTCCTCAGCTGCCGAAGACCGCCTGGTAGGGGCTGACCCCGCGGGCGATGCTGACCCCCTGGACGTGCGAGGTCTTGAGCATCGGGTAGTTGGCCTCGCCGAACGCGCCGCCGGTGCGGCCGGTGCCGCCGTGGCTGGGCAGGTAGGGCAGGAAGCCGATGTGGGAGTCGTTGACCTTCAGCAGGCCGCCGTTGACCACCCGGCGCACGAAGGTCTCGATCACCTCCTCGGAGCCGGACCACAGCGAGTTCCGCAGGCCGTACTCGTTGCTGTTGACGAACGCCAGGAACGCCTCCAGCAGCTCCTGGTCGCCGTCCGGCTCCGGCACGATGATCGGGATCAGCGGGAAGAACGTCTCCTCGCGGACCACGTCGTAGCTGCGGGCCTGCTGCAGACCGGTGACCTTGACGATGGTCGGCTGCAGGAAGACGCCGGTCTCGGAGACCGCGCCGTCCACCTCGGTGCGGTGGCCGCCGGTCAGCAGCTCCGCGCCGTTGCCCAGCGCCTGGCGCAGCAGCCGGAAGAACCGCTCGCTGCGGCGCACCGGGGACAGCAGGACGTCCTCCTCCTCCGGGAAGCCCGGGTGGATGCCCTTGACCTGCTCGCACACCTCGGCGATCAGCTCGTCGGCGACCGCGGGGTGCACCAGGACGTAGTTGGGCACCATGCAGATCTGGCCCGAGCCGTAGAACGACTCGGTGATCGCCTGGGCCGCGTACTTCACGTCCGCGTCGGACCACACCACGATGCCGTCGTTGCCGGCCAGCTCCAGGATCGGCTTCTTGCCGTTGGCCACGCAGGCCTGCTCGAAGGCCAGGCCCTCCTGGCTGCCGCCGATGTAGAAGATGTCGTCGATCCCCGGGTCGTTGACCCACCGGTCCAGGGTCTGCTTGGGGTTGGAGCAGATGGCGTTGAGCACCCCGGGCGGCGCGCCGGCCTCCTCCAGCAGCGGGGCGACGATGTCGCGCAGCAGCCACATGGTGCTCAGCGCGATGGAGCGCGGGGCGCGCACCACGACCGCGTTGCCCGCCATCAGCGCCAGCACGCACAGCGCGGCGGACGGCAGGGGGGCGTTCTGCGGCGGGTTGAAGCCCACCACGCCGTCGGGCTGGCGGTGCAGGATCAGCTTGCGGTCGCCGTAGTCCTTCTCGACCCGCATCTGCTTGGTGTACCAGCGCAGGCTGCCCGGTGCGTAGATCTGCAGCAGGCAGCTGAGCTCCCAGCGGGCCAGCTTGACCGGGTGGGACTCGGCCACCAGCATCTCCAGGAACTCGTCCTGGTGGGCCAGCAGTTCCTCGCGGAACCGGGTGCCCAGCAGCATGCGCTGCTCCAGCGGGACCGCGGCCCACAGCGGCGCCGCTGCGGCCGCGGCCGCGGTGGCCCGCTCGATGGCCGCGTCGTCGGCGATCCCGCAGCGGCCGACCACGTACGGGTGCAGCGCGGCCTCGGACTCCGGGTCCTGCTCCAGTGCGCGCTTAAGGCTCACACTGGTGAACACGTCCTCCAGCAGAGACCGGCCGCTGACGGTGTAGACCCAGCCGTCCCCCGGGACGTCCTGGCCCCCGATGTAGAGGTCGTAACTCTTCAACCGCTTGACGGCGGCGGCGCGGCCGGACGTCCCTGCCGCTCGGGAGTACGCAGCGGCGTTTTCCTCCTGCATGGTTCCGCGGAGCATCTTCTGCCTTTCCGAGTCGGATTCCCGGCTTTCGGGCGGTCTGATCGTCGCAATCGGATCTGACTTTCCGCTGACGCCCGGCTGATTCCGCCCCCGGGCCCGCGGCGCCTGCGCGCTCCGCGCTCGCCGACCGGCCCGCCGCTGTCAGCCCCGTCTCAGCACCGCGTCAGCCCGACCGGCTTCGATGGCCGCACACCGGTCCGCCATTCGCCGTCCCCCAGTGGGGGCTCCGCCAGAAAGCCGAGCTGCCATGAGAACCGAGAATTCCGCCCCCATCGACCTGGCCGGACTTTCACCGCTGGAAATCCGGGAGGAAGTCGAGGACGTGGTCCAGCGGATGTTCCGGGAATACCTGCTCATGACCCAGGACGAGGACCTGCCGACCGAGACCAGCTATTTCGACCTCGGCCTGACCTCGCTGCGCCTGAGCGAGATCCGCGCCCGCCTGGAGAGCCGGCTGGGCCTGGCCGTGAACGCGAACGTGCTGTTCAACGAGCCCACGGTGCAGCGCCTGGTCTCCTACCTCACCGACGCGCTGGCCGACCGCGGCACCGCGCACTGACCGCCCCCCATCCCCCCGCACCAAGGAGACCCCGGCATGCCGCGTGTGCCAGCGAAGACCGATGTGACGCCCCCCGAGCCGATCGCCATCGTCGGCGTCGGCCTGCGCTTCCCGGGGGGCAGCAACTCCCTCGACGAGTTCGAGGCCTTCCTGCGCGAGGGCCGCTCCGGCATCGGCCCGCTGCCCCAGGACCGCTGGGACGCGGCGGCGTTCACCCCCGACAGCCCCGAGGACAAAGGCAAGATCCACACCGTCGGCGGCGGCTTCCTGGACCACCTCGACCGCTTCGACGCGGCCTTCTTCAACATCTCGCCCAAGGAGGCCCAGTACATGGACCCCCAGCAGCGGATGCTGCTGGAGACCTCCTGGCAGGCCCTGGAGCACGCCGGCATCGACCCCACCGCGCTGCGCCGCGGCAACGGCGGCGTCTACGTGGGCGCCAGCTCCATCGACTACGCCCTGGAACTGGACTCGCTGCCCTACACCGAACTCGACGGCCACCTGGCCTCCGGCATCACCATGTTCCCGCTGTCCGGCCGCCTGTCGTACTTCCTGGGCTGGCAGGGCCCCAGCATGAGCATCGACACCGCCTGCTCGTCCTCGCTGGTCGCGCTGCACCTGGCCGCCCAGGGCCTGCGGGCCGGCGAGTGCGACATCGCCCTGTGCGGCGGCGTCAACGCGGTCCACCACCCGCGCATCGCGGTGATGTTCTCCAACGCGAACATGCTCGCCCCCGACGGCCAGTGCAAGACCTTCGACGAGTCCGCCGACGGCTACGCGCGCGCCGAGGGCTGCGGCGTGCTGGTCCTCAAACGGCTGTGCGACGCGGTACGCGACGGCAACGAGGTCCTGGCGGTGGTCCGCGGCACCGCGGTCGGCCAGGACGGCGACAGCGCCGGACTGACCGTGCCCAACGGACCCGCCCAGGAGAAGGTGATCCGCGCGGCCCTGGCCGCCGCCCGCCTGGAGCCCGCCGACATCCAGTACGTCGAGGCCCACGGGACCGGCACCCCGCTCGGCGACCCGATCGAGTTCGGCGCCATCGGCGACGCCTTCGCCCACTCGCACACCCGCGACCAACCGCTGCTGGTCGGCTCGGTCAAGACCAACCTGGGCCACATGGAACCCGCCTCCGGCCTGGTCGGCGTGATCAAGTCGGTCCTGCAGCTGCGCACCGCCACGATCTACCCGCACCTGAACCTGACCACCCCCTCCGGCCGCATCCCCTGGGACCTGTACCCGATCCGGGTCCCCACCGCCTGCGAGCCGTGGCCGGCCGAGGTACGGCGCGCGGTCGTCAACAGCTTCGGCTTCGCCGGCACCATCGGCGCCGTGGTCCTGGAACAGGCCCCGCCCACCGCACCCGCCGCACCCGCCGGCTCCCCCGGGTCGGCCGGGTCGGCCGAGCCGGCCGCCGTCTCGCCGGCGGAGAACCTGTTCACCTTGTCCGCCAAGTCCGCCGCCGCGCTGCGCGACCAGGCCGCCGCCTACCGGCTGCTGCTCGCCGAGCACCCCGAGGTGCCGCTGCCGGCGCTGTGCCGCACCGGCCACACCCAGCGCGCGCACTTCCCCTACCGGGCCGCCGGACTGGTCGCCGACCGGGCCGCGCTGGACCAGCTGCTGCAACGCGTCCAGGACGCCGAGCACCCCGGGCCGGCCGGCATCCGCAAGATCGCCTTCATGTTCAGCGGCCAGGGCTCGCAGTACCCGGGCATGGGCGCCGCGGCCTACCGGCGGCACGCGCTGTTCCGCGAGGTGGTCGACCGGTGCGACCAGCTGTTCCAGCCGCACCTGGGCCGCTCGGTGCGCGAGCTGCTGCTGGGCACCGCCGCCGACCCGCAGGCGATCCACGCCACCGCGCTGACCCAGCCCGCCCTGTTCACCCTGGAGTACGCGCTCGCCCAGCTGTGGATGGACTGGGGCGCCCGGCCCAGCGTGCTGATCGGCCACTCCATCGGCGAGGTGACCGCGGCCGCGGTCGCCGGCGTGCTGGACCTGCCCGACGCGGTGGCCCTGGTCGCCGCCCGCGCCCGGCTGATGCAGGCGGTCAAGGCCCAGGGCGGCATGCTGGCCGTCAGCGCGCCCGCCCAGGACGTCGAGCCGCTGCTGGCCGACCACCGCGACCTGGCGCTGGCCGCGATCAACGCCCCCGACCAGTGCGTGGTCTCCGGCGCCACCGGGCCACTGGAGCAGGTCGCCGCCCAGCTGCGCGAACGCGGCGTGCGCACCGACAGGCTCACCGTCTCGCACGCGTTCCACTCCCCGCAGATGAGCGAGGTCTACGACGACTTCCGGGCAGCGCTGGCGGACGTGGTCTTCCACGAACCGGCCATCACCGTGGTCTCCAACCTCACCGGCCGCCCCGCCCGGTTCCGCGACATCGGCACCCCCGAGTACTGGGTACGGCACATCGGCGAACCGGTGCGCTTCCTGGACGGCATCCGGGCCGTGGCCAAACGCGGACGCCACGCCATGATCGAGATCGGCCCCTCCGCCGCGCTGACCGCCCTCGCCCAGCGCGGCGTCGAGGCCGCCGACCACCTGTGGCTGACCAGCCTGCGCCGCCGCGACACCGAAGGATCGGGCCTGCTGGAAGCCGTCTGCTCCTACTACACGGCCGGCCTGCCGCTCGCCTTCGACCACCTGCACGAGCACACCCCGGCCCCGGCCCGGGTACCGCTGCCCACCTACCCCTTCCAGCGCAAGCGCTACTGGCTGCCCACCGCCGGACCGCGCCGCACCACCGCCCCCGGCACCGCCGCCCGGCACCCGCTGCTCGGCACCCGGGTCACCCAGGAGCACAGCGACCAGGCCGCGCAGCAGCACAACGAGCAAGTGGCGCAGGAGCACGGCG
>Ga0302317_10001215_pt1 | contig 19604 bp, 14 predicted proteins | sample III_Palsa_N3_3_FD_200450 | JGI IMG/M metagenome (GOLD analysis project Ga0302317, IMG submission 200450) | Peat permafrost microbial communities from Stordalen Mire near Abisko, Sweden - III_Palsa_N3_3 | ecosystem: Environmental > Terrestrial > Soil > Palsa > Peat permafrost | place: Sweden...
GGCCGGCCCCGGGAATGGCGGGGGACGTCGGTGGGAACGGCCGTCGCACGGTCCCGGGGCGGCGGGAACGGTGCCGGGAACGGCCGTCGCACGGTTCCGGGCGGCGGCGGGAACGGTGGCGACGGCGGTGGGGACATCGGCGCGGTGGGAGCGGTGCCGGGGGCGGCGGGGGGTGGCCCCGGGGGCATCGGCGGGGCCGGCCGCGGGGCCGGCTGCGGGGCTGTTGGCGGGAACGGCGGCGGGGCTGTCTCCGGGCTGTCTTCGGGGTCGTGGAAACAGACCGGCTGTTCCAGATCGCTGCCCCGGTTTCCGTTGTGGATCAGGGCGGCCGGCCGCAACCGCGGGGGGTCCGGGTGCTGATCGGTGGTGTCGTGGGGCTTCGGCCTGCGGGTTCGGTGCGGGCTGTGGGGTCCACAAAACAGGCCGGGCGGTTTTGTATTGACAAACCGCCTGGACTGTTTTTTACTGTGGGGGTGTTATCTTCTACTCGTCCACGTACCGGGAGACGGCCATGGACATCGTTGTACTGGGCCCTGTGGACGTCACCGAGATGGGGGTCGCGGTGATGCCCAGCGCGCCCAAGCCGCGGCAGGTGCTGGCGCTGCTGGCGCTGCGGGCGGACCAGGTCGTCTCGGTCGACACGCTGGTCGAGGAGTTGTGGGACGGGGCTCCGCCGCGCAGTGCGCGCACCACGTTGCAGACGTACGTGGTGCAGTTGCGGGATCTGATTGCCGCGGCGCTGCCGCAGGGTGATCCGCGTACCGCCAAGGACGTGTTGTGCACCACGCACGGCGGCTACCTGCTCAACACCTGGCACGGCAGTTGCGACTTCGCGGAGTTCGAGCGGCGGGCGGGTCTGGGCTACCGGGCGATGGACGCCGGGGACTTCGCCGGCGCCGCCCGGCAGTTGCGTGAGGCGCTCGCGTTGTGGAGCGGCAGCGCTTTGGCCGATGTGCAGCACGGGCCCAGCCTGGAGGCGCACCGCAAGCGGCTGGAGGAGGTCCGGCTGTGTGCGCTGGACCAGCGGATCGACGCGGATCTGCGGCTGGGCCGCCACCGTGAGCTGCTGGGGGAGTTGACCGTGCTGGTCAGCCGCTACCGCACGCACGAGAACCTGCACGGCCAGTTCATGCTGGCGCTGCACCGCTCGGGGCGGCGCAGTGAGGCGCTGGAGGTCTACCAGCGGCTGCGTACCGCGCTGGTGCGCGAGCGCGGTCTGGAGCCGTCGGCGGCGCTGCGGCGCCTGCAGCGCTCGATCCTGGTGACCTGCCCCGAGCCGGTGAACCGGCCCGCGCCGGCCGGCGCGGGCCGGTTCGGCGGCCAGGGGTAGGGTTCCGGCCCGGTGCGGGCACCGCAGCGACACAGGAGCAGCGACCCAGGAGGAGACGCGATGCAGGCCCGTTCGGCGCACACCCGGCACAAGCTGGTCGTGGCCGGCGCCCAGACCTTCGGCCGCGAGGGCTACGCCAGCGCCACCATGGAGCAGATCGCCCGCGGCGCCGGGGTGACCAAGGGCGCGCTGTACTTCCACTTCGCCTCCAAGAGCGACCTGGCCGACGCGGTGCAGGAGCAGGCCTGCGCGGCGCTGCGCGGCCACCTGGACGCGCAGCGGCGCACCGAGCGGGCGCCGGTCCAGCAGCTCATCGACCTGACCTACTGGCTGGCCCGCAGCCTGCACCAGGATCCGCTGATCCGCGCCGGCTGCCGGCTCGCCGCCGAGTGCGTCAGCCCGCCGGCCGGTGTCCCGGGCCTGCGCCAGGCCTGGATCCGCGAGGTGGTGCTGCTGCTGGGCCGGGCCCGCCAGGCCGGGTCGCTGCACCCCGGGGCCGTCCAGGACGGCCCCGAGGCGCTGCTGTCGGCGGCGGTGTGCGGCCTGGAGTCGCTGGCCGGCACCGGGCTGGAGCTGCCGCAGCTGCTGGGCCGGGTCGCGGCGCTGTGGGCGGTGCTGCTGCCGACCCTGGTCCCGGCCGGCGACCTGGGCCGCTACCACCGGCAGGCGCCGCCGGCGGTCGCGCGCTGATGCCCTGCGACCAGGCCCCGGCCCCGGCCGGGCAGCGGCGGCCGGGCCCGGCCGGGGCTCAGTTCGGCCTTGAGCGGTGCTGGACCGCGATTTCAGGCGGCCGGCGAAGACTGGCAGGACTCCGCCCGGAAGGGGACGCCCATGCCTGCGCAGCGCATGCACGCGGCCCAGCAGGTGGTCCCTGTGGCCGCGCCCGCCGCTTTCGTCTACCGGCTGCTGGCCGACGCACGCCGCTGGCCGCTGCTCATGCCCCGGTACGTGCACGTGGAGCGGATCGACTTCGACGGTGTCGAGGAACGGCTGTGGGCCTGGGAACTGGCCTGCGACCGGGTACGCCGCACCCAGGTCAGCCGGGTGCTGGACCCGCACACCTGGTCCATCGACTTCGAGCAGCACGATGCCGCGCGCCCCGGCGGCAGCGCGGCCGGACGCTGGAGCGTGGAACCGCTGGGCCGCGAGCGCTCGCTGCTGACCTTGCACCAGCACTACCGCGGCCCGCACTCGCTGGACGCCGCCCCGGCCGCCCAGCTCGAGTGGATCCGCCGCGCCGGCGAGCACTGGGAGGAGGCCAACGAACTGCTCTTGTGCTTCGAGGAGCGGGTGCACGTGCGCGGTCCGGCCGACCTGCTCTGCGGGTTCCTCCAGCGGGTCGGGGAGTGGACCGGCAAACCGGCGCACGTGGTGCGGGCCAAGGCGCGCGAGTACCAGCCGGGGGTGCAGCTGACCACGGTGGAAACCGACGTCGGCCCGGCCGGCCCGCACCCGGCGACCATCGAGACGCTGTGGCTGTCCTTCCCCCACGCCGGGCGGATCGTCCACAAGGACCTGCGCGCCCCCGCGCCGATCGCGGCCCGCACCGGCGAGTGGTCGCTGGAGCCGGACCGCGACGGCGTCACCGCGACCGTCAGCCACCAGGTGCTGCTGCGTCCGCAGGCCGTCCGCACGGCCCCGGCGCAACTGCGCCGCACCGTGCGCGAGTGGCTGTGCTCGGGCACCGCCGAGACCGTGGCCCTGGCCGAGCGCCACGCCCAGGACACGCTACGGCGCCGCCGCTGACACCGCCGCCGCACCCGCCACTGACGCCGCCGGCGCGCCGTGCGCGAACGGCCGTGCCCGGGTACTGCCGGGACGGTGGCGCTGGCCGGGCGGCGCGTCCGGGATGTGCTGCGTCGGCAGGCCGTTCGCACGGCCCCCGTGCAGCCGCGCCGCACTGTGCGCGGGTGGCGGTGTTCGGGTGCTGCCGGGACGGTGGCGCTGGCCGGTTGGTGCGTCCAGGACGCGCTGCGGCGTCGCCGCTGACACTGCCGCCGTGCCCGCCGCTGGCGCGCCGTGCGCGAGCGGCTGTGCCCGGGTACTGCCGGGACGGTGGCTCTGGCCGGGCGGCGCGTCCGGGATGTGCTGCGTCGGCAGGCCGTTCGCACGGCCCCCGTGCAGCCGCGCCGCACTGTGTGCGAGTGGCGGTGTTCGGGTGCGGCCGGGACGGTGGCCTTGGCCGGGCGGCGCGTCCAGGGCGTGCTGCGTCCGCAGGCTACCTGCACGGCCCCGGTGCAGCTGCGCCGTACTGTGCGCGGGTGGCGGTGCTCGGGTGCTGCCGGGCCGGTGGCGCTGGCCGGTTGGTGCGTCCAGGACGCGCTGCGGCGTCGCCGCTGACACTGCCGCCGTGCCCGCCGTGCCCGCCGTGCCCGCCGCTGACGCCGCTGGCGCGCCGTGCGCGAACGGTGGTGTTCGGGTGCTGCCGGGACGGTGGCCTTGGCCGGGCGGCGCGTCCAGGGCGTGCTGCGTCGGCAGGCCGCCCGCACGGCCCCGGTGCAGCTGCGCCGCACTGTGCGCGGGTGGCGGTGCTCGGGTGCCGCTGGGACGGTGGCGCTGGCCGAGCGCCATGCCCAGGACGCGCTACGGCGCTGACGCTGGTGCCGCGTCCGCCGCTGGCGCGGCGTGTGCGGGTGGTGGTGTTCGGGTGCGGCCGGGACGGTGGCTCTGGCCGGGTGGTGCGTTCGGGATGTGCTGCGTTGGTGGGCCGTCCGTACGGCCCCGGCGTAGTTGAGCCGTACCGTGTCCGTGTGCGAGTGGTGGTGTTCGGGTGCGGCCGGGACGGTGGTCCTGGCCGGGTGGTGCGTTCGGGATGTGCTGCGTTGGTGGGCCGTCCGCACGGCCCCCGTGCGGCTGCGCTGCGCGGTGTGCGGGTGGTGGTGCTCGGGTGCGGGCGGGACGGTGGCTCTGGCCGGGCGGCGCGCCCAGGGCGTGCTGCGGCGTCGGCGTCGGCGTCGGTGCTGTGCCTGCGGCTGGATCCGGGTGTGGGGTCCGGTGGCGTTAGCGGCCGCGTCGGCGGTCGTGTTCTGAGCTGCCCGCCTGCCCCCGGCCCCGGCTCCCGTGTGCGGAGCGGCGTGGCCGCGTGTCGGTGCGGCCGCGCCGGGGCGGGCGCGGTGGCGGGGGCTGGGTGTGTGGGTGGTGGCGCCGGGTTGTCGGGGGGCCGATGAGCGGCTCGGACGCGTCGGGGTACCCGGTCCTGGCGGTGGTCCTGGCGCCGGCGGGCGCGCGGCCGGGCGCGCCGCTGGTCGTGGAAGTGTGCGGGGTGGGCGACCAGGCGCATGCGGCGGCGCTGGCCGCGCGTCTGGCCGAGCGCCACCATCGGCGTCCGGTCGTGCTGGGCCGGGACCCGGTGGGGCGCCGGGTCCTGCGGTTGGGGCCGGCCGCGCTGAGCGACGAGGTGCTGAGCGACGAGGTGCTGGCCGACCTGCTGGCGCCGCTGGACGGGGTGGAGGCGCTGCTGGCGGTCACGGGGCGTCAGCGCGATCTGCTGCTGGCCGCGGTGAGCGGTCCGCAGGACCGCGGCTGCCATGTCGAGCAGGTGTCGTGGACCTGGTCCGGTCCGCTGGACCGGGCCCGTTTCACCGCGGCCTGGCAGTCGGTGGCCGAGCGCGAGCCGGTGCTGCGGGCCCGTTTCGACCTGACCGCCGCTCCGCGGCTGGTGCTGGACCGCGACGGCGCGGTCGAGGTGGCCTACCCGGTCCAGCGGGCCGCGCAGTGGGAGGACCTGCTGCGCGAGGAGCGCCGGCGCGGTTTCCAGGTGTACCGGCCCGGCCTGCTGCGGGTGGCCGTGCTCGCGCAGCCCGGCGGGGCGCGGATCCTGGTCTCCTACCACCAGGCGCTGCTGGACGAGCGCGGCACGCTGCTGCTGGTGCGCGAGTTCTACCGGGCCTACCTGGCCGACGGCCGGCTGCCCGGCGGCCGCCGGCGCCCGGACCTGCAGGACCACGCCCGCTGGCTGGCCCGGCAGGACACCTCGGCCGCCCGCCAGTTCTGGCGGGCGGCCGCGCCGCCCGCGGGTACCTGGACCGGCGCCGGGCGCCCGGGCCCGCCGACCGGGCACACCGGCCGCGCCCGGGTGCAGCGCCGGCTGCGTGCGGCCCAGGCGGCCCGGCTGCGCTCGTGGGCGGCGCTGCGCGGGGCCGGCGAGAGCAGTGCCCTGCACGTGGTGTGGGCCCTGCTGCTGTACCGGGCGGCGGGGCGCGGGGGGGCGGTGCCGGTCGGTTTCGGGGTGCAGCTGTCCGGCCGGGACCTGCCGCTGCGCGGCGCGGCGGGCGTGCCGGGGCTGCTGGGCAACGTGCTGCCGCTGACCGTCACCGTCGACCCGGCCGCCGCCCTGGTCGACCTGCTGCGCCAGGCGCGTGACGCCGCACTGGACCTGGCCTGGTACGCGTGGGTCCCCGGGGAACTGGTCCGCTCCTGGCAGGCCCCGGACCAGGGCCCGGACCAGGGCCCGGACCTGGACCAGGGTTTGGACCAGGGTTTGGACCGGGGCTTGGACCTGGACCAGGGTTTGGACCAGGGTTTGGACCGGGGCTTGGACTGCGGGGCGGGCCAGGGGGCCACCGTGGTGCGGTTCGACGCCGGCACCGAGCTGCCCGCGGACCTGCGGGCGCAGCTGGCCGGGCAGGGCGTGCGGCTGGATGCCCCGCGCGGTGGCGGTACCGCCGCCGGCCCGCTCACCTTGGCGGCCGGCCCGGACGGGGAGGGCGGGCTGCTGCTGAGCATCGGCTACGACCGCGCGCACCTGACGGACCAGGACGCGGCGGCCGTCTTGTCGCAGTGCCTGCGGCTGCTGCGCGGACTGCCCGACCAGCACGACCTGCGGGTGCCGGTCGGGCAGGTGCTGCGGCTGCTGGACGGCGCCCCGACCCCGCATACCGCCCCGACCCCGGGCACCGCCGCCGCCGCGGGCACCGCCCCGGCCCCGGGCACCGCCCCGACCGCGGGCACTGCGCCGACCCCGGACACCGCCGCCGCGGGCACCGCCCCGACCGCGGGCACTGCGCCGACCCCGGACACCGCCGCCGCGGGCACCGCCCCGACCCCGGACACCGCGCCGACCGCGGGCACCGCGCCCGCCGCGTGTACCTCCCCGACCGCGGGCGCCGGCCCGATCCCGGGCGCCGCCGCCGCGGGTGCCGCCCCGGCCGCGGGTGCTGCCCCGGCCGCGGGCGTCGCGTCGGCCGCGGGTGCTGCTGTGGTGTTGCGGGCGGGGCGGCAGGGGGCGGACCTGGTCTGCCTGGTCGAGGTGCCGGGGGTGCCGGCCGGTACCTACGAGGCGCTGGCGCGCGCGGACCGGGGTGGTGAGTGGCTGGTGCGGTTGAGGCTGGAGGGCGGGGCGGGCCAGGGGCTGCCGGCGGCGTTGCTCGCGCTGCTGGCGCCCGGGCGGCGGCTGGTGCTGGTCGGCTGCGGTCCGGCGGCGGGTACCGCCCGTGTGCTGGCGCGCGGCCTGGAGCGGCGCGGCAGCCCGGCGGCGGCCGTGGTCCTGGCGGGGCTCGGCGAGGCCGGCCCGTGCGCGCTGGCACTGGAGCGGGGACTGGAGGCGCTGCGCGTGCGCGCGCTGCCGGTCGTGCCCGGCGACCCCGGCTGACCTGCGGCAGCGGGCCCGGCACACGCCGCTCAAGCCTGACTTGAGGATCGGTGAAGGAATCCGGTCGGGCCGCTTGTGTGCGGTTAGGGTTCCTGGCGGGCCACAGCGGTCCGGCCGTCGAAGTACCTGCTCGCAGGGATTCGCCGAAGGTGCGGAGGGCATGATGAAGATTCAGGTGCTGGGCCCGTTGAGTGCCCAGGTCAACGGCGAGTCGATCGTTCCCACGGCTGCCAAGCAGCGGCAGATCCTGTCCCTGCTGGCGCTCTACCCCGGGCGCATGGTGCCGGTCTCGACGCTGGTGGAGGAGGTATGGGGGACCGAGCCGCCGCAGACCGCGGTGACCACCATCCAGACCTACATCGTGCTGCTGCGGCGCAGGCTGGGCACCGCGATCGGGCCCGGCTCGCCGACCGGCGCCAAGGACGTCCTGGTCACCCGGCACGGCGGCTACATGCTCCAGGTCGATGAGGCCTGCGTGGACGTCCACCAGTACTACCTGCTGCTGCGCGAGGGGCAGGCCGCCTTCGAGAGCGGCGAGGGCGAGCGGGCCGCGGCCCGTTTACGTGCGGCGCTGGACCTGTGGAGCGGCGCGCCGCTGGTGGACGTGAAGCTCGGCTCGGTCCTGGAGATCGAGGTGCTGCGGCTCAAGCAGAGCCACCTGGTGGCCCTGGAGCGCCGGATCGACGCGGACCTGCGGATCGGGCGGCACAGCGAACTGGTGGTCGAGCTGACCGAGTTGACCGCCCGCCACCCGCTGCACGAGGGGCTGCACGCGCAGTCCATGCTGGCGCTGTACCGGGCCGGCCGGCAGGCCTCCGCGCTGGAGGTGTACCGCCGGCTGCGGACCCGGCTGATCGACGAACTGGGCGTCGAGCCCTCCCCGTCGCTGCAGCGCATGCACCACGCGATCTTGTCGGTCGACCCGCAGCTGGAGGTGCTGGCCGGCGCGCGCCCCACCTCGACCTTCAACCTGTTCGCCGCCTGAGCGGCGCCCCCGCCCAGGGCGCCTGCGGGCCCGGTCCAGGGCTGGTTCAGGCCGGTTGCAGCAGCGAGCGCAGGCCGCCGTCCAGGTGCGGGGCGTGCGAGAGGACCGCCTGCTCCATGCGCTGCAGCGAGGGGGACGGCTCGATGCCCAGTTCCTCGTCCAGTTCGCGCCGCATCAGCCGGTAGACGCCCAGCGCGTCGGCCTGCCGCCCGGCCCGGTACAGCGCCAGCATCAGCTGCTCGCAGAACCGCTCGCGCAGCGGGTGGTCGCGGTGCGCCTCGTGCAGTTCGGGCAGGATCGCGGCGTGCATCCGCAACCGCAGCTCGATGTCGAACCGCAGCTCCATCGCCCGTATCCGGTGCTCCTCGTAGCGGGCCCGGGCGACCTGGCAGGACGGTCCCGCGGCGAAGCCGCCGAAGACCGGGCCGCGCCACATCGCCAGCGCTTCGCGCAGCAGCACCGCGGCGACCGCCGGGTTGGCCGCCGAGGCGGTCTCGGCCTGCCGTACCGCCCTGATGAACTCGATCGCGTCCAGTTGCGCGTCGTTCAGCGAGAACCGGTACCCGGAGGGCTGGATGGTCAGCCGCTGGCCCGGGTACTCCGGCTCCAGCTGGCGCAGCCTGCGGCGCAGCCGGCTGACGTGCGCCTGCAGCGCGTTGGACTCCTTGTCGGGCAGCGAGTCGCCCCACATCTCGTCGATCAGCGTTTCGCCGGTGACCGACTGCCCCTCCTTGATCAGGAGGGTGAGGATGAGGGTGCGTTGCAGGTCGCCGGAGATCTCGGCGTACCCGGTGGCGGTGCGGATCTCCAGTGCCCCAAGGACGGAGAAGCTCAACATCCGGCCGTCCTCCTAGCGACGGCCTGCAGCCGATCCTTCATACGACCCTCCCTGGTCGAAGTGCCACGGAAACGGGCGCCTCGCGCTCGCGGCCCCCGTCGCTCCTGGAGCGGGACCCCCGGGTGTGAAGACCATGCGCCGGCACAGCGGGGCAGCGTCGGCCTCACGGCCGTGCCACCGCCGTCGTGCGTGTGTTCTACTCCTGCTGTCTTTACAGCTTCGGCACTGGACCTTTAACACCAGTCCAGCCGGAGCTAAGCAGCGCCTCGCCGCACCGCCGGCCGCTGCGGCGCGGGGCGGCCGTCGGGTACGGTCGCCTGTGACGGACCGTCATCCGGCCGCCTGCGGCCGCGTGCGGCCGCCGAGCAAGGGGAGAGTGGTGCTTGTGGCACCGTCGCCGATCGAGGAGCCCCAGCGGCTGCTGGAGCTGATGCCGTACGCGGCCGGGCTGGGGGTGCGGGTGTGCTCGGCCAGTGCGGAGCAGGTCCGCGGCGAGCTGGACTGGGCGCCCGAGCGGTGCACCGCGGGCGGGGTGCTGCACGGCGGGGCGCTGATGTCGCTGGCGGACTCGGTGGGCGCGCTGTGCGCGCACCTGAACCTGCCGCCCGGCGCCTCCACCGGCACGGTGGAGTCCTCGACCCGGTTCTTTCGCGCGGTGCGCGCCGGCACCGTGCGGGCGGTGGCCACCGTGCTGCACGCGGGCCGCTCCTTCGTGACGGTCCGCACCGACCTGCACGACGACCGGGGGCGTCTGGTGGGCACCACCACGCAGACCCAGGCGGTCGTCCAAGCACGCTGACACCCAGGCGCCGGCACCCGGCACGCTGGCACCCAGGCGCCGGCACCTGAGCGCACTGACACCTCGGCGCTGGCACCTGGGCGCGCTGGCACCCGGGCGCCGGCACCTGGGCGCGCTGGCACCTGGGCACATGCTGGCGCGTGGGCGCGCTGACACCTGGGTGCCGACACCTGGGTGCTGACCGGGGGTCAGTCCAGGATCGCTGCCTCGATCCAGCGGCGGACGCCTCGGGCGCGCATCCGGTGCAGGCTGGTGACGGTTTCCGCGACCCGGGGTGGTCCGCCCACCGACAGGAACTTGTGCTGCATCATCTCGGTGTGCCGTACCCGGGTGTCGGGGCCCGCGGCGCCGATCGGGATCAGCCGGGAGCGGGTGAACGTGCGTCCGTCGGTCATCCGTACCGTCACCCGGGCGCCGGTGGCCTTGGTGGAGCCGGTGAAGTCGGCCACCGGTCCGCTGCCCAGGGAGGCGACCAGTTCGACCAGTTCGTCGCCGCCGAAGCCGCGCAGCCATGGGGCGGCCAGGGGGCCTGCTTCGCGTACGGCCTCGCCGAAGGGTGCGTCGGAGGCGAACAGCTCGCGGGTCATCGCGGTGTCGTGTTCGAGTCGGACCCGGCCGGCCAGTTCCCAGCGGGCGGGGTCCTCCAGGTGCGGGGAGGAGAAGTCCTGTACTGCGAACCCGCCGGTCAGCAGGGTGGTGGCGACGGGGTAGGGCACGTCCAGCACCAGTGCGCCCATGGGGGAGCGGGGGCCGCAGATGTAGCCGGAGGCGCTTTGGCCGGCGAACAGGGTGTACAGGGAGGCCTCGACCACGATCTCGGTCACGTCCTGGGCCCGCAGGGGTCCCAGCAGCCGGTGGATCTCGGCGGCGCAGTCGATCGCCGCGTCGATGCCGGGGCCGCCGGGGTGCACTTTGAACGACAGGGTGTCGGTGTGCCAGCGCTGTCCCAGGCCCTTGGCCAGGGCCTGGGGCAGCGGGACGCTGGCGAAGCGGGCCAAGAAGCCGTCCTGGTGCTCGAAGATGTCGGGGGCGCCGCGCAGGCCGGCGATCGCGCCGTCGCAGGCGTCCATCGCGGTGCGCACCGGGGTGAGGGTGTTGAACAGCCGGGCGTCGCTGGCCAGGAAGGCGCGCATGAGCGGCCAGTTGGGCATGGCGAAGGCCAGGCCCAGGGCGTCCTGCCAGACCCGGGCCGGGGCCCGGTCGCTGTGCAGCCGGCCGGCGACCGCGCCGGCCAGGTGGGTGTGCACCGCGCTGTGGCCGCGCAGCGGGCCCAGGGTCGCCGAGGCGGTGATCCGGCCGGCGCACTCGTTGGCGGCCACTACCGCGGTCAGCAGGGACAGGCCGTCCAGCTGCCGCGCGTAGGCGTAGGCGAGCGGGACGGCGACGGTGGAGTTGGACAGGTGCCCGGCGTAGGCGGTGTCGTCCAGGTTGAGCCAGGAGCCCAGGGCCGCGAAGACGGCCGCCGAGGAGCGCGGGTCGCTCTGCAGCGGGTGGCCGAAGGCGGCGACCAGTCTGCGGCCCAGCGGGTGGGCCAGGCCCGCGCGGATCGAGGCGACCTGGGACAGGACCTGGCTGGCCGCCAGTTTCAGTACCCGGCACGGGATGTCGCGCGGGCGCAGGGCGGCGGCCCAGTTGGCCAGTTCCCGCAGCGGGGTGTCCACGTGTGCCCCGCGGGCCGCGGGCGCGGGCAGCTGCCAGCTGTCGCACAGGTCGTGGACCAGGTCCTGGCTCAGGACCGAGGCCATGGTGGGTCCTCCCCTCGACGGGCGCCGGTCCCGGCCGGGTGGCCGGGACCGGGTTCTTGGACCGGTTCGGTAGGTCCAGGGCTCAGGCCGGGAGCTTGTCCAGGAAGCCGTAGACGCCGCTGATCGTGCCGTCCTCGCCGGTCACGGCCACGTCGAAGCCGATCGCGATCGGTTCGGCGCCGGCCTCGGTGACCAGGCCCCACTGGAAGCGGGCGATGTTGTGGTGGGTGTCCACGGTGCCCAGCAGTTCGAAGGACAGGCCCTTGAACTGCTCGCGGGCGCCGGTGATGACGGCGGCGACGCCGTCGTGTCCGGCCACGGCGGCCAGCGGGTCGATGTACGGCGCGTCAGGGGTGAACAGCTCGCCGATGGCCGCGGCCCGCTTGTCCGCGTCCTCCTCGTTCCAGATGGCGAGGTAGCGGGTGACGGTGTCGGTCAGGTCGCTCATGGGAGTGCCCTTTCGGTAGGGGTACTGCATCGGGTGCGGATGTCAACGCGGACAGGTGGTCTGTGGGTGGGCCCGCGGGGCTGCGGGTCAGTCGGCGGGGGCCCAGGCGGCCAGTGCGTGCGGCATGACCTGCAGGGTCACGCTGGTGCCGGTCTGCTGCTGGTACTCGCCGTCGTGTTCGAAGGACAGCCGCTGGCCGTCGGTGCGTTCGATGGTGATCCGCCGTCCGCGCGCGTACACGGTGGCGGGGTGGGTCATGTGGGCGGCCTGCAGGGTCAGTGCGGGGACCTCGGCGGCCGGTACCTCGCCGCCGATGACGCAGACGTCCAGCAGTCCGTCGTCGAGCAGCGAGTGCGGCAGCACCAGGAACTGGCCGCCGCGGTACTGGCCTCCGCCGACGTTGGCCAGCAGGGTCGGCCCCTGGTGCACCAGGTGGCCGTCGACGGTGACCCGGCCCGGGTAGGGGGTGTAGGCGCGTGCGGCCTCGGTGTAGGCGCGCGCGTAGCGGGCCCGGCCGCTCTGCGGGACGCTGCGGGCGCTCACCAGGGCCTCGGCGATCACCCCTGAGCAGCCGCCGAGGTAGACGGTGCGGCCGGTCTCCTCCAGGTGGGCGGTGTCCAGGTGGCGCAGCCGTGCCGCGCCGCCCGGACCGCAGTCGGCCAGTACCGCTTTGAGGGTCTCGGCCCAGAACTGCTCGCCCCACAGCATCTTGTAGCCGGAGTTGCCGGTGCCGCCGGGTACCGCCAGCAGTGCGGCCCGCGGGCCGGTGGCGCTGACCAGGCCCTGGACCACCTCCTGCACGGTTCCGTCGCCGCCGATGGCGACGACCAGGTCAGGGGCGTTGGCGCCGGCGCTCACGCGGCTGCGGACCGCTTCGGTGGCGTCTCCGGGGCCGGTGGTGGAGTACACCTCGGTGTGCCGCAGGTAGTCCGCGCACAGTTCCTCGACCTCCATGATCAGGCGCGGGTTGTACGAGCCTGAGGCAGGGTTGGCGATGACCAGGGCCCGGGTCGGTCCCCCCGGATGGATGGGGTCGGCCATGTCCGGAGTCCTCCTTCGACGGGGGTTGGGGGCGTCGTTCTCCTGCGACTATGACCGGACCCGCTGACATGCCCCTTAAATCTCGCCTGAACGCCTGCCCGGGGCCTGCCCGGGGCCTGCGGCGGGCCTGCCCCGGGCTTGTGCCGGGCTTGCGGTGGGCTTGCGGTGGGTGGTCAGGTCCTGGCGACCAGGCGCTGGAGCCGCTGGGCGAAGTGGGTGGTGACCGCGGGGGCGTGGCTGTCGATGTAGAAGTGGCCGCCGGGGTACTCGCTGTGGCCCAGGTAGGCCGGGGAGCGCCGGGCCCAGTGGGACATCGCGTCCGGGCTCTCCTGCAGCGGGTCCTCCCGGCCGCCGTAGGAGGCCAGCGGGCAGCCGACCCCCAGGCCGGCGTCGACGTACTGCGCGGAGACCCGCAGGTCGGAGCGCAGCGCGGGGACGACCAGGGCGAGCATCTCGGGGTTGTCGTAGACCTCGGCCGGGAAGGACCCCAGCTTTTTGATCCACTCGACCATCTCGGCGTCGGGCATCCGGCTCTGCTCCTCGGTGGGCTGGAAGAAGCCGATCGGTGACCAGCCCGACATGCCGATCATGAGGGGTGTGGGGCCGCCCTCCTGCTCCAGCCGCAGGGTCAGCCCGAAGGCCAGCTGGGCGCCCAGGCAGTGGCCGAAGAACGCGAACGGGCGCTCGTCGAGGTCGTCCAGCACCGCGTCGTGCAGCCCGTCCAGGACCTGGTCCCAGTGCTCGAAGGACTCCTCCTCGCGGCGGTTGTGCCGGCCGGGCAGGGTGACCGCCTGCGGGGCGATGAAGTCGGGCAGCAGCGATTCCCAGTCGCGGTATATCACCGCGCCGCTGCCGGCGTGCGGCAGCATGAACAGCCGCACCGAGGCGTCCGGTGACGCTTCGAGCGGGTAGAACCAGTGGCCCGCAGTCGACATCTGCTGGCCCAGGGCGGCAACGCTCATGACGCACTCCCAACGGGGGTCGGTGTGCCGAGCGCGCGCACCGCGGGGAGCAGCACCTCGGCGATCTGGTGGAGTTGTGGCAGCGGGTCGAAGGACCCGATCCGGATGACCAGGTGGCGCGCGCCCGCCCGCACGTAGCCGGCCAGCCACTCGGCGCAGCTTTCGGCGGTGCCCCAGCCGTAGGCCTGGATGGCGGCCATCTGGTCCAGCGAGCGGCCGTAGTAGTGGGTGATGTAGTGCTCCAGCTCGGCGCGGGCCGCGTCCCGGTCCTGGCCCAGGGTCACGGTGGCGTACAGCGCGGGGGTGACCGCGTCCGCGGGCCGGCCCGCCTGCACGCACAGCTCCTCGATCCGCCGGCGGGCCACCGCGTAGGCGTCGGCGCAGGGCAGGAACGGCAGCCAGCCGTCGTAGCGGGTGGCGACCCGGGCCAGGACCTTGGGCGTGTCGCTGCCCGCCAGCCACAGCGGCGGGCCGCCGGGCGCGGCCGGGCGGGGCAGCCGGTCCAGGTCCTCGGCCTGCCAGTAGCGGCCCGTGAAGCCGGTCGGCGCGCCGGGCTCGCCGGCCCGCCAGGCGGTGCGCCACAGTGCGGTGATCTCGTCCAGGCGGGCCGCGCGCCCGGTGAAGGAGGCGCCGACCGAGGCGAACTCGGCCTCGGTCTGCGGCATCGGGAAGCCCGAGCCCAGGCCCAGCACCAGGCGGCCGCCGGCCACGTGGTCCAAGCTGGCGGCCATGTTGGCGCCGATCAGCGGGTGGCGCAGGGCCGGGGTCAGCGCGGCGGTGCCCACCGTCATCGACCCGGTGGCCGCGGCGGCGGCGGACAGCACCACCAGCGGGTCCAGCCGGGGGCGGGCGGTCAGCGAGTCGCCCGCCCACAGCGAGTCGAAGCCCGCCTCCTCGGCCCGGACGGCGAAGTCGAGCAGCGGTGAGGCCGCGAAGCTGCCGCTGACGGCCTGCTCGCGGGTGGGCAGCAGGATGCCGATGCGGGGCGGCCCGGCGGTGGGCGGCATAGCGGTCTCCGTTCGTGGGGTCCATCGAGGTCATCGGTTCGTCGGGTTCGTCGGGTCGGGGGTCATCCGACCGGGCGCAGGCGCTCGCGCACGGTGCGGCGCAGGACCTTGCCGGACGGGTTGCGTGGCAGTTCGTCGACGATGTGGTAGGCGGTGGGGATCTTGTAGTCGGCCAGTCGGCCGCGCAGGGAGAGCATCAGCTCGCGCGCGGTGGCGGTGGTGCCGGGGCGCAGTACCACGCAGGCGTGCACGGCCTCGCCCCAGTGCTCGTCCGGCAGGCCCACCACGGCGGCGTCGGCCACAGCCGGGTGCTCGGCCAGTTGCGCCTCCACCTCGGCGGGGTAGATGTTCTGGCCGGCCACGATGATGGTGTCGTTGATCCGGTCGCACAGGTGCAGGTAGCCCGCCTCGTCCAGGTAGCCGGCGTCGCCCATGTGCAGCCACTCGCCCACCAGGGTCCGGGCGGTGGCCTCGGGCAGGTTCCAGTAGCCGAGCATCCGCGAGGGGGTGCGGATGCAGATCTGGCCGATCTGCCCCGGTGGCAGCACGGCGCCGTCCGGGCCGATCACCTTGACCTCGTTGCCCGGGCAGGGCCGGCCCACCGAGTCCAGCCGGCCCACCCCGGGCCGGTGGTCCTCGGGCGGCAGGCAGACCGCCACGCTGCCGGTCTCGGTGCTGGCGTAGATCTGGGTGAACTCGCAGCCGAAGGCCGCCAGGCACTGGCGCAGCAGCGCCTCGGACATCGGCGCCGCCCCGTAGGCGATCTTGCGCAGCGAGGCGAACGCCTGCGGTCCGGCCTCGTGTTCGGCCATCATCATCTGGAGCATCGCCGGGGCGGCGAAGGTGATGGTCACGCCCCGGTCGCGGATCAGCCGCACCGCCTCCTGGGCGATGAACTGCGGCATCACCACGTTGACCGCGCCGGCCACCAGGCCGTGCAGGAACCAGCCGATGCCGGCGATGCCGAAGCCGGGCAGCGAGATCATGCTGACGTCCTCGGGGCGCCAGTCGATCCAGGCCGCGCCGTGCTCGCGCATGGCCGCCGGCAGGGTGAAGAAGCTGCGCTGGGCCAGGACCGCGCCCTTGGGCAGGCCGGTGGTGCCGCTGGTGTAGATCTGCACCACCGCCTCGTCGGGTCCCGTGCCCGGGTCCAGGTCGCTGTCGGGCCGGTCGGCGTACCAGGCGCGCAGGCCCGCGCCGCGGTCCGCCGCCTGCCCGGGGCCCGCCTGCCCGGGGGCCGCCTGCCCGGGGCCGGTACCGGTGGGGCCGGGGCCGTCCAGCTGGACCACGTGCCGCAGGCCCGGCAGTTGGGGGCGCAGGGCCTGGATCAGGCCGGTGAACTCGGCGTCCGCGTACAGCAGCACCGCGCCGCAGTCGCCCAGGATGTGCTCCACCTCGGGGCCGGTCAGGCGCCAGTTGACCGGCACCGTCACCACCCCTGCCTTGGCGCCGGCCAGCAGCGCCAGGTAGTAGTACTCCGACTCCCGTCCCAGGTAGGCCACCCGGTCGCCGGGCCGCAGGCCGGCGGCCAGGAGCGCGTGCGCGGCCCGGTTGCTGTGGCGGTGCAGTTCGCCGTAGCTGGTGACGCGGCCCTCGCAGATGATCGCCGGCTGGTCGGGCCGGGTGCGGGCGTGCCCGCTGACCGCGGCGGTCAGCGTCCACTTTCGGGTCTGTGGCACGGTCGTCTCTCCCTGTCGTGGGGCGCGGTCAGGCGGTGGCCGGGGCCAGTTGGCCGTCGAGGAAGGTGCTGAGCTGGCGCACCGTGGGGTGGTCGTAGGTCAGCGAGGCGGGCAGCGGCAGGCCGAAGGCGCTCTCCAGGCCGGACTTGACGGTCATCGCCATCAGCGAGTCCAGGCCCAGGGACAGGAACTCGGCGTTCGGCGGCAGCTCGTCGTCCTGGCCCATGTGCAGCACGCCGGCGACCTTGTCGCGCACCGTGCGGTTGATCAGCTCCAGCCGCTCGGGTGTCGGCAGCGCGGCCAGCGCGTGCGGGTCCAGGCCGTTGCCGGCGCCGGCCTGGCGGCGTGCCAGCCGGTCGTAGAACGCGTCCTTGACGCCGCCGGCGGTGTAGGCGTCCCAGTCGAACTCGCCGACCAGGCGCTGGGTGCGCGGCCGGTCCCAGAGCCGGGCCAACGTGTCCAGGGCCCTGGCCGGAGAGAAGAACCGCACGCCGCTTCGCTCGATCTCCCGGGCCAGGTGCTCCTCCAGCCGGGCGGACATCCCGACCCGGGCCCAGGCCGCCCAGTTGACCGACAGCCCCGGCAGGCCCTGCCGGGCCCGCCACTCGGCCAGGGCGTCCAGGGCCGCGCCGGCGGCGGCGTAGTGGCCCTGGGTGGCGCCGCCCAGCACCGAGGCGATGGAGGAGTAGGAGGTGAAGAACTCCAGCTGCGGGAAGCCGGCCGCGGCCTCGTGCAGCAGCCAGCCGCCGTAGGCCTTGGCGGCCAGCTGCTCGTCGATCAGCTCCCAGGTCAGGTCCGCGATCAGGGTCTTGTCGAAGGAGCCGGCCGCGTGCACGATCCCGCCCAGCGGGTGCTCGGCCTCCTGCAGGCGCCGCACCAGCGCCTGCACGTCCTGGGCGCGGCCGATGTCCGCGCCGACCACCTCGATCCGGGCCCGCTGCGCCAGGGCCCGCAGCTCCTCGGCGGCCTGCGGGCTGGGCCGGCCGCTGCGGCTGACCAGGGTCAGGTGCCGGGCGCCGAGGTCGACCAGCTTGTGCGCGGTGGCCAGGCCCAGGCCGCCCAGGCCGCCGGTGACCAGGTAGCCGCGGTCCGGGCGCACGGTGGCGCCGGGGCGGGCCAGGGGCGGTTCGGGGACCGGCGCGCCCAGGTCGACCCAGGCGGTGCCGGTGCGCCGGGCGGCGCGCAGCGCCTCGCCGGTCTCCTCCAGGCGGTAGGCGGGCGCACCGGTCCCGGCCGTCGGCTCGGCCTGGGCCGAGCCGACGGTGACGGCGCTGCGGAAGGAGCCGTCGTGGCGCACCAGGACCTCGGCCCCCACCGCGTGCGCGGCGCCGGGGCCGGCGGCGGCGACCGTGCCGCGGGCCAGCCGGCCCAGTACCGGGGCGTCGTCGGCGCGCTCGCCGGCAAGGGCCTCGGCGGTGTCCTGGGCGGTCAGGGCGACGGCGCTGATCCGCACCAGCACCTCGTCGCCCTGCGGGGCCCGCTCGGGGGCCGGCTCGGGGGCCAGGTCGGACAGGTCGCCGCCGAGCGGGGCCCGGACCGCGAAGGCCTCGCCGGCGCCGGCGGGGGCGCCGGCGTCGCCGGCCAGCAGGCGGCGCACGTACCGCGCGCCGCGGCGCAGCGCCACCTGGTACTCGCCCTCGGGCTGGAGGGCCAGCTCGGCGGCCAGCGGGGCCAGGCCGTCGCGCGGGTCCAGGTCCACCAGGGTCACCCGGTGGTGCGGGTACTCGCTGAGCAGGACCCGGCCGTAGCCCCACAAGGTGGCCGCGGCCAGGTGCCCGCCGTCGCCGACCGCATCGCCCGGCAGCCACTGCGCGCCCTCGGTGACCAGCCACAGCCGCACCGGTCGGCGGGCCGCCTGGGCGGCCAGCAGCTTCGGCAGGGCCAGCAGTTCGCGGTAGTTGGCCCGGCACTCGGCGCGCAGCCGCTCCGCCGAGGGGGCGGCGCCGGTGGGCCGCCAGACCCAGCACAGGTCGGTGACGGTGGCATCGGCCAGGGCGGCGGCCGCCTGGTCGCTGTCCGCGCAGCGGGTCACGGTCAGGCCGGGGGCGCTCAGCTCGGCGGGGGCGGCGCGCCGGCGGTCGACCAGGACCACGTGCCGGGCCACCGCACCGGCACCGGCACCGGCACCGGCGGCGGCGGGGGTGGGGGTGGGGGTGGGGGTGGGGGTGGGGTTTTCGCGGCGCAGCCAGGCCGGCCGGTGCAGGAAGCGCCGCTGGCCCGCGCGGCCGGCCGGGCGGGCCAGGTGCACCCCGCGCAGCTCGGCCAGCGGCCGGCCGTCCTCCTCCAGCAGCAGGTCGGCGTCGGCGCGGTGCTCGTCCTGGTCGGTGACCTTGGCGAGCAGCAGCAGCTCGCCGCCGCGCGGTTTGCGGTGCAGGACCAGCGAGTCGATCGCGCGCACCTCCAGGGCCGGGCCGGCCGTGGAGAGCACCGCGCAGGCGAGCAGGGCGGCGTTGAGCAGTTCGGCGGGCAGCTGCTCGACCGCGGTACTGCCCTGGCCGGCGAGCCGGGCGCTGAGCAGGCCGCCGTCGTGGCGGGCGACCTCCAGCAGCCGCCGGGCCGCCGGGCCGTGCGGGTGGCCGACCGAGGCGAGGTCGGTGTACAGGTCCTGCGCGTCGATCCGCAGCACGGGCGCGCCGAGCCCGGCGGCGTCGGGCCGCCCGGCCGGGGCGTCGGCCGGGGCGTCGGGGGCGAGCTCGGCGGTGGCGTGCAGCTGCTCCTGGCCGTCGGCGGCGGTGGTGATCCGCACCTGGGCGGTGCCGTCGGGCCGGCGGCGCAGCCGGGTGTGCACGGTGACCGGCTCCTCGGCGCTCAGCACCAGCGGCTCGTGCAGGCGCAGGTGGCGCACCGGGCCGCGGGTGTGGCCCTCGACGGCGTCCTGCAGGGCGAGCAGCAGGTCGGGGTAGGCGCCGGCGGGCAGCGTCAGGGCGCCCTCGACGGCCAGGTCGGCCAGCGGGCCCAGGTCCCCGGCCAGCACCTCCGCACGGAACTCGACGGTGCCCGCACCGCCCCCCTCCTGCGCGGCCCGCTCGCCGTGCTGCTGCGCCACCTGGTCGCTGTGCTGCTGCGCGGCCTGGTCGCTGTGCTCCTGGGTGACCCGGGTGCCGAGCAGCGGGTGCCGGGCGGCGGTGCCGGGGGCGGTGGTGCGGCGCGGTCCGGCGGTGGGCAGCCAGTAGCGCTTGC
>Ga0302317_10001230_pt1 | contig 19388 bp, 16 predicted proteins | sample III_Palsa_N3_3_FD_200450 | JGI IMG/M metagenome (GOLD analysis project Ga0302317, IMG submission 200450) | Peat permafrost microbial communities from Stordalen Mire near Abisko, Sweden - III_Palsa_N3_3 | ecosystem: Environmental > Terrestrial > Soil > Palsa > Peat permafrost | place: Sweden...
GTGTAACACCCTGTTCATCGACAACCTGCCGGTCCCGGCGGGCGACCTGGTGGGCGAGGAAGGCAAGGGGTTCCAATACCTGCTGCATGGCCTGAACCCGGAGCGGGTGCTGTTCGCGGTGGAGTCCGTGGGCCTCGGCCGCGCCGCCCTGGCCCGCGCCGCCACCTACGCCAACGAGCGCGTCGTGTTCGGCCGCCCCATCGGCCAGAACCAGGGCGTCGCCCACCCCCTGGCCAAGTCCTGGGCCGAGCTGGAGGCCGCCAACCTGCTGGCCTTCAAGGCCGCCGCCCTCTACGACGCCGACAAGGAATGCGGCGCCGAAGCCAACGCCGCCAAATACCTCGGCGCCGAAGCCGGCTTCCACGCCTGCGAAAACGCGGTCCTGGCTCACGGCGGCATGGGCTACGCCAAGGAATACTTCGTCGAACGCTACTTCCGCGAGGCGATGATCGCCAGGATCGCGCCGGTGAGTAGGGAGATGATCTTGAACTACATTGCGGAGAGGGTGCTGCACCTGCCGAAGAGCTATTAAAGGCAGGCGGTCTCGGTCGATGTCGGCTCTGTCCAGCTGACCGCTTCCGACACCTGCAGACATCTACGGGGTCCGCTTGTTGGCTCGGTGAGCGAGGGCGCGTGTTTTGTCGTCCGGTGAAGGGCGAATTTCGGCGTGGCAACAAGGTCGTGAAGTCTGGCTCGGGCTACTCGAAGGCTTCGACGCCGATGCGATCGTAGAGCGCTCTCGATGCTATGCGCTCATTCAGGTCGGCCAATGTGGCCTGCGCCCAACTGCGGATTTTCGCGCTGGCGTGGTGCGTCAAGGTCTCGATCATTGGCCGGCGGCGAATATAGCGCTCGCCGCCCAAGCCGCTTGAACTGCCGCTGTAGAGACGGCGCCCGAAGACTTCAAGGACGGCGTCTTCGGCGTAGCCACAGTCCAACAAGGCCTTCGCCATCGGCGTCCAACCGAAATGGCCTTCTTCGGTGTGCTGGAAATACGCCACGACATCCGCGAGGCGAGGCGCCCGTGCCTCGGGATCGCGCTTCATCCAGTTCATCATTGTCCCGAGCGGCAACGGCGAGAGGGCGTTATGGCTGCCGCGATCATCGTCATCAGTACCACGCAGGAAGTGGGTGAGCCGGTACTGGTTTTCTGGGGCGCGGTCATCGATCAGCACATCGAGCGCTGTCTCGGGATGCTGGCGAAACAGCGTAGCCAGGAGATCCGGCATGCCATGAAGCCAGAGTTGGCTGTCGAGCGCCGCCTGCTTGATACGCGCCAGAAGTTTGCGTGCGATCGGCTCGGCTTCGGGACTATCTAACGCTTTCGATACCAACGGCTCCAGCTGAAACTCCGACATCGCGCCATCCTCGGAGAACTCGGCGACGGCGCCGAGAAGCTTGCGCACCGACGCCAACAAGCGCGAATCCCAGACAGCCGCGGTGGACGAGATCTGACGAAAGCTCAGGATGCTGACGGCCGACGGCCAGTCGCCGCGCTCGACGAGCACGTCGACGAGGTCGGCTATCAAGCTGGGCGAGGCTTGGGCGGCGAGCTTTGGTATCCAGAGGGTGTTGGAGCCGGGCAGCGTTACTCCGGGCCGTTTAAGCAAATTCAGGATCCGGTGCAGGTCGGGTTCCTCAACCACCGCCTGGCTGGCCAAGATCTTGAGCATGGGTGCAGCTAGCCACGCTTCGCCCAAGGCAGTGTCGATCATCATCTCCGCGGTCTCGGCGACGGTGCGTCGAGCGTGGGCGAGGTAGCCGGCCAGCACGGTCCAATTCAGCTCGGTCGGCTGAAGGTCTCGCGCGATCGCGAGGAGGCGTCCCCAACCGGCCTCGACATCTGAGGTTCCTTCGCAAAGCCCTTCGCCGAACGGCGCTCCCGCTGCCGGCGGCGTGCTCAATGCGAGCGTAGCGAAATCGGACCAGGTCTCCGTGGTCGATGCGGCCTCGCGGCCGACGGAGATCGCCTGGGCCAAGGCACCGCCCCAATCTCTCGGATCATTGCCCCCATTAGGATCGCGCCAGAGGTTCCAGTCCTCCAGAAGCCACGTATCGAACCGCTGCCGAAGGGTGCTGGGACGCAAGTCCGCCTCCAGCCCGACCAGCGCGTCGGTTCGGACGTCTGGTTTCGCGCCGTTCAGGCCAGCGCAGGCGGCGAACCAACCGCGTGCCCAGTACGAGCCGTCAGCCAGAGCCCTCAACGCCGCAATCGCCGCCGGTTGAGCCCAGTGGTTTCGGGTCAGTCCGCGGAAATGCTTGCAGATGATATCGCGCGCCTTCGTCGATATGCTGGGGTCCTTCGCGGCAATGACAAGTCGGTCAAGGGCCGCGCCGTACCAATCGCCTATGTCTTGGCCGGTCGTGTAGGCCCATCCGAAGCCGCGCGGGCGTGATCCGAACTCGGCGGGGAATTCGGCGCCGGCGAATTGCAGTTCTAGCGCGGTGTCGAGCGCCCTTAGGCCGAGGGCTCGCCGCTCTTTCTCCGGGCTCGCGAGCAGGCCGCCGAGGAACGCGAACCGCTGAGCTGGTGGCGCGAGAGTTCCCGATCGGGCGGGATGGTAGAGGTTGAGGAATTTGGGCGTGACATCGTCATTGCGGCTTCGCTCTGGCTCGCCGATCGCTATGATTACCATCAGCTCGGCCGCGCGATCGAACGTATCGGCATCATAGACGAGAGTCCGCAACAGCTGGGTCAGCGGCGCTCGGCTCTCCTCCCATGCCGTGAGTGACCGCGCGCTGCGATCCTTGCCAACAAACCTTTCCGCCGCGGCCAGGGCTAAAGGCGGGTCCAGCGGGGCCAGATAGGCCACGGCCTGCATCTCCCGACCACGCTCATCGCTTGGCTCGCCAAATCTCCCGCCGGGCTGGAGCAAGGCTTGGCCGGCGGCGACCGCATCTGGGCTCTCGTGCAGCAGCCCGAGACGGCGCGCGAACGAGACCTGCATGCGCAGCGGCGCCGTCTGGTCGAAAAAGGTCTGCAGCGCCTGCTGGGAAAGGCGGTTGAGCGCTTCGAGCGCCAGCCAGGCGGCAATGGCCTGGGGCAAGATGGCGCGTTGGCGGCCGCGCTTTTGCGCCAAGCCGCGTTCGAGCAGATCGCCAAGCTTGTCATGGAAGACGGCCAAACTGACGCCTGCAAGCTCGGCCAGTAAATCAGCCTCCACGGGACCGTCTTGGGAAGCGACCTCGAACGCATAGACCAGGGCGCATACCCGGGCGACGTGGCGCAGTTCGTTGTCGGGCAGGCGCCGCTGCGTCAGAAATAGCCGATCCAGCAGGTCCCTATCCTTGAGCTTGGCGAGGCCGCCGGCCGGGTCGGCAGCCGCCGACAGCACCAACGCCACGCGGGTGTTGCCTTCGGCAAAGCGGGTAATGCGATGGCGATCTGCTTCGTTGAGCGCTGGCGCCCGTTGGCAAAGCAGGGATCGGATCAGCTCGTCGCCCGCCCGTTCCAGCCGAACCACTTGAGTGTGGGCGGGTTGATCGGGCTCAACGTCAAAGTCGATGGTCAGCAGGCTAAAGTGCGCGTCCGTCTCCTTGGCAATCGCCACGAGCTGGTTGTGCAGGGCGGCCGGACAGTTATCGACGATCAAGATCGCCTCCGACCGCCGATCCGCCAGCTGCCGTGCCATACTCTGTGGGCTGACCTCCGGCGACGCGCCCGCGTCACCGTAAACCACACGCTCGGGCGCCAAGGCTCGCGCGCCAAGCCGCCCATCAAATAGCGCCTGAGCCAGACGGGTCTTGCCCATGCCCGACAATCCGACCAGACGCACGACACTCTTGTTGACCGACAGTCGGTCCCGGATTTGATCCAGGGCGTCGCCGACGGCGAAGGCGTCGGGTTGATTGGTGAAAACGACCCGAGTTTCATCATCGACGATGTACTCGGCGTCCAATGGTTGGCTGGGTGCGGACCATGACTTTAGGCTCGACCAGCCCATGGTCGGGCGACCGGCCCGTTCGCACAGCCAAGTGGCGACGCCGCTATGTGCCGCAGCCCAGCGTGCGAGCCGGTCTGCGTCGTAGAAGTCGATGTGAAGGTCGCCGCCAGTAACGACGCCGACGCACGCCTGCATCGTTGCGCGCACCGCGCCCAATCGACTGTCGGAAAGGTCATCCCGTCCCGAGGCGATGATGTAGCCGCCGTGGGCCGCCGCCAGTTCCGATAGCACTGGGCGCAGCGCGCCCTTGGGACGCATCTCCTTGCGGATCGCCGCGTCGGTCATGTGCTGGGCCTTGACCTGGATGCCCAGCGGCAGTCGGGGCAGGTAGCCGCCCGCCAGATCGAGGTCGCCTTCGACTCGAACGTCGATCCCGCCATCGGGCGCGGTCTGGTCCCCGCCGGCCGTGACGCCGGCCGACGCTAGGCCAACTAGCGCCGCCTCGGCTTGGCAGAGGCGGACAACCAACTCCCGCAACGTTGTATCGTCGAGCGTTTTGACGTCGGCTTTGGTAGGATCAAGGACGCTCATTTGGCTGCTGTTGCATGGTCGGCCCTCGAAAACAAATGCCCGTTTGAGGGGACAGGAGCACCTGTCACCTTAGAGCTCCCGCAATTCATTTCTCGTAGAGATAATAGCAGCCGATCAGGGTCGTCTTGTCGTTCGGCGGATCGCCGGACATCAGCACCAAGGTTCGCTGCGGGGCGATTGGCAGCCCGCAGGTCCTCATGCCGTCGCTGGCCTCGCACTGGCCCAGGGGCTTGCCGAGCATCTGTTCGAGCGCCTGTTTGGACACATCGAAGGTCGCGTCGACCTGTACTGAAAATCCCACGCCCATGCCGACGCTGTCCGGGAAAATCCGCGTAACCTTCAGCGGGCCTATCGTCGTGGGCGCGTTCGGCACAGCAAACGCATCATTGCCGTTGTGGGTGAAAGCGGATCGAAAGTAGGCGGCGACGCTGTTCAGCTTGTCTGGATCGCTGGTCTTCCAGTCCAGCCAGGAGTCCCGGCACAGCGCCAGGTTTTCGACCCATGGATCGTCCGCGCTCCAGGCGGGCACGACGCCGACCAGCAGCGCGAGCAGCAGTGCGGCCGGCCAGGCGCCATTCATGACATCGCTCCTAGGCCAGACCCGGCCGCGCCAGAAAACAGGAAAACAGGGACACTCAGCCATTACCGGCCCTGCTCCACTCATCCCGCGGGCGGCGTCTCGCCGGGCGCCGCCAGACGATACTAACAGTTGAGCGCCGCCATCTGGGAAATTGGTGTGTGTCCCCGTTTCCGTACCGTTTCCGCACGGTCGGTCAGCCTTGCGCAACGGCTTTACGTGGATGACGATGCGGCCAAAGATAATGGGAGGTTCCGCATGCGTCGTATCACCGTCTTCGCGCTGACCGCTGTCGCCGGTCTGCTGGCCGCCGCCGGGTCGGCTAGCGCGCGAGATTATCTGGGAACGCACTGTTCGGCGCCGCGGCCGGCGCGCTGCGTGGGCGAGGCCTGTGCGACCTCCGGCGCCTTGGGCGAACTCGGCAATGCGACGGAGACCAAGAGCGGTCGAAAGTTCTTCCTCGACTACCCTTGCGACCTGAAGCCGGGCGAGAAGGTCACCTTCATCCTCAACCTTCATGGCGCCGGTTCGATCGGCAACTGGCAGCGGCATTATTTTCCGGCGGTCGACTACGTCGACAAATACCGCCTGGTCGTGGCGACGCCCACGGCCGCCACCAGCCCGGTGCGGGTTCCAGGTCAGCCCGGTGTGCGGGTCTGGGTCGCCGACGCCGACGACGCCTATCTGCACGACATCGTCGACGAGGTGGTCACAGGCTTCGGCCGCTCCAACATCCGCGCCTTCTGGCTGGCCGGGCACAGCCAGGGCGGGATCACCTCCAACCGCCTGGTTTGCACGCCCTTCTTCGCCGCCAAGGCCGACGGCTTCCTCAGCCTGTCGGGCGGGCGGCTCGGCGGGTCGCACATGAATCCGCGCTTCGGGCCGCCCAAACCGGATGGATCGCCGCCGGAGCCTCGCGCCATTCCGCTGGGAGGCGGGCCCCTGCCGGCGTGCGAATTCTCCCACATCTACGAGACCGGCGAGCACGAGATCACCGACCTGCAAACCACCTCGGCCTGGGCCGACAAGCTCGGCTGCGGTCCGCGACGCAAGGAGCCGGACATCGTCGACAGCGAGGCCGGCTATGTCTGGGACTACCAGCGCCAGGGCTACAATGTCTGGGGGATGAAGGCCCGTCCCGGCGCGGCGGAAGAATACCTCTACCCCGGCTGCCGCGACGGTCGGGTGGTCGCGGACTTCATGCGCCTGGACAAGGGTCACACCGAAGGGCTGGAGCCCAAGGTGACAGAGGCGATCATTCGGTTGCTGGTGAGCGCACCCGGCGGAAAAATCGCCGCCGGCGGCTGACGTTCGGACCCGTCCGGCGGATTGTGAGGGGCGATCATGAGTTGGGCGGCGGGTTAGCGACGATCGGCTTGCGACAGGTCGGCGCCGCCCCCAAATCCAACCATCGGAGGCACAATCCATGGCGTCACCCTTTGCCGGTATCGAAGTCGCCAAGGTCCTGCGCCCCACCGCGGGGGCGTTCACGTTCGACCTGAACGCCTGCCTGTCTGCGGTGGTGGCGCTGGAGGCGACGGTCAGCGCCGACGCCTCGACGGCCGAGGCGCTGGGCACCAACCGGATCGGCAATGGCGTCGTCATCGGCGCCGAGGGCCTGGTGCTGACCATCGGCTACCTGATCACTGAAGCGGATGAGGTGATCCTGACCACCGGCGACGGCCGGCGCGTGCCCGCACATGTGCTTGGGGTCGACGCCGCCACCGGATTTGGCCTGGTTCACGCGCTGGAGCCGCTGAACCTGCCCGCCCTGCCGCTCGGCGACTCCCGCTCGGTGGGCAAGGACGAGACCGTGCTGGTGGCGGGGGCGGGGGGCCGGGCGCATGCGCTGTCGGGCGTCCTGCTCGCCCGGGCGCCCTTCGCCGGATACTGGGAATATTATCTGGACGAGGCGCTGTTTGTCGCGCCGGCCCACCCGCATTGGAGCGGCGCCGCCCTGATCAACGGCGCGGGCGAGATCGTTGGGGTGGGGTCGCTCTATGTCGAGCAGCGCGCCGTGGACGGTGAAGTCCTGCCGCTCAATATGTTCGTCCCGGCGGAGCTGCTGAAACCGATCCTGGCGGATCTGCAGGCAGGTCGCGCCGTGCGGGCGCCCCGGCCCTGGATGGGGGTGATCGCCCAGGAGGCCGACTCGGTCGTGGTGGTGCTGGACGTTTCCGACGGCGGTCCCGCGGACCAGGCGGGCCTGGAACAGGGCGACGTGATCCGCACGATCGGCGGCGAGAAGGTGACGGATCTGGCCGGCTTCTACCGGGCCCTGTGGGCGCTGGGTCCCCCGGGGGTCACCGCGCGCCTGGTCGTGCAGCGCGACCAGCAGATGCTCAGCATCGACATCCAGACCGTTGACCGCACCGCGCGGCTGAAGAAACGGCGGCTCAACTAGGAGAAAACAGCCCCCTTTCGGCGAGGCGCAAGCCTGCCTATACGGCAGCCGCGCGTGCGACCGCGTCCGCGCCAGCCGGGAGCCGCATGGGGCAGGCGGGGTCGGTGGCGGCGCGCCATACGGCTTCGGAGACGTCGCGCGAGTAGGTGACGTCGCCGCCGGCCCCGAAACGGGCGAACATCTGCGCCGCCAGCGCCTGGTAAGCGTCGGGGATATTCATGCCCATGCGGCCGCGAGCGTTCTCGCCGAACGGCGTTTCGGGCGCCCGGCCAGGGATGACGATGCGCACGCGCACGCCCAGCGGCTCCAGTTCCAGCGCCACTGACTCGGTGAAGGCGTTCACCGCGGCCTTGCTGGCCGTATAGATCGACATCAGGGGCAGCGGCTGGAAGGTCACGCCCGAAGTCACATTGACGATCACGCCAGAGCCCTGCGCGCGGAATTGCGGCAGCACGGCCTGGGTCATCGCGATCGTGCCCAGGGTGTTGGTCTCAAACAGCTCGCGGATCTTGTCCATCGACAGGCCTTCCAGCGGGCCGACCATGCCGACCCCGGCGTTGTTGACCAACACGTCGATGGGACCAGCGGCCTCAACCGCCCGCGCGATGCTGCCCGCGTCGGTGACATCGAGCGACAGAATCCGCAACCGGTCCGAGGGCGGCAGGAGATCCATGCGCGGGGTGCGCATCGTGGCGATGACCGTCCAACCGCGGTCGAGGAAGTAGCGCGCTGTGTCCAGGCCGAAGCCGGAGGAGCAACCGGTGATCAGGACAGTGTTCATGGCAGTTCCTATCGAACGCAGGTGGAGCAGGCGGCTTTCAGCGCCAGCTTACGCGTGGCCGCGAGCCCGCACCACGGGTAAGCCGCAGCGCAACAAACATGGTGTCGTGGCTTTCGCCCCCGCGCCGGGTAGCGGCTGCCGCACAGCTGGCCTAGCATCGGCCGCCTGCGCAACAGAGGGACAGCCATGCTCACCGTTCATCACCTTGGGATCTCGCAATCGGAGCGGATTGTCTGGCTGTGCGAGGAGCTGGGGCTCGACTACGGGTTCAAGCGCTATGAGCGGCGGGCGGACAACCGGCTGGCGCCGGACGACTACAAGGCGCTGCATCCGATGGGGATCGCCCCGGTGATCACCGATGGCGACCTGGTGCTGGGCGAGAGCGGGGCGATCTGCGACTACATCTGCGGCCGCTACGGCGACGGGCGGCTGACGCCGGGGCCGGACGATCCCGACTTCGCCGATCACCTGTTCTGGTTCCACTGGTCCAACGGCACCTTCATGGCCACGCTGATGATGCAGCTGGTGCTGAGCGGCGGCGGCAAGGACAACCCGGCCGCGCCTTTCGTGGCCGACCGCAGCCGGCGCGGCTGGGCGATGGTCGAGGCGCGGCTGGGCGAGGCGCCGTTCTTCGGCGGGCGGAACCTGACCACCGCCGACATCATGATGGTCTACTGTCTCACCACCAGCCGGGCGTTCCGGGGCGCATCGCTCGACGACCGTCCAAACCTGAAGGCCTATCTGGCGCGGATCGGCGCGCGGCCGGCCTACCAGCGGGCCATGGCCAAGGCCGAGCCGGGCATGGCGCCCATGCTCGCCTGACGCATGGCGCACCTCACCTGCCGAAGAGTCATTAGCGCGCTCCCGGCCAGATCATGAGCGATCGCCAAGCCCTGGATGCGGTGACGCCCTTCCTGGTCGAGGTGAAGGCGCGCCTGGACTCGGACTTAAGCCTGCAATCCCTGTCCGAGGGCCTCGGCTATTCGCCGTTCCATTTCCACCGGCTGTTTTCGAGCGCCGTCGGTGAAACCCCGAAGCGCCATGTCCAACGGCTCAGGCTGGAGCGGGCGGCCTACAAGCTGGCGATCACCGATGAGAGCCTCATCCAGATTGGTTTGGCCGTCGGCTTTGGCGCGCCCGAGACCTTCTCCCGCGCCTTCAGGCGAGGTTTCGGCGTTTCGCCGAGCGCTTACCGCCGGGCAGCCAAGGCGGCGCAGATCGCCCGCATGGAGCGGAACCAGGCCTTTCGCGGCGATGGTTGCCAGTTGTCAGAGGTCTGGTTCGCCAATGTGCGGCCGACGCCGCTGCTCGCCATCCGCCATCTCGGCGCCTATGCCCAGCTCAGCGCCGCGACGAGGAAGGCGTTGTGGGATGAACTCATGGACTGGGCAGACCGAAACGGCCTGGCCCATGACCCCTTGCGCCTCGGCCTTTTCCCCGACGATCCGACCTTGACGCCACCGGGTCTGCAAGCGTCGGACCTCTGCATCCCGGTCGACCGACTGGTTGCAAGCGACGGGCGCGTCAGGTCGATCGAGCTGGCGGGCGGCCTGTACGGCATGATCGAGCACGTCGGGCCGAGCGACACGGCAGGCCAGGCCTATCGCAACCTGGCGGACGCCATACGCCGTTCGGAGTTCGAGTTTCGAGACGACGATCCCCCCGTTCAGATATTCCTGGAGGCGCAGGTTTGCGCCGACGACGCCGGCAGTCGCGCCCAGGTGTGGTTTCCCGTTCGCCGGCGATCCTAGGCCGGCGCAAGAAACGTCAAGAACGCCCCCCAGCCACGGACTAGCTTCGAGCCTTGTCATCGCTCAGAGGCCCCCATGAAACGAGCCATTTTTGCCGCCTGCGCCGCTGTGGCGCTGGTCTCAGCCCACGGCGCGAATGCCGAAACAGGAAAGCCAATGCCCGCACCCATCGTCTTCTTCGATATCGCCGGGCCGGACATGGCTCGGCAGGCGGCCTTTTATCGGACGGTGTTCGATTGGGACGTCGGCCAGGACGGTCGCTTCTCGGCGCCGGTCACGCCACGACTGGCGGGGGTTCTGCGCCAGGATCCTGCTGACAAGATCATCTACCTCGGCGTGGACGATGTCACCGCCACGCTGGCCAGGATCGCGGCCAATGGCGGCTCGATCGTTCAGCCCCGGCTGGAGGTGAAGGGCGTCGTCGTGCTCGGGCTGTTCAAGGACCCGGCCGGCAATGCGATGGGCCTGATCGAGCTGAAAGACGGCAAACCCAAGGTCCCGTAGAGGGCATAGGCGCGTAGCGCCGAGGCCAACGCCGTGAAAATTGGTGACATGAAAATTCGGTGACAGTGCACTTAAATCAGAACGGATTTGGCCCCCCAACCCTACCCGAACACCACCCTCGGGAAATAGAACGAGACCACCCAGTTGGGGATGTCGACGATCTCGCTGATGCGCAGGTCGCCGCAGACCGAGCACAGCATGTAGGCGTCCACGGGCGCCAGGCCTTGGGCGGCGCACAGCAGGTCGATCATGCGGCTGACGGCCTCGCGGGCGCCGGTCATCAGGTCCGGGCCGACGCCGGTTGTGACCTCGTAGCCGCGTTCGTCCAGATGCCGGGTCACCGGCCCCGGGGTGGTGAAACGCGGCGCGGCCAGGGGCGTCGCCTTGATCAGGTCGAGGGTCAGGGTGACGGACATCGGGCTTTCGATGGCGGTCCCGCAGATTTCGCCGTCGCCCTGGGCGGCGTGGGTGTCGCCGACGGAAAACAGGCCGCCGGCGACTTCCACCGGCAGGTAAAGGACGGAGCCGGCCGACAGGTCGCGGATGTCCAGGTTGCCGCCGACGCGCCGGGGCGGAACCACCGAATGCAGGCCGGGCTCGGCGAGCGCCAGCCCCAGCGTGCCGGCGAACGGCTTCAGCGGCACGCGGCCCACGGGTGAGAAGGCGGCCGGCGTCATGCGGACCTTGTCATAGGACCAGAGATGCAGGGCGGGGTCGGGGAACTGGTCGGTCAGCAGCCCGAAGCCGGGGAAGATGGCCGTCCAGCCAAAGCCCGAGGGCTCGAAGGCGCCGATGGTGATCTTCACCACGTCGCCCGGCTGGGCGCCGTCGATGAATACCGGTCCGGTGACCGGATTGGTGCGGCCGAAGTCGAAGCTCTTCACATCGGCCAGGGTGCTGGCCGCGGTGAGCTGTCCGCCAGAGGCGTCCAGGCAGTCGAAGGCTATGGTGGCGCCGGGCTCTATGGTCAGCGCCGGCGCAAGGGCGTTGTCCCAGCCGATGTGGTGGTGATGGCGGTGGATCGTGTGGCCGGCTTGGGTGGACATCGGCGGTCTCTCGCGGAACCGGTTGAGCGACCTTGCGCCGCCGGCCCAGTTAACCGCGCGATCACCGCCGTCGCCACCCCTTCGTGGAATTAAGGCAATTGCCTCAGCCGGCTATGCCTCAGCCAGTCGCTGACGCGCCTGTTGAGGTCGATAGCGGCGGAACGACAGAATGTTTCGCCGCCGCGAAGAGCGCTTGGATAAGCGCCGTGGGTTCGATCGGCTTGGCCAGATGATCGTCGAATCCTTCGGCAAGGTAACGCTCTCGGTCGCCGATCATGGCGTCCGCCGTCAGCGCGATGATCGGGATGTGAGGGTCTCCGGCTTCACCGCGCCTTATCGCTCGCAGTGCTTCAATGCCACCCATCACCGGCATGTTCACGTCCATCAAGATCAGGTCCATGGCTTGGTGTTTGAGCACCTCCAGCGCCTCGGCGCCGTCGCTGGCAAGGGTCACCGACAGGCCCATGGCGCTCAGCAAAGCCTCAGCCACCGCCCGGTTTGCGGCATTGTCATCGACGGCGAGCACCCGCAGGCATGGCAGCTCCATGCTTTCGGCTTCAACCTCGACCGGGTTCGGCTCCGCGACGCCGAGAACAACCAAGGCGCGGAAGGTCGAGCCGGTTCCTTGCACACTCGAAACGACGAGGTCGCCGCCCATCAGGCGACAGAGTCTGCGGGATATTGAAAGACCCAGGCCGGTGCCGCCGAACCGGCGGCTCGTCGTTGCATCCGCCTGGCTGAAGTCGGTGAACAGGCGCGTCTGGACGATGTCGGGGATCCCGGCGCCTGTATCGATCACCTCGAACAGAAACCGGCCGTCGCCGGCGTCGCGCACGCGCAGGCTGATAGAACCCTGGTCGGTGAATTTCACCGCATTGGAGAGCAGATTGGTGATCACCTGACGCAGACGCGTCGGATCGGCCGCCACCCAGGCTGGGACGTTGGGATCGAGATCCAGAGTGAGCGTCAGTCCCTTTTCCGCCGCTAGCGGACCCCATAGGGCGACCAGGTTTTCGAGCAGCTGCGTCAAACCAAAGGCAACGGTCTCGATTTCAAGCCGCCCGGCCTCAATTTTGGACAGGTCCAGGATGTCGTTGAGGATCAGCAGCAGGCTACGCCCCGACGTTTCGATTACATCCAGGTGCGCCCGCTGTCGGGCGTCCAGGCTTGTCGTGGCGAGCGCGTGGACCATTCCCAGGACGCCGTTGAGCGGCGTGCGCAATTCGTGGCTCATCATGGCCAGGAATGCCGACTTCGCCTGGGTCGCGGCCCGCGCCTCGTCGCGGCTGGCGGCGAGTTTCGCCGCCACCCGAGCGCTTTCCCGCAAGGCCATGGCGGCTGCGAAGCCAGCCAACAAGAGCAATGCGCAGACCGCGGCCGACAAGGCCGCGAGCGCCACGTTCAGCGTGCGGCTCGACGTCTTCGCGGCGGCGATGTGCGCCGCGAGCGTGTCCCGTTCGTGATCTTGCCACTGGCCGAGCACGACGCGGATCGCGTCCATGGTTATCTTGCCGCGCGTGACGTCGAGCAGCATTGTTGCGTCTCGCGGCCCGCCGAGACGCCGGCGCACGACGATGTCGTTGGCGGTGCGCAGTTTTTGCCGAACCAAAGGTTCGAGGCGGCCATAGTAGGATTGTTCGGCCGCCGCGGCCGCCTCTTGCCTCAAGAGCAACAGTTGGGCTGGCAGCCGCCCCTTGGCATGTGTGTAGGGCTCCAGGAAGAGTGGGTTGCCGGTGATTACGAAACCTCGGTCGCCCACCTCGATATCCTGCAGCAGCGAAAACACGCCCTGCATGTCGGCGCGCAGCACGTAGGACTGTTCCACATTGTCCTGCACGCGCTCATCGACGTGGTGCTGAAAGAGGACCAGGGATCCAAGGATCAAGACCGAACTGGAGACAAACAGGGCGGCCCCGAGGCCGAAAGCGCGCCAATTTCGGCCCAGCTGGGCGCGGACCGATCCTGCTCTCATGACGCGCGCCTTGTACTAGGACCGCGAAATTACGCCGGCTAGTGCTGCCAGAACGTGAATCGGTTTCCCGGATCCTTCGAGCCCGACGCCTATTCACCCTCTTCGGGCACGCCACGTCTGAAGACCGCGAACAGCGCCGCCAGCACACAGCCGGCGACAATCCCGGTGGTCAGGTCCCTGACCAGGGTGAGGCCGAAGGTTGCGAGCAGCACCGCGGCCGTGCGCCAGTCGCGCAGCAGGCGGACGAACTCCGCCTTTTCGGCCATGTTCCAGGAGACCACGATCAGCACCCCGGCAAGCGCCGCCAGCGGCACGAAGCTGGCCAGAGGCGCGGCAAACAGAATGAAGATCAGCAGGAAGGCAGAGTGCATCATGCCAGCCAGCGGGCTGACCCCGCCGGCGCGCACATTGGTCGCGGTGCGCGCGATGGTCCCGGTGACGCTGATGCCGCCGAACAGGGCTGAGGCCATATTGGCCACTCCCTGGGCGACCAGTTCCATGTTCGAGCGATGTTTGCGGCCGGTCATGCCGTCCGCCACCTTGGCCGACAGCAGGCTCTCGATACCGCCCAGCAGGGTGAAGGAGAGCGCCGCCGGCAGCGCCTGTAGCGCCAGATGAAGCGTGACGGCAGGCAGCCGAGGAACCAGCAGGCCGTGCGGCAGGCCGCCGAAGCGGCTGCCGATGGTGTCGACCGGCAGGCGCAGCAGGGCCGCCGCCAGCGACGCCGCCACCACGGCGATCAGCATGCCTGGCCAAGCCGGTCGATAGCGCCTGAGGATAAAGATCACCGCCGCCGACCCAACGCCCAGCGCCAGGGTGGCCGGTCCCACGGTCATCACGGCGCCGCCCAGCGCCGCGAGCTTGGGGATCAGCGGCCCGGGCTCGGCGCCGGCGAGATGCAGGCCGCCCAAATCCTTCAGCTGGCTTGCGGCGATTGTGACGGCGATGCCGCAGGTGAACCCGACCGTCACCGCGTGCGGGATGTGGCGGATCAGCGATCCCAGCCGGAGCAGGCCTAGCAGCGTCAGCATCAGGCCCGACATCAAAACGGTCAGCAGCAGGCCTTCCACGCCGAGCCGGGCCACCGTTGCGGCCACCAGGACGATGAAGGCGCCGGCCGGCCCGCCGATCTGGAATCGGCTGCCGCTCAGCAGCGAGACCACAAAGCCGCCGACGATGGCGGTGTAGAGCCCGCGCTCGGGCGAAACCCCGGAGGCGACCGCGATCGCCATCGACAGCGGCAGCGCAACGATGGCCACGGTCAGGGCGGCCATGGCGTCCTTGCGAAAGTCGCCTGGTCGATAACCCTCGCCGAACGTGGTGGCGAGCTTCGGCCGCAGCAGGTGCGCCGTAGAGGATCCGTCGGGCATATGCGGGAGCGCGGCTGGGCGCTCACTCCAAAAAAGGGATGACTCACGAGCTGGGGGGCGTCGCGCTACAGTGCGCCCTTGGCCGCCCGCCACCAAGCCTTCCCTTCACCATGCCGACAAGCGCGCGGTTAGCCCGGCCCGGCTCTCGGGGCGGGGACCGGGGCTCAGGCCCGCGTTGCGCATGGCGTTTTGCCTACTGTATTGAGGGTGCGGGCGCCTTTGCGCCCAGTGGGGGACGTCATGTCCGGCGCCGCGGCGGCCAATTGGGTAGTGCGGGCGCCAGGGGCCCTGGATCGTTTTGACGCCCGTCTCCATGGCGCGGCCTTCGCTCCACACCGTCACGACACCTATGCCATCTGCATCACGCTTGGGGGCGTACAGAGCTTCACCTATCGCGGGGCCAGGCATTACTCGCTTCCCGGGCAGATGGTGGTGCTCCATCCCGACGAGGTTCACGATGGCGCGGCCGGCGCCGACGGCGCCTTGCACTATCGCGTCCTCTATCTGGAGCCCTCGCTGCTTCAGCAGATCCTCGGCGGACGGCCCCTTCCGTTCGTCGACGGCGGCGTGTCGGCGGATCCCAGGCTTAAACGGGCGCTGTGGCCGCTCCTGGCGGATCCTGAACGGCCCCTGGCGGCCTTGGAGTGCGACGACGGGCTTGTGGAGCTTGCGCTGGCGCTGTGCGCGGTCGCCGACGCCGACGTGCGAGCGGCTTCGTTCGACTATCGCGCGGCCCAGCTGGCGCGCGCCTACATCGACGCGCACCTCGATTGCGAGGTGACGCTTGGCGATCTGGAGCGCGTTGCGGGCCGGGACCGATGGAGTCTGTCGCGCGACTTTCGCACCGTGTTCGGGACCAGCCCCTATCGCTATCTGCTTTTGCGACGCCTCGACCTCGCCCGCGCCCTGCTGGTTTCAGGTCACGCCATCGCCGACGCAGCTTTCACCTGCGGCTTCGCTGATCAGAGCCATTTTACGCGCCGGCACAAGCAGGCGTTCGGCATGACGCCGAACGCCTGGCTGAGCGCCGTGCGCCTGGGGCGCCAGCTCGGCACGATCGTTCAATACCGGGGTCCAGGACCGGCGTAACCTGGGCGTCATGTCCTTCCTGATGTCGCTCGGCCGCATGACAGGTCTCTTGCTGGTGGGGATCGCCTGCGTGGCCATTCCGATGGCGGTGGTGAAGCTCGGCGTGCTGCCATTGCTGCACCTGGCGCTCGGGTCCACCGGACGATCGGCGTCTCTCGCGAGCGCTGCGTTGATGACGGTGGCGATGGCTTCGGGTTTCTGGGGCTACATCCACTTCCTTGAGCACCGGCCGGCGACGGAACTGGCGCCCCGGCCCGCCTTGACACTGCTTGGCGTCGCGTCGGCCATCGCGCTCATCGGCGGGCCGATGCTCGCGCTCTATGCCACCGGCTTCTATCGACTCCAGGCCTACCAGGGGCTCACAGCCTACTGGCCCGCGATTCCCACCGTCCTGGCGGCCGGCGTGTTCGAAGAGATCCTGTTTCGGGGACTGATCTTCACGGCCCTCGAACGCCTCATGGGCTCCGTGCCGGCGCTGATTGTGCAATCGCTGATCTTCGCCGCGCCGCACATGTTCAACGCAAACTGGACCGGATGGATTGATCTGCTCGCCGGCGCGCTGATCGGCGCCATGTGGACCTGCCTCTACATGCTGTGGCGCAACATCTGGGCGGTGGCGTTCCATCATGCGGCGTGGAACCTCACGATTGTGGCCAGTGGTCTGCCGCTGTCCGGGCTTGAGGACTTTCGCGCCGCCGCCCCGTTTCGGAGCGTCTACTCGGGCCCGGACCTGATAACCGGCGGCGCGGCGGGCCCGGAACCTTCCGTCGTCACCATGGCGGTCGTGGCGCTCGCCCTCGGAGCGCTCTTGCTGCTGGCGCAACGAACCCACAAGCTGCGCGCTCCGCAGCGGCTCATGGTCCAAACGCCCAGTTGATCATGAGCGGGAGCTCGGCGCGCCAGAACGGGTCGCCGTGCGATCCTTCCCGTTCGGTCATCACCACGTCCGCGCCGGCATCGCGCAGCGCGTTCGCCCACCGGGTCGCGTTCTCGCGAAAGAAGGGCTCCTGCGTTCCGGCGACGAGGTAGGTGGGCGCAAGCGACGTTGGCATCACGCCAGGTGGTCGGTAGCCCGCGCCGGGCGAGGCGCAAAAAATGGCGCCGTAGACTTCCGGATGTCGAAGCCCGAGGGCCAGCGCCAGCTCTCCGCCCGCCGAGACGCCGAACACCGCCGTGCGGTTCCTGGGCAAGGCGACCCCGAAACGCGACCGTGTCCATTCGCGCACGTCCTCGACGAAGAATGCCTCGTGGGCGGCGAACCGTTGCGGATCGAAGCCGGGCGAGTACTCGTGGAGCCTCAGCATTTCATCGTCCAACCGATGGACGCCGACGATCATCGTGGATGGCCCGCCCGCCGACGCGACGAATTCTCCCCACTGCGGGATCAACTGGCCGTCACCGGCGAACACCACCGCCTCCGGCGGGCCCTCCGGAAGGTACACGGTGACCTGCCGGCCGCCGTCATATTCGAATGTCTCGGTGATAAGGCTCACGATGCGCAATGCTGCGGCGTTCCGCCCGAGGGTTCAAGCTGTGGCGGGTGGAATTTCGGCGGCTGGCGCCCGGCCGGTAGTACTGAGCGCCTGAGGCGACTATGCGACCGCGGCTAGACCAGGTCGCCCGCCCGTCGCCCCACGGGCGCGCGGTCATGGACGCGGTCCAGGTGCAGATATTCGCCGTTGAACTGCGCCGCCTTCTTAAGCCCTTCAGGATCGTTCACCGTCACCACGCCCCCCGCGAATTCAACAAGGCCGGCGTTGCGGAGTTTGCGCAGCATCCGGTTGGCGTGGACAGGCGTAAGTCCCGTGGCGTCCGCCAGGTCGGTCTGGGTGATCGGAAACGCGAAGCTGTCGCCGTCGGTCAGCTCCACCATGCGGAAGCGCACCAGCATCTCGTACAGGAGGTGGGCGGTGCGCACATAGGCGTTGCGCCGGCCTTCATCGATGATGCGTTCACGCAGGACGCCGAGATCGGTCATCGTGCCCCACCACAGCGCCTCTCCAAGGCTGCTGGTCTCCCGCAGCAGCGCCCGCATGTCATCGCCAGGGACCAGCGCCGCCGTGGTCGGCGTAATCGCGGCCACGCCGTGGTCCATGACCTTCAGCACGAAGATTTCGGCGTCGCAGAGATCGCCCGGGATGAGGAAGGCCATGATCTGGCGGCGCCCATCCGGCAAAAGCTTATAGCGGCAGGCCAGGCCCGACAAAACGACGTGGCAGCTCGCCGAGTGCTCCCGGTCGGCGATGATGTCGTCCTTGGGTGCATAGTCTATCTGTTTGCGACAGATCAATTCGTCCAGACGCCGCTTCTCCATGTCGGAGAAGGCGGTGAACTGTTCCATCTTCATGGTCCAGGGATTGAGCATCGCGAAGGCGGTTCCTCGTCTTCGATCGTCTCTATGCCTGAGCATGGCATCGGCATGAGGCGATCAGACCCATGAGGAAACGCGCGACGGGCCGTAATGTAGCGGCGACGCTTGCGAAATGCCCCGGCAGTCCTGCGTTGCCGGCTGACGCCCTGGCTTAACCTCGATCAGGGCATCGGGGGGTGAGCGTCAGAAAAGCGCAGCAATATCAACCGGGTGTATCCAAATATTACGTTGGGGAGTTGATCCACTTAAGCGTGAAACGGCGCGCCGTCTGCCAGACTCGGCGGATGATCTCCTTCACCTCCTGCATCGAGAAAGCGGAAATGTGCGACGCCCAGGCTCGTGCATCCGTGGACACTTCACTGGCCGCGACATGGCTGGAGATGGCGCTTCATTGGCGCAGCCTGGCCGACGACGGATCCGACCAGGCAACGCTCGCCCGTCTCATGAGCGCGAGACGACAGCCGCGAGGCTGACGGATCGCCATCCCGACGGCCTTGCTAGTCTTTCGAATAGGCCGACCCGTCTCTCCGACGGTAGAAGTCCTCGCCGGGCTCGGCGATCATGTCGGCGTCTGAATAGACCGTGCGATCCTTCGCATCGTTCTTGTCGCCGACCTCGAGAAGCAGCGCGTCGCGGGCCGATCGATTGACCAGATGATGCCCATCGGCGACGCCGGCCTTGAAAGTCGCGCAGTCGCCGGCGGCGAGGCGGGTCTCGCCGGCGTCAGTGATCAGAACCACCTCGCCTTTGACCACGAAGACCAGCTCATCCTCATGGCTGTGCCAATGCCGCTGGCTGGACCAGGCGCCCGGCGGAAGGGTGAGCAGATTGACCCCGAAGCCGGTGAGGCCGCCAGCCTGGCCCAATCGCTTGCGAGACCTCGCGCGACAGGGCTGGTCGAGGGGCGCGGGGTATTTCGAACCGCTGACGGCCGGCAAGGCGTCAATGTCGAGTTTGGGCAAGCGTCGAACTCCCAGCGAGGGGGCGGGCCGCGGTGACGGTCCTCTTAGAGCGCATTTGGCCCGGATGGCCGACAAGCCAAGCGCAC
>Ga0302317_10001236_pt1 | contig 19320 bp, 15 predicted proteins | sample III_Palsa_N3_3_FD_200450 | JGI IMG/M metagenome (GOLD analysis project Ga0302317, IMG submission 200450) | Peat permafrost microbial communities from Stordalen Mire near Abisko, Sweden - III_Palsa_N3_3 | ecosystem: Environmental > Terrestrial > Soil > Palsa > Peat permafrost | place: Sweden...
GGCGAGGTAGGCCAGCACCCCACGGGCCAGCGAGGGGTCGAGCCACAGCATCTGCCAGGCGCAGATGATCCCGTCGCGGCCGAACGGGGTGGAGAACCACGGCGTCCCGGCCAGCGGATAGGGGCCGGTGGGAAGCTCTGCGGTGAGCATGGCGAGGTCAGCGCGCAGACGGGCGAGCCAGTCGTCGAAGGCGCCATCGGAGGCGACGATCCTAGCGCCTTTGTGCGCCAGTCGGCGGAGCTCGCCCTGCGCGCCGGCCACAGCCGCCTCGAAGCGGACCGCATCCGGCGGATCGTCAGCCGTTGCGCCAACCTCCAGGAATAGATCTACCCGCCGCCCCGGCGTCACCGGCAGCATGAACTCCGCCCGGTCAGGCGACAGGCGCCAGGGCGGCTCGGAGAAAGCGATCACCGACGTGCGCCGCACCTCGTCCAGCCCATGGTAGGCCATGACCACACCCCGGCCGGTAAGCTCGGGAGGGGCCGTCTCTCCGCGCGCGGCGCGGGCAACGCCCCGCACCTCGAAGATGTCACGGAAGTCAGCGTCGAACTCGTAGGCGATCGGGGCCAAAACCTCGTCCAGGCCGAAATTGTTCAGCCGCAGGCGCTCATAGAGGCGCCCGCCCGCCAGGCAGCGCCGGCGCTCGAGGTGGACGACGCCGCGCGGCGTCGACCCGCCCCACACTGGCGCCACGGCGCGATTGGCGCCGTGCACGGTGAGGACGGCGTTGTCGGCGGAAACGTGGCACGCCAGCCGCCACGGACGCCTCTCGCCGACCAGCAGACGCAGGCGTGAGAGCACGCGGGTGTCGTCGCGAAAGAGGCCCTCCGCCCCGCCGACCATGTCGCCGAAACCGTCGCAGACCATGAAGCCATCGCCGTCTCGAAGGGACAGCGTTCGAGGGGCCCGAGAAACGTCATCAGCATTCATGGCGCGGGCAAGATCCCATTCTCGCCCCCGGTGACGTTTTCGACCGCCGGACGCGGCAAGGCAAGGCGCAACGCCACGCTTTCGCCGCGAGGCGGCGGTCGTCTAAGGTGACAAAGTACGGGCGCTTCGCGAGGCGTTCCCTTGAGGAGGACGCGCCCTGAGCGAGCTGGCCGAGCAAGCTAACCTCTATCCAATCTCTTCCGCTGCGCCTGCGGCGCGCCTCTCGCGCGGCGGCGCCTGCTGGTCGCTCTACGAAGGCGTGCGCGATCCCTACGTGATCCTCGTCACCATCTACATCTTCATGCCCTACGTGGCGGCGACCGTGGTGGGGGATCCGGTGCGTGGTCAGGAGGTCATCTCGCGCTGGAGCCAGTATTCAGGCTGGGCGGTGATGGCGACGGCGCCGTTCCTGGGCGCCGCCGTCGACCGGCTCGGCGGGCGCAAGATCTGGCTGGGCCTGGTCACCGCCCTGATGATCCCGATGATCGCCGCCCTCTGGCTGACCAAGCCAGACGGCTCGGGTCTCACCCTCACGGCGACCATGGCGCTGACCACCGCCATCGGCATCCTGTTCAGCTGGTCGGAAGTGCTGCACAACTCGCTGCTGGTGCGCGCGGCGGGCCTGCAGGCGGCCCACAAGGCCTCGGGTCTCGCCCTGGCGCTGGCCAATCTCTTCGCGGTCCTGGCGCTGGGTTTCACCGCCTGGGCCTTCGCCCTGCCGGGGCTGCCCGGCACGACCAGCTGGGGTTGGCTGCCCCACACGCCCCTCCTCGGCCTCAGTCGCGCCGCTCACGAACCGGAGCGGGTGGTGGCCCTGATTTCAGCGGGCCTGTTCGGCCTCGGCGCAATCCCGCTGTTCCTGTTCACGCGCGACGCCGAGCCGACCGGGGTGCCGCCGCTGAAGGCCCTGGCCGGTGGAGCGCGCGAGCTGGGGCGAATGCTGCGCACCGTCAGCCAGTTCAAGAACGCCGCCATCTATCTCGTCTCGCGGATGTTCTTCTACGACGGGATGGTCTCGATCCTGATCTACGCCGGGATTTATGCGGTCGGCGTGATGAAGTGGGGGGCGGTGGAGATGCTGCTCTACGGCATCATCCTCTCGGTGCTGGCGGTGATGGGCGGCATGGTAGGGCTGTGGCTCGACCACGCCATCGGACCCAAGCGGGCGGTGCAGATCGAGATCGCCGTCAGCCTTCTGGGTATCATCGCCATGCTGGGCATGGCGCCGGACCGCATCCTCTATCTCTGGCATTGGAACCCGGCCTCCCACGCGCCCGTGTGGGGCGGGCCCTTCTTTCGCACCCTGCCCGAATGGGTGTTCCTGGGTATCGGCTTCTCCAACGCCGTGTTCATCACCGCCCACTTCGCCTCCAGCCGCACCCTGCTGACCCGGCTCACGCCGCCGGCCCAGACCGGCGCCTTCTTCGGCGTCTTCGCCTTGTCGGGCACGGCGACCAGCTGGCTGGGTCCGTTTCTGGTCAACCAGGGCACGCGCATCTTCAAAAGCCAGCAGGGCGGCTTCGCCACCATCACCCTGCTGCTGGCGGTCGGATTGACCGGCCTGATGTTCGTTCGCGGCGGCGGGCGGGCGGACTTGCCTGCCGCTGCGGCAGGGGAGTAGCGGCAACCCAATGAGCCTTCGACCGCTCGTCCTCGCGGCGCTCCTGGCGACTGGCGCGGCGCCGCCGCCGATCAGCGTCTCGGGCGGCTGGACCCGACCCGCCCTGCCCGGCATGACTGCCGCCGGCTACCTCGTTATCGTCAATCGCGGTTCCCGCCCGGACCGTCTGGTCGCCGCTTCCAGCCCGGTCGCTGCCAGTGTCAGTCTGCATGAGAGCCGCATGGTCGGATCGGTCATGACCATGCGCTCGGTCGCGAGCCTGACGATCCCGCCCCGCGGACGCGTCACCCTGGCGCCGGGAGGGCTGCACCTTATGCTCGAGGGGCTGCGGCGACCGTTGCGCGCCGGCGAGCGCGTTCCGCTCAGCCTGAGATTCGCCGGCGTTGGATCATCGCAGGTCGGCCTCTCGGTCGGGGCCGGGCCGCCGCCGATGGCCGGGATGAAGATGTAGAACGACACGACGAGGGAGAAGACGCGGTGAGCGGATGGAACTACGCCGATCTTTGGGAGAGCGTCGCCGCGGCGGTTCCCGATCGCCACGCCCAGATCCGTGGCGAACGGGTGGTCACCTGGGCTGAGTTCGATCGTCGCGCCAATGCCATCGCCCAAGCGCTGCTCGACGCCGGCCTGACACGCCAGGCCAAGGTCGCCGCCTATCTCTACAACGCCCCCGAATACCTCGAGACCTACTTCGCCGCCTTCAAGGCCGGCCTCGTGCCGGTCAACACCAACTACCGCTACGTGGCTGAGGAGCTGATTTACCTCTTCGACAACGCCGACGCCGAAGCTGTGGTCTTCCACACCGACTTCACCCCGACCGTGGAACAGATCCGCGGCCGGCTGCCCAAGGTGAAGCTGTGGATCGCCGTCGCCCAGCCTGGCGCGACCGCGCCGACCTTCGCCGCCGACTATGAAACCCTGGCGGGCCGCGCGACCGGCCGGGTGGAGGGGCCCTGGGGCCGCTCCGGCGACGACCTGCTCATTCTCTACACCGGCGGCACCACCGGCATGCCCAAGGGCGTGATGTGGCGGCAGGATGACCTTTTCAACGTGCTGGGCGCGGGCGGTAATCTGATGCTCGACATCCCCCCGCTCGCGAGCGTCGAAGAAGCGGGAACCCGGGCGAAGGTGATGCCGCCGCTGCTCAACATCGCCGCCGCTCCGCTGATGCACGGCACGGCCCAGTTCACCGCCCTGATGAGCCTGACCAACGGCGGCACAGTGGCCCAACTGCCGTCGCTGCGCTTCAACGCCATCGAGTTCTGGGATGAGGCGGCGCGCCTGAAAGCCGGATCGGCGGCCATCGTCGGGATGGCCTTCGCCCAACCGCTGCTGGAGGCCCTCGACGACCATCCCGGCCGCTGGGACCTATCCAGCTTCATCCGTCTTGGGTCTTCCGGCACGGTGTGGAGCATGGAAAACAAGCACGGTCTGCTGCGCCACCTGCCGCACATGGGGATTTTCGACAGCCTGGGCTCATCGGAGGCTGTAGGCCTCGGCGCCTCGGCCTCCGCGGCTGGCGCCGAGACCGAGACAGCCAAGTTCATGCTCGGCGTGAACACGGCGGTATTCACCGAGGACCGCCGCCGCGTCGAGCCGGGCTCCGGCGAGCGCGGCCTGCTGGCCGTTTCCGGCTTCATTCCTGTCGGCTACTACAAGGATGAAGAGAAGACGACGCGAACGTTCTGGGAGGTCGAGGGCCGGCGCTGGTCGGTGCCTGGCGACTGGGCGACGGTCGAGGCCGATGGTTCGCTCAAGCTGCTCGGCCGCGGCTCGCAAGTGATCAACACCGGCGGCGAGAAGGTGTTTCCCGAGGAGGTCGAAGAGGTCCTCAAATTGCATCCGGACGTCCGCGACGCGGCCGTGGTCGGCGTGCCCGACCCGCGGTTCGGCGAGCGCATCTGCGCCGTCATCGAACCTCAGCCCGGTGCGGCGCCGACGCTCGAGGACCTGACCCCGCTCGTGCGCGAGCACCTGGCCGGCTACAAGGTCCCGCGCGCCATGGTGCTGTCGCCCGTCCATCGCGCGCCCAACGGCAAGCTCGACTACAAGGCAATGAAGGCCTTGGCCCTCGAGGCGCTGGAAAAGGCGTGAACGAAATTTAATGTCCGAAAGGCGGCGGATGCGGCGATAAGCGCCGCCAAATTCCTCCCCCGCATACGGAAACGTTCCATGAAAGCACGTCTGATCGCCGCGGCTCTGGTCGCGACATGCCTGCAGGCCGGCGTCGCCGCGGCCGCCACGCCCCAGTTGGGCGCCTGGGGCTTCGACCTCGCCGGCCGTGACACCGCCGTCTCGCCGGGCAACGACTTCTTCAGCTACGCCAACGGCGGCTATGTGAAAGCCCTGGTGATCCCGCCGGATCGCTCGCGCTACGGCGCCTTCGACGCCCTGTCTGCGCTTTCCGAAGAGCGGGTGCGGGATATCCTCCAGGCCGCCGCTTCCGACCCCGCTGCGACCGGCGACGAAGCCCTGATCGGCGCCTACTTCAAGGCCTACATGGACGAGGCGCGGGTCGAGACCCTGGGCGCCCATCCGCTCGCCGCCGATCTCGACGCCATCCGCGCGGTCAAGGACCGGGCCGAACTCGCCGCCCTGATGGGCAAATCCAACCAGGGCTTCTTCGGCGGCATTTTCGACGTCGGCATCCAGCCCGACGAGAAGGACCCGGACCACTATGCGGTCTACGTCGGCCAGAGCGGCCTGGGGCTTCCCGATCGCGACTATTACCTGCAGGCCTCATTCGCCGAGAAGAAGGCCGCCTATCAGACCTATGTCGCCAACACCCTGAGGCGGGCCGGCTGGCCGGACGCCGAGGCGCAGGCCAAGGCCATCGTCGATCTGGAGACCAAGATCGCCGAGGCCAGCTGGTCGAAGGTCGAGGACCGCGACCCGGTCAAGACCTACAACCCGATGTCCACGGCCGAGCTGGAGGCCCTGGCCCCGAACTTCGCTTGGAAGCCGTACCTGTCCGCTCAGAACCTGGGCGTCGTCAATCGGGTTGTGGCGGTCGAGAAGACCGCCCTGCCGAAGCTGGCCGAGATCTACGTCGCCACCCCGCTTGCGACGCTGAAGGCGTGGGAGGCGTTCAAAGTGGTGGATTCCGCCTCGCCCTACCTTTCGAATGACTTCGACGCGGCCCGCTTCGCCTTCCGCGGCAAGATCCTGTCGGGGCAGCCCGAGGAGCGGCCACGCTGGAAACGCGCCGCCGCCCAGCTCGACGGCGATGTCGGCGAAGCCGTCGGCAAGGTCTACGTGGCCAAGTACTTCCCGCCCTCCTCCAAGGCGACCATGGAAGCCCTCATCGGCGATTTGCGAACGGCGTTGGCCGCCCGCATCCAGCGCGTGTCGTGGATGAGCCCGGAGACCAAGGCCAAGGCGCTGCAAAAACTCTCCATGCTGACGGTCAAGGTCGGCTATCCGGCCAAATGGCGCGACTACTCGGCCCTGACTATCAGCCCCACCGACCTCTACGGCGACGTCGAGCGGGCCCAGGCCTTCGAATGGGCCCGGCAGGTGAGGCGCATGAACGGGCCGGTCGACCGCGCCGAGTGGGGCATGACGCCCCAGACGGTCAACGCCTACTACAACCCGTCCGGCAACGAGATTGTCTTCCCGGCCGCGATCCTGCAGCCGCCATTCTTTGACCCGAACGCCGATCCGGCGGTCAACTTCGGCGGTATCGGCGGGGTGATCGGCCACGAGATGACTCATGGCTTCGACGACCAGGGCCGACAGTTCGATGGCACGGGCAAGCTGGTCGACTGGTGGGCGCCTGACGACGCCACCAAGTTCAAGGCTCAGACGGCGCGGCTGAGCGCCCAATACTCGGCCTTCGAGCCGGTGCCTGGCGCGCACGTCAACGGCGACCTGACCATGGGCGAGAACATCGCCGACCTCGGCGGCCTGCTCCTGGGTCTCGACGCCTATCACCTGTCGCTCAACGGCCAGCCGGCCCCGGTGATCGACGGCCTGACCGGCGACCAGCGCGTCTTCCTCGGCTGGGCTCAGGTCTGGCGCGCGGCAATCCGCCCCGACGAAGCCAAACGCCGGCTGGTCGTTGACCCGCATTCGCCGTCGCAGTTCCGTGTCGACGGCGTCGTGCGCAACATCGACGCCTGGTACGACGCCTTCGGGGTCAAGCAGGGCGATGCGCTCTACGTCGCGCCCGACCAGCGCGTTCGCATCTGGTAGAAACGGAAACACCCGCCGCGGGCCTTACGCGGCGGGTGTCTATTCCGGTGAACCGGAAGGGCGTTTCCTCCCCGAAACGCCTTGGACCTTCGGAACTCTCCGGTTCCTTAGTCCGTGGTGGGGGTAGGTGAGCCGCGTGCAAGCCGTCTGTCAACGGCCGATCGGGACGATTCTGCCTGATTTCACGGCTGTGTGCTCAGAATGCCGCCGCTTTTCGCGACAGGCGGCTAAAAGTGTCGCCGCCGTCACGATTTTTGCTTGGCGATAGCTTTGTCGAGGCGGTCGGCGGCCGGACTCTCGGCCTCGAACACATAGGCCGCCTCGCCGACCACCACGGGACCGACTCCGGCCGCGGCGAGAGCCTGAGTGAGGGCGAATACATCGTCCCGCGGCACGAGCGCGCCGCCCGGGCGCGCCGCCTGGACCACAGCGCGAGCGGCGGCGTCCTGGGCCGGCGGCCACGCCAGGGTGGCGGCGGCCTTGCCTCTGGCCCGGGCTTCGAAGACTCCGAGCAGGCCCCTCGCCACTGCGAGCAGTGCGGCGGTCCAGTCGCCGGCGGGCGCAGCGGCGAGCTGCGCCTCGCTCTTCAGGATCAGGCCATCGGCGAGAACCTTCAGGCCGTTGGCATTGAGGGTCGCGCCCGTGGTGGTGATGTCGACGATCAGCTCGGCGGCGCCGGCGGCCGGAGCCCCTTCGGTGGCGCCGCTCGACTCGACGATCCGATAGTCGGCGATGCCGTGGGCGGCAAAGAAGGCGCGAGTCTGCACCCCGTACTTGGTCGCCACGCGCAGGCGACGACCGGTGCGGGCAAGGATGTCGTGGGCGACGTCGTCGACGTCGGCCATGGTTTCGACGTCGATCCAACTGCGCGGCGCGGCCACCACCAGGTCGGCGCGGCCGAAGCCTGGCGCCAGCAGCGGCAGGGATGCGCCTCCGCTTTCGGCCAGCAGGTCCTCGCCGGTGACGCCGAGGTGCGCCTCGCCGCCGGCGAGCGCGGCGGCAATATCGCCGGCCGAGATCAGCCGCACTTCGACGCCCGGAAATCCCGCCAGCGCCGCCTGGTAGCCGCGCGCCCCACCGCTGACCTTGAGCGGTGCGCCGCAGTCGGCCAGCCAGGCTTCCGTCTGCTCCTTGAGGCGTCCCTTGGACGGCAGGGCCAGGATGAGGCTCACGGCTGGCCGTCCTTCCAGGCGAGGCCAGGCCGCACCATGCACCCCACAGCGCCCCGCGTCCGGTCATCCCCAAGGCGGGCCAACAGGATGTCGTAGCGTCCGCCGGCCGCCACCGCGACGTCGTCGCCGAGCGCGGCGCTACGCACCTCGAAGAAGGCGCCGTCATAGTAGCTGAACGGCCGATGGAGGCCCGCGGCGAAGGTGATCCGCTCGGCCGGGACGGCGGCCAGGGCGACGAGGCGGCGCTCCCAGGCGGCGAGCCTGGCGTCGAGCTCCGCGCCCGACCCGAGCTTCGCGATGCGCGCGAAGGCGGCGGCTGGCGCATCGGCGATGGCGAGGTAGGCGGCGATGGCCTCGCGCTCGCGATCGGTCAGGCGGGGACCGGCGGCGGCCCGCGCGCTCAAGCGATGAACGATCTCGGCCGGACCGCGGCCGCCCACTGGTTCGATGCCGGCGATGCTCCAGATCTCCTCGAGCACGGCGGCAGAGCGGGTCTCATCGAGATCCGCCAGCAGGCCGGCCAAGACGCCGCCCGTCTCGGCCGCAGCCGGAGTCGCCGCCAGCTCCCGCGCCAGGCGGGTGGGGTGCGCGTAGGCGGCCGAGAGGCGCGCGGCGGAGGCGGGCGCGACGCCCAGGGCCATCACGAAAGCGGCGAACAACGCGACGTCGCCCAGAACCAGCGAAAGATCGTCGCGGCCTCCGGCGCTGGCCGAGCGCCAGGCCAGCAGGGCCATGGCGGCGTCGGCCGCCGGCGCGTCGCCAGGGCCATAGGCCTCCAGGCCGATCTGCAGAAACTGTTCCGCTTGCTCGTGCGCGACGCGGAACGCCGGACCCTCGTAGACGTAGCGGCCCTCCACCGCGCCGCCTGCGATGTGGGACAGAGCCACGCCAAGAGTGAAGTCTGGCCGTAGGCAGCACTCCTCGCGACCGGGCCCCTGGACCAGAAAGAGCTGTTCCCGCAGCGCCTCGCCGGCAAGATCGAGATAGAGGCCGAGCGGCTCGGCCGCCGGCGTTGCCACGGCTTCGCCGCCCGCGGCCGCGAATGGGGCGCGGACGGCGGCCAGGACCGCCGCCGGGATCGCCCCCTCCAGCCTCACGCGCCGGCGTCCAGGATGCGGCGGACGACGGCGACCAGCTCGGCGCGCGGGGCGGTGACCTGGCCAGGCCGCTCCTCGCGCCAAGCCTGGTTGTCGGTGACTCCGGCGGCGAGCTGACGGCCGAGATCGAGATCTTTGACGGTGACCTGTCCGACGGCGAGCTCGTCCTCGCCGAGGATCACGGCCGCCGGCGAGGCGCGGCGATCGGCGTATTTCATCTGGGCCCGCATGCCGCTCTCGCCGAGATAGACTTCCGCGGCGACGCCAGCCGCCCGGAGCTCGGCGACAGCGGCGAAATAGTCGGCCATCCGCGCCTGATCGAAGGCGATCACCACCACCGGGCCGCGGGTGCGCTCTGCCGCCCCGCTCGCCGCCGCCAGAGCCGCGACCAGGCGCGAGACGCCGAAGGCGAATCCGGTGGCGGGCGTACGCTCGCCAGTGAAGCGGGCGACGAGGTCGTCGTAGCGACCCCCACCACCAACCGAGCCAAAGCGCACCGTCTGTCCACTTTCATCTGTGATCGGAGCATTCAGCTCGGCCTCGAACACCGGTCCGGTGTAGTATTCCAGCCCGCGGACCACGGCCGGATCGATCTCCGCAGCGGTCTCGTCGACGCCTAGGCTGGCAAGAGTCGCGCCGATCCGATCGAGTTCACCGAGTCCTTCGACCCCTTCGGCGGAGCCGCCGACCACGGCGGCGAGGTTGGCGAGCGTGGCGGCGCGGTTCTCGCCGCGGGCCCCGACAAAAGCGAGAACGCCGTCGATCGCCGCCTGAGCAAGCTCCGCGCCTTTGGTAAAGGCGCCCGATTCATCCAGCCGCCCAGCGCCGAGCAGGTCGGCGACGCCCCCCGGACCAAGCCGGTCGAGCTTGTCCACGGCTCGGAGCACGGCCAGCCGCTGAGCCTCACTGTCGACACCCTGACTGGCCAGCAAGCCGTTGAGCAGCTTGCGGTTGTTGATTTTGATCACGAACGCGCCGGGCGCGAGGCCGGCGGCGGCATAGCCGGCCACCGCCAGGGCGATGATCTCGGCGTCCGCCTCAGGACGCGCCGAGCCGACGGTGTCAGCGTCGAACTGCACGAATTGTCGATAGCGCCCTGGCCCCGGTTTCTCGTCGCGCCAGACTGGGCCGAAGGCGTAGCGGCGGAAGGGCTTGGCGAGACCCGACCAGTTTTCGGCCGTGTAGCGGGCCAGCGGCGCCGTGAGGTCGTAGCGCAGCGCCAACCACTGCTCGTCGTCGTCCTGCAGCGCAAAAACGCCGGCGTTCGGCCGGTCGGCGTCGGGCAAGAACTTGCCGAGAGCGTCGGCGTATTCGAAGGCCGGCGTCTCGAGTCGGCCGAACCCAAAAGTCTCGCAGACCTGGGCAATTGCCGACACGATCCGCTGCTCGGCGGCCAAGGTGTCGGCGCGCCGATCCTGGAAACCGCGAACGGCCCGGGCTTTCGGACGGATGGGAGCCTCAATCGTCATGACGGCCGGCGCTTAGCGGTTGGGGCTTGCAGGAGCAAGGCGCCGCTAGCCATGCCCCTCCAGCGCGGACGTGACGATCGCCGGGGTGAGGAGTTGCGGCAGGACCTGCGGCTCGGTCGCCCCCTTGGCGTAGTAGAGGTAGAGCGGCACGCCGATCCGTCCCTGGTCGGACAGGGCCTTGGCAATGGCTGGGTCGCGTTTGGTCCAGTCGGCGACCAGATAGACCGCCCCGGCCCGCTTCATGGCCGCCGCCACGTCGGCGCTGCGGAAAGCGACCTGCTCATTGGCCTGGCAGGTGACGCACCACGCGGCGGTGAAGTTGACCAGGACCGGCGTGCCGGCGGCGCGCAGGGTGGCGAGCTTGTCCGGGCTCCAGGGCTGCGAGGCCAGTTCGCCGGGCTGGGTGGTGGCGGTCGAAGCCGTCGCTGCCGGACCCTCGAACGGACCGGCCGCCACGGCGCCGGCCGCGAGCAGCAGGCTGACCGCCGCGGCCACGGCCGGCAGCAGGGCTGGGGCGTCGATGGCGCGCCGACGCTGGGCGACGCCGAACAGCCACGCGCATAGCGCCAGCAGGACGGCGGCGGCGAGCAGGCGCGCCAGGGCCAGGGAGCCGGTCTGCTGGGCGAACACCCAGAGCAGCCAGGCGGCCGCACCATACATCGGGAAGGCCAGGGCCTTGCGCAGGCCGTCCATCCAGGCGCCAGGCCTCGGCAGGCGCCGGGCCAGGGCTGGAATGCAGGCGAGGGCGACGTAGGGCGCCGCAAAGCCGAGCGCGAGGGCCACGAACACGGCCAGCGCCGTGGCTGGCGACTGGGTCAACGCGAAGCCGAGCGCCGGGCCCATGAACGGCGCGGTGCACGGGGCGGCGACAACCACCGCCAGGGCGCCGGTAAGCGCCGCCCCGGCCAGCTTGCCGCGGGCGGCGAGGCCGGAGCCGATACCCTGAACCGACGTTCCGACCTCGAAGAGGCCGGAAAGGTTGAGCGCCGCGGCCAGCATGATCAGGGCGAGCACGGCGACGACCAGCGGCGACTGCAGCTGGAAGCCCCAGCCGACGGCCTGCCCGGCCGCTCGAGCGGCGATCAGCGCGCCGCCAAGCCCGGCGAAGGTCGCCACCACGCCAGCCAGGAAGGCCAGTGCTTCCGGACGGTCGCCGCCGCTCTTGGCCAGCGCCGCCGCTTTCATAGCCAGGATCGGGAATACACAAGGCATCAGGTTGAGGATCAGGCCGCCCAGGAAGGCGAAGACGACGGAGAGCGGCAGACCGAGGGCGCCGGCCCGCTGTGGCGCGCCGAGGCCGGCGGCGCCGGCCGGGGCCGGCCCGGTAGCGGCGCTGACCTCATAGGCGGCGCCGTCGGCGACGAGGACGCCGACCGCCTTGGCCGGCGTCGTCCCGCCCGGACCGAAAGCCTGGCCGGCGGCGAGGGTGAGAGTCAGGCCCTGCGGCCCCCGCTCGACGCTCTGCGGCTTGGCCTGGTCGATGAGGGTGTCGTCGTAGGGGTAGAAATAGGCGTCGGCGTCGGCCTTGCCGGCCAGCGGCGGGCCGGCGATTCCCAGGGTCAGCTTGCCGGCCGAGTGCTGGAAGGCCGCCGTCAGCCCAGCCGGCTTGGGCGCGGCGGCGAGGGCGGCGGCGATCTCCGGCCCATGCACCGGGTCGGCCGGTGGCGCGCCGGCCACCACGGGCAGGCTGAGCGTCAGGTTGGCCGTGCCAGGTACACAGACCTCGGCGCAGACCAGGTAGTCGACCTTGGCGGCGAGGTTGGCCGATTGGCCGGTCGCGGCGCTGGCAGGGATCTCAACCGGCACGGCCAGGACAGTGCGGCCCTCGAAGCCGTAGTTCATGATCGGTCCGAGCGGCAGGCGCTCTGGCATCGGCCAGACGATGTCGCCGGCCCGCCAGCCGGCGGGCAGGGTCCAGGTGATCTTGGTGGCCTCGCCAGCGTCGCCGGGATTGCGCCAGTAGGTATGCCAACCCTTGTCGGGAGTGATCACCACGGCGACCCAGGCCGTCGAACCCGGAGCGGCGCCGGTGGTCTGGGAGATCAGCTCGCTCGTCACATGGGGGGTCGTCACCGGCTGGGCTGCGGCTGGCGCGGCGAAGGCCAGGGCTAGGGCTAGGGCCAGGAAAGCAAGGAGACGTCGCATGGGCGGCTATCTACGTCCTCGACGGCCGGGTTTCACCGTAAATCACCGTTTTTTACGGTGCGGCGGCGCCGATCGTACTTCGCCTCAAACAGCGACAGGTTACGGGCAACGTCGGAAAGTGCGCCACAAACAGGGTAATGGTCCGAGGCTGGCCGAGGTGAGGGACTCATGAGTTGCATTTTGTAATTTTCCATTGACGCCGTCAACCGGCGCGGCCCAAGATCGCCGAATCGTTAGACCGGAGCCGCCCATGCCCGCCGCCTTCGACCAGATCGAGATCGGAACGGTGGCTTCGCTGGGCGTCGCTGTGGTGGACGAAAACGCGTTGAAGGCCTTCGCGGCCGCCTTCGCCCCGAGCTGGGACGTGGGACGCGGCGCGCCGGACGCCATGACCTACGCCATCTGGTCCAAACTTGAGCAGGAAGCCTCGGCCGGCTGGCCACAGACCAAACGTCTGGGGGTCGACGCCCTACGCTGGGCGCGAAATCCGCCAGTGGGCGAGCTGCTACGCGGCCGGATGACGGTGATGGGCAAGGACCCCGTTGGCGACGACAAGGGCATCGTCATCGCCCAGCACGACCTGCTAGACGAAGCCGGCCGACTCGTCTTCTCGTGCCTGACCCGGAGCGTCTTCGCCCGCTAGCCTCTGACGAATGAACGATTTGAAACTCGACAATGTCGCGCCGGCCTGAAGGCTGGGCGGCATGAAGGCCTTCCTCTCGACCCTCCTCGCCGTCGCGTTTCTCGTCGCAACCTCGCCGGCGACATCGCAAGTCGAGTCGGCCCCTCTCAGCGTGCCATGGAACGAGGGAGCCAAGGACTGCAAGGCTCGCCCGCAACCACCGATTGAGATCCGCGCGCACGACGCCACGACCTACGTGCTGCGGGAAAACCTCTGCGCCACCTTCGAGGCGCCGTTCATGTACCTGCTGATCGGCAAAGCGCGGGCGTTGTTGATCGACACCGGCGATGTGGCCGACCCGGCGCGCATGCCGCTGGCGAAGACGGTCATCGGTCTCTTGCCGCAAATTGGAGGATCTCACCTGCCGCTATTGGTGGTTCACACCCACCGGCACCTCGACCACCGGGCCGGCGACCCGCAGTTCCAGAACCTCTCCCGGGTCCAGGTGGTCGGCTATGACCTGGCCAGCGTCCAGCGCTTCTATCACTTCACCGACTGGCCGAATGGCTTGGCTAGAATTGATCTGGGCGGGCGCACCATCGATGTCTTTCCGACCCCCGGCCACAACGCCACCCACGTCACGTTCTATGACCGCAACACCGCCCTGCTGTTCTCGGGCGACTTCCTGCTTCCGGGGCGCCTCTTGATCGATGACGCCGGCGCCGATCTGGCTAGCGCCCGGCGCGCCGCGACCTTCGTCGCCGCCCGCCCGGTCAGCGCCGTGCTCGGTGGCCATATCGAGCAGGACGTGACTGGAAACGCCTTTGACTGGGGATCGCAATATCATCCGCACGAGCAGCCGCTGCCGATGAGCAAGGCCGATGTCCTGGCGCTGCCGGAGGCGGTCAGCCACTTCAACGGGTTCTACAGCCAGTGGGGCCGGTTCATCATGGTCGACTCTGGACGTCTTCTGATCGTCGCGGCCGGCATCGTCGTCGCGGCGCTGGTCGGGCTTGGGCTAGGGGCGTTCATTTTCGTCCGGGGACGGATGGCGCGCCGGCGGAGGAGGTTGGCGTGGCGATGAGAGCGCTGATCACCGGCGCCGCCGGACACCTGGGCGAGGCCCTGGCGCGGCGCCTGACTGCACGTGGCGACGAGGTGGCGGGCCTAGACCGCCTCCCCTCGCCCTTCGTCACCCACCTCGGCGACATCACTGACGAGGATCTCGTGGCGCGGGCCATGGCCGGCGCCGAGGCGGTGTTCCACGCCGCCACCCTGCACAAGCCGCATGTCGCCACTCACACCAAGCAAGCCTTCATCGACGTCAACGTGACGGGTACGCGCGTCCTGCTCGACGCCGCCATGCGAGCCGGCGTGAGAGCCTTCGTGTTTACCAGCACCACCAGCGTATTCGGCGAGGCGATGAACCCGGCCCCCGGCGCGCCGGCAGTGTGGGTCGACGAAGCCCTGGCGCCCCGGCCGCGCAACATCTATGGCGCCACCAAGCTCGCCGCCGAACACCTCTGCGGCCTGGCGCGGCGTGAGAGCGGACTCGCCACCATCGTCCTGCGCACCTCGCGGTTCTTCCCCGAGGAGGACGACGAGCCGGCCCTCGCGGCCGCCTACGCGCCGGACAACCTCAAGCTCAACGAATTCCTCAATCGGCGCGGCGACATCGAGGACATGGTTGGGGGCCATCTCGCCGCAGCTGAGCGGGCGGCCGAAGCCGGCCCCGGCCCGTTTGTGATCACCGCCACGACGCCGTTCGAGCGCGGCGACCTCGCTGAGCTCGCGCAGGACGCGCCGGCCGTACTGGCGCGGCGTGCGCCCGAATACGCCAACCTCTACGCCCGCCGCGGTTGGCGGATGTTTCCAACCATCGGCCGGGTCTACATCAACGATGCGGCCCGCGCAGCGCTAGGATGGACGCCGCAGCACGACTTCCGCGCCATGCTGACCCGCGTCGCCTCAGGCCGCCCGCCGGCCAGCGATCTCGCGCTGGCGATCGGGGCCAAAGGGTATCACCGTCAGGCAAACGACTCCGTCATCGCCGAGTAGGCCAGGGTCCGCAGATCTCGCCGCAGCGTCAGGCGGGCGTCAGAGCCCATGACCTGGGTCATGAACACCACCGCGAGGTCTTCGAGCGGATCGATCCAGAAGGCGGTGGCCGCGGCACCGCCCCAGAAATACTCGCCTGGGGTGCCCGGCAGGCGGGTGCGGGCCACATCCAGGGTTACGCCGCAGCCGATCGAGAAGCCGACGCCGTCGTAGCCGGACTCGCTGAACAGGCCCGGCGGGGCCAGGGCGGCGACTTCCTGATCGCCCGGCAGGAAGTTGTGGCTGAACAGGTCGACCGTCTTGGGTGATAGGATGCGGGCGCCGTCGAGCAAGCCGCCGCCCAGCATCATGCGGCAGAAGCGCATGTAGTCGTGGGCGGTGGAGACGAGGCCGCCGCCGCCGGATTCCAGCTTGGGCGGCGCGGCGTAAGTGCTCTTGCCGGCGTCGTCCTGCAGCTTGAGACCCTGGCCGCCCTCGCCCGGCTGGTAGCAGGAGCAGAAGCGGTCGATCTTTTCCGGCGGCACAAAGAAGGAGGTGTCGTTCATGCCGAGCGGCTCGAAGAGCCGGGTGCGCAGGAACTCGCCAAAGCTCATGCCCGAGAGCTTCTGGACGAGGTAGCCCATGACGTCGATGGAGACCGAATAGTTCCAGGCGGTCCCCGGCGAGAACTCCAGCGGCAGGGTCGAGAGCTGCTCGATGAAGGTGTCGAGGCCACCTTCGGTGTTGAAATCATTGATCTTGAGCCGGCGATAGGCGGCGTCGACCGAAGTGCGCATCATGAAACCGTAGGTGAGACCAGAGGTGTGGGTGACCAGATCAACCACCTTCATCGCCCGTTCCGGTCGGGTGGTGATGAAGCTGGGCGGGGCGCTGGCCAGCAGGGTCGGTACGCCGCTGGCGTAGACGCCGAGCTTCTTGAAGGCCGGGATGTGGGTGGCGACGTCGTCGTCGAGGCCGATCGCGCCCTCCTCGACCAGCATCATCAGGGCCACGGCCGTGATCGGCTTGGTCATCGAGTAAATGCGGAAGAGCGCGTCCTCGCGCATCGGCTTGTCGCGCTCGAGGTCCATGTGGCCAGCCATGCCGCTGTGCACCAGCTCGCCCTGGCGCCAGACCTGGGTGATCAGACCCGGCAGATGGCCACCGTCGACGTAGCGGCGCTTCATCACCTCGTCGAGCCGGGCGAGCCGGGCGGTGGAAAACCCAACCTGTTCGGGCTTCATGGCGTCGTTCCTCCAGGGTGTTCTGGAGACGAACCTAAGCATCCGCGGGCGGCGCTGGCCAGGGCCGGCGCGCTGTGGCGGTAGTCAAATCGACCTCCCTCCCCGTGTTGGGAGGGTGGGCTCGCTAGTTCAAGTTGGCGACCTGAGGCTGCTGGCCGGCGCGTTGCAGGGCCAGGCCGATCAGGCGGTCCCAGCCGAACAGCGAGATGAGGTGGGCATAGACCTGCGACAGGGCGCCCGAGTTGACGAGCTGGCGCATCTTATCATCGGGCAGGGCCTTCACCTTTTCCTCCGAGACGGCGAAGAATTCAGCGATCTGCTGCGGCGGTCCGGCGGCTGTGCCATCGGGGTTCTGCGGGGTGAACGACGCGGTGCGGGTCTCGAACAGGTCGAGCTCGGTCAAGAGGCTGATGAACGACTCGGTGCGGCGGACCTCGACCTCGAAGTTGTTGCAGAACTCGATACAGCCCTTGGTGTAGTCGGTGGGCTGGCCGGCGGAGTCGAACAGGGCCAGGTCGGGCAGGTCGCCGACCATCGGCGCGTCCCGGTCGATGCACACCACCATGTTCTCGCGCTTCTCGTCCGCGGCGAGGACGAAGGGATAGCGGCGCACATAGGCGGGGATGTAGACGCCGGTCTGGAAGAGGCCGCTGTCGCCTACATAAAGGTTCTGGCCGGCGTTGAGGCCCATCACCGCCAGCGGCTGATACTTGTCGCCGGCGAAGATGATCGGACAGGAGAGCGCCACCTGCGGGAATTCGGTGACCACCACGGGGACGACGTTGGCGGCGGCGGCGAAGCCGAACGGCCGGTCGATGCGGCGCACACCCAGGCCCTGATGCGCCTGGGCGTTCAGGGGCTCCGGCCTGGAATAGAGGATCGGGTTGCCCTGCACCTGCATGGCGCCTTGGGGAGGGGTGTCGGTCATTCGGTACAGGTCCTTGGATGAGCCCGGGGCCCTCCCGGGAAGGGCGCCTCTTAGCCCATCGCCCCGCGGCGGGCAAACGGGGCCGCGAACCTCGCGTCCGCACCGCGAGACGCCCTTGCCTGCCCCTGCGGCGCCCGGCTCTATGCTGGTCAAAACGTGGGAGAGGACCATGCCGATCTATTATCCTGACATCCTCGAGCAGCGCCGCGCCGGCGTCGCGTTCAGCTATGGCGACAAGGACGTGATGCTCTACGCGCTCGGCATCGGACTTTCGGCCGATCCGCTCGACGCCAAAGAGCTGGCCTTCACCTACGAGAAGAACCTCAAGGCCGTCCCGACGGCGGCGACCGTGCTCGCCGTCAACAACGCCCGGACCGTCGGGACCGAGCCGGATATGCCGCCCGGCTGGCGGCAAAGCCAGATCAACTATCTGATGGTCGTCCACGGCGAGCAGAAGGTGGAGCTGCACCGCCCCCTGCCCGCCTCCGGCGCCTTCACGGCGACGACCCGAACGCTGGGCGCCTGGGACAAAGGTCCAGGCAAGGGCGCGGTCATCGTCAACGAGACGGTGTGGACCGACGCGGCCGGTGAGAAGGTGGCCACCCTCACCGGCTCGACCTTCGCGCGCGGCGACGGCGGTTTTGGCGGTCCGAGTGAGGGCGCGCCGGCGCCGCACGACGTTCCGACCCGCGCGCCGGATCTCTCGCTCGACTTCCAGACGCGGCCGGACCAGGCCCTGATCTACCGCCTCAACGGCGACCGCAATCCGCTGCATTCCGACCCGGACGTCGCCCGCGCGGCCGGCTTCGAGCGGCCGATCCTGCATGGACTTTGCACCTACGGTATCACCTGCCGCGCGGTGCTGGCGGCCTACACCGACTTCGACCCCGATCCGATCGCCTCACACCAGGTGCGCTTCTCGGCCCCGGTGTTCCCTGGCGACCTCATCACCGTCGATCTGTGGCGCGACGACAAGACGATCTCGTTCGAGGCCCGCGTGGCGGCGCGCGGCGCCACCGTGATCAAGAATGGTAAAACCGTGCTGCGGTAGCGGCAACTCAGTGGTGATCGGCGTCCGACTCCGGGTCGAGCAACTTGTGGGCATGGATGATGAAATAGCGCGTCAGGGCGTTGTCGACCGTCGCTTGGGCCCGCGCCTTCCAGGCCCTGAAGGCTTCCTCGTAGTTCGGATAGGCGCCGACGAGATCGACCTTAGTGAGGTCGCGGAACTCCACGCCACCGACCTCGATCAACTCGCCGCCGATCACCAGGTGCAGCAGTTGCGACATGGGGCTCCTTACTTGCCGGCGATGGAGAGGCCGTCCACCAGGATGGACGGGGCGTTGACGTGGCCGCGGATCTCCAAATCGCTCCCCGGGACCAGGCGAGCATAGATGTCGATCAGATTGCCAGCGACGGTGATCTCGGTGACCGGATAGGCGATCTCGCCGCTCTCGAACCACTGGCCGGAGCAGCCCACCGACCAGTCTCCGGTGTTGGAGTTGAGCGAAGGGCCGAACATAGAGGTGACCAGCAGGCCCGAGCCGGCGGCGCGCATCAGCTCGTCGAGGTCGCTGTCGCCCGGCTCCAGGGTCAGGTTGGCGACGCCGACGCCCGGCGGCCCGGCTAGGCCGCGCGAGGCGTGGCCGGTGGTCGCGAGACCGAGCTGCCGCGCCGAGCTGGAATTGAGCAGCCAGGTGGTGAGTACGCCACCGGATATGATGTCCATTTCGCGGTTGGCGACGCCTTCGTCATCGAACGGCGAGGAGCCGAGGCCGCGGGCCAGGTGCGGGTCGTCGGTGATGCGAATTCCTGCGGCGAACAGAGGCTGGTTCAGCTTGTCCTTCAGGAAAGACACGCC
>Ga0302317_10001254_pt1 | contig 19173 bp, 18 predicted proteins | sample III_Palsa_N3_3_FD_200450 | JGI IMG/M metagenome (GOLD analysis project Ga0302317, IMG submission 200450) | Peat permafrost microbial communities from Stordalen Mire near Abisko, Sweden - III_Palsa_N3_3 | ecosystem: Environmental > Terrestrial > Soil > Palsa > Peat permafrost | place: Sweden...
CGCGGCGCTCGACGTTTCAGCCAGCGCGGCCTCGCGCGTCGTCTCCGCGCTCAGGATCTCAGGAGCGTTCATGGCTCAATCCTCTTTGATGCGGAAGACTTCGATGCCGACGGCATCGCAGTCCGGATACACATCCGGCTTTTCGGTAGACACGCGGGCCGCGCGCACCTGCGGATGGGCCAGCAGCGCGGTCAAGAGGTCGTCGCACAGCGTTTCCTGCAGGTGAATGTGACCGCGCTCGACGCGGCGCGCGATAGTGGCGCGCATGAAGTCGTAGTCGACCACTTCGCGCAGTTTGTCCTCGACAGGAGTCGACAGCGCGAGCGGCACGTACAGTTCGACGTTGATCACGACGCGTTGCTCGCCGCGCTTTTCGAAGTCGTGCACGCCGATGTTGATGTGCACCTCGTAGTTGCGCAGAAAAAGCCGGCGGCAATCGGCTAGCCGGGGATGCGAAAGAGCGGCAAACATGGTCGTTCCAGTCAAAAAAGGCGTGCGGGCACGCAAGGGGGCGCTTCAACGCACCACGGCCCTTAATTAAAATTTAAGGGCCGTGCGCATTCAGACGCCCGTCAAAAACATCACGTCACGCGGGGACGGCACGAGGTGCTGACCGCCGTCGACAACCAGCGTCGTCCCGGTCACACCCGCCGCCTCGGCCAGATACAGCGCGGCGGCGACGATATCCTCGGGCCGCGACGCACGGCCGAGCGGGGTGACTCGGTGAGCTTCGGCAAAACCTTCCGGCGTCTGGTCGGCGGACCGCAGCGTCAGACCGGGCGCGAGGCCTACCACGCGCAGTTTCGGCGCCAGCGCCTGGGCGAGCGCAACGGTGGCTGTCTGCAACGCGGCCTTGGACAGCGTATAGGACAGGTAATCCGGATTCATGTTGTACAGCTTCTGGTCCAGCACGTTGATGACGACCGCGCGCTGCGCCTCGTCGCTGCGGGCAGCTTCGGGTGTGGCCTCATATAGCATACGCGCCAGCACGAGCGGCGCGCCTACATTCGCGGCCATATGGCTCAGCAGATGTTCATAGCCGACGCTCTGGGCGGTATCTTCGTCGAACTGGGACGCATTGTTGACGATACACACCGGGCGCCCCAACGCCGCCGTACAGTCCGGCACGAGCCGGACGACCTGCGCCTCGACGGTCAGATCCGCCTGCAGCGCGACCGCCCGACGACCGAGCGCAACGATTTCGGCGACCACCTCGTCGGCTTCCGGCTTCGACTTCCCGTAGTGGACAGCGACGTCCCAGCCCCGCCGGGCAAAGCCCAGCGCCAGTTCGCAGCCGATCCGCCGGGCAGCGCCGGTGATCAGGACGACGCGCGGAACGGCGGTCGGACGGCCGAGGACGGCGGAAGTGTCGGAAGGGACGGTCATTTACAATACGGGGATGAATCCGATAGCTCACCAACCCGATAGTTTACCTGCTCCCGGCCCGAGCGCGCTTGCGCAGTCGGAAGCGCTGTCCGCGCAGATCCGCTCGGCGATCGCTGCAGCGGACGGCTGGCTGCCTTTCGACCGCTACATGGAGCAGGCGCTATACGCGCCGGGACTGGGCTACTACGGTGGCGGCTCGATCAAATTCGGCCGTCGTCCGGAGGATGGCAGCGACTTCGTGACGGCCCCGGAACTGTCGCCGTTGTTCGCCGCGACGCTGGCTCGACCGGTCGCCCAGGCGCTAGAGGCGAGCGGCACCCGCCACGTGATGGAATTCGGCGCCGGCACGGGCAAACTGGCCGCCGGCCTGCTGAACGCGCTGGAGCAACTGGGCGCCACCTTCAAGACATACTCGATCGTGGACCTCTCAGGCGAACTGCGCGAGCGGCAACGCGAAACGATCGAAGCGCGGGCGCCTGCACTGGCAGCGCGAGTACGCTGGCTGGATGCGTTGCCGGAGCAATTCGAAGGCGTCGTGATCGGCAACGAAGTGCTGGACGCGATGCCGGTGCGGCTCTTCGCTCATACCGATGGGGTGTGGCACGAACGCGGCGTGACGTTACGCGATGGTGAGTTCGCCTTCGCCGATCGGCCGGTTAGCGCACAGCAGGACCTGGAGTTTCTGACGAGCCTTGAAGTGGATGGCGATTACGTCACAGAGACGCACGACGCGGCACGAGCTTTCACGCGCACGATCTGCACGATGCTGACGCGGGGCGCGGCGTTGCTGATCGACTATGGTTTTCCGCGGCACGAGTACTACCATGGGCAGCGCGCGCAGGGTACGTTGATGTGCCACTACCGGCACCGGGCGCATGGCGATCCGTTTTTGTATCCGGGTTTGCAGGACATCACCGCGCACGTGGAGTTTACGGGCATTGCCGAGGCGGGCGTGGATACCGGGGCGGATTTGCTGGGGTATACGTCGCAGGCGCGGTTTCTTCTGAATGCCGGGATTACTGAGGTATTGGGAGAGATTGATCCTGTGGATACGATGCGGTTTTTGCCTGCGGCGAATGCGGTGCAGAAGTTGTTGTCCGAGGCGGAGATGGGGGAATTGTTCAAGGTGATTGCGTTTTCGCGAGGGATCGAGGAGACACTCGATGCGTTTGCGAGTGGGGATCGGACGCACAGTCTTTGACCACGTTCGTGGTGAATTTCACTTCCGTTAGGGGCTCGCGATGATTCGGTGGTTGTTGACTATGTTTATCGCCGTGGCGATTTTGTCGTCCTCTTGGCCGTGGCTCAGGAAGATTGGGATTGGGCGGATGCCTGGGGATGTGACGCTCAGGATGTTTGGGAAGGAGTATCCGTTTCCGTTTATGTCTACTTTGTTGTTGACTATGGTTTTGTCTTTGGTTGTTAAGGTTTTGTAGTACGGGGGCTATTATTTGCCTGCGCGGCGCATGACTGGAAAGCTGCGATGAACCAGTTCGCGATCCTCTACGAAGACCGCTTCACGAGGAATCATTTGTAGAATGCAATTCACGACCTGCCAGGCGGCGGGTCTTTATCTGCCTTGCACACAAAAATTCAGACACTCCCGCGACCCGAAGGTAGTTCCTGTGGGACAAAGAAAGTAAGTGCCGCCCCCGCACAGGGGCAAAGCTAATAGACCGATAAGAATGCAAGGAAAGGCCAAAGCAGCAAGAACAACGACAAGCGCCGCGCAGGCAAAAACAACTACTCCTCGAGAGCAACTGCGACAACCCGAACCCGTTCCCTCTGCACAGCCTCTTTGATAAGCTCAGACCGATCCCCAAACCCCTTAGCGATAGCCCCAGCATCAACACCCCGCGCAGCAACAAGAGCAACTCTAAGCCGCTCAGCCTGAGGATAAGCCCGGGCCTCAAACCCAAGCCGCCCGCGGGCATCCGATTCACATGCCTGCAAAGCCTCAGCAAACCGCCCAGGTTTCCGAATCGCATCACACCGCTCGAGCAGCCGCACAACCCCAGCGGCACCCGTCTCCATCACACGATGAATATTCCCATGCTCCCGAGCAACCAGAAGAGCCAGATCCCGACACTCATTCGGCACCCTCAACCGCTCACACAACGGCTTGAGCAAATCGACACTCCGCCCTTCATGCCCAATATGCCGCGGCAAAACATCCTCAGGCGTGGTCGCCTTCCCCAGATCATGCGTCAACGCAGCAAACCGCACCGCCAACGCATACCCCTGCGCCGCAGCGTGATCCACCACCATCATCACATGCACCCCCGTATCCACCTCGGGGTGGTAGTCCGCCCGCTGCGGCACGCCATACAACGCGTCGATCTCCGGCAATATCCGCGCAAGCGCCCCGCATTCGCGCAACACCTCAAACATCCGCGACGGCCGTCTCTCCATCAAACCGCGTGACACCTCCTGCCACACCCGCTCGGCCACCAACGCGTCCACCTCGCCCGCTTCCACCATCTTGCGCATCAGTGCCATCGTTTCCGGCGCCACCGTGAAATCGGTGAAACGCGCCGCAAATCGCGCCACCCGCAAAATCCGCACGGGGTCTTCCAGAAATGCATCGCTCACATGACGAAAGACACGCGCCCGCAAATCAGCCTGGCCGTTGAACGGGTCGATCACCGGTCCGGTCAGCACGCCGTCCGGGCGCACTTCGCGCGCCATCGCGTTGATCGTCAGATCGCGCCGCTCCAGGTCCTCTTCGAGTGTCACGTCCGGTGCATAGAAAAACTGGAAGCCGTGGTAGCCGGCCGCCGTCTTGCGCTCAGTTCGCGCAAGCGCGTATTCCTCGTGCGTCTGCGGATGCAGGAACACCGGGAAGTCCTTGCCGACCGGACGGTAGCCCTGCGACACCATCTGCTCCGGCGTCGCGCCCACCACCACATAATCGCGGTCCTGGACCGGCACGCCCAGCAACTCGTCGCGAATCGCACCGCCTACTGCGTAGATATTCATTCGGGTATTTCGTAGACAGAGATCACGTGGGTCTCGCGCTGCGCATCGTCAATCCATGCGCGCACCGCAGGCTGTTCCGTCACGCGCCGTGCGTAGGCCGCCGCGGTGTCGGACAGCACAGGCTGCCATGTGTTGAAGCGCATCACGACCGGCGCGTACATTGCATCCGCAATGCCGAACTCGCCAAATAGAAACGGGCCGCCATGACGCTCGATACATCCGCTCCAGATCGCGTCGATGCGCGCGATATCGGCCAGCGCGCCTGGTGTCGCGCCCTTGCCCGCAAACGACGCGCGAATGTTCATCCACATGTTCGAACGCATATCGCCAAAACCCGAATGCATCTCGGCGCTGATGCTGCGCGCCTCGGCCCGCTGCGCCGGATCGCGCGGCCACATCGCGTGCTGCGGGAAGCGTTCGGCCAGCGTCTCGGCAATCGCCAGCGAGTCCCACACCGACAGACCGTCGTCGCCAATCAGACAAGGCATTCTGCCCGACGGCGAATGCGCAAGGATCGCGGCCCGCGTGCCGGCTTCATACATCTCGACACACAACTCCTCGAACGGAATGCCGAAGTGCTTCATCAGCACCCACGGACGCATCGACCACGAGGAATAGTTCTTGTCACCGATCAGAAGTTTCATGCTTCAGGTAAAGGAATAAAGAAACGTTTTAACGTCCCGCACTCGCGCGGAATGTATTGAAGCGTGAGCGCAAGGACGCGTCCGTCAGATACACGGGCGCAATCGTCTCGATGGCGGCCGGCTCGATCCCCAGCTCCGGCGCGAGCGGGCCGCTCAGCACACTCGGCAGCTTCATCGAATCGAGATTGTCGCGTGAGATCAGCGGCTTGCCCGGTGCGATTTCAAAGCTCAACGCCTGCAGCCGCGCCATCGCATTCGGCAGCCGGATGATCCGCGCATGACGGCCGATCACATCGCCGCAATACTGCACCAGTTGTTCCAGCGTATAGACGCTCGGGCCACCCAATTCGTAGGTCCGCCCGCTAGCGGCATCGAGGTCGAGCACGTTGACGATCGCCTTCGCGACGTCGCCGACAAACACCGGCTGGAATTGCGCGTCCGGCGACGCCAGCGGAATCACGGGAAACACGCGTTGCAGGAACGCGAACTGATTCAGAAACGTATCCTCCGGACCGAACACCACAGAAGGCCGGAAAATCGTCGTCGCCAGCTTCGACGCGTGCACGGCCTTTTCGCCGTCACCCTTGGAGCGCAGGTACATGCTTGGCCCGTTCGGGTCTGCGCCTAGCGCGCTGACATGAATCAGCCGGTGCGCGCCCTTGCCTTCGCAGGCGGCCACGATTCGGGTCGGCAGCTCGACGTGCATTCTCGCGAACTCGGGGCCGTACGGTGTACCGCGCCCGCCGTGCAATGTGCCGACCAGGTTGATCACCGCATCGGCGCCTTCCAGGAAACGCGCAAGCTGAACCGGATCGAACACGTCGGTTTCGATCACGTCGATGGGCAACAGAGTGAGGTGACGGGCGTTGTAGCGCCGACGGGTGGCAATGCGCACGTCTTTGCCGAGCTCGACGAGCGCGTTGACGAGATGGCTGCCGATAAAACCGGAGCCGCCGATGATCGCAATGGCTTGATGTCGCATTTCCGACTCCCTGGTGGAAGCCGCGGCAACGGCTGGAGTGAGGCGCCGCCGCGGAGCGTGCGGCGGCGCGACGCTTACGGCGCGATATAACCCAAACGCGCCTTCAGCGATTGCGGACGGCCTTCGAACAGTGCCGCGTAATAGACCGTATTGGACAGCACATTCTTGACGTAGTCGCGGGTCTCGGTGAACGGAATCGTCTCCGCGAAGATCGCGCCTTCGACCGGATGCGACAGCCCTTCCCGCCACGCCTTCGGACGACCCGGCCCGGCGTTGTAGCCGGCGGTGGCGAGCACGGCGGAAGCGTCAAACTGATTGTAGATCATCGAAAGATAGTTGGTACCGAGCAGGATGTTCGTGTCGATATCGTTCATCTGTTCACGCGAGATCGGACCGAGACCGATCTTCTTCGCCACCAGTTGCGCGGTGCCCGGCATCAACTGCATCAGGCCGCTCGCACCAACCTCGGAGCGTGCATTCATGATGAAGCGCGATTCCTGACGGATCAGACCATACGCCCACTCGACATCGAGACCATTCGACTGCGAATCGCGCTCGACGATATCGCGGAACGGCGACAGGTAACGCAGCGAGAAATCGTGTTCGGTCTTGGTGCGATCCGCGGTGTTGACAGCGCGGTCATACAGCTCGATGCGGCGCGCGTATTCCGCAACGGCAAGCAGTTGCCGGTCGGACATGGTGCGCAGCGGCCAGTTCCATTCGCGGTTGCCTTCGAGGCGCAGATTGAGCTGGTAGAAGCGCTGCGCAAGCGCGAGGCCCGGCGTATTCGCCGCTTGCTGCACTTCGCCGTCGGTCACCGCGGTCTTCGGCGGCACTGTGATCTTCTGGCCCAGTTCTTCCAGTGCGAGTTGCCCGTAGAAGTTATAGCCCGACGAGATCGTTGCGAATTCCTGGTTGGCCTGGTCTGTCTGACCCGCCTCCTTCAGCGCACGGGCATGCCAGTACACCCACGACGGCTGGCTGCGCAGCGCAGCGGGCATCTGTTCGATCGACCAGCGCACCATCGTCCAGTCGCCCGACAGCAGCGCGCTGCGCGTGCGCCACTCGTACGCCGGATTCGACAGGAGCGGCGCGTTGGCCGACAACCGGTACCAGTCCACCGCCGTCGACATCTGCTTGGCGGCAGCCTCATAGGCAATCGTGCCCCAGCCGATCGCACGCTCCGGCGAACTCAGCGACGGCGCCACCGACGCGAAGGTCGCCGCGGCCATGGCCGGGTCGTTACGCGCCATCCGCGTGATGGCCAGCAAGGCCAGTTGATGCGATTGCGGATCAGACCCGACGCCGCGCGCCAGCAGCAGCGGCGGCGCGCTCGACGCCTGATCGAACAGCGCAGGATCGGGGCGCTGGTTGCCAAGCGCGTCGACCAGTTTGTTGCCGGTGTTGGGGTAGTTCTGTTCGTAAGCGAGGCGGATCTGCTGCCAGACGTCGTCGGCACTGAACTGCTGGTTCGTGGCGAGCGCCGTCACCAGGTCAACGCAGCCGTCGCCGTACCACTTCGGGTCGATGAGCAGCGCGCGCGCCGCGTCCGCCACGTTCTCACCGCGCGCCGCGCGCGACTCGAGCGCGTAGCACTTGACCTGCGTGTCGTCGTTCAGCACGAAGCGCGCGTATTGCTGATCGAAATTATTCCAGTCGTGACGCGAACCGAGCACCACCAGATAGTCGTTGCGCAGACGGTCGGCAATCGCCTGGCCGTCGTACTTCTGCAGGAACGACAGCACCTCGGTGTCCGGCGCATTGAGACTCGGATGCCCGCTCGAATCGAACAGTTGCGGCTTGAGCTGGAAGTACTCCACATAGCCCGGCGCCGGATAGTCCGGAATCATTGCCGCCAGTTGCGCCGCGCGCGCAGCATCGTTATTGCGCGCCGCTTCGCGCAGCTGCACGAAAATCTGGTCGTCGTTGGAGAGTTGCGAAACCGGTACAGGCTTGACCGCAGAGGCAGTGCTGCACGCGACGAGTGCCGCCGCGGCCAGCGCAAGACCGACCGCGCGATATACTCGAAAGAGGCGTTTTGACATCGTTGTTTCTGGAGCGCGAATTGAGCCCAAGCATAGCACGCAACCCCCTGCCCGAATCGAAAAACGCGCTCCGTAAAATGTTGCTGAAAACACGGCTGGATGCGGCCCTCGAGCCTTCTGCCCAGGAGGCGTTGAGCCGCCGCATGCTCGACACATTGAAACGCCATGAACCCGCTTGTGTCGGCTTTTATTGGCCGCTGCCGGGCGAGTTCGACGCACGCGCGGCGATCGCCATCTGGCTCGCGCTCGGCGCGCACCGTCAAGCGAGCCTGCCCGTCGTCACGAACCGCGGCGAGGCGCTGCAGTTCCGGGCATGGGCGCCGGACACGCCGATGAAAGTGGGTCATCACCGGATCCCCGAGCCCGCCACCGAGGTCGTCGTCACGCCCGATCTGCTGTTCGTGCCGTGCGTCGGCTTTGACATCGAAGGCTACCGGCTCGGCTACGGCGGCGGCTACTACGATCGCACGCTGGCGGCATGGCCCGGCGCAACGCGGCCGGTCACGGTCGGCATAGCCTGCGAAGCCTGCCGCACGGACGCGCTGCAGCACGAGGCCCACGACATCCCGCTGGACCTGATCATCACCGAAGCGGCCTGCTATCCGCAGCAGCAGCCCAACCCGGCTCCGTGAAAGTTAGCAAACCGCCTAAAGCTTAAAGCCGGTTAAAGATCGCTAAAACCGACCGACGCTGACCGAACCTCACAGCGAAGCCGCCGCCCGCGCCGCCGTGTCGTAAAGGCCGGAGGCGTTGCGCATCAACTGCGCGGCCTCGCCGATCTGCTCATTGGTCAAACCGCTCTCCCTGAGCGTGGCGATCAGGCAGCTTTCGCGCACCTCGCGGTACTTCATGCAGAGGGCGCGCCCGGATTCGGTCGCCGAGAAGAACACTTCCTTGCCGGTCTTTTCGCTTTTTACATACCCTCTAGCTACCAGCTTCTTCAATGCGTAGGTGGCAACATGGGTATCTTCGATGTTCAGCACGAAGCAGATGTCAGCGAGTTTCTTGCGCCGCTCGCGATGGCTCACGTGATGCAGCAGCGACACCTCGATGGCGGTCATATCCTTTTCTCCCGCCGCCGACATGCAGCGCACCATCCAGCGGTTGAACGCGTTGCTCGCCATGATGAGCCCGTACTCCAGCTCGGACAACTCCGCGCTCGATTCAGACACGAGGTGTTCCGAGGAGACGATTTTGGTCGGTTGACGCGACATGACGGGTGCTCTCGATACATAAAAGGAAGTGCTCGAAGTGTACGACGAGCGCCTCTTCATGGGTGCCTGGCACAAACGCTTATTGATAAATTGTCGATATCTTATTGATAATGTAGTCTAGTTGTCATGGTTGGTGCTTCTGGTGCCGTTATCCAGTCATGGGCGGTGCGCTTTCACCGTTCCTACCGATTCCAATGTTGCAAGGCTTCCGCTCCAACCCGAATGAATCCGCAATGACGCAACCACGAATCTTCCAGTTCGGCGACGCCGCGCTAGTCTGCGAGGCCCACGCTCCCGCGACGCTCGATTGCCAGCAGCGCGTCTGGGCGGTGGCCGAGGCCGCACGCGGCTGGCCGCACGTGCTCGAGGTGGTGCCTGGCATGAACAATCTGACCATCATGTTCGATCCGCTGGAAGCAGACCGCGCCGCGCTCACCAGGATGCTGGAAACGGCTTGGGACACCCCGGGTGAGGCGCCTTCCGCCGGCCGCGAGGTCGAAATTCCGGTGCAGTACGGCGGCGAATTCGGCCCTGACCTGCAGGCGGTGGCGAGCCACACCGGGCTGTCGGCGAAAGAGGTGGTCGAGCGTCATACCGCTGGCAAATACGTGGTGTTCTTCCTCGGCTTCCAGCCTGGCTTCGCCTATATGGGCGGTTTAGAGAAGGCGCTGCACACGCCGCGCCGCTCGTCGCCGCGGGTTGAGGTGCCGGCGGGATCCGTGGGAATCGGCGGCGAGCAGACCGGCATCTATCCGGCTACATCGCCTGGCGGCTGGCAACTGATCGGCCGCACCTCCGTGCCCTTGTTCGATCCGGCGCGCTCGCCGCCTACCCTGCTGCAACCGGGCGACCGGGTGCGCTTCACCGTGGCAGGGATCGCAGCATGATCGACGTGATTCGCGCGGGTCTTCTGACCACGGTTCAGGATCTTGGACGGCATGGCTACCGGCATCTCGGCGTGGCCATGGGCGGCGCGCTCGACCGGCTCGCACTCGAGGTGGGCAACCGCCTCGTCGGCAACCGGCCCGACGCTGCGGGGCTCGAGGTCACCTTTGGACCGACCGTGCTACGCTTTCTGCGTGCCACCCGGGTCGCGATCACCGGGACTGAATTCGGCGCCACGCTCGACGGCAAGCCCGTCTATTCATGGTGGAGCCTGCCGGTGCAAGCCGGTCAGGAGCTGACGTTGCAGGCGGCTAAGCGTGGCATGCGCGGCTACGTCTGCATCGCCGGCGGTATCGACGTGCTGCCGATGCTCGGCTCGCGCAGCACCGACCTCGCTGGTCATTTCGGCGGCCTCGGTGGCCGCGCGCTGCGCGACGGCGACCGACTGCCAGTCGGCGTGCCATCGTCACGCGCAGGCGCGAGCTTTAGCCCGCAAGCCCCCGAATTCGGTGTAAAGGCGCCCACCTGGTGCAAGTTCGTACTGGTCCATGAACCTTTGCGACGCGGCCGGCATCCATCTGGTGTGGCGTGGGCAGCACCGATTCGCGTGCTGCATGGACCCGAGTACGATCACTTTCCTGCCAGCGCTCACGAGGCGTTCTGGTCGGACGAATGGCTCGTGACGCCCAATAGCAATCGCATGGGCTACCGGCTTTCCGGCACCGAACTCAAGCGCACGCACAAAGCCGATCTGCTGTCGCATGCCGTGATGCCGGGGACGATCCAGGTGCCGCCGAACGGCCAGCCAATCGTGTTACTGAGCGATGCGCAGACCACCGGCGGTTACCCGAAGATCGGCGCGGTCATTCAGGCCGATCTGTGGAAGCTCGCGCAGGTGCGCCTGAACAGCGCGATCCGTTTCATCCCGACGACGCCTCAAGAGGCGCGTCACGCTTTACTCGAAGAACGGGCGTATCTGCGGCAGATCGATGCCGCGATCGCGATGCATGAGGACCGCTGCGCACGCCAGCCGGCGCTGGCAGTGTCGTAAGACCAAGTAGAGGAAATTATGGAAATCGATTTGAATGCCGATCTCGGCGAGGGCTGCGGCTCCGATGAGGCGCTGCTTGACCTCGTCAGTTCGGCCAATATTGCGTGCGGTTGGCACGCGGGCGGCGCCAATGCGATGCATGACTGCGTTCGGTGGGCCGTCAAGAAAGGCGTGTCGATTGGCGCGCATCCGAGCTTCAACGATCCGGAGAACTTCGGCCGCAAGGAGATGGACCTGCCCGCCAACGAGATTTATGCGGGCGTGCTGTACCAGCTCGGCGCGCTCTCGGCGATCGCTCAGGCTGAAGGCGGAAGGATCGCGCACGTCAAACCGCACGGCGCACTCTACAACCAGGCCGCGCGCGACCCGAAGATCGCCGATGCAATCGCCTCGGCTGTGCACGATTTCGATCCGTCCGTGGCGGTGTTCGCGCTTGCCAATAGCGGCCTCGTGACCGCCGCTCGTGAAGCAGGCCTCGTCGCCATCGAAGAAGTGTTCGCCGACCGCGGCTATCGCGCCGATGGCTCGCTCGTGCCGCGCAAGGAACCGGGCGCGCTGCTCGACGACGAAGAGGAAGTGCTCGAACGCACCCTCGCGATGGTGCGCGAGCAACGCGTGCAGGCCGTGGATGGCCATTGGGTGCCGCTCAATGTGCAGACCATCTGTCTGCACGGCGACGGTCCGCACGCCTTGGCGTTTGCACGCCGCATCCGCGGCGCGCTCGAAAGCGCCGGCATCGAAGTTCACGCGGCCAACGCCGTACGCGCCTGAGTCGCAGCGGCTCACGCGAGGGCCACTAAAGAGCACGTAACGCCCCGCCTCGCGCGGGGCGTTTGCCAGGTGCAGTACCCAAAGCAGTAAATGACAGCAGCAAGTGACGCCGCCAGCCAGAGCGGCGCACAGCAAGACGGCGCAGGGGATATGCAAGCGCCTCCCCACGTTAGCCGCGATCAGCGGCAAGGTTAGCAACCCCGTTTGGAGATCCTGATGCAGACAGCAGTCAACTTATGGCCGCTTATTGGCGTGGCCGTGATCATTGTCGGTTTTGTGTTGCGCTTTAATCCGATGCTGATCGTGGCCGTCGCCGCTATCGTCACCGCGCTGGCCGCGCACTTTCCACCCGAGAAAATCCTTGCCGCCATCGGCACGGGCTTTATCAAGACCCGCAATATCCCCGTGATCCTGCTGTTGCCGCTGGCGGTGATCGGCCTGCTCGAACGGCACGGCCTGCGCGAACGGGCGCAAACGTGGATCGCGGGCATCCGCGCGGCCACTGCCGGACGCCTGCTGATCGTCTATCTGCTGGTGCGCGAACTGACGGCGGCCGTCGGCCTGACTGGCCTCGGCGGTCATCCGCAGATGGTGCGTCCGCTGATCGCGCCGATGACCGAGGGCGCCGCCGAAACCCGCTACGGCAAGCTCACCGACGCGGTGCGCTACCGCCTGCGCGCGTTCGCGGCCGCCACCGACAACGTCGGCCTGTTTTTCGGCGAAGACGTTTTCGTTGCATTCGGTGCGATCGTGTTGATGACCACCTTCCTGCGTGAGGCCGGTATCGAAGTCGCGCCGATGCACGTCGCGGTGTGGGGCATCCCCACCGCCATCTGCGCGTTCCTGATTCACGGCTTCCGGCTGTATCTGCTCGATCGCAGCCTTGAGCGTGAACTGGGCGGCAACGCCGCATCGAACGCCGCTGCGCAAACTCCGTCTGCGAAAGGAGACGAGGCATGACGCTCACCATCAACTATCTGTTCTGGCTGGTAGGGATCGTGCTGCTGATCGTCGGCGGCATGATCCTCACCGACAAGGAACACCCGCGCCGTCTTAGCAGCGGTGGTTTCTGGATCCTGTACGCGCTGATTTTTCTGATTGGCGACCTGATACCGCCTTCGATCGTCGGCGTGCTGGTGATCGTGATGGCGCTGGTCGCCGGGTTCGGCGGCGTGACGGCGGCCAGACCCAAGGTGCTGTCGCCCGAGGCCCGTCAGGCCAGTGCCGCGCGCCTGGGCAACAAGCTGTTTATTCCCGCACTGACGATTCCGGTCGTCACGGTCGTGATCACCCTGGCGGCAAGCTATCTGATCTTCGGCGGCAAGCCCCTTATCGACCCGAAGAACGTCACGCTGATCGGCTTCGGCCTCGGTTGCGTAATCGCCCTCGCGGTAGCGTGCGTGATGACGCGCGACACGGTCGGCCAGTCGATGAAGGAAACACGCCGCCTCGTCGATGCGCTCTCGTGGGCCGCGGTCTTGCCGCAGATGCTGGGCATGCTCGGCCTCGTGTTCTCCGACGCGGGCGTCGGCAAGGCCGTCGCACACGTGACGACCGCCTATATCAACCTGGACTACCGGTTTGTCGCGGTGGCCGTGTACTGCATCGGCATGGCGGTATTCACGATGGTGATGGGCAACGGCTTCGCCGCGTTCCCGGTGATGACCGGCGGAGTGGGCGTGCCGATTCTGGTCGGCGTGTTCCACGGCAACCCGGCGGTGATGGTGGCGATCGGCATGTTCTCGGGCTACTGCGGCACGCTGATGACGCCGATGGCCGCGAACTTCAACATGGTGCCGGTCGCGCTGCTCGAACTGCCGGACAAGAACGCGGTGATCAAGGTGCAGGTGCCCACAGCGCTGTCGCTGCTGGTGGTGAATATCCTGCTGCTGAACTACATGATGTTTCTGTAGGACTCGCCCCGCCCGCGGCAAACACGCCCGCGGCGAAGTGACCTCGCAAGCGACCTGACGCGGCTATTTTGCGATAGCAAGATGCCGCGCGAACCCACGCCGCCGCGCCTTATGGCGGCAAATTAGGATGCGTCTGATCGAACCGGAAAGGCTTGAGACATAAGCTGGTCGATGTTCTCCCATCAACCGGCCGGCGCGCGCAACACGCGAGCGCCGACGCTCTCAGGCAGGTTCTCATGGAACAGCATCTTCATCGCGGTGACGCTCGCCCCGAAGCGGCCGCACCAACCTACATCGACGCGCTGCTTGCAACCGCACTCGCAGCCCATCAGGCAGGCGAGCTCGATCAGGCTGCGCCGCTCTACCGGGAAGCGCTGACAATCAATCCGGTGCACGCCGAAGCGCTGCATTACTTCGGCGTCCTGCATCATCAACGGCGCGACCACGCGGCGGCAGCTGCGCTGCTGGATCGGGCGCTTGAAATCGAGCCTGCTAACACCGCGTGCTGGAGCAACCGCGGTCTCGTCGCTGCTGCGCTTGGCCAGCCGGACGAAGCGCAACGGTGCTACTGGCGGGCGCTACAACTGCAGCCGGGCTTCGCCGACGCACGTAACAACCTCGGTGTCACGCTGCAGGCGCAAGGCGAGCTCGAAGGAGCCGTGCGACAGTATCGACAAGCCGTGGCGCTTGATCCATCGCTGGTGGACGCTCACTTGAATCTCGGCACGGCGCTCACCAAACTCGAGCACTATGACGAGGCGCTCGCGTGCTACGACCAGGCACTCACGCTCGATCCGCATTCGGCCGACGCTCACTTCAATGCCGGCAACGCACTCACCGCGAAAGGCGACAGCACGGCAGCGATTGCGCGCTTTCGCCGCGCGATCGAATTGAATCCGGGCTTCGCGCAAGCACACGTTAATCTGGGCAGCGCGACCGGCAAGCTGGGAAACTACGCCGAAGCCGAGCAGCAGTACCGCTATGCCGTGGCGCTCAAACCGAACCCGACCAACCTGGTGTGTCTGGGCGGCTCACTCGGTGCGCAGGGACGCCTTGACGAAGAGGAAGTGTTTTATCGCCGGGCACTCGAAATCGATCCCAGCTACGTCGACGCTCATCAAAATCTCGCGTGGCTGCTGCTCAAACGTGGCGACTACGTAGAGGGTTGGGCGGAGTACGCGAAACGTTGGCGCTCGCAGGACTATGCGGCGATCGCGGTGGACGGCGTGCCGGAATGGCAAGGTGAACCGCTCGACGGCCGCAGCGTGCTGCTGGTCGGCGACCAGGGCTTCGGCGATCAGTTGCAGTTTTTGCGCTTCGCGCGCGTGCTTGAAGAGCTTGGCGCCACGGTCGATGTTTGCGTACGCGAACAACTTGTGCCGCTTGCGGAGCGTGTGCCGGGAGTGCATCGCGCGTGGAGCGGTAAGGCCGAAGGGCGCTACGACTTCTGGGCGCCGCTGATGAGTGTGCCGTCGTGCGTCGGCACTGAGGTAGCGACAATTCCTGCAGAAGTGCCGTACGTCTTCGTCGATGAGGCGAAGATCGAAGCCTGGCGTGAGCGTGTGCAGGCGGTGGCTGGCTCGCGACGCAAGATCGGTCTGGTGTGGGCCGGCAGTCCGACGTTCGGCAACGATCGCTATCGGTCAATGCGTCTCGAAGATCTCGCACCGCTCGGCGAACTGAACGATATCGCGTGGTTCTCGTTGCAGAAGGGACCGGCTGAGGCGCAACTCGTCAGCGCACCGGAAGCATTCCAGCCGCACAATTTCGCCGCGGACCTACGCGACTTCACGGAAACCGCCGCGCTGATCATGAACCTGGATCAAGTGATCGCGGTCGATACCGGCGTCGCGCATCTAACGGGCGCATTGGGCAAACAGGTGTGGGTATTGCTACCGGCGAACTCGGACTGGCGCTGGCTGCAAAACCGCAGCGACTCGCCGTGGTATCCAGATGCACGCTTGTTCAGGCAAGCCGTGCTGGGAGATTGGACACCCGTGGTGGCGAGTATGGTTGAGGCGTCGCGTCAAGAACAACCGTAGTCATAGCAGCGCCGGAGAGCGCCCGAAACACGCCCCCTTCACCCCGGTTCCACCACAAACCCGTGCTGCCGCAACAACTGCAGCACGCCCTTCGGTCCTCCCAGATGCAACGCGCCGATCGCCACGAACACCGGCTTGTTCGGCCCGGCAATCAACAACATCCGCGCAACGAAGCGCCGGTTCCGCTCGTACACAATCTTGTTGTCGATCGAATCGGACACGCGCTTGTCGCGCGCCAGCACTTCCGACTTGGCCGCCTGCCACGCGGCAATCGCGTCCGCATCGCCCACTTGCCAGAGCCTATGTAACGTTTGCACATCGGCGAGGTTTCCGGCCGGCGTCTGCACCAGGTCCTGCGCCAGCATCTCGCGCTGCTGCGCGGACGACAGGCTCGTGAACGAGCGCATCTGCTCCCCAAGCGTCTCGAGGCCGACAATCTTGCCGCGCGTGCGCAGATAGACGTTCTGCAACTGCGCCTCGGTACCGTATTCGGTCTGCAGCCCCGCACTCAGGGAATCGTAGGTTTCGACCAGCAGCGAAGCGAGCCACGGGCGCATTCTCTTGATCTCATCGAGCGCCGCCGGATTGCCGCGCAAGCGGACTTCGAGCTTGTGCCATAGCGCTTGCGGCAAATACTTCGGCAGGCACGCGCTGCGGCACACGCCGTATTTCGACACGTCGTCCTGCGACACCAGCAGGTCGTCCGGCGACAGTTCCAGCGCCAGCGTCGGGGAAGCGGCCAGCGCGGCCAGAATCGGCGGCCGGAACGGCTTGCCCGGCGGGTAGTCGGCCGGATCGCCCACATGCAACGTGCCGAGCAAATAGATGGTGGTCGAGCCGCGCGTGGCGACGTAGAACGGCATGCGCGCCGGTTGCGCGCGCACCGCGCCGCCGGTCGTCGTACGGGATGCAGGTGGAGGATTGAAACCGGGCAGGCTCGCACGCGGCTGACCCGGCAAAGCAGGGGCCGCGGGGACCGGCAGGTTCGGCCGCCCGTTTTGCGCCGGGGAAGTCGCAGCCGCGCCCGCAGCAGATGCCGTGGCGGCCGGCCACGCAGAAACGAGTGAGACGCCGGCGAGCGTGGCACAAGCCAGCAGCCATGCTCGCCAGCGCCGCGCGAAAACGGCGCGACGGCCGCCTTCACGCAGGCGGCGCGCAGGACGACGCGCCGCCAACGTTTCAGGCATCCACGTCCCCCACCTCCTCGGCCCGGTGACACGACACCTGACGCCCATCCACTTCGCGCAGCTTCGGCTCCTCGCTGCGACAACGATCGATCGCATACGGGCAGCGTTGATGGAACGTGCAACCGGAGGGCGGATTGAGCGGCGACGGCATCTCGCCTTGCAGCTTGATCTTGATCGTGCGATCCGCCTCGAAGATCGACGGCGTCGCCGACATCAGCGCCCGCGTGTACGGATGGCGCGGATTCGTAAAGATGCGTTTCTTGTCGCCCAGTTCGACCACGCCGCCGAAGTACATCACCATCACATCGTCGGCGATATGCTCCACCACCGAGAGGTTGTGCGAGATGAACACATAGCTGGTCTTGAACTGCTCCTGCAAATCCATGAACAGATTGAGAATCTGCGCCTGGATCGACACATCGAGCGCGGACACCGGTTCATCGGCCACGACGATCTGCGGATCGAGAATCATCGCGCGCGCAATCGCAACGCGCTGACGCTGGCCGCCCGAGAACATATGCGGATAGCGTTTGGCGTGCTCCGGCCGCAGGCCCACGGTGCGCATCATCTGCGCGATACGCTCGGCACGGTCGCTCGCGCTAAGCTGCGTATTGATGGCGAGCGGCTCGCCGAGCGTCTGCTCAACGGTCTTGCGCGGATTCAACGACGCAAACGGATTCTGGAACACCATCTGCACACGCCGACGCAGCGCCGCGACCTTCGCGTGGTCAGCGCCCGCGACGTCTTCACCGTCGATCATCAGACGACCGGCCGTGGGCCCTTCGATCATCGTGAGCTGGCGCGCGAGCGTCGACTTGCCGCAACCGGACTCGCCGACTACCGCCAGCGTCTTGCCGCGGTCGAGGGAAAACGATACGCCATTCAACGCCTTCACCGTGCCACGGCCGAACATGCCGCGCTTCACCGAGTAATGCCGTGCCAGCTGATCGGCAACCAGCACGTGGTCGCCGCCTGCCTGACCCGCCGGGCGCCGCGTTTCGGGTACTGCATTCATCGTGCGCCTCCGTGAGTGTGGATGTTGGCATCGCCGGTGAGATTCAGCGGCTTGATACAGCGTACCCTGGTTACCTCCGTATGACCTTGCAACGGTCCAAGCGCCGGGCGCGCCTTCGTGCAATCGTCCACCACGTACTTGCAGCGCGGCGCGAACAGACACCCCTTGGGCCGGTCGTCGCGCCCCGGCACCATCCCCGGCAACGCGGCCAGCCGCACTGCGCCGACATTGTGCTCGGGAATCGCCGCCAGCAGCGCTTCCGTGTACGGATGATGGGGCGCGGCGAAAATATCGGGTACCTTGTTGGTCTCGATCACCTCACCCGCGTACATCACCGCCACGCGCTGCGCGACTTCGGACACTACGGCCAGATCGTGCGAAATCAGCACGAGCGCCATGCCGCGTTCCTTCTGCAGCTTCACCAGCAGTTCCATGATCTGCGCCTGGATCGTCACGTCGAGCGCGGTGGTCGGCTCGTCGGCGATCAGCAGTTTCGGATTGCAGGCGACCGCCATCGCGATCATCACGCGCTGATTCATCCCGCCCGACATCTGGTGCGGAAACGAAGTGATGCGGTTTTTCGCATCGGGAATACCGACCTGGTCAAGCAGTTCGATTGCACGCTGATGCAGCGCGGCGCCACGCAAGCCTTCATGCAGTTTCAGCACTTCCTTGATCTGATAGCCGACGGTATAGCTCGGATTCAGACTGCTGAGCGCGTCCTGGAACACCATCGCGATGTCTTTGCCGATGACTTTACGGCGCTCCTTCGGCGAGGCTTTCAGCAGGTCCTTGCCGTCGAAGCGGATCTCGTCGGCGCTGACCTTGCCCGGTGCGTCGATCAGGCCCATCAGCGCCATCATCGTCACGCTTTTGCCCGAACCGGATTCGCCCACTACGCCCACTACTTCGCCGGGCGCAACGTCGAGGTCAATCCGGTCGACAGCCGGCAGGCCGTTGAAGTTCACCGCCAGGTTACGGATGGTCAGTAGATTACTCATATCACGCCATCCGTTTCAGTTTGGGGTCGAGCGCGTCGCGCAGGCCGTCGCCGAGCAG
>Ga0302317_10001257_pt1 | contig 19110 bp, 19 predicted proteins | sample III_Palsa_N3_3_FD_200450 | JGI IMG/M metagenome (GOLD analysis project Ga0302317, IMG submission 200450) | Peat permafrost microbial communities from Stordalen Mire near Abisko, Sweden - III_Palsa_N3_3 | ecosystem: Environmental > Terrestrial > Soil > Palsa > Peat permafrost | place: Sweden...
CGGCGGCCATGTCGAGGGGAGCGGGATCGCTGGCCAGGTAGTAGTCGAAGGTCATGATGTTCAGGACGTCGATGCGCGTCCCGGTGGCGATGGCGTTCTGCGGCACGGCCAGGCCGCTGGCTGTGAGGCCGGTCGGCAGCACCGCAATCGTGTACTGGATCTGCAGCGGGATACGCCGGGCGGCGGCCCAGTGCTCGACCAGCTTGATGGCCTCGTTGCGGCGGGCGATCCCGGCCGTGTTGGTCAGCGAGCTGGGCTCCACGTCCATGTCCAGCCGGGTCACGTGGTAGGTCGTGATCACCGATTCGTAGTCCGCGGCGATGGCGTTGATGTCCGTGCAGGAGTCGGCGATCTCGGTGCCGCCGGTGTCCGCGCCGTAGCCGCCGAAGGACGGGATGACATTTCCGCCATGCTTCTGCAGGGTCGTGACGTCCGCAGCGAACGTGCTGCCAGGGATCGGTTCGGTGCTGTCCCCGTTCCAGCTCAGGCTGCAGGATCCGGCGCTAGGGGCCTGGATGAAGGCGATTGTCTCGTACGGCGAGCCCGATTGCGCGGCACTTTGCGCGATGCTGCCGGTCTCCCAGGACTCGTAGTAGGGCGCGTAGGCGCGTCGCGGCCAGTCGCCGGCGTCCGGCGGGAAGGCTCGCGCTTGCTGGGCACCTGGTGGCCGCCGCCACACCGGCGGCGGTGGCCGCCGCCGCGTCAACCGGAGCCCGCGCGGCCGTGGCTCCTTCGGCTGCCGTGGCAACCTGCGCGACGACCTGGCCCGCCCCGCCGCCGAAGCGGCCACGAAGGCCGTAGCTGTAACAATCCATCTGATGCGAGATCGGGAGAACACCGGACCTCCAAGGACAGCCGCTAATTATTAAGAAACTTTCCTCAAAGAGCATTCTGTTGTAGGTCCCGTCAAGCGTTGTGACCAGAACGATGCATGTGCCGACACAAGCACCCAAAGATCGGCCTGCTGCGCCGTCTCAGCCGCGGGCCACCGAAGGCCGCCTGCGGAATGTCACGGCCCGGCCGTTTCCGGCGCGACGGCAACCGCCAATATGGGGGTATGGGAAACCTGATCCTGGTCCGGCACGGCGAGACAGAATGGAGCCGTGACGGCCGGCATACTGGCCGGACGGACGTCCCGCTCACCCCGAAAGGGGAGGCTGCGGCGAAGTCGCTCGCACCGGCGGTGGCCAAGCTGAACATCATTGCCACGTTCACCAGTCCGGCGGAGCGGGCCGAGCGCACCGCGCAGCTCGCGGGCCTGACCGACCCGACCCCCGACCCGAACCTGTGGGAATGGGACTACGGGGGTTATGAGGGGCGGACCACGAAGGAGATCCAGGCAGAGCGGCCCGGTTGGGATCTATGGCGCGACGGGGTGATCCCGGGCGATGCCCAGCATCCGGGCGAGACCGTCGAGCAGGTCGGCGAGCGCGCGGACCGGGCGCTGGCCCGGTTCCGGCCGCTGCTGGCCGAGGGCAACGTCGCCCTCGTCGCGCACGGGCATCTCCTGCGCGTGCTGACAGCCCGCTGGCTGCAGCTGGATCCTGCCGCGGGACGGCTGTTCCGGCTGGACACAGGAACGATCTCCGAGCTGGGGACCGAGCACGACAACGCGGTGATCCTCACCTGGAACGTGCCGCCTACCGCAAGCTGAGCGAGACGAGCCAACTGCTCCGGGTCACCCCTACCGGTCGGCCGTGGCAGCCGGTATGCGCTGGCCCAGCGGGTCAGCTGCGCTGGGCCGACCGGGGACGGGTCTCCTCGGTCATCCAGCTGAGATACGAATCGGCGCCCCGGACGATCGGAATGGCGATGATCTCCGGTTCGTCGTAGCTGTGCCGTTCGGTGAGCAGGGCGGCCAGCTCGTCATAGCGGTCTGCGGGCAGCTTGAGCATGACCAGCCATTCCTCAGCCCGCTCCACCCCCTCGTCCCACCAGTACGTACTGGTCATTGGGCCCGCTACCTGCGCACACGCGGCCAATCGGGACTCGACCGCGACCCGGGCAAGCTCCATTGCCTCGGCCCGCGAATCGGTCGTGGTCTGCACCTGCAGGTATTTCGCTTCGAAGCCGGTCATCACGCCGCCCTCCGCCGCCATGGCCCTGATCGTACGCCGCGGATCGCTAAACTTCCCGCGGGGCCGCGACGCATGACCTGCGCCGACCCGCCACCGCCACCGCTACCATCCGGAGGGCCCGTGCAGCTCATCTATTCCGGCAAGGTCCGCGATCTGTACGCGGACGGTGACGACCTCATCCTGGTCGCCTCCGACCGGGTGAGCATCTACGACGTCGTGCTGCCGACGCCGATCCCGGACAAGGGCAAGATCTTGACCCAGCTGTCGCTGTGGTGGTTCGGCCAGCTGGCGGACATCGTGCCGAACCATGTGATCTCCGCGTCCGACGTGCCGCCGGAATGGGCCGGGCGGGCCATTAGGTGCCATCGGCTGGAAATGATTCCGGTGGAATGCATCGCCCGGGGCTATCTCGCTGGTCTGGGGCTGGCGTCCTACCAGAAGTCGGGGAGCATCTCCGGGGTGCCGTTGCCGCCCGGTTTGACGGAGGGCGGCAAGCTGCCCGAGCCAGTCTTCACCCCCACGACCAAGGCGGCGGCCGGGCACGACGAGCCGCTGACTTATGCGGAGACCGTCAGCTTGGTCGGCACGGAAATGGCCGCCGAGCTCGAGCGGATCACGCTGGAGATCTATCGGCGGGGTGCCGCGCTGGCCGCGGAACGTGGCGTGCTCATCGCGGACACGAAGCTGGAGTTCGGCCGGGCGGCGGATGGATCGCTCATGCTGGCCGACGAGGTGCTGACTCCGGATTCGTCGCGGTTCTGGCCAGCCGATTCGTGGGTGCCGGGTCGGCCGCAGCATTCTCTGGACAAGCAATTTCTGCGCGACTGGTCCGCGACGCTCGACTGGGACCGGACCCCGCCCGGGCCGCCAATTCCCGAGGAGATCGTGACGGCCACGCGGGCCCGCTACGTGGACGTTTACGAGCGCCTCACCGGGGCGCCCTGGAAAGGGTGACGGGGCGGGACGGCCGACCTGGCTTGTGATCAGGGACGAGGGTGAGCCGCCGACTGAGTAATCGGCGGCCTAGGCAATTGCCGACGGGTGATCCCCGCTGGTAATCCGCGGCTAAATGATGCAGGGCCAGATGACCTGGGGCCAGACGATCCGGGGCCAGACGACTCGGAGCCAGATGACCCCGGGCCAAGTGACCCGGGGCCAGATGCCCCGGCTGCGGATTCGGTGCTATGTCGCCCGAGGCTCGATGATCCGGGGCTGGTCGACGGCCCAGCGCCAGCTGCCGTCCGGCTGCCGACGCGCTATCTCCGCGGTCGCCCCGCCGCCAGGAAGGCGCGACGACGTCAACGCGATGTCTCCGTTGACCAATGGCGCCGACTGCCCTTGCGACGTCACTGTCGGGCGGTGAGCCAGAAATGTTTCATAAACCTCCCGGATCGCCTTGGTGCCGACGGCAGTCTCCCCCGACGGAAACGCCAATACAGCGCCCGTCTCGTATAGCGCAACCACTCCGTCCACGTCGCCCGCGTTAGCGCGATCAAGAAAAAGCCGCGCAAGATCCTCTGGCTTCGCCGGCTTCTCCCGGGCGCAAGCGAAATCCCGAGTCATGATCGCTTCCATTCGGACTCCGGATTGTTCTCCGTGGCAATCGTCCCATCAGGGTCTGACATTTGCTGCGACGTTCAGAAGGTGGCTGGCGCCTGAATGAACCTTCGAATTTTATTGCCATATCCGTTCTGATGCGATAATATGTTCGAAAGAAGGCATCCGTGGCCTGCGGGAGGTGGAGCGATGCCGGTTGATGACTCGGCGGGACAGTCGCCCCTCGGCGACCCGGATCAAGGCGACTCAAACCGAGGCACCTCGGGCCAGAGTGGCTCGGACCGCGGCGCGGCAGGAAACGCGGCGCCGGGCTTCAGGGCTGGTCCTGCTGAGACGGGTGATGGCGCCGATGGTGGGGCCGCTCGTGGCGTTCGGCTGACCGCCTCGACGTGGGTACCTGAGGACCTCGTTGAGGCATTGCGGCGATGCGAGCCGGGCAGCGAAGGCAACGCTGCGGCGGCTGCGTTCTGCCAGGGTGGCCCGCTGGACGAACTGCCGCCCGGCCCGGCGCTGGCCGCCTTTCTCGCGGACGCATCGGGACTGGCTGAAGCGCCGGGCCTGACTGAAGCGTCAAAGCCGACTAAAGCAACGGGACTAGCGGAAAAACTGGGACTGACTGAGGCGCCGAGCGCCGTTGAGGCGCCGGGACTGTCCCGGGCGCCCGATGCCGTTGAGGTGCCGGAACTGTCCCGGGCGCCCGATGCCGTTGAGGTGCCGGAACTGGCTGAAGGCGCCGGACTGGCTGACATGCCGGGGCTGGCTGGGGCACCGGGGCAAGCTGAAGGGGCGGGCCCAGCCGAGACATCAGACTCGGCGAGAACCGATGGGACGTCGAAACTGGCGCGGTACGGGGACAATGCGCTGCTCGGGCTGATCCGGGGCTGGCGACGAATAGCTTCGCAGGCGGCAGCCGCGGAGTTGGCCGCAGTGGCGGAGTTCAGCGAACGCCGCCAGGCCGAAGCCAAGACCGCCGGCTTGTGGGACAGCACGGCGGTCAATGCCGCCGACGACGAGCTAGCCGCCGCGCTGACCATGACGTCACGCTCTACTCAGCTCCTCATCGACCGGGCCTCCGCACTGCGGCAGCTACCCGCTACCGCCCAGGCTCTGGCCGCCGGGAAGATCGACATGCCGAAGACGCTGGTGTTCATCAACGGTCTGGCCGGTCAGGACCCAGCCCTGGCCCGCGCCATCGAAGCCCGGCTGATCGAGCGGGCTCCCGCGTTGACCACCGGCCAGCTTCGCGCGGCCCTGAACCGAGACCTGCTAGCCGCCGATCCCGAGGCGGCCGAGCGCCGGCGGCAGACGGAGGAAAAGCAGGCTCGGGTAGAAAGATGCCCGGAGCAGGGCGGCGTGACGGCCAGCCTGTCCGGCCGGAACCTGCCGGTCCCGGCCACCGTGGCCGCGTGGAACCATGTGACGGCAGTGGCCTGCGGGCTCCGCCGATCGGGCGCTTCAGGGACCCTGGATGAGCTGCGGGTGTTGGTTTACCTCGGGCTGCTGTCGGGGCAGGCGGCCAGTGATCTCACCGCCGTGGCCGCCGGCACGGAAGGCGGCGCGAGGCCGGGCGAGACTGACGTTGACGATGGCAGCGGGCCTGGCCAGGCCGCCACTTCCGCGGACCGAGCCGGTGGGACCGGCACGCAGGGAGCGCGTGGGAGCAGCGCGGCGCCTGGCACGCAGGCGGCGGGCGGGACTGGCACGCGGCGAGCAGGCGGGACCGGTACGCGGCGAGCAGGACCGGCCGATGCCGAGGGCGACGGTACAGGAGCAGCGGATCGCGGAGGTAGGGCCGAGGTACGGCCGGAAGCCGAGGTACGGCCGGAAGCCGAGGTACGGCCGGAAGCCGAGGTACGGCCGGAAGCCGAGGTACGGCCGGAAGCCGAGGTACGGCCGGCAACCGGAGCCGAGCCGGCAACCGGAGCGCGGCAGCAGTAGAAGGCGGGCGGCGGCAACCTCATCGGTTCGGTAAATCTGACCGTTCCACTGACGACGCTGCTCGGCTTGGGCCAGAGCCCGGGCGAACTTACCGGCTTCGGGCCCATCACAGCGTTCACCGCCCGGGATCTCGCCGCCCGTTCGCTCGATGCTCCGGCCGTCCGCTGGTGCGTCACCGTGACCGGCGAGGATGGCGAGCCCATCGGGCACGGCTGCGCACCCCCAAGTCGGCCAGCGCGCAACGCCATGGTGGGTGCCTTCTCCCTGCGGATCAGTGCGCTGGCGGGCGCCGAGTGTGCTCATGAGCGGGAAAGCAGCCACTACCGACCACCGCCAGGGCTCTGGCACCTCATCCAGATCCGCAACCCGCGCTGTACCGCACCGGGCTGCCGGATGCCCGCGGCCAAGTGCGACGACGACCACACCGTGCCGTACGACCAGGGTGGACGCAGCTGCGAGTGCAACTTCGGGCCGCTGTGCCGCTATCACCATCGGGTCAAGCAGTCCCAGGGCTGGCGACTCGAGCAGCCAGAGCCCGGGATCTTTGTCTGGGTTACGCCGGCCGGGCGGACGTACACTACCGGCCGTGGCAAGTACGCCGCGTAGTTCACCCGGTAGCGCCTTGCGGGCAGCGCACACGTCACGACCGACAACCGCCTGATCGCGCCCGTCGTGCTGCCGGCCCAGGTCACCGCCTTGGTCGCCGCCCTGGTCGCCAGCGTCGCCTTACCGCCGCGGCACCGGCTGGACGGGCGTGTTCTGGCCGGCCGCCAGCCACCAGGTTCCGTCCCGGCGGACCAGGACGTACAGGGCCATCTCCGAGAAGGAGCCGGTCAGATCGGCGCTGGGCGTCACCGGCTGGCCGTCCGGATCGAGGGCGACCCGGCGGACCTGGGCCAGCGCCACGTCGGGGGCGGGCGAGAGGACCGCCACGATCTCGTACCGCGACGACGGGCCGCCGCGTTGTTCGCGCTTCAGCTGGATGTGGATGGCGTGCAGCCGGTCGTAGCCGTGCACGGTCGCCCCGAACGGGCTGCCCCAGATGACGTCCGCCGCGAAGTGCCGGTTGTACACGTCGGCGTCGCGAGAGTCCAGGCCGGCCTGCAGCTCCGCCACCAGGCCCTGCACGGCCTCGGCGGCGCCCCCGGTCGCCAGGCCGCCGGCCCCGAGCACCGGCCGGTCCCCACCGGCGTCAGCCACGGCGCGCCTCTCTTCATGCCGCTCATCGGGTCGATGCCGTTTATCGGGTCGCCCCGGCTGCGGCTGGCCCGTGCCGACGTCCCGGATGCTCAGGCCGGGCCGCTCCGGGGCGATGTTGAACCCGATCACCCGCCGCGGGTGGATCCGGATGATTTCCGCCGCCGCGTCCGGGAAGGACGGCACCTGCCCGGCTACCGCCTCCGCTACGCCACGGATTTCCAGAAAATGGACGTCGGTGAAGCCTGCACCGGCTCCGGTGTCGACTACGAAGGCCACCTCCGGGTGGCGTTGTACGTTGCGGTACTTGGCACTCTGGGCCATGTTGAACCCGCTGATGTCGATGGTGCCGAGTTCACGGTTGTAGGCGAAGCCAACGGGTTTCACCTGCGGACCGCCCCCGGGCCCGATGGTGGCCAGCCGCCCGAGCCTATGACCGGCGAGGAACGCCTCTTCAGTAGCAGTAAGTGCCATGCCCGCCACGCTAGAACCTCAACTAATCTTGAGGTCAACCGCCGGAGGCTGGAGGCGGAGCCGAGGGCTCAGTTACCGCCGCCGGAACGGTTCGGCTGCCAGCGCCACTTGCTGACGTCGGCCTCTTCGGCCACCACGCGGTTCCGGATGGTGCCTACGCCGTCGATGGTGACCTCGATGACGCTGCCTGGTTCCAGCCAGACCGGCGGCTTGCGGGCAAAGCCGACACCACCGGGAGTTCCGGTGGCGATGACGTCGCCGGGGCGTAGCGTCGTGAACGAGGAGAAAAATTCCACCGCGCTGGGGATGTCGACGATCATCTGCGACGTCCGCGCCGACTGCATGACCTGGCCGTTGAGGACGGTCGTCAGCGTTGTGTCGAGGATGTCGACTTCGTCCGCGGTGACGATTTCCGGCCCGAGCGGCATCGAGCCATCGAAGTTCTTGCCTGCGGTCCACTGCGACGCGGCTCGCTGCCAGTCACGCGCCGAAGCGTCGTTCAGCACCGTGAACCCAGCGATCGCGTCCATGGCCTGGTCTGCGGGGATGTACCGGCCACCAGCGCCGATCACGATGCCTAGCTCGCCTTCGTAGTCGAACCGTTCGGTCAGGGCCGGCCGGACCAGGTCGGCGTACGGAGCCAGAAGGGTCTCGCGGCTGCGCATGAACGCGTCGGGGAAGGAGGGCATCTCACGGCCGCCCTCGAGCACGTGCTCGCTGTAGTTCAGGCCCAGGCACAGGATCTGTCCCGGCTCCGGAACCACCGGGGCGAAGTCGGCCGGCTCGAACTCCCGGCCCTCCCCCGTCGCGGCCTCGCGGGCGGCGTCCCAGGCGGCCGCGCCGTCTTCCAGGAACGACCGGACGGACGCCAGGCGTGGGTTCCCGGCCGCCTCGGCTAGATCGACGTAGCCGCCGCGGCCCCGGACATGCAGGCGCGGTCCGGCCGTCGTGTTGATGGTGGCAAGCCTCACGGGGCTGATCTCCTCTGGCCAATCGTTCGGTTTCGGCTGCCGTCGATCATAGTTCCGCCGTTCCGGACAGCTCCGGCCCGGGCCGGGCCCACCGGGACGGCAGGGCCACCGGACGGCAGGCACCGCCGGGCAAGACAGCCGAACGGGCCGGACAGGGTGTCCCGCACCCATCCGGCCCGTCCGTCGCGTGGCCTGCCGTCACAGCATCGAGAAGGTCGTCACCAGCAAGAGCCGTCGCCGCAGCCGCCGCCGTTGACGGAGGACGTCGGGCTGGGGGTCGGGGCAGGGGCGGGAGCGCTCTTCGAGGCGCTGTTAACGGTCGAGCTCGTGCCGCCGGAGGAGCCCCCGCTTCCGCCGGAGGTCCCGGAGGTAGAGCCGATGCTGGACGAGCCGGAGGTCTGGGAGGCTCCGTAGCTGTAACCGGAACCCGACGAGCCGGAGCCCGACGAACCCGACATGGAACCCGAGCCGGATGACGTGGATGCGGTCAGGTACTGGCCCGAAATCACGTGCCACACGCCGCCGACGCCGTTGCCCGAGGTATCCCCGGACGCCATGTCACCGGAGTACGTGTAGAGCGCGTATCCGTTGTACGTGGCCTGCATGACGCCGGTTGCGTCCTTCACCGCGCCCAGCTTGCCTGCGAACTTGACCCCCATGGCCGCCACCGGCGTGCCGGTGACCATCGGCCACGCGGAAAGGCAGGAACCCGTGCACGTCGACGGGCCGCCCTTCATGTCCTTGGAGTACCAGTAGATCGTCTGGCCCTTGGAGTCGGCGAGGACGTTGCCGATCTTGGTGTCCTTGATCGTCAGCGTCGCCGTCTTGCTCATCCCGCCGGACGAGCTGGACGTGCCCATCCCGGTCGTCGACGAACCGGACGAGCTGGCTGACCCACTTGCCATGGGGGTGGCCGAGCTGTTGCCGTAAGCGGAGCCAGGAGTGGTTGAAGAGGAACCACACGCCGCTACCAGTAGGACAAGCGGTCCGAGAGCAATCGCTGCCCATCCGCGCTTGCGCATAAATATTTCTCCATTCACGTTGGCCGTCGCTCCTACACAAGCGGTTCACGTGCGGCGGATACACGCGGTTCACAGATCCTTAAGGACTTTTCGTTTTGTCACGGATCCTTAAGGAGCTGGTTTTACTCCGCAATCCGCTGGCAGAGCCAGGCCAGGGACAGCGGGTACCGGTAATCGACGCCCATGTGGCTGCCGTCGAACAGCTCGAAGTGGATCACGTCGGCCGGCACGCCGATCTCGCGCAGGGTCGCATGGAACGCCTCGGCGCCGAGGTCAAGGAACCACTCGTCCCGGGTACCCGCGTCAATCCAGATCGCGCGCAGCGACTGGAGCACGTCCGCGTGCTGGGGGGCCATCCGGACCGGGTCCCAGTCGAGCCAGCGCTGCCACACGTCGGGCCGGATCTGGGCGGTCGCGGGGTCGAACGGCAGCTCCACCGAGCCGTCCTTGCGGGCGGAAAAGCACGCCGACACCCCCAGCAGCATCAGCAGATCATGGTCTTCGGGCTTGGTAAACGGGGTCCGGGACCGGAAGTCGTCCCACCAGCGCCAGATGTCACCGTCGTAGCTGCGCAGATGCCGGGCCGACTTAGCGAACTCGGGGATGTAGGAGTACTCGTAGAGCGAGTCGCCCGAGTGCGTGGCCAGCGCGCTGAACAGATCCGGCCGCAGCATCGGGGTAATCATCGCGCCGAATCCGCCGCTGGACTTGCCCATGATCGCCCGGTGGGCGGCAGCCGGCTTGGTGCGGTAGTGCTCGTCGACCCACGGCACGACCTCCTCGCACAGGTAGGAGTGGTAGCGGCCGGTGCCGGGCGAGTCCACGAACTGGCTGCCGCCGTAGGACGTCCAGGCGTCGACGTACACCACGATCGCGGGCGGGGCCTCCTGACGGGCGAACACGGCGTCGGCCGTCTCGGTGAACGGCTGGCGGAACGCTGACCGGTTCCGCCACGTGGACACGAAACCCGTGTAGCCCTGGATCACGTACACCGCCGGGTAGCGGCGCTCCTGGTCCTGGTCGTACCCCGGCGGCAGGTAGACGAGCAGGGGCCGCTGGGCCGGGTCGCCCAGCGGATTATCGCGGAGCAGTTCGCTGGTGATCACATGCTCGTCGATGCGTCCGGCCAGATCGGCAGACCAGGGCAGCATTCCATCTCCTTCCGGCTGATCCCCTCAGCACAGCATGCCGCATCCGGTGGGCTACCGTGCGCATAGTGCACGGCTTGTGACGGAAGGAAATGAGCGCCGTTACCGGAGCGGCGTCAGGTGGGCCTCCAGCGCAGCGGTGATCTCGCCGGGGGCTTCGTAATTGGCCAGGTGAGCCGCGCCGCGGATGACGGTCAGCCGGGCACCGGATACGGCGCTCGCGATCTGCGCCCCGTGCCACGGCGGGGTGGCGGGGTCTTCCGTGGCCGCGATGACCAAGGTCGGCGCGGTGATGGCGGGCAGCACTGGGCGCAGGTCCATGGCTGCGATGGCTTCGGCGCAGCCAGCGTACCCCTCCGGATCGGTGCCCTCCAGCATGTCCGCGACGGCCCCGGCCTGCTGCGGGCAGCGCCGGAAGTAAGCCGGGGTGAACCAGCGGGCGATGACCTGATCCACCAGTGACGCCATGCCGTCCGACCGGGCCCGGGCGGCCCGCTCGGTCCACATCGACGCAGGCGGCAGGTACGCCGAGGTGCAGCACAGCCCCAGCCGCGTGATCCGCTCCGGCGCGTTCCCGGCCAGCCACATGCCGACCATTCCGCCTAGGGAGACGCCGCAGTACGCGACCTGGTCGATGTCGTGCGCGTTGAGCAGAGCCAGCACGTCGGTGCCCAGCTCGGCCATTGTGTAGGGGCCAGGCGGCGCCGGGGACTGCGCGCCACGCGGGCCGTGGCCGCGCAGCTCGAATCGCAGCAGCCGGAAATGCCGTCGCAGGGCCGGGGCCTGCTCGTCCCACAGGCCCTGGTTGGTCCCGATCGACGTGCCGAGGGCCACGACGGGTGCACCCTCGGGCCCCTCGAGCGTGGCGGCCAGGCGCTCAGACATCGAAGAAGACCGTCTCGCGGTCACCCTGCAGGTAGATGTCGAACCTGAGCAGGCTGCCGCCGGCGGGGCCTGGCTCTGGTACGGCGATGAGACTCGCTCGCCGGTCTTGTTCGGTTACCGAGGACAGAACCGGGTCGGCGGCGTTCGCTCCGGCCTCGTCCGGGAAGTACATGCGGGTCACCACCCGGTCGAGCAGGCCGCGCGCGAACACGGACACGTCCAGGTGCGGCGCCTCGGCGGCGCCGGCCCCGGCGCCGTCCTCGCCCCGGGCCAGCGGATCTGGCAGCGGGCCGGGCTTGACCGTGACAATGCGGTAGGAGCCGTCCGGGGCGGTCGGGCAGCGGCCGAAGCCACGGAACGAGCGGTAGCCGGACGGGGACGGGCCGCGCGGGTCGTCCGGGTGCGCGAACCGGCCGTCCGGATCGGCCTGCCAGGTCTCGATGAGCCCGTCGGGGATCGTGTTCCCGGCCCCGTCGAACAGCCGGCCGACGATCGTGATCGCGCCCGTGGCGCCCTCGGGCACCACGAAGGGGCCGTCGGGCCAGGGCAGCCGCATGGCGAAGAAGGGGCCGACCGTCTGGGATGGAGTCATCATTTCACTCACCGGTCCGCCCCGCCGGAGAACACGGTGGCGTCGCGTCCGCGCAGCACGATGTCCCAGCGGTAGCCGAGGGCCCACTCGGGCTGGGTGAGCCCGATATCGAACTGGGCGATCATCCGCTCGCGGGCCTTCGGGTCGGGAACCGAGTTGAAGATCGGGTCGATCGGCTGGAGCGGATCGCCCGGGAAGTACATCTGAGTCACCAGCCGCTGGGTGAAAGCCCGGCCGAACAGCGAGAAGTGGATGTGGGCCGGCCGCCAGGCGTTGTAATGGTTGCCCCACGGGTAGGCGCCCGGCTGGATCGTGATGAACCGGTAGTTGCCGCCGGCGTCGGTGAAGGCGCGGCCCACGCCGGTGAAGTTCGGGTCCAGCGGTGCCGGGTGGTGCTCGCGGGAGTGCCGGTACCGGCCGGCCGCGTTCGTCTGCCAGATCTCGATCAGCGTGTCCGGTACCGGCCGCCCGTCGGAGTCGAGCACCCGGCCGGCCAGGATGATCCGCTGGCCCTGCGGCTCGCCGTCGTGCTGCATGGTCAGGTCACTGTCGGTAGGCATGATGAGCTCATCGCCCAGCAGTGGGCCGGTGACCTCGGTGAGCCGCTGCGGCAGCATGACCAGTGGTTTCTTCGGGTGGCGGAGGGCCGTCGAGCGGTACCCTGAGTAGTCCAGCGGCGGGTGCACGCCACGGGGCCGGCCGTAGGACGGCAGGGCCAGCCGGGAGGCCGCGTCAGCGGTCATTCGCTAGTCCTTTCCTTTCCTGATCCTTTGGCCGTCAAGCCGCGTAGCGCGGTCAGCTCGGACTCCGACGGCGGGTCCAACGTCTGCAGATCCGGCGCGGCGCTCAGGTACCAGCCAGTTCTATCCCGGGCATCCTGGACCGACGCGCCCGGGTACAGCCCGGTCAGCGTGAATTCCTGCGTGGCCGGATCCGGTTCGAGCACGCCGAGATCGGTGATGATCTTCAGCGGCCCGGCGCCGGTGAGGCCGAGGCGTTGCCGCGTGCCCGGGCCGGACCCGTAGCCGACCGACGTCACGAAATCGACCCGCTCCACGAACGAGCGGAGGGTCTGCCGGACGACGACGATGACCTCACGGCAGGATGCGGCGATTTCCGGGGCGCCGCCCGCTCCGGGCAGCCGCGTCTTCGGGGCCGTGTAGTCGCCGCCGACGACCGTGGTGTTGATGTTGCCGTACTTGTCGATCTGGGCGGCACTGAGGAACCCGACGTCGATGCGGCCGGGCTGGAGCCAGTAGTTGAAGATCTCCGGCACGCTCACCACGGCGTCCGCGGTCTCGGCCAGGATGCCGTCGCCGATGGACAGCGGCAGCCGGTCCGGCTTGGCCCCGATCGTGCCCGACTCGTAGATGAGCACGAGCCCGGGTGCGTGTGTCGCGCGGGCCAGGTTCGCCGCCGCGCTGGGCAGGCCGATCCCCACGAAGCAGGTGACGTTGTCCCGCAGCGCCCGCGCGGCCGAGACCGTCATCATCTCGTCGGACGTGTAGTCCGCCATGCGTGCCTACCTCCCCCGGGCTGCTTCGGGCGCACCGAGGATCTCGGTATCCAGCCAGTGCCGGAACGTGTCGCGGTCGCGGCCGATCGGGTCCCAGGCCAGGTAGTAGTCATTGTCGCGGTCGTAGTAACCGAGCGCGTAGGACGGCCAGGAGCCGCCGGGGACTTCGGCGATGTAACTGACCGTCCAGGCGGGCAGCACCACGGCATCCGGGCGCGGGTCCAGCCGCGGCACGACCTCCTCGACGGTGACGACCGACCGTTTCGCGGCCAGCACGGCCTCCTTCTGCACGCCGGTGATTCCCCAGAGCTGGACGTTTCCGGTGGTGTCGGCGCGCTGGGCGTGAATGATGGCCACGTCCGGGTTGAGCGCGGACACGGCGGTGAGCACCTCGCCGGTGAACGGGCAGGTGATGGACCGGATGCTGGGTTCCAGCGGGCCGCCGCCGGCGGCGCCGTCCATCAGGCCGGTCCCGCTGTAGCCGCGCAGCACGGCGAACGGCAGGCCCGAGGCGCCGGCCACGTAGCGGTTGGCCATTCCTGCGTGGCTGTGCTCCTCCAGTTCCAGCGGCACCGGCCAGGAATGCTCGACGGCGTCCCGGAACCGGTGCAGCGAGCCGACGCCGGGGTTGCCGCCCCAGGAAAACACGAGCTTGCGCGCACAGCCCGCCCCGATGAGCTGGTCATAGATGAGATCGGGGGTCATCCGGATGAGGGTGAGGTCGCGCCGGCCCTGCCGGATCACCTCGTGCCCGGCGGCGAACGGGATCAGGTGGGTGAAGCCCTCCATCGCCACCGTGTCGCCGTCCCGCACGGCCTGCGTGATCGCCTCAGCCAGTGACACGATCTCAGCCATACCGCCTCCCCATCAGTGACCGCTGAGTGCACACTCGTTCGACATCCGTACGATAGCGGCCACCCTGGACCGGCGTCGATGGGCGGGCCAGGCAGGACGCGGGCCGCCGGGCCGCCCTGAGCGGGCGGGCCCTACCGGACCGGCGGTGAGTCCGGGTCGGCGCCCTGCTCGGCCAGTACCCGCTGGGCCACCGCGAATGCGCGGTTGGCCGCCGGGACGCCGGCGTAGACCGCGACCTGCAGCAGCACCTCCTGGATCTGCTCCGGCGTGAGCCCGTTGCGCAGCGCGGCCCGGACATGCATGGCCAGCTCAGCCTCATGCTGCAGCGCGGCCAGCACGGTCAGCGCGATGATGCTGCGCTCGGCGCGGGACAGGCCGGGCCGGGACCAGATGTCGCCCCAGGCGTACCTGGTGATGAAGTCCTGGAACGGCTCGGTGAACGCGGTCGTGTTCGCGATGGCCCGGTCGACGTGCTCATCGCCGAGCACCTCGCGCCGGACCGCCATCCCCTGGCGGGTTCTCATCGCATCATCCATGACCATCGGGGCCCTTCTCGTGCTGCTGATGCGCCGCCAAGGCGGCATCGACGAATACCGACGACGAGCCAAGATACTGGGTTGGGTCCAGGGCCGATTCGATCTGCTCGGGGGTGATCCCGGCCGCTTCCAGCCGTTCCGCCGACTGCGGCAGCCCGAGCAGGACGTCGCGCAGCGGCAGGCCGGCCGAGACCGCGCGCGTCCCGGCCTCGGCCACGAGATCATGCGCGGCCGCCCGGCCCAGCGTGTCCGCCAGCAGCGCCACCACGTGCTCGGCGAGCGGCAGCCCCTTGGCCGCGGCCAGGTTCGCGCTCATCCGCGCGGCATCCACGGTCAGGCCGCTGAGCATCTCGGCCGCCCAGAATGCCGCCGAGCCGGTCAGGCTGAGCAGGTCGGCCAGTGCCTCCCACTCGGCGTGCCAGGCGCCGGCGGCCCGCTGGTACTCCTGCTCGGCGGCGGCCGTCAGCGTCGCGAGCAGGCCAGGGGCCCGCTTGGCCGAGCCGAGGATGGCGACGGCCGCGACCGGGTTCTGCTTCTGCGGCATGGCGGAGGAACCGCCGCGCCGCGGTGAGCCGCCGCCGGCGGCCCGCTCGCCGGGTCCCTCGGCCACCTCGGCCACCTCGGACTGCGACAGCAGCGTGACGTCGCGCGCGATCTTGCCCAGCACGGCATCCGCGCCGGCCAGCGCGGCGGCCAGCTCCACCACCCGCAGCCGGCTGGTGTGCCACGGCAGCACCGGCGCCGGCAGGTCCAGCTCCTCCGCCAGCAGCGCCGCGACCCGCGCGCCCGCGTCACCCAGGGAGGCCAGCGTGCCCGCGGCCCCGCCGAACTGCACCGCGAGCCGCTCGGCGCGCACCCGCGCGAGGCCGGCCTGCGCGTCGTCGAGGGCGGCCAGCCAGCCCGCCGCGACCAGCCCGAAGGTGACGGGGACGGCCTGCTGCAGCAGGGTCCGGCCGATCATGATCGTGGCCCGGTACTGGCCGGCGAGCGCGGCCGCCGCCCGGGCCGCGGCGGCGACGTCGGCGATGATCTGGTCCAGCGCGTCCCGGGTCATCAGCATGGCCGCGGTGTCGATGATGTCCTGGCTCGTCGCGCCGCGATGGACCGCGGCCGCCGCCGTACGGGGCACCTGCCGGGCCAGGGCCCGGCTCAGCGCGGGCACCGGGTTGCCGGTCAGGGCGGCCAGCTCACCCAGTTCGGCCACGTCGAAGTTGCCCGCCACGGCCGCCTTCGTCACCGCGGCACCGGCCCCGGCGGGTACGAGCCCGGCTCGTTCCACGGCGCGGGCGAGCGCGGCCTCCACCTCCAGCATGGACCGCAGCCACGCCTGATCCCCGGTCTCGACCCGGCCACGGCGGAATACGCCACCGAACATCACCCCGCGGCTCGCGTCCTGCTCAGACATGGCTCGGCCACTCCTTCCAGTAGGTCTGGTCCCCTCGCACCACGTCTCGCCCGCGGACCACGATAGACGTAGGGTCGAGATCATGAACGCGCCTTCGTTTGCGCCGGGCGGGCCGGCGCTCCCCCAGGAACGCCGCCTCGTCACCGAGATCCCCGGACCGGCCTCACGCGAGCTGCTCGGCCGCCGCCAGGCCACCGTGGCGCGGGGCGTGAGCCACGTGCTGCCCGTGTTCATCACGGCCGCCGGCGGCGGCGTCCTGGTCGACGCCGACGGCAACTCGCTCATCGACTTCGGCTCGGGTATCGCCGTGGTGTCGGCGGGCAACGCCGCCCCGCGCGTGGTGGAACGGGTCAGCGAGCAGGTCGCCCGCTTCACCCACACGTGCTTCATGGTCACACCGTATGAGGAGTACGTCACGGTCTGCGAGGAGCTCGCGCGCCGCACCCCCGGCGATCACGAGAAGCGGTCCGCGCTGCTGAACTCGGGCGCGGAGGCGGTGGAAAACGCGGTCAAGATCGCCCGGCACGCCACCGGGCGCCAGGCCGTCGTCGCGTTCGACCACGCCTACCACGGCCGGACGAACCTCACGATGGCGCTCACCGCCAAGAACATGCCCTACAAGCAGGGGTTCGGCCCGTTCGCCGGGGAGATCTACCGGGCGCCGATGGCCTACCCGCTGCGCTGGCCGGGTGGCCCGGAGGCCTGCCGGGAGCAGGCCCTGGACGTCATCACGGGGCTGATCCACACCCAGGTCGGCGAGCAGAACGTGGCCGCCGTCATCATCGAGCCGATCCAGGGCGAGGGCGGGTTCATTGTCCCGCCGCCGGGATTCCTGGCCGGGCTGGCCGAGTTCTGCCGGACGTATGGGATCGTGCTGATCGCGGACGAGATCCAGACCGGCTTCTGCCGGACCGGCGACTGGTTCGCCTGCGAGCACGAGGGCGTCGTCCCGGACCTGATCACGACGGCCAAGGGGATCGCGGATGGGCTGCCGCTCGCCGGGGTCACCGGCCGCGCCGAGCTGATGGATGCCGTTCATGTGGGCGGGCTCGGCGGCACCTTCGGCGGGAACCCGGTGGCCTGCGCGGCCGCGCTCGGCGCGATAGAGACGATGGCCGCCGAGGATCTGGCCGGGCGGGCCCGCCACATCGGCGAGATCATGCTGCCGCGGCTGGGCAAGCTCGCCGAGGCCAACCCGCACATCGGCGACGTCCGGGGCCGCGGGGCCATGATCGCGGTAGAGGTGGTCAAGCCCGGCGGCATCGAGCCGGACCCGGCCGCGGCGGGCCAGGTCGCGAAGGCCTGCCACGCGGCCGGCGTGGTCGTGCTGACCTGCGGGACGTTCGGGAACGTGCTGCGCTTCCTGCCCCCGCTGGTCATCGGCGACGCGCTGCTCGAAGAGGGGCTGTCGATCCTGGAGGACGCGTTCGCGGCGCTGTGATCCGCGGGTGACCGCGGGACCGGGCCCGACCCCCAGTACGCGGGAGGGGCCGGGCGCCCCCCGATACTGGGGACATGACAGGCAGCGGAGCACGGCGGCGCAGCGACCGCCGGCTCCCCGTCCACTTGGACGTGGACGCCGGCCTGGCCGAGCTGGTGCCCGACCTCAGCCGGGCCGACTCGTGGATCCTCTATCTCGCCGGCGCGCCGCAGTCGCAGGTGGACCTGGCCGACCCGACGTACCTGGAGTTCGAGTACATCCGCCGGATCGCCCACCTGGTCGACCTGGCCGCACCCGCGGGTGAGCCGTTGCGGGTCCTGCATCTGGGCGGCGGCGCGCTGACCCTGCCGCGCTACGTCGCGGCGACCCGCCCCGGCTCGAGCCAGCTCGTCGCCGAATCCGACCCGGCGCTGGTGGATCTGGTCCGCACGCACCTGCCACTGGGCCGGCTGCGGCAGCGGATCCGGATCCGCGTCGGGGACGCGCGGGAGATCCTCGAATCGGTGCGCCCGGCCAGCTTTCATGTGGTGATCAGCGACGTATTCGCGGGAGCCCGGACCCCGCCGCACCTGACCACGGCGGAGTGCGCCGCCGCCGCGGTGCGGGCGCTGCGGCCTGGCGGGATCTATGCGGTGAACGTGGCCGACGGCCCGCCGCTCCGGTACGCCAAGGAGCAGGTGGCCACGATCCGCTCGGTCTTCCCGGCCTGCTGCATGATCGCCGAGCCGGCGGTGCTGAACCGCCGCCGGTTCGGCAACCTGGTGCTGGCCGGCCGCGACGGCCTGCTGCCCGAAGCCGAGCTGGGCCGCCGGGCCGCGGGTGATCCCTTCCCGGCCCGGGTGGTGAGCGGCCCGGACCTGGTGCGTTTCGAGGCCGGCGCCCGGCCCGTCACCGACGCCACCGCCCAGCCCTCCCCCGAGCCGCCACGCGCGGCGTTCGACCCGACGGTGCCCGGCCCGACGGTGCCCGGCCCGGCACTGCCTGGTCCAGCAGTGGATGACGACCCGATCCTGACCCGGCCTGAGCGGCCCGGATCTTAGGCAGCGGCTCAGCCCGTCCGCATCCGGCCGATCGCGTCGACGATGACGGCGATGAGGTCCGCGAACCGCTGGTCCGGGTCAGCGAAGATGTGCGGGCCGGCCTCGATGACGTACGGGTGACTGTCCTGGTCGGGCGGTGACCGTGCCCAGCTGAGCCGGCCGTCCCGGTGACGTCCCGGCGGCCGGAGTAAGCGGAATTGTCCGCTCCGGCAGCGTCCGGGCCCGGTCATCGGTATTCTACTGGCCGAGTGACGTCGGCCTTTCGGCTGGTGGCGGAGGTGCGGAGTTTGGCCAACGGGACCACAGCGTGACATTGGCGTAGGAGCTTGCATGGATATGCCGGCCCCCGGCTGGTACGAGGATCCCGTAGAAGCGGGAGGCCCGCTCCGCTGGTGGGACGGGACGCAGTGGACGGAGCACACGGCGGCCGCCGGTGGCACCGTCCGGCCCGCCCT
>Ga0302317_10001274_pt1 | contig 18946 bp, 21 predicted proteins | sample III_Palsa_N3_3_FD_200450 | JGI IMG/M metagenome (GOLD analysis project Ga0302317, IMG submission 200450) | Peat permafrost microbial communities from Stordalen Mire near Abisko, Sweden - III_Palsa_N3_3 | ecosystem: Environmental > Terrestrial > Soil > Palsa > Peat permafrost | place: Sweden...
GCGGGCCAGCACGGTCCGGGCGGGCGGGTCGCCCATGCCCCGCCCGGTCAGGCGCGGCCCGGCCCACCGGCGCCGCAGCTTGGGCAGGGTGAGGTCGGCCGCGAGTTTCCCGCCGCTGAACCAGACCAGGCGGCGGTCCGGGCCGTGGTCCAGGGCGACGGCCTAGCCGGTGGCCTCGCCGGGCCGGACCGCGGAATGCCGCAGGTGGACCAGGACGCCGCGGGCCTGCAGGGCGGCGAGGAACTCCTCCTCGGACCGGGCGGCCGCCGCGGCGGCCCGGACGTGCCGGTACAGGACGGCCCGATCCGGCTCGCGGCCGGAATGGGCGGACCGTTCCATCTCGGCGCGGGTCAGCGATTTCGCGGCGGTCCGGTCGGCCCGGGCCAGCACGCGCAGCCCGTACTCGCGCTCGATGTCGCGCAGCGCCTCGCCGATCCGGTAAAAGTCGTTCTTCGGCCACACGGGGCGCCGGTCCTGGCTGGCGAGGGTGGCGACGATGTGGATGTGGTTGTCGCCGTGGTGGACCGCTATCCAGCGCACGCCCTGGTCCTCGGGGCCGCGCTCGGACAGGCCGGTGCGGTTCATGACCTCGGCGGCGATCGCGTTCCACGCGCCGTCGCCGAGGTCGGGGTCTTCGGGTGCGGCCCGGACCGTCAGGTGGTAGACGAACTTGCTGGGCACCTGGCCCCTGGCGAGCTGCACGGGCAGCTCGAGCAGCGCGGTCAGGCGGTTGAAGTTGCGGCTGCCGTCGGCCCGGCGGGGCGGTTCCAGGCCGGCCGGGTGGATCCACCCGGCGACCAGGTGCGGGTTGATGTGCCGGTTCTGCTGGTTCTGCTTGCTCTTGCCGTACAGGTAATGCAGGACGCCGCGCACGTTCTTCCCGCGGGGCAGCACCCGGCCGATCATCGCCGCAGTTCCCTGGCGGTCTTCAGCGTCGCGGCTTCCATCCGGCGCACCGCGCGGGCCACGACGGCGGCGGAGGCCTCAAGGTCGGGGGAGTGCTCGCCGAGCGCGTGGAGTTTGGCAATGGCCTGGTTGAACAGGTACCCGATGCGGGGGCCACCTCGGTTGCGTCCGACATGTCCGCGGCCGCGTCGGCTACGTCGCCGGCCAGGGCCCGGCCGCCGGCTTCCCCGCCCCCGGCGGCGTCGGTGCCGAGCTTCGCCAGCCACGCAGCAGGCGCCATCTTCCGCCGCGCGGCCGCACGGTGGACCGCCTCAAGCTCCGTCTCGGAGTACCAGACCGTCAGCCGGCGCTCCCGGCGGACGTCGCCGTGGCGCCGCCTCGACCCCGGCGCCGCACTGCGTCTTGCCATGCAGGAAGGAACGACGGCAGAACCGCGCCCGGTTCAATGGCCCGCGCCTGGGCCAGGGGAAATCCGCGCGGATGACCCATATCTGGCTACCGCCCGCTGCGGGTAGACGGAAGCGCTGCTGCCCCGGCCATGCGGCTCAGCCGGGCGCCCTCGTCGGCCGCATGCCGGTAATCGCGCGCCAGCGCGGCGTGGTCGGCGACGGCGCCGCACGCTTTCCGCCCCCGGCCCCGGCGTTGTCCGCCATCCTTGGCCCGGTGAACGCTGTTGACCTATCGCTGATTACCGGCGGGTTCACCATTGCGGCCGTCGCGGTGACGTTCGGCGGCAACTACCTGCGCGACAGGGCAAGGGATCGCCGGTCCGGGCAGCTGGCCCGGGACTCGGCGATCGCGGATCTTCTGACGACTTCGGTCGCACTGGTCCTCGCGGTAAACGCGATCCGGGCCGCCTACCAGCACCGCACCAATGGCCGGTTGCGACTGCTCATCGCCGCCGCGTTGCAGCAGGACCTCCCGAATCTCGATGCGTGGAGAGACCTCATAGACCGGGACGTCATAAGAACGTCTCTTCGCACCGCAACCGGCCTGGCGCGCGATCAGGAAACCGACAGCCGCACGATTGCGCTCGACTATGCGGGCATGGTCCTGCCTCAGATGGGCCGGTTCTTCGCGGCCGTCACCGCGGTGGCCATGGGCCCCAGCAAAGAGATCGCAGGCGCCGCCAGGCAGCTCGGCATCGCTGGCGGTGCTCTCCTGGAGGCGGCAGGGGCAAAGAAGCGTAACCATGCCCGGGCGCAGGACCGGTTCGACCGGGAGCTAGGGAAGTTCCGGGCCGCGGCCGACCGGCGGCGGCAGTTTCGCGCGGTTAAGCCGTCCAGCCTCGCGGGCTGAGCATGTTCCTTTAGCGGGAGTCGGGGCCGAGCGGGCCGCCGCCTGGCAGTGCGACGGGGCCGCCGTCGGGCCGCTCGAGCGGGATGCCGCAATGGGTGCAGATCACCCAGCCGGACTCGGAGTCGTCGCCGGACGGGAGATGCTCACCGCGCCGGGCGCACTCGGCTTCCTGGCGGCCGGTTCGCTCGTGGAAGTCGATGGCCACCTTGAGCATCTCGTCAGCGACGATGAGGTAGCCGCCGTCCCGCCTCTCCCACATGCACGTCGCTTCCAGTTCCAGGGCCGTTGTCGTGGTCTCGGCCGAGATGGCGTTGAGGTAGTCGTCGCTGACGAAGCCGGGCTGGCCGTCCTGGATGCTGTTGACGATCCCGGCGGTGTGCAGCTGGATGGCCGCCCGGCTCAGCACGGACATGTCCTCGAACTGAATGAAGGCGGTGTGGTCGTCGCCCAGGGCGTCCGCGTCTGCCATCAGGTCATCGTGCCATGCGGCGGGGGTGTCCGTTAGGGGATGGTGCAGCGACACGACGATCCGCGAGGCGAACCGAACTGGCAGCCGGTCACCGCGGTAACGATAATGGCGGGGATGCTCACCGAGCAGCTGGCCGCCAACCGCGAGCAACTGGAGCTGCTGGAGCGGGCCCGTCGCGAGCCCTGGCTGCTGGACGACGCCACCGTGGACCGCGTCAAGAAGGTGTTCGGCGTCCAGCGTGATGACATGTGGCTGTGGGAGGAGAATGGCCGCCGCTGGCAGGCCCTCGATCTGGACACCGCCACCCGGGCGCAGGTCAATGGGTACATGTCCCTCGCCGCTCAGTTCGCCACCACCAGCACTGAGGTGCTCGCCCTAGCCGACGAGATCGCCGGCGGCACTATCAACAAGGTCATGGCCAAGTCCGACCTTGAGCTGGGCATCGAGGGCCTCCACCGCGACGGGCCGATCTGATGGGCAGTACCGGCGAGCAGCCCACCAGCGAACTGGTGGCCAACCTGCTTGATACCGCGAGGGCATCGCGAACACGCACGATGCAGGAGGTGGCCGGGGCGTGGCAGCGCGCCGGAACAATCACCAGGAATCTGATCTTGATGGCCAGCTCCGAGACTGGCAACATCGAGCGACCGGCCACCGACCTGGTCACCCAACTGCACATGTACATCCTGGTAGCCGGCCCGGAGGCCGCGACGTCGCGGTCGCAACCTCCCTCCTCTCCAGGCGATGGCACTCCTCGCGCGCTGGGCGGGTGGCTGACCGAGCTCGGCCACAACATCACGAGCGACTCCGGCGACGATCCGGTCGTGACCGCCTGGCAGTGGCTGGCCGGCCATCAGGCGTTCGAGGTCGGCCAGGCCGGTGCCAGACGCGTCATGCAGCATCTCGCCGGCCAGGACGCGGCCGGTACGTAGCTGGGGACTGCTGTGGCGTCCGTAAGACGTCGCCGTCTCATATGACCTGTCCGGTGAACGTCTCACTGAGCGGGGCTATCCGGACGGCCGCACCCGGCGCCCGGGGCCAAGAACCCGCCGAGCCTCCGCAGGTCGGAGGTATATCCGTTGGTTTTTCCGCCAGTACTACCGGGACCCCGCTACCTGGGGCTGGCCGAAAACCCGAAGCCGCCGTCCCGGAAACGAGCGATTCCGGGACGAGCGCGGGGTTCACTCCAGGCCAGCTCGCTCACGAAACCGCGCCAGGTCGCTCGGGTGGCGAGCGTGTGGGGGGTGGTCGGTGCCCAGCACCCGCAGCTGGTCGGCCAGCAGCTCCTCGTATGCGGCGGCCGCACCCGCCGCATCGCCCGCCTCGCCCCGAAACCGCGCCAGGTTGCTACGGGCGACGATGGCGCCGGGGTGATCGGAGCCGAGGCGGTCGCGGGCGGTGGCGGCAAGGTCGGTGTAGGCGGTGCGGGCGGCGGTGACCTGCCCGGTGTCGCCCAGGCTGCTCGCTGCACGGAACAGCACCTGGTGGGCGCCGACCCCGCCCGAAAGCCTCATCGCGGCAGGCCGACTCCCGGGTTACCGCAGATAAAAAGTCGTTATCTGCGGTAACTCCTTAGCGCCGGATCGGGCAATTTTGGTCCTCAACCCCCGCACCCGCCCCGCAGCCACACCACCCAGTCCGGCCACCACGCGGCAGCGAACCCCAGCCCGCTACGACCAGCACCCCGCCATTTTCACGCCGCGGCGACCACACCCCCAGGGTGAGGAAGGCTTAGCTCTTTTTTACTGGAAAAGGCCGGTCAGCCGAGTGCGTTGGCCGACGGGAAATTCACCCAGCGGGAACCGTTCCAGTGCAGAATCACGACCAGGCCGCCAGCGTTAACCGTACCGACTGCCCACGCGCTGTCCGGAGAGGCAATAACCACGCCGTAAAGGCTGTCGCAGGTGGAGCAGTAGGGATTCGGGCTCGGTACCCGGCTCCACGCCTTCCCGTTCCAGTGCAGGATCAGGGTCTCGGAACCGAAACCGCTGGGCGTATCCGCAGAGCCGACTGCCCACGCACTGCCCGCAGATGCCGCTGTCACGCTTTCGAGACTGCCCCCCGCTGGGCTGGGGCTCGGCACCCGGCTCCAGGCTTTCCCGTTCCAGTGCAGGATCATTGTCCTGTTACTGTCCACTCCCGCAGACTGAGTGATGGCTGTACCGGCGATCCAGGCGTTGCTGGCAGACGTCGCCGTTACGCCCCCGCCCTCGAAGGGGATGCCTGCGGTGCCGGCCGGACCGGGAACCTGCGTCCAGGTCTTGCCGTTCCAGTGCAGGATCAGGATGCTCGTCGTTCCCGTGACGATGTTCTGAGTTTTTCCGACCGCCCAGGCATTATTCACAGATGTGGCGGTCACGCCGGCGAGCTGATCATTGGTGCCCGGGTTCGGGCTGGGCACCCGCGCCCATGATTTCCCGTTCCAGTGCAGGATTACCGTCTGCGAGGACGACTGATGGGGGAATGCCCCGGAATCGGTGCCGACGGCCCAGATATTGCCCGACGAGACGGCAGTTATCCCGTCGAGAGATGTCCCTTCGGCACCGGGGTTCGGGCTCGGCACCCGCTTCCAGGCGCTGCCGTTCCAGTGCCCGATCAGCGAGCTGTAACCGTCTGCGCCTGCGGGGATGTAGCCGACGGTCCAGGCGCTGCTGGCGGAAACGGCGGCCACGCTGTAGAGCCCGGGAGGCACCGTCGGCGACAGGCTGAGCCAGGACTCTCCTGTCCAGGTCTTGCCGTTCCAGCGCTGGATCACCGTCGCGCCCGTCGCGCCGACTGTCCAGGCCTGACCGGAGGGAGCCACTGACACGCTGCTGAGCTGCCCGCTGTAGGGGGTGAAGGCGTCCGGTGCGTGAACCGCCGCTCCCGCCGGGGCCGCCGTCATCCCCGCCGCCGCCAGCGCCGTCGCGAAGGCGATGCCGCCGATGGTCACGATCTTTTTTCTCATGGCTGGTCTCCGCCTCTTATTTTTCACGTGCGTTGAATCTAGTCTCTCTCGTCACTCCTGTTAGTGTGGACGTCGGTTCTGGCCTAGAGTTCCCTGGCCAATTCGGGTCCGGCGGCCTCAAGTTGCCGGGCGCACATCTTCTCCGGCGCCGATCGTGCTGTTCCCAGCACCTCGCGGGTCCTCCGCGTGCAGCAGGTCGAGAACCTCGCCCGTGTGCTGGTAGCTGATGCTGAGCCTTCGGCTCAGCATCCCGGGGATGCCAGCGACGATCGGGGGCCGGTGAACTCGGCGGCCCGGATGAGCAGTTCAAGGCTCGCGCCGCTCCACGCCGCGGTAACGGCGGGGTCGTCCGCGGGCCGCACGGCGTCCGGGTTCAGAGAGCCGGTGGCGTCCTGCCACGCGTCGAGCTGCCGTTCCATGACCTTGACCTGCCGCCTGTACTCGGCGATCAGGTCTTCCTTGCGCTCCACCTCATGCCGGGCGGCGGCGACCTGCCCCGCTGCCTCCGCCCTGGCCTCCTCGATGAGCGGCGCGGCCAGGACGGCGGCGCGCCGGTCGATGAACCCTTCAAGATCGGCGATCATCGCGGCCAGCCGGTCGGCTGCTTCTGTCTCGCTCACCGGTGCCTCACCGTTTTCCGTCCGGGCAGGTCACGCGACGGCCGCCGCGGCGGTCTTCTCGTCATGCTCGCGGAGCATCCGCATGACGGTCGCCGGCGAGGGGTGCTGGCCTTTCTTCTTGCCGGTGGCGATGACGAGGCGGGCGGCGGTGTCGCGCAGGCTCAGGCCCTGGTCACGGTGGTGGAGGGCGACGGCGAGCATCGCCTCGTCGGTGACGGCCGCGCCGCCGATCACCTTTCCGCGGGCGCGGGCCGCCTCGTGGCCCTCCAGGGTCCGCTCGCGGATGTACTCGCGCTCGCTGCCTGCCATCGCGGCCAGCACGGTGAACACGACACCGGACGGATCGTGGGAGCCCTGCAGCTCGCCGGCGAGGAACTCCAGGCCGATCCCGTCGGCGCGCAGCTGCTCGGCGAGCACCGCCAGCTCGATGCCTCGGCCTAGCCGCTTGTGCTCGTTCACCACGATGGTGACCGCGATGCCGGACGCGCGGATCTAAAAAATAGCCCCAGAGTTCCCTGAGCCCTCCTGTGCCTCTGTAGACCCAGTACCTGGGTCTTCTTGCTCTACCTGGGCGAGTTCTGCCATCTGAGGTGAACTCGGGATTCCTGAAGGTATATCGTCTGGGTCGTTCGTCTTTCTGGCTGAGTGAAGGCGAGGAGGCCCGGGTTGAGCCTGGCAGCCGTGCGAGATCTGCGGGTGGCGCGTGCGCCGGCGACGGCGGAGGACCTGGCGGCGCTGGAGACCGATGTGCTGGCCGGTTTCGTGCTGGCCCGGGCGGCGGCTGGCCTGTCGGATGGGACGATCGCCTCTGACGTCCTGCACCTGGAGCAGGTCCGGGCCTGGTTCGGCAGGCCGCTGTGGGACATGGAGCCGCCGGACGCCGACGCGTACTTCGGCAAGGTGCTTCGTGACACCGCCAAGGGCACCCGGCTGTCGCGGGCCCAGGCGCTCAAGACCTACTTCCTGTTCCTCCCTGTTGACTGCACCTCATCTGGATCATCGATCGGGCGCACAACCCGGTCCGCTGAGAGGGTGAGACGTTGGTCGAGGACATACGGCGTGCGCTGATGGAGGGGCTCGGATCTGTCCCGGCGTTGGGGGCGGTGCTGGCGGGGCAGGGGACGCAGTTGCCGTTCTTCGCCGTGAACAGTGACGGCGAGGAACTCAGGGAAGTGAGTGCCTATCTGCGGGACTTGATGCTCGGCGATGTCAGCCCGCTGACCTGCCGCAGCTATGCGTTCGATCTCCTGCGGTGGCAGCGGCTGCTGTGGTGCCTTGGCATCGAGTGGGAGAAGGCGACCGAGGCGGAGGTGGCGGCGATGGTGGGCTGGCTGCGGGCCGCCCGGAACCCGCAGCGGGAACGCCGGCAGCCCGGCTCGGCTCCGGCGGGATCGGTGAACCTCAAGACGGGAAAGCCGTCGCTGCGAGCGGGGTACGCCCCGGCGACGATCAATCACGCTCTGACCGTGGTGCACGGCTTTTACTCCTTCCACGGTCGTTTCCGGGATGGCCCGGTGGTCAACCCGGTGCCTGTCTCTGCCCAGCGGCGGCAGGTGCTGGCGCATCGCAGCCCGCTGGAGCCGGTCCCGGTCGTGCGCAGGGCACGACTGCGGCAGCGGGTTCCTCAGCAGGCACCGAGATCGATCCCGGATGCGCTGTGGGATGAACTGCTCGCGGCGATGGGCTGCGACCGTGACCGTGCGCTGCTGGAGTTCTACGTCAGCTCGGGTGCCCGGGCGAGTGAGCTGCTCGGGGTGACCCTGGAGGACATCGACTGGGGCGGGCAGCTCATCTACGTCGTGTCCAAGGGCACCAGGATCCGCCAGCCGGTCCCGGCCTCCCCGGACGCGTTCCGCCACCTGGGCCGCTATCTGGCCGCCGGCGGGCTTCCCGCGGAAGGGGAACCGGTCTGGAGAACCCAGCGCGGTGAGCCCCGGCCGATGACGTACTGGGCGATGCGCCGGGTGCTGCAGCGCGCGAACAACCAGCTGGGCACCAACTGGACCTTGCATGACGCCCGCCACACCGCCGCCACCAGGATGGCTGGCGATGAGCGGCTCACCCTGGCCGAGGTGCAGACCATTTTGCGGCATGCGCATCTGGACACGACCGGGCGCTACCTGACAGCCCGGATCGAGGACATGCACGACAAGCTGCAGGAGCATTACACCAGGCCCCGGCCGCAGCGTTCCTACCCGGCCGGCTATGACCCCGACGACATCAAGGCGGTCTTCGGTGGCTGAGCCGGCGGTGACCCGGCTCCCCGCGGATCCCAGGATCGTGCCGACGCGTTTCGCGGGCTTGCAAGCGGCACAGGCCCTGCTGCCCGTCATCTGTCCCGGGCCCTACGGACACCTTGCGGGCGCGAGCCCGGAGGAGATCGAGGCGGTGATGCGCAGGGTCTGGCCGGGCGGCCGTGACGCGGAGAACCGGCGGGCCCGCGGCGCGCGCATTCTCCTGCAGCACCTCGAAGGCTTCCCGGGCGGGTCGTGGCAGCAACGGTGGGAGGCCAGCGGGCTGGATGAAGCACGCCAGCCGGTCAACGTGCTGATCCCTGCCTACGAGGGGCGCAAGGAGATCTGCACCGCTGCCGCCTGCTTGTTCGGGCTCCGCGTCATCCGCCCGTCGCTGCTGGCGCTGCGGTCGACCCGGCTCCACGGCTACGGGGAACGGTTCCTGGCCGCCCAGCACGATCCGCTGCTGGAGGACTTCTGGAAGCGCGTCCAGGACCATCCGGTGCACCCGGTGCACCACACTGCGGCGCTGTTCGACGTCACGGTCGCGCTGACTACCCAGGGCATCATCCTGGCCGGCCTGACACCTGAGGCATTCCTGCACTACGTGTGGCAGTCCCGCGATCAGGGGCTGAACATGAAAGCGCGCGGAAAGCAGAACCGCGGCCAGTTCGCGGGCCAGCTCGCCTGGCCGGTGCTGCACGAGATGGGCCTGTTCCCGCCCGCCACGCCGCCGACAGTGCGGGCAGCGGTGCTCACGGGACGGCGGACGCTGGAAGAACTCGTCGACCGCTACGAGATCCGCCACCGGGGAGTCCGCCAGCTGATCCTCGACTACCTGGCGCGGCGCAGGAGCGAGCTGGACTACAGCTCACTGGACCAGCATGCCCGGTCGCTGGCCGGCTTGTTCTGGGCCAAGATCGAGGCCCTGGCTCCCGGGCATCCCGGCCTCCGCATTGACGCAGAGCTCTACGAGCAGTGGCGTGAAGCGCTCAGTACCCGCGAGAACGGCCAGGGCAAGCGGCACGAGGTCGAGCGGATCCTGCGGTCAGTCCGGTCCTTCTACCTCGACCTGCACAGCTGGGCGGTCGATGAACCGGAAAGATGGGCACCGTGGGTGGCGCCGTGCCCGGTCCCGGACAACGCCCTGCGCGGGCTCTCGGTCCAGAAACGGCGCACCAAGGAGCGGATCGACGACCGGATCCGGCAACGCCAGCCCCTGCTTCCCACGCTCGTCGCCCACCTCGAAGACCGCTACCACCATCTGCGCGAGATCCTGCGCCAGGCCTCATCGCTGGCTCCCCGCGATGTCTTCGCCGTTGAAGGCCGCTCCTACCAGCGCGCCTGGAGCCTCGCCGACGAGAAACGCCAGCGTCGCGGCGGAGAGGCCAACGTCCGTGTCCGTGACCTGGCCAGCGCTGAGGACATCAACGTCACCACAGCCGAGGAGCTCGCGTTCTGGGAGTGGGCGGCCGTAGAGGTCCTGAGACACAGCGGGGTCCGGGTTGAGGAGCTCCTTGAACTCACCCACCTCAGCATCCGCCAGTACCAGCGACCCAACGGGGAGGTCATCGCGCTGCTGGTCATCGCCCCGTCCAAGACCGACCGGGAACGAGTCATCCCGATGTCCGCCGAGCTATTCGCCGTCATCGCAGCGATCATCCGCCGGCATACCCGCGCCGGGCGGGCCATCCCGCTGATCCAGCGGTACGACCAGCACGAACGCCGGATGAGCGAGCCGATGCCGTTCCTGTTCCAGCGCCAGCTCGGCACGACCCGGCGCGTCATCTCGCCCGCCACCGTCCTGGTCATGCTCCGCCGGCGCTGCAACGACCTGGCCGAGCACCATCCGCAGTTCAGCACGGCGGGCTTCACCCCGCACGACTTCCGCAGGCTGCTGGCCACCGACCTGGTGAACAACGGGCTGCCGATCCACATCGGAGCAGCCTTGCTCGGACACTTGAATCTTGAAACAACTCGTGGTTATGTCGCCGTCTTCAACGAGGACGTTATCCGCCATTACCAGGCGTTCCTCGACCGGCGCCGCCAGGCCCGGCCGGCCGATGAGTACAGGACCATCACCCAGCCCGAGTGGGCCGGGTTCGAAGAACACTTCGACCAGCGCAAGGTCGAGCTGGGCGGATGCGCCCGCCCCTACGGGACTCCTTGCCAGCACGAGCACGCCTGCCTGAGATGCCCCATGATCAACATAAATCCGAAGATGCTGCCCCGCCTCGACGAGATCGAAGACGACCTCCAGGCCCGCCGGAGCCGCGCCCAGCACGAGGGCTGGCTCGGTGAAATCGAGGGCATCGACCTCACCCTCACCTTCCTCCGCCAGAAACGTGACCAGACCCGGCGGCTGGCCCGTATCGCGCCCACTGACCTCGGCATGCCAGGCGTGATCGCCACAGGGGCACCATGAGTTCCCCGGCCAGCTCCGTGCCATGCCGACAAGCCCGGCTTGACAAAGTGCAGAGAATCGAGCTCCGCCACAAGGTCGAGATCCACCAGATGACCGGACGGATCGTCGAGTGCCCGATCGACGAGATGAACCGGCCGCGGGGGCGCCAGCAGGCAAAGCTCCGGATCCCGCCCGCCGCCGCCCAGGTGGACCGGCTGTTTGCCGGATGGCGCGAAGAGCTGGCGACCTGCCGGAAGTTCGCCCCGGCCGCCCGCAACTACACCGCCTGCCGGCTGCTGTCGGAGGCCGGCCTGCGGGTCAATGAGGCCTGCAGGCTCGATCTGCCCGACGTCAAATGGGAGCTGGGCCGGTTCGGCAAGCTTCATGTCCGTCACGGCAAGGGCGCCCGCGGGTCCGGGCCCCGTGAGCGGATGGTCCCGCTGATCAACAACGCAGGTCAGACGCTGCGCTGGTTTGTCGAGGACGTGTGGGGCCAGTTCGGCGACGACCACACCCGGCCAGGTGTCCCGCTGCTGCCGTCCGAACGCAAGAACACCGATGGCACCGCCTCCCGGGTCGGTGACGAGACCCTCCGGTCAGCGCTGGCCAAGGCCGCCGGGACGTACCTGCCGGACTGGCCCGACGTGGTCACTCCCCACGTCCTTCGCCACTTCTGCGCAAGCCAGCTCTATCTGGGCGGCATGGACCTGATCGCGATCCAGGCCACCTTGGGGCATGCCTGGATCGCCACGACCATGCAGTACGTGCATGTCCCCGGAACCCATATCGAGGACAGCTGGATCGCAGGTCAGCAGCGTGCCGTCGCCCGTTTGAAGGGATTGCCGAGATGACCGGACAGCCGCGATGAAGTGGAACCTGCGCCTGGCGGCCGCCAACCGCGGCATCTGGAAGGCCAGCGAGCTGCAGCGGATGCTCGCCGACCACGGGCTGATCATCAGCGCCGGGAAGCTGTCAGGGCTGTGGTCCGGGGACCCGGCGAGCATCAAGCTGTCCGACCTGAACGTCATCTGCGCCGTGCTCGGCTGCGGGGTCGACGAACTCCTGATCCCGCAGCCGGAGCTGGTGAAACGGATCGACGAGCGGCAGGACCAGCCGGCCGTGGCGTCCTCGTCGCAGGGCGGGCCGCCGGTGACGCCCAAGCGCCGGGACGGACGATCGCTCCCGCCGGCCTGAGGTGCCGCCCCGAAGATCCCGTAACGGCGCCGCCAGCTGCATCGACTGCCTGGCCTGGGGAGTCCTGGGCGCCCGCCGCTGCACGGCATGCGGAGTATGGCGGCACAACTACCCGGGCGAACAGCTGTGTCCAGGATGCGGCCGCGTGCTCGCGGTCAAGGACGGCCACTGCCGGCTGTGCTGGCAGCAGGCCCGCCGCGAATCCCAGCTCGCCGGCGGCCTGCCGCGAGGAGCGGTCCCGGTTCTGGAGGCCGGCACACTCCGCTGCCACCAGCTGTTCTTCGACCGGATGAAGGGCCGCCGGGCCGAGGGGCCGGCCCGTCAGCACGACCGGCGGGGCGCTCCGCGCAAACCGCCGCCGCCGCCCGCCCCATGTCCCGCCGTCCGATGGCTCCAGCCAAGACTGTTCGAAACCGGCAAGGACTTCACCCGCTTCGACGAGGGCAACGACGCCGCCCTGCAAAACCCGTGGCTCATCTGGGCGATCTACCTGGCCCACCGGCGGGGCGAGGCCCGCGGCTGGAAACGCGGGATCCGCCTGGGCGTCCGCCGGGCGCTGATCATCGTGTTGTCCGGGCACGCCGCGGGCGACACTGTCTGCTACTCCGAGATCTTCCCGGCACTGCGGGCCCGGGACATCAGCGCCGGACGGGCCGCCGAGGTGCTCCAGGAGATGGGCGTGCTGGTCGATGACCGGCGCTCCTCCTTCGAGAGCTGGCTGGAACGCAAGCTCGAAGGCCTCGCCGAGGGCATCGGCCAGGAGGCCAAGTCGTGGCTGCGGACCATGCGCGACGGGGGCCCGCGGTCCAGTGCCCGCAGCCTGGAGACCGTCTGGTGTCACATGAACAATGTCCGCCCGGCGCTGGTGGACTGGTCACAGCGTTACGACCACCTGCGGGAGGTCACCACCGACGACATCCAGGCCATCCTGAGCGGCCTGCACGGGACACGCCGGTCCAACTTCCTGGTCTCGCTGCGATCGCTGTTCGCCTTCTGCAAGAAGAAGGGGATGGTCTTCCGCAACCCGGCCAGCGGCATCAAGGTCGGCCAGCACCCCTACGGCATCGCCCAGCCCCTCGGCCAGGACGACGTCGACCATGCCGCCGAGGCCGCCGCGACCCCGTCAGCGCGGCTGGTGCTCGTGCTCGCCGCAGTCCACGCCGCCCGCACCGGCGCCATCCGCGCCGCCCAGCTCGACGACCTCGACCTGGGCAACCGCAGGCTCATCATCGCCGGACGGGTCCGCCCGATCGACGAGTTCACCCACCAGATCCTGCTCGACTGGCTCGACTACCGGCGCACCCGCTGGCCGGACACCGCAAACCCGCACCTGCTCATCAACCAGCAGTCGGCGATGGGCACCGGGCCAGTCAGCACGATCTACTTCGCCAAGACCAAACTCCGCGGCCAGGCCGCGACCCTGGAACGGCTGCGCGTCGACCGGCAACTCGAGGAAGCCCTCGCCCACGGACCCGACCCGCTGCACCTGGCAGCGGTATTCGGCCTCGACCCCAAGACCGCCATCCGTTACGCCGACAACGCCCGCTTGCTCCTTACCACCAGGGCCGAGGAGCAAGATCCCGCCAGTTCCCGCGAACCCAAGGTCTGAAACGAGCTATAGAGCATGAAGACCTCGCGGTTCATCGTGAAGACCCTCCAGTTCGCCTGAACTCTGGGACTTCTGGACATCAACCCCTGAGTCCGCCAGTGACGGGAGGCAGTAGTGAAGATCACCGTTCAGATCGTCATCGACGCCCAGGACGGCACGCCGCCGACCACCGAGCAGGTCGCCGCGATCGCGCGGGACGACCTGACCATGGCCAGCGCCGGGCTGACCCTGGCCGAGGCGCACGAGGTGCTGTCCGGGATACAACACCACCTCGTCGCTGCCCAGGCCGCGGCGGGCGCCGTCGCCGGGCGGTACTGCGGGAGCTGCGGCCGGGCCCGGGCCCGTAAGGACACCCGGCATATCGTGCTGCGCACCCTGTTCGGCACGCTGCGGCTGGAAAGCCCGCGGTTCCGGGCCTGCCCGTGCGCCGCCGACAGCCCGGCGACCGTCAGCCCGGTGGCGGCCCTGCTGCCCGAGCGGACCACGCCCGAGCTGCTGCTGTGGGAGGCCCGGTACGCCGCGCTCACCTCCTACGCTGCGGCCGCCTCGCTGCTGAGCGAGGCATTCCCCCTCGGCCGCACCCTGCAGCCCACTGCGGTCCGCCAGCAGGTCGAGCGCACCGCAATGCGGCTGGAAGACGAGCTCGGTGAGGAGCGGTTCAGCTTCATCGACACCGGCCCCGCCGAATGGGAGGAGATGCCCCGGCCCGGCCTGCCCCTGGTCGTCGCCCTGGACGGCGGCTACGTCCACTCCAGCCAGCAGACGTCCCGCGAGGACGGCTGGTTCGAGGCGGTCACCGGCACCAGCACCCCCGGCGACGGCGGCCCCGCCAAGACCTTCGCCTACGTCCAGACCTACGACGCCAAGCCCAAGCGCAGGCTGTACGAACTGCTGCGCTCCCAGGGGATGCAGGACAACCAGCAGGTCGTGTTCCTCACCGACGGCGGCGAGGACATCCGCGACCTGCCCCGCTACCTCAACCCGCAGGCCGAGCACTACCTGGACTGGTTCCACATCACCATGCGCCTGACCGTGCTGCGCCAGATGACCCGCTCCCTGCCGCCCCGGGCCGCCGGCGCCGATGATGATGACGCGCCATGGATCCCTGACCCTGATCAGGCAGACCAGGACCTGGAACGGGTGAAGCACTTCCTGTGGCACGGCAACACCTTCCGCGCCATGCAGATCCTCGAGGACCTCCGCGACGACTTCGAGATCGCCTGCGCCAGCGACGGCGCCGACGACAAGCAGCGCGCGTTCTTCGAGCGGCTCGGCGAGTTCTGCACCTATATCGGCCGCAACAGCGAGCAGATCCCGAACTACGGCGAGCGCCACCGCTGCGGCGAGCCGATCTCCACCGCCACCGCCGAGGCCACCGTCAACCAGGTCATCAGCCGCCGCATGGTCAAGAAGCAGCAGATGCGGTGGTCGCCCCGCGGCGCCCACCTGCTCCTGCAGATCCGGACCCGAGTCCTCAACGACGACCTGGTCGGCGACTTCGCCCGCTGGTACCCCGGACTCACCAGCCCAGCCCAGCGAATGGACGGCGCTGCCTGATCTTCCACGGCTTCTCCCGATGCCCAGCACCGGGGCGCCGCACGCGGGGACAGCTAGGGCTTCGTGAGGAGGGCCGCGACGGCTGCGACGGCTGCACCCCGGTCCCGGAGGCCCCGCGGCGGGCCCGCCGGTGGCCGCGGCGGCGGTCCCGGTGACCAGTTCGCGCCGGCCCGGTAACCAGTGACGCACCCGGCGTGTGCCGGCTTCCCCCAGCCGTTCCGGTCTTCTGCAGACGGCTGACTATCCCGGCGAGTTAAGCCAGGGGCCATGGTGGGCCGTACGCAGCCGGCGAGGCCTATCCGGCTGAAACAGTGTGGCTTTTGCTCAGGCCCTCCCGGGCGGTGTCAGCGGGCGGCTATAGGGTGTGGCTATTGCTCAAAAGCCACACTCAGCGTTTCCCGGGGGTAGTGGGCAAGCGCCGGTTTGCGCTGGAAGCTCCCGGCAGCCCCACGGGGGCGGACCGACACCTGCAGACGAGGGCATCCCGCTGCTCACTTGCCAAGCGGGGGCCCGCTCCGTCGACCCGGACGGCCCGCTGTTCTGACGGGGCCGGCGGGGGCGTCGGACCGGTGGTTTAGCGTTTACCTCCCCACCCTCCCCGCCTCGCTACCGCCAATGAGCGTTCCACTGTTCCCGATGGGCCGAGTCCTTTAGCTGAAGGCGGGGATGCCGGTGATGGCCCGGCCCATGATGAGGATGTGCATCTCGTCGGTGCCTTCGTAGGTACGCACGCCCTCGAGGTTGCTGGCGTGCCGCAGCGGCGAGTAGTCCAGAGCGACCCCGTTGCCGCCCAGGATGGTCCGGGCCTGCCGGGCGATGGCGATCGCGGTGCGGACGTTGTTGAGCTTGCCGAACGAGATCTGCTCCGGGATCAAGGTCCCGGCGTCCTTCATCCGGCCGATGTGCAGCGCGACCAGGCCGCCTTTGCCGATCTCCAGCACCATGTCGACGAGCTTTTGCTGGGTGAGCTGGAACGACGCGATCGGCTTGCCGAACTGCTCACGCTGCAACGAGTAGGCCAGCGCCGACTCGTACGCGTCGCGGGCCGCGCCCATGGCCCCCCAGATGATGCCGTAGCGCGCCTCGTTCAGGCACGAGAACGGCCCGCGCAGGCCGACGGTGCCGGGTAGCACGGCCTCGCCGGGCAGCCGCACGTCGGTGAGCGTGATGTCGCACTGGATCGACGCCCGCAGCGCCAGCTTCGGCTCGATCGGGGTGGCGGTGAACCCGGCGGTCCCGGTCGGGACGAGGAAGCCGCGGATGCCGTCGTCGGTACGTGCCCAGATGACGGCGATGTCGGCGATCGACGCGAGGCCGATCCACCGCTTGGCGCCGTTGAGGATCCAGCCGTCGCCGTCCTTCCGTGCCGTCGTCGTCATGCTGGCAGGGTCGCTGCCGGCGTCCGGCTCGGTGAGGCCGAAGCAGCCGATCAGCTCGCCGGCCGCCATCCCGGGTAGCCAGCGCTGCTTTTGCGCCTCGGTGCCGAATTTGCGGATCGCGCTCATGGCCAGCGAGCCCTGAACGCTGACGAACGTCCGCAGACCCGAGTCGCCGGCCTCCAGCTCCATCGCGGCGAGCCCGTACTCGACGGCACTGCGGCCGGGGCAGCCGTAGCCGGACAGGTGCGTGCCGAGCAGGCCGAGCCGGCCCATCTCGGCGGCGATCTCGGCGGGAAACACCGCCTTCTCGTACCAGTCCTTGATGTTGGGCTTGATGCGGTCGCGGACGAACGCGCGTACCGTGTCGCGCCAGGCGAGTTCCTCGGCCGACAACAGGGCGTCGAGGCCGAGATAGTCCAAGGCCAGGTCGGTCATGCCAATCTCCAGTCGTGGTCAGGCGGCTTCGAGCAGACCGCGGTGCCCTGGCCGGCGCCGGCGCAGATGGTGGCAACGGCCCGTCGGGCGCGGCGATCGTTGAGTTCGAGCGCGGCGGTCAGCGCGAGGGGGGACCACTGGCCCCAGGGGTGGATGCCCCGGCGCGATCGCCCCTCCGGGTGCATGCCCAGCACGCCGAACTCTCCGAGTGCCCTGGTCAGCCCGCGGATGTCCTCGATCGCGCCGTGCTCGAAGCAGCTTGCGATGTGGGGTTCGGCGCGCCGATCGCAGAAGGCGCCAACGGAGTCACAGACGGCGCGCTCGTCCGGCGTGAGCGGGGGCTCCCGCTGGAGGAGGTCGAGCGGGCCGGCGGGCCGCCCGGCGTGCAGTGCATGCATCAGGTCTCCAGTCAGCACGGATCAGGGTGCCGGTAAGAACGGTGTCATCGGAACCGCCAGCGTGTCCACTTTGCTGAACAGTGCACGCAGGAGAGGCTGTGTGCATGAAGATCGCGGAGCGGACGGCCACGTGGCGCCGGGAACGTCGGGTGCTGCTACGGGTGGCGCGGGCGGCGTGGCGGCTGGAGCAGACCGAACGGGAGCGCAGCTGGGCGCTGGCGTCGGCGCGTCGTTGAGGCGCGGTCGTTGCCTGTCGGCGATCGGATCGCCGGGGGTCAAGACCGTGCCGTCCGTCGCGCCGGTGCGTAAGCGTCATCCGGGGCGAGGCTTCCGACAGCTTGCGCGAAGGCGGGCAGATCGAGGCATGCCAGGTGCTTCATGACGTTTCTTCGGACGCTAGCCAGGGCGTGCGGGTAGGCCTGTTCCAGGCGGCGCAACCCGGCCTCGGTTAGTTGCGCCACCCGGCCGCGCCCGTCGTCGGCGAACGGTTCGCGGCTGACCAGTCCCTGCCGGACCAGCCGTTCGATCAAGCGCGACAGGCCACTGCGGGACAGGTCCGTCAGCGTCGCCAGCTCGTTCATGCGCATCGCCCGGCCCGGCGCCTCGGACAGCTCCACCAGCGCGATGTATTCGGCCAGGTTGAGGCCGGCGCCTTCGATCAGGTCCGCGTCGAGCACGCGGGGCACGACGATGACGGCGCGGGCCAGCGCGCGCCACGCCGCGTCCTCGTCGGGGTCCAGCGGGAGAGTCGGATCGGCCGGGTCGTGTCGCCTGGTTCCCTGGGTCACGTTCTCCAAGATAGATGCTTGACGCCGCAACTTCCAGGACATAACGTTGATTGCGCGATCAACTATCTTGCCTGCCCTGACCGGCGAGCGCGAGCGCCGGACCGTCCCCAAGTAAGGAGTTCGACATGTCCGCTCAGGCCGAGCTCGAGGCGAACAAGATGCTCGCCCGCGAGTACATCCAGCGCGTCTTCAACGAGCACCGCCCCGACCTGTCCACCGAGTACGTCACCGACGACGTCGTCTGGCACGGCGGCATCCTCGGCGACATCGCCGGAGCAGGGAATGTGGGCGACCTGCTCAGCGCCTTCATTGGCGCGCAGCCGGCCTGCGCCCAGCACCGGATGTCGCGAACCCGGCCGACATCGTGGTGCGCAACGCCAGGATTTACACCGGCGACCGGGCACAGCCGACCGCTTCAGCCGTGGCCATATCCGGCGGCGTGTTCACGGCGGTCGGCGACGATGCGGCCGTAGCCGGACACGCCGGCGCGAATACCCGCATCGTCGACTGGCTCGGCCGCGGCGTAATCCCGGTTTGAACGACTCGCACATGCATATCATCCGCGGAGTGACCGGGAAGGGTGCAGTTGGTGGGGAATGAGGGCGGCGGGCCTGGGTCGGTGCGGCTGGCTTCGGCTGCCGGTCGCCGGGTACTGGCGGTGGCGGTGCTGGGTGAGGCGATGGTGCTGCTGGAGGCGACCGTCGTCA
>Ga0302317_10001275_pt1 | contig 18929 bp, 17 predicted proteins | sample III_Palsa_N3_3_FD_200450 | JGI IMG/M metagenome (GOLD analysis project Ga0302317, IMG submission 200450) | Peat permafrost microbial communities from Stordalen Mire near Abisko, Sweden - III_Palsa_N3_3 | ecosystem: Environmental > Terrestrial > Soil > Palsa > Peat permafrost | place: Sweden...
GCCGATGTTCTGCGTGACCAGGTACGAACTGGTTCCCGCCGTCACGTTGGTTGGCGTGCCGGTACCGTTCAGCTGCACGCCGCTCGGTAGCAGGCCGTTGACCGTTTCAAAGTTGCCGGCAGCGTTGCCGAAGAAGGCATCGGTGAAGGCACCGCCGGTAGACGGCGAGATCGCCATCGTATAACCAGTGGTCGGCGTGACCACGCAGCTCGTCCCGGCGACGGTCGGAATCGTGGTGTTGACCACGAAGGCGCCAACCTCGAAGTTCGGGCTGTAGATGATCTGTTCGTTGGTGCCCGGCAGCGCCAGGTACCAGCCGTAGCTGGTGTTGGAGCCGGCGCTCGTGCCGCACACGGTCGAGCTGATCCAGCACACCGGGTTCTGAGAAACCTGGCGGAAGTTGGTGCCGTCGGGCAGAACGCCGGTGCCGTTGATGATTTGCGCTGTCAGGTTGATATTCGATGAGGTGCAGCCGCTAGTCGTAGATAGCGGTCCGCAGATCGTATAAGCCGTGTACGGCACGACCGTCGTGCCGGTGGTCAGCGACGCATACTGGGTTGGTGACACGGCGTTCCAGCCACCCATGTTCCAGTCCCAGACCCCATACAGATCCTGCTGACCCGTGGCATAGCTGGTCGCGGCCGTGACACTGAACGGCGTCTGCGAACCGGTGCCAAATTCGATCAGCAGCCGGTTGGCCGTGCTGCCGGCCGTGGGCACCGACACAGCGACCAGGTTGGTCGTAATCGGCTGGCCGCCGGTGGTGAATAGCGGCGCGCTCGCTGCAGCCCAGTTCGCGGGGTTGCTGCTGGTCAGGTCAAAGCGCCAGATGTTGCCCAGCTTATCGCCGGCGTAGACATAGTCGACCACGTGATCGCCGTCGAGATCCACCGGCACTGCATAATCGATGCCGTTGCCGGCCGCCGAACCCGGTGTCTTGAGAAAGTAGAAGCTGATTGTGGGCAGCGAGCTGCTCATATTGGTGGTCACCAGCATCACGAATACGCCAGCGGCGCCGGTCGAGCTGCCCGTCCCGTTGCCGAACACGGCGCCCCACTGACCGCTATGAAAGCGGCGAATCTGCGGTATGCCATAGGTATTGCCGAGGCTCAGGCCGCACTTGCTGGAGGTGGTGTCGTTGGCACAGATCATCGTCGTCGTCGGCGCTGCTGGCGTCCCGAGCGCGTTGGTCGTGCCATAACCTGGGCCGCCGGTGCTGTTGACATCACTCGCAGTGTCGGTTGCCTTGGTGATCGTGCTCCACTCGCCAATAACCGTGGTGGCCGGGCCGCCCACGCCACTGCCTTCAGTAAAGTTGCTCGGATTGGTGATATCGAGGGCATAGATCGCCGGACCGCCGGCGCCGATACCGCTGACAAGCCAGGAGTGCCAGGCGCCGTTGTAGTACAGATCACCGGTACCCGGGGTACCGTCCACATAGAAATTGTGGCCGTACTGCGGATTGGCAAAGTCAGTTGAAATCTCCGCCTCGTCGGCGCCGGCGATATGGATATCCCGGCTGACGAAGTCTGGCATGTAAGCCATGACTTCCTTGCCGTCATTGTTGGTGTTCGAATAGGCGGTGCCGGTGTAGTAGCCGGCCTCGAAACCGTGCATGAAGCCATCGTTGGAACCGGCGTAGACCACGTTCAGGCGTCCGCTTTGGGCGGTCGCAAATGCAGCGTAGCTGCCGGTCGTGGAATTTTCCGGCAACGGATCGGTCGCGTTGACAGCGTTGGTATCGCTGTGGGTGAGGAGGTCGGAGAACACCGCCGGGAACGAGGCCGACGGAGCGCCCACCCAGGTCGGGCTCGAGTCGACGATATCGCCGAGCACGCTGGGCCGGTCGCGATAGAGGTTGGCGCCAGTGCCCTGGACCTCATTGGTGCGATCACCGCGCAGGAAGTCCAGGCGGCACGGTGCACTGGTGGTGCTGCTGCAATTGGGCGTATCACCCTGCTCAAGCGCCGTCGTCTGCGCCGAGGAGAGGTTGTTCCACTCGAAGGGCACGCCTGTGCCGGATGCCGAGTTGTAAGTCATCATCACGCGCGAGCTCGGGGCTTGCGCAGTGCCGGCAGTCGCGGTGGTCGCCGGGCAGGCCCCGCCAGTGAGTACGCACGAGGCATCCCAGTTGGCGGTTGAACTAATGGAAACGGTAGTGATGCCAGCCGTGGTGTTTGCCACCAGGTTGTTGGCCGTGAGGTCACCGGCGTAGGTCTGGGTGTTGTACGAGGCGAAGTAGACCTGGGTGCCGTACTGGACCTGCGCGGTCTGCTTCTGGTTCAAGCTGACCGAACTCGCGGACTGTGAAGCCGGTGCCGCCTGGAAGCACAGAATCTCGTGGACGTTGTTGCTGCCGCCCGAGGAGCCGGCAAAGCCGAAGTACACGCCGTTAGCCCCTGTGGGCGTGGTCGTTGCCGCGGTCCACTGGGCCGCGGTCAGACCCGAAGCCGTGTAAAGGTTCTGGTTCGTGAGCACGGTCTGCCAGGCACCACCATTGAGGCTGTACCAGAAGCTCAGCAGCGGTACTGAGGAGGTGGTCGACGCCGCCTGGATCTGCAGTTTGTAGGTGATCGGCAGGGCCGCGCCACGCGTGGTCGCGCTCTCGTTGGCCAACTTGATGGCACTCGACAGTACCGTGTAGCCACCCGGTACCGCCGGATAGTCGTTTATCGCCGTGCTGGCCTCGACTGGAGCCAGAGGGTTTGCGAAGCTCCACTCGTAGCCAGTCTCACAGGTGTACTGCACCGCCTTGGCGGCGCAGGAGAGGTAGCCGACGCAGGTGTAGTTGGTGGTGAGGCTGGCCGGATAGTGCAGCGGATGCGAAGCGGTCAAGTCACCAAAGGTAATGCTGCCGGCGCCGCGCAGGCCGATCCGGCCCCACTGATATCCGAAGCCGCTGTTGGTATTGTCACCGGCATTGAGAAAGTTACCGTATTCATCGATACCCAGACCGATCAGGCCGCCGCGAATACCGTCAAAGCCGCGTACTATGCCGTCCGGATGCAGTTTGGTGTCATCGTTGGAATTGGAGCAGGTGTAGCCCAGGCTGCCACCGAAAGCGCCCACATCGTAGGGAGCCTGGGCACCACTGAGCAGGAAAAAGCTCATGCCGTCAGCTCCGTCCGAGCCACCGCCACCCGAATTGCCTTCGTAGGTATAGGTTGTAAAGACGACCGTCAAACCGTTGCTGACGTCGTAGGTGAAATTCGACATGATCGCGCCGGCTTCCTGGAAGCCGTTGTTGGTACCAGCAGCGTAGGCGTTCGTCAGGCGCAGCGCGCCGTATCCAACCGCATCAGGCAGGTTACCGGTGTTGCCGCCGGTCATCTGCGAAGTGTGTCCGCCCGGGATCACCTGACCACTGTAGTAGCTAGTTGTCGTCATCGGCGAGGTAGCGGTGATGCAGGGCGGGATCGGCGTGGCATCGCCACTGGGTCCGGTGCTGCTTGTCCTGCTACCCGCGGTGAGGCAAGCGCCGAGGAACGGTATCCATGCGTTGGTGGTCGTCCCGTCGGTGAAGTTTTCCGACACGACAAGCTGCGCGCGTGCCGCCTGCGAGGACAGGGCAGCGAGCGTCAGGGCCAGTGCCAGGGTGCGAATTTTGTTGCTCATGGACGATACTCCAGAATCATTCCGGCTATTGCTGGCAGGAGACACACGTAGTGCTCGAACCGACGATGTAAGTGCTTTCGACAACGGCCACCGCATTCTGCGTGCCACCATAGCCCACCGCATCGACCTGATAGACCGTGCCGGTGCCGTCAGCCGAAATTCCCAGTGAGGTGATATAGAACGCCGGCAGGGCGTAGAAGAGGTTCTGCCCCGAACCCGTGGTGAAACCCGTCGGCGTGTATGTGGTTCCGACCGGCGCACCCGCGCCCGTGACCCAGGGCACGTTGATGACCGTCGGTTCATTCAGCGCATTGGTGCAGATCTGGCCGACGTTATTACTGGGTGTGGCCGCCAGCAACGTGTTGCAGTTGACCAGCGGCAGGGCGCCGTTGCCGTTCAGCATCCACTGTTCGGCATATTGCTCTGCTGCTTCGGCGGCCTGTAGTGCGCGACCCTTCTCGCGCAGGTTCCCCGCGATCTGTTCCTGAACGCCAAAACTGCGATACATGCTGATGGCCATGATCGTCACGACCAGCAGCAGCACCAGACTGGTGATCAGCACGTAGCCGTGCTGCGGGGCAGGCGCTCGGTTGCGAATCGTGCTCATGAGTTGACACCGCCCTTGGCCATCACGCAGATCACACGACTAAAAGTGATCGTCGCAGGCTGCCCAGTGTTATAGCTCGTCGACCCCGGACCACCGCCGTAGAGCGGGTTGGTGAACGTCAACGTCACCTGAACCGAGACTACGTTCATCCAATCCGTGGCTGTCATCTGGGCCGCAGTGAGGTAGCTGTCAGCCGAGGTGTTCGTGACCGAGAAATTGGTCTTCACCCCGTACAGGATGCTCATGTTCGTTATGCCGCTGACCAATCCCACCGCGGCATTGCCATTGAGCGTGCAGTTGAGGTTGTTGCTGGCGTCGATGCTGAAGGTGTTAACCCACATGACGGGGGAGCCCGCCGTGGAAGGGTTATTACCGCCGGTGCAGTTGATAATGTTGTCGCCAGGCGCCGTGACATAGCGGACCGTGACGAGATCGCCCTGGGCGCTGACCGCGGATTCGCCAAAGATCGATTGGCCCGGCGTCGCGTAGACCGCATAGGCTGGCGAGCTGGCTGTCGGGAATTCGCCGGACTGGGTATAGAGGACGGGATTTGGGAAGTAACCGCTGGCCTCGATCACTTCGGCCATCAGCGTCATCGCAAGTCGTTCATCGTCCTGCAGCTGCACGAGCTGGTTCTGGTTGCCGAAGGCCTTGCGTGTGCTCTGCTCCATCGTCAACAGGCCGCCGATCAGGAACAGTGCCAGCAACATCGCTACGAGCAACTCAATCATCGTGAATCCCTGCGAGCGCTGCGCAGGTAGCAAGTAACGGGGGCTGAGGGGCTTCATGGCTGCACGTACAGGGTGTAGCTCGGGCCACTACCGATCGTGCCCTGGCCCTGCGTATTGATTGCGACGCTGTTCTCAGACCAGGTGATCTGGATGGTGCAGTTCACCGATTCGGTCACCGGCGCCGTGCAGTTCACGGTCGCCAGATAATTGGGGAGCAGGTTGGTGAGGGCGCTCTGCCATTGCTGAACGTCCCAGGCCGCCAGGAGCGCGGGCGTGCATTGCGCCGGGATCGCGCTAGTGCTCGTGCACGTGACCACTGTAGTGAGCGGCGTGCTCGCCGTGACATTCGTGATTGCCGTGGGCGAGACCGTGAAGCTGCCGCTTGCGGCACCCGAGGCCCAGTAGGCGCGGTCCGCGTGCATGATGGCACCCAGGCTTTCGGCCTGGATCGCGGCCAGCGAGCGGGCGCTCGCGACCCCGGTGCTCGCATAGGCAAGTGCTTCCATCTTGGCGATGCCGAGCAGGCCCACGGCGATGACCACCAGCGAGACCATGACCTCTACCAGGCCAAAACCGGCCGAGCGGTGTCTTCGTGGAGCGTGATTCAGGTGCATGGATTGCCTCCCTGAAGCGTCTGACCGTGTGTTTCCGTCGCCAGCCGTCCGACGATGTTGACCGAGAGACAGCGCGTCCACTGCTGAACCGCGCCCGGGCTATGCAGTGAGAAGGTCACGGTACCAGGCAGGCCGAAGGCAAACCCATCGCGATTGAACACGATGTAATTGGTCGTGTTGTCGGCCGACAGCGAATTGGAGCCGGTCAGCGCCGTCTGAACACGCAGCACAGGCTCATTTGCCGCGACCGTGCCATTACCGGCCGAATCGGCAAAGACGATCCAGCCCGTGGTCCAGATGTTGCTACCCGAGCAAGTTAGCCCATCCGTGGAACTGCAGACACCGACGCTGAGGCCTTCCTTGATCGCCTCGGCCCGCGCGTATTGGATATCACCGAGCAAGCCATTGATCTGGCTGGCGATGCGATTGGCGGTGGTGATGTAGGTAAAGGACGGGATGGCAATCATCCCCAGAATAGCTACCACCGTAATGACGACCATCAACTCGATCATCGTAAAGCCCGTCGACGCCGCTCGTGCCCGGCCACTGACTGCCTGGCCTGGTGCAACCAGAGCGCTCCATGTGCTGGATGACGGATTGTTCATGGCTGTGCACCCTACACAGGCAACCTTGCGCCAAGCTGGCGATCAGTCACAGTGCACGCAATTCCCCCGGAACTGCGACGTGCGTCACGTTAACTGTCAGCGGCAGCCTGGGGACCGAACTGGATGCGCATGCGGCTACCGCGCCCGCCGGTCCCGGCCAGGATGGCGAAATGCGCCTGATGCACGCGGGCAATCTCATCCACGATCGCCAGGCCCAGCCCGCTACCGTTGCCCGGTGAACCGGCGCTGCGGTAGAAGCGTTCGCGCACCCGCGGCCGCTCCGCCAGCGCGATCCCCGGCCCATTGTCTTCCACCTCCAGGAAAGGCCCCTCGGGGTGCATTCCAGAGCGAACCGTCACGCGCCCGCCGCGCGGCGTATAGATAAGAGCGTTGTCGACGAGGTTATTTAACAGATCATCGAGCAGCCACGCATCGCCCAGCACGACGGCCGAGTCGGCCTCGGCCCCCAGATCTATACCGGCCAGATCCGCGCGATCCACATTGCGCTCCACGACCTGCGCAACCCGCTCCTCCAGCGAATTGGGAACGAAATGATCGGGCAGCGCCGCCAGCGGTTCGGCCCTGGCCAACGAGAGCAGCTGATTGGCCGAGTGGGCAACATGCTGGATCGCTCGGTGCACCGAGATCAGCTCGCTCTTGAGCGCTGCAGCCGCAGGCTTTGAGAGCAGCAGCTCCAGCTGCGCTAGCAATCCGGCCAGTGGGGTGCGAAGCTGATGCGCCGCGTCCGCGATAAATCGTTGCTGGGCGTGACTGGCATCATTCAGTAGTTCCAGCAGCCGGTTGACCTCCAGAATCAGCGGCCGCACTTCACCTGGCAGGTCAGCTTCGGCAAACGGCTGAAACTCGCGCGGCGCGCGACCCTCGACCTGGGCGCCCAGCGTGCGCACGGGGCGCAGGCTGAAGTACAACCCGATCGACAGCAGCAGCAGCACCGCATTGAGTTCGACAAAATCAACCAGCAGATCCCCAACCAGCATGGTGTGCAGCGCCTGGGAGCGCAGTGCGGTGGGCTCTGCGACCGTGACGCGGGCGATGCCCGCGGGAGTCTGCACGCGCAAGGTGGCTACCCGCAGCGCGTGGCCGGCGTAGCTGATGTCGGCAAAGGCCGGATTGCCTCCGCTTGCCGCCTCTGGCAGCAGCGCGGATCCAGCGATCAGCTTGCCATCCGGGCCGCTGATCAAATACAGCAGGCTGCCGGCCTGGTCTGCGGGCGCACCGGCGCGCAGCGCCGTGGGCGGCACGAAACGCAACATGCCCCCTTCGCTCGAGAGCAGCGCCGCGGTGGCACGGGCCGCACCGTCCAGGGCCTGGTCGTAGGTGGTGCGGGTGGCGACAATTGCGATTCGATAGTCAATCAGCGCGGCCACCAGCATCAGCACCGCGAAGGCCGGGGCCAGCAGCAGCACCAGCCGACGCTGGATCGTCATTGCGCGTCGCGCTCCGGCTGCTCATCGAGCCGATAGCCTAAGCCACGCACGGTGCGAATGACCGCTGCCTCACCGAGCTTGGCGCGCAGCCGCGAGATGTGGGTCTCGACCGCATTGGCGCTGAGCTCAGCCTCCCACCCGGCCAGTGCCTGCAGCAGCCGGTCCTTGGAAACCACCCGGCCAAGGTTGTGGGCCAGGCTCTCGAGCAGCAGCCACTCGCGCTTGGTCAGCTCGACCGGCTGCGAGTCGATGCACAGTTGGTGGCCCAGCAAATCGATTGAAACGCGCCCGATCGTGACCGCGCCGCTCGGCACGAGATTGGCGCGGCGAATCAAGGCGCGGCAGCGGGCTGCGAGTTCCGCCTGCTCAAAGGGCTTCATCAGAAAGTCATCGGCGCCCAGATCAAAGGCCCGGATGCGTTCGCTCAGTTCGTAGCGTGCCGTCAGGATCAGGATCGGCATCGCGTTGCCGGCAGCCCGTACCTCGCGCACCAGACTCAGGCCATCGGCCCCGGGAAGGCCGATATCGACGACCGCCAGATCAAAATGTTCGGCTGCCAGGACATTGCGGGCCAGTTCGGCGCTCCCGGCGTGGTCGACCGTGTAGCCGGCCAGCTGCAGGCCCCCGACAATTGCGTCGGCGACTACCTCGTTGTCTTCCACCACGAGCAAGCGCATCGGCGCACCCTCTCACAAGAACCAGATGGCAGACACCCGTGCGAGCCGGACCCGGGTGCTGATCGCGGGAGTGTATAGGATCACAGGGCGGGGTCGCGCAATCGGCGTCACGAAGCCCGCACAGACTCTGCCATGCGGCCGGTAAACACTGGGATCGGGTATGCTTCAGCGCATGCGCATCGAGTTCACAAAGATGCACGGTCTCGGCAACGATTTCATCATCTTCGATGCACTTGCCGGCGCAGCTCTGCCGAGCGCCGCACAGTGGCGGCAGCTCGCCGACCGGCATACCGGCATCGGCTTTGACCAGGCGCTGGTGCTGGAGCCGGCGCGCGCTCGCGACGCTGCGGTCTATTACCGCATCTTCAACGCCGACGGGGGCGAAGTCGAGCAGTGCGGCAACGGCGCGCGCTGCGTCGCCCAGCTTATGCACCAGCGCCACGCCGGCAACGGCGAACTGCTGATCATGGACAGTACCGGCGGACGCCTGCAGGCGCGGATTCTGCCCAACGGGCTGGTCTCGCTCGACATGGGTGTTCCCGATTTCAATCCGGCCTCGCTGCCGTTCCTCGCCACCACGCCGGCCTTGAGCTACGAGCTGGCGCTGGAGGGCGAGAGCGTGCGCTTTGGCGCGGTCTCGATGGGCAATCCGCACGCCGTGATTCACGTTCAGGACATCGAAAGCGCGCCGGTCGAGCGGCTGGGTCGCGCGCTGCAGGCCAACGCCAGCTTTCCGCGCCAGGTCAACGTCGGCTTCATGCAGGTAATCGATGCCGGGCACCTGCGCTTGCGGGTGTACGAGCGCGGCGCCGGTGAGACTCTCGCCTGCGGGACTGGTACCTGTGCCGCGGTCGCGGTGGCCCGCAGCCTCGGTCTGGTCGGGCCCGACGTCGACGTGCATGTGCGCGGCGGCCGGCTCGGCGTACACTGGCCGGGTCCGGGTCACGCGCTGTGGCTTACGGGTCCGGCAGAGACTGCCTTTGTCGGCCAAGTGGAAATCTGAAAGGGAGCGTCACAGGATGAGCAGCCGTCTACCGCAGGAAGCCGTTGCCAGCGACAGCGAAGAACAGGCGATCGCCGCCTATCTGCAACAGCATCACGATTTTTTCGAACGCTACCCGCAGCTGCTCACGCGCATGCGGCTGCATCACCCGCGCAACAGCGCGACGATCTCGCTGATCGAGCGCCAGGTCGAAGTGCTGCGCGAGAAGCACGTGACCCAGGAGCAGCAGCTGTCGGAATTCATCCGCGTGGCGCGCGCCAACGATGAACTGGCCGGACGCATCCACCAATTTACCCGCCGGCTGCTGCGCACGCAGACCGCCGCCGCAGCGCTCAAGGAAGTGGATGCGAGCCTGCGCGATGAATTCGGCTCGCAGTACACCGTATTGCTGGTTGCCGGTGCCTTGAGTGCCGAGTTCGCCCCGCAGCTGCTGCGGCCCGTGGCGATCGAGGATCCGATCTGGCGCAGCTTTGATACGCTCTTTGCCAGCGGCAAGCCGCGCTGCGGGCAGATTCGCGATATCCAGCGCGATTTCCTGTTCGGCGCCGAAGCCGGCTCGATCGCCTCGGTGGCGCTGGTGCCGCTGACGACGATGACACCGACCGGCCTGCTGGCCCTGGGCAGCACCGATCGCGAGCGCTTTCACCCCGGCATGAGCACGGAGTTCCTCTCGCGCATGGGCGAACTGATTGCCGACGCCGTGAGCCGCTCTTAAGCCCAATGGGCCCCGATGCGGTCTGGCTCGACCGCTTCAAGCGTCATCTGGCGACCGAGCGGCGCGTCTCGGCGCATACCGTCAACGGTTACCTGCGGGAACTGGCGGCCTTAAGCGCCTGGTGCGACAAACGCGGCATCGACACCTGGCAGGCGCTCGATGTCCGCGCGGTGCGCGACTTCGCCGCCCGCAGCCACGCCGCCGGCCTCGCCCCGCGCAGCATCCAGCGGCGCATCTCGGCGCTGCGCACCTTCTTTAATTACCTGGTGCGCGAGCGGGTCCTGCCCGCGAATCCGGCCATCGAGGTGCGCGCCCCCAAGGCCGGACGGCGGCTCCCGGAAGCGCTCAACGCCGATCAGATGGCGGGACTGCTTGCCTTCACGCCCAAGGATGGCATCGGCCGGCGGGATCTGGCGATCATGGAGCTGTTCTATTCGAGCGGCCTGCGGCTGGCTGAACTGATCGCCCTGAACCTCTCGGACCTGGATCTGGCCGACCGCACCGTGCGGGTGCTTGGCAAGGGCGGCAAGCAACGCATCAATCCGATCGGGCGCCCCGCCATCAAGGCACTGCGGGCCTGGCTTGCCGAGCGCACGGCGCTTGCCAGGCCCGATGAAATCGCCGTGTTCGTCGGCCGCGGCGGCCGCCGGCTCGGCGCGCGCCTCGTGCAGCGCCGGGTCGCCGAGCTGGCGCGCGCGCAGGGACTGCCGATCCACATGCACCCGCACCTCTTCCGCCACTCCTTCGCCACCCACCTGCTCGAATCCAGCCGCGACCTGCGCGGCGTGCAGGAACTGCTGGGGCACGCCAACATCAGCACCACGCAGATTTACACCCACCTTGATTTCCAGCACCTGGCCCGCATATATGAACGTTCCCACCCGCGCGCCCGAAAACGCGGTTAACTGATTGATATGCAAGCCATTCGAAGGAATCATGAGCGACACATTCAACCCCCATTCCACGACGATCCTGGCGGTGCGCCGCGGCGGCACGATTGCGCTCGGCGGCGATGGCCAGGTGACGCTGGGCAATACGGTGATGAAGGCCAATGCCCGCAAGGTGCGACGCCTCGCCAATGATCGCGTGCTGGCCGGCTTCGCCGGTGGCACCGCCGATGCTTTCACGCTCTTCGAGCGCTTCGAGGGCAAGCTCGAGAAGTTCGGCAACCTGACGCGCGCGGCGATCGAGCTGGCCAAGGACTGGCGCTCGGATCGCTACCTGCGCCGCCTCGAGGCGCTGCTGCTGGTCGGTGATCCGAAGAACCTGTTCGTGATCTCGGGCAACGGCGATGTGATCGAACCGGAGTTCGACACGGCCGCGATCGGCTCGGGCGGTCCCTACGCCCAGGCCGCCTCGCGCGCACTGCTTGAGAATACCGAGCTTGATGCGCGCACGATCGTCGAGCGCTCGCTTGGGATTGCCGCCGACACCTGCATCTATACCAATCGCAATCTGATCATTGAGGAGCTGCGCGCTTGACCCCCCGCGAGATCGTCCAGGAGCTGGACAAACACATCGTCGGCCAGTCGGCCGCCAAGCGGGCGGTGGCCATTGCCCTGCGCAACCGCTGGCGGCGCATGCAGGTCGCTGAGCCGCTGCGCCAGGAAATCACGCCCAAAAACATCCTGATGATCGGGCCCACCGGGGTGGGCAAGACCGAGATCGCCCGGCGCCTGGCGCGTCTGGCCAATGCACCGTTCGTCAAGGTCGAAGCCACCAAGTTCACCGAGGTCGGCTATGTCGGTCGCGAAGTGGACTCCATCATCAAGGAACTGGCCGATGTCGCGGTCAAGATGACCCGCGAGCAGGAAGTGGGCCGCGTGCGCGGCCAGGCGCAGGAAGCGGCGCGCGAGCGCGTGCTCGATGCACTGCTGCCAAAAGCCAAGTTGATGGGTTTTTCCACCGACGAGCCGGCGCAGCCGCGCGATGCCGAGACCCGAGCGAAGTTTCGCGAGATGCTCGGTCGTGGCGAGCTCGATGCCCGTGAAATCGAGGTCGAGGTCAAGAGCATGCCTGGCGGCGTCGAGATCATGGCCCCACCTGGCATGGAAGAGATGCAGCAGCAGCTCCAGGGCATGTTCCAGTCTCTGGGCGGCAATCGCACGCGCACCAAGCGCATGAAGATTACTGAGGCGCTGCGCGTGCTGACCGAAGAGGAAGCCGGCAAGCTCATCAATGAGGAGGAGCTCAAGAGCCGCGCGCTGCAGAATGCCGAGCAGAACGGCATTGTCTTCATCGATGAGATCGACAAGATCGCGCGCCGCCAGGAAACCATGGGTGCCGACGTGTCACGTGAAGGCGTGCAGCGGGATCTGCTACCGCTGGTGGAAGGCTGCACGGTCGCGACCAAACACGGCTCGCTCAAGACCGATCATGTGCTGTTCATCGCCTCGGGCGCTTTCCATATGTCCAAGCCCTCGGACCTGATACCGGAGCTGCAGGGACGGTTCCCGATTCGCGTCGAGCTCGACTCACTCAAGGTGGAGGATTTCGTACGCATCCTTACCGAGCCCGATGCTTCACTGACAGCGCAGTACCGGGCGCTGCTCTCGACCGAATCGGTCGGCGTCGAGTACACCGCGGATGGCGTGCGCCGGATTGCCGAGCTCGCGCATCAGGTCAATGAGCGCACCGAGAACATCGGGGCGCGGCGCCTGCACACGGTGATGGAGCGACTGCTCGAATCGATCTCATTCGATGCCTCGGAACAAGGCGGCAGCGCCGTGAAGGTCGATGCCGCGTACGTGGATAAGCATCTGGGGAACCTCGCCAAGGACGAGGATCTGAGCCGCTATATTCTGTAGGGCGCCGCTGCAGGGGACCCTTGCGCGGCGGGCGAAGCCGGGCCTTTGCGGCCCGGCGTTCTAAAGCTTCAGCGCTTGGAGCTCTTCTTGGCAGCAGCCTTCTTGGCCTTATCCGGATCCTTCGGGCGGCTCTTGCCAAACGAACCTGCATAGATCTTGCCGCGACGCGTCTTGCGATCACCCTTTCCCACGCCTATCTCCTTGAATTACTGCTGAACCGTCGAAAGCGGCGCAGTCTAGTGTTTCCCGCCCAGCTGCGCAAACAAGTGCCTTAGCGGAAACGCTCCATGACCTTGGCCAGCGCCTTGGGGCCCGGATTGAGCTGCGCGTAGGGCACACTGTTCAGTGCCACATCGGGCGTGTCATTGAGCCCGTGCAGGTCGGGCTGGTCGGTGCCGATATAAAGGAGCCCGGTCAGGTGCTCCCCTTCACGCATACGCTGCTGGATGCGCTCGAGGGCGATGCCGCGGTTGGTCGGATCGTAATCCGGATCGACCTTGCGCAGCATGATGCGGCTGCCATCGTGCATCGTGACCGGCATCGTCCCGCCCGGCGGGTAGTCGGCCCGGATCTCCATCGCCGGTGCCACGAAATCCGTATGCACGGCTTCCTCGTAGTGCTCGCGCGTAAAAGCGTAGCTACGCGTCGAGCCTTCATGATCATTGAAGGTCACACACGGGGACAGCACGTCGATCAGTGCAAAGCCTGGATGATGGAACGCTGCCTGGATCAGTGGCACGAGCTGTGCTTTGTCGCCGGAGAAACTGCGGGCCACGAACGTCGCGCCAAGCGTGATCGCCAGCTGCACCGGATCGATCGGTGGCTGGTTGTTGACCTCACCTTTCTTCGCCTTGGTTCCGAGGTCAGCCGAGGCCGAGAACTGTCCCTTGGTCAGCCCGTAGACGCCGTTGTTCTCGATCATGTAGAGCATGTTCAGGTTGCGACGGATCGCGTGCACGAACTGCCCCAAGCCAATCGAGAGCGTGTCGCCGTCCCCGGAGACGCCGATGTAGCGCAGCGTGCGGTTGGCCGCATTGGCGCCGGTGGCGATCGAAGGCATGCGTCCATGCACCGAGTTGAAGCCGTGCGCGCCGCTGACGAAGTAAGCCGTGGTCTTGGAAGAGCAGCCGATCCCCGAGAGCTTGACGATATTCTGCGGCTCCATCGAATCGGACCAGACCGCCTCGGTGATCGCGGCCGTGATCGAGTCGTGGCCGCAGCCCGCGCACAACGTGGAATTGGCGCCTTCGTAGTCGCGGCGCGTGAGCCCGAGGGCGTTGCGCGGCAGATCCGGGTGGGCGATCTTCGGTTTGGGCATGAACGTCATGGCAAGATACTCCGCGAACTTGTCTTCAGGTCTTGGTGCCCACCAGGTGCGGCGCGCTCTGGCGTGATTCCATCACCGCCATGATCCCATCGATGATGGTACCGGCCGTCAGCGGCATACCGTTGTAATGCAGGATCGAGCGCATACGGCTCTTCTCGACTCCGGTCTCAAGCGTCAGCAGCGCGCGCAGCTGGGCATCGCGGTTCTGCTCGACCACGAAGCACATCTGGTGCGCGCCCAGGAAAGCCTCAACCTCCTCGCCAAACGGGAAGCCACGCACCCGCATGTAGTTCACGTGCACGCCCTGCGCATGCAGTCGTGCCAGCGCCTCGCGTGCCGGCCCGTCACCGCTCCCCAGCGTCACGATCGCGATGTCGTTCTTCGGATTCGCATCGATGATCGCCTTGGGCACCAGGCGCGCCGCGGTCATCCACTTCTTGCGCAGGCGATCGACGACGATCTGGTATTCCTTGGAATCCTCGGTATAGCCCCCGTACTGGTTGTGGCCCGAGCCGCGCGCAAAGTAGGCGCCCTTGGACGCGGTACCCGGGAAGGTGCGGTAGGGAATGCCATCGTTGTCATGATCGTAGTAGCGCCAGAAGCGCTCGACCTGCTTGAGCTGCTCGGCATCGAGCACCTTGCCGCGATCAGGCACGTAGGTCTCATCCCACTTCAGCTCCGGGCACACCCAGTCGTTCATGCCAATGTCGAGATCTGAGAGCACCAGCACCGGTGTCTGCAGCCGCTCGGCCAGATCAAAGGCAACCGGTGCGAAGGCGAAACACTCCTCGGGATTGGCTGGGTAAAGGCACACATGGCGCGTATCGCCGTGCGATGCATAAGCGGCTGAGCGGATGTCGCACTGCTGGGTGCGTGTCGGCATGCCGGTCGAGGGACCAACACGCTGCACATCGAAGACCACCGTCGGCGTCTCGCTGTAGTAAGCGAGCCCCAGAAACTCCTGCATCAGCGAGATGCCTGGCCCCGAGGTCGCCGTAAAAGCGCGCGCGCCGTTCCAGGAAGCGCCGATCACCATGCCGATGCTGGCCAGTTCATCCTCGGCCTGGATCATGATGTAGTTCTTGCGCCCGGTGGACGGATCGACTCGCAGCTTGTCGGCAAAGGACTTGAAGGCATCCATCAGCGAGGTCGAGGGCGTGATCGGATACCAGGCGCCGACCGTGGCGCCGGCGTACACGCAGCCTAAGCCCGTGGCCGTGTTGCCGTCGATGATGATGTGGCCTTCGGTGGCCGTCATTTTCTCGATCCGTAGCGGCAGCGGACAGCTGAAATTGGCCGTCGCGTAGTCGTAGCCGAGCTGGATCGCTTTCATGTTGCTGTCAACGAGCTGCGGCTTCTTGGCGTAGGTCGCCGCCAGCAGCGTGCGAATCACATCGAGGTCCAGCCCCGTCAGCGCCGCCAGTACGCCGGCGTAGCAGATGTTCTTCATCAGGATACGGGTGCGCACGCCCGGGAAGTTCTCGTTGCACAGTCGTGCCAGCGGCACCCCCAGCACGGTGATGTCGTCGCGCTTGAGCAGCGCCGCACGCGGCCAAGTTGAGTCGTAAATGAAGTAGCCGCCGCTGACCACTTCCTGCAGGTCGCGGGCATAGGTCTCGGCATTGAGCGCGACCATGATGTCGACCTGCCCGGCTCGCGCCCGGTGGCCGTCACGGGTCACGCGGATCTCATACCAGGTCGGCAGGCCCTGGATGTTCGAGGGAAAGTAATTCTTGCCCACGACCGGCACGCCGCTGCGGAAAATAGCCTTCATCAGCAGGCCGTTGGCACTGGCCGAGCCGGTGCCGTTGACCGTACCGATCTTGATGACGAAGTCGTTTACGCGGTTGGGCGTGGGGTTTGCTGGCATGAGCGGTTTCCGTCGGCGGCGAGCGGCCATTTAATGGTGGACTTCTGCATATCCCAGGCAGCGGTCGGGCACCGCTCGGCGCACAGTCCACAGTGCACGCAGAGATTCTCATCCTTGACCATGACGCGCCCGGTCGGCGGCAGCGGTGCTGACACGTACAGCGGCTGCTGGGCATTGATCGCCGGCGCGCGCAGGCGGCTGCGGATATCTGCCTCCTCGCCACCGGCCGTGATCGTCAGGCAATCGACCGGGCAGACATCGATACAGGCATCACACTCGATGCACAGCTTGGCTTCGAACACCGTCTGCACATCGCAGTTCAGGCAGCGCTGGGCCTCCTGCGCCGCCTGCTCGGGCGTGAACCCGAGTTCCACTTCAATGTTGATCTTCTTGAAGCGCTCCTTAAGCGACACGTGCGGCACCAGCCGGCGCTCAAGGGTCGCGTAGTCATTCTTGTAGGACCACTCGTGCATGCCCATCTTGCGGCTGGCGAGCGTCAGCGCGGAGGGCGGGCGCTCGTGCACATCAAGCTGGTTGAGAAACCGATCGATCGAGATCGCGGCCTGATGAGCCTGCTCAACGGCCCAGATGATGTTCTTGGGGCCCTGCGCGGCGTCTCCACCAAAGAAGACCTCCGGACGACCGGACTGGAAAGTTTTCGGATCGACGGTGGGAAGGCTCCAGCGATCGAACTCGATCCCCAGGTCCCGCTCGATCCACGGGAAGGCGTTTTCCTGGCCAATGGCCAGAATCACATCATCACAGGGCAGCGTGACCTGGCCAGTCACACGCTCGGAAGTGATCTTGCCGCCTTCCATCTGATACTCGATCTGATCAAAAAGCATGCCGGTCAGACGACCGCCTTCGTGTATGAAGGCCTTGGGCGAATGGTTGACGACAATCTCGACATGTTCGGCTTCGGCATCCTCAAGCTCCCACTCGGAGGCCTTGAAGAAACCGCGCGGCTTGCGCGCCATCACCTTGACCGACTTGGCGCCCAGGCGCAGCGAAGTGCGGCAGCAATCCATCGCGGTATTGCCGACGCCGATGATCAACACCTGCTCGCCGATCGAGCCGATGTGTCCGAAGGCCACCGACTCGAGCCAGGTGATGCCGATATGGATGCGCTGCGAATCGCGGCGGCCCGGCAGCTCCAGTTCCTTGCCCTTCGGTGCCCCGGAGCCGACGAATACGGCATCGAAGCCGCCCTCGGCCAGCAGCTTTTTCATGCTGTTGATCGGGGATTCGAGCTTGAGCTCAACGCCCATGTCCAGAATCATTCCGATCTCTTCATCCAGCACGCTTTGCGGCAGACGGAAGGACGGGATGTTGCTGCGCATGAGCCCACCCGGTGAGCCATTGCGCTCGAAGATCACGACCTCGTAGCCGAGTGGCGCCAGATCGTTCGCCACGGTGAGCGAAGCCGGCCCCGCGCCGATGCAGGCGATGCGCTTGCCATTTCGATTCGCGGGGGCTTTGGGCAGCTGACCGTTCAGGTCACCTTTCAGATCTGCCGCAGTGCGCTTGAGGCGGCAGATCGCCACCGGCTTGTCTTCGACACGCCCGCGGCGGCAGGCCGGTTCACACGGGCGGTCGCACACGCGCCCCAGGATGCCGGGGAACACATTGGACTTGCGGTTGAGCAGGTACGCTTCGGTGAATTGCCCCTGGGCAATCATCCGGATGTACTCGGGGACGTCGGTGTGCGCCGGACAGGCCCACTGACAATCAACGATGCGGTGATAATGATCCGGGTCGGAGGTATTCGTCGGGTTCATACGGCGGCCCTGTATAGCAAAACGATCACTTTGAAGCGAGAGGCGTTATGTCCATTGAGGCCCCGACGGAGATCCGGCTGCGAACTGCCTCGCGGGTGCTGGAGGTGACGTTCAGTGACGCCGAGCGGTTTGAGCTGCCGTTTGAATTCCTGCGCGTGCACTCCCCGTCGGCCGAGGTGCAGGGCCACGGACCCGGGCAACAGGTGCTGGTCGCAGGCAAGCTGGCTGTCGGCATCCGCGCAATCGAGCCCGTGGGTCATTACGCAGTGCGACTCGTGTTCGACGATGGTCACGACTCCGGACTGTACACCTGGAAGTACCTGCACGAACTGGGCGTGAAGCAACCGCAGCTGTGGGCCGAGTATCTGGCAAGGCTTGAACGCGCCAAACAGAGCCGCTCCTGAGGAATCGCGGCACTGCACGACTCGCTGCCACAAAAAGAAAGGCCGGGCTATTTGCCCGGCCAAATCTTCACAAGACCCCCACTCGGTTGAGCCCGTTCGGGTCTTCAACCGCGGGGGGATTCTCGGGGAACTCGACAAGAAATACTACCCCCTGAATGAAAATAATTGGTGTGTCGTAATTAACGCAGCGCATACAAAAGCCCTGATTTCAAAGCCTCCCAAGCGTTGCGTGCGGGCGAATTTCAACGCGTGCTTAATGAGAGGCGCGCCTCACGGTCAATCCCTGAAACCGCTTTCGGCCCGCAATCGGAAGCTTTTCGCGCAGCACGGAATACGCGCCTGGGAGCTCAGCGACGGCCACTATCAATTGCTCTGCCAGACCCATGCTGCACGCGCTTGTGGCAGCTTGGGCCGACCTACCCTAAGCTTCGAGCCCGGGCTGGCCATCAGCGGCCCGGAGACAGATTAAGACCCCGCGCGAGCTTTCAGGACATCCCTTGCCACACCCATCGCCCCGCGCCCGCAGCCGCGCGCCGGCTCTTTCCAGCCTGCCTAGAGATAAATGAGTAATCCATGAGCGGCCCGGAGCAGGAACAAACCGACTTTGGATTCGAGCGCGTGCGCTGGCAGGACAAGGCCGAGCGCGTGCGCGCGGTGTTTGATTCGGTGGTCGATCGCTATGATCTGATGAATGATCTGATGTCGGGCGGTGCGCACCGGCTGTGGAA
>Ga0302317_10001277_pt1 | contig 18911 bp, 19 predicted proteins | sample III_Palsa_N3_3_FD_200450 | JGI IMG/M metagenome (GOLD analysis project Ga0302317, IMG submission 200450) | Peat permafrost microbial communities from Stordalen Mire near Abisko, Sweden - III_Palsa_N3_3 | ecosystem: Environmental > Terrestrial > Soil > Palsa > Peat permafrost | place: Sweden...
GAGATCCGGGCGTCCCTGGGCGTCAGCACGATGATCTGCGGCAGTTCATCCTCGCGCACGTCGCCAACGCCCCAGACGTGCACCGTGTGCGCGCCGTCGCCGTTGATGCAGTCGGTGGTCCGGCCGCCCAGCAGAAACTTCCAGAAGCCATAGCGCTGGCCGCCGTCGACGATGATATCGCCGCCCAGACCGTTTTCGATGGTCAGCGGCAGCTTGGCGTTGGCCTTGCGGATATGGACCTCGATGTTGTCGCGGTCCTGCGGGATCACCCGCACCTCGACCACCGCGTCACGGATCATCAGCTGCGCGGCGGCGGCCGGATTGGCCAATATCAACGCCCCCGCCAGCAACACCCCAGCTCCGATCCATCCGCGCATAGCGTCTCCTCCACAAGGCTTATGGCAGACCGTATGCCGTGAACGCCGATAAGGCAGCTTAATTCGCTGTAAGGCGCCTCGGACCTATCAGCCCGACGGCAGCACCAGGGTCGGGTCGATTGGTTTGGCCTTGTCGCGGGGGGTGGGGGCGTAGCGGATCTCGAAGTGGAGTTCCGGGGTATCGACGCCGCCGGTCTGGCCCACTTCGCCGACCTGGTCGCCCTGCTCCACGTGATCCTTGATCTTGACCGTGGTCTGCGACAGGTGGGCGTAGGCCGTGACCCAGCCGCCGGGGTGTTTGATCAGCACCAGGTTGCCGAAACCGGGAACCTGGTTGCCGGCATAGACCACGTCGCCCGCGGCGGCCGCCTTGACCACCGTCCCTGAGGGCGCGCCGACATCGACGCCGTCATTGCGCTGGCCGCCCGGCTTGGACCCGAACCCGGACAGGATCTGGCCGTCGACGGGCCAGATGAAGCGGCCCTGGCCGGCCGCGGTGACCTGGGCGTCGCTGGGCGCCGGCGAGGATTCCACCAGGGGCTGCGCCGGCGGCGGCGCATAGCGGCTGGGGGGTTCGGGCCGGATCGGCGGTTGAGGGCGATAGGTCGGCTCAGCAGGACGATAGGTCGGCTCCGGCGGCTTGTAGGTCGGCTGCTCGCCAGTGGGCGTGGTTTCCTCCTCGGCGCGCCGCGGCGCCGGCGGACCGGGGCGTTTCAGCGGCCCGGAGTCCTTGATGTCGACCGGCAGATCGATCTCCTCGCCGGCGCGCACCTTCTCGTTCGGATCGAAGTTGTTGAGTTCGGCGAGCATCTGCGGCGAGGCGTTGAAGCGTTTGGAGATGGCGAACAGGGTGTCGCCGCTTTCGACCACATAGGCCTTGGGCGTCGGGATCTTGAGCGAGCGGCCGACCTCCAGCTCGAAGGGCTTCTTCAGCTTGTTGAGCTTGATCAGGTCCGCCTTGGGGGTCAGGAACCGCTCCGACAGGTTGTTGACGGTGTCGCCCTCGGCGACCTTGACGGCGTGGGTCTTTTCCTTGGCGGCGCGAACCGGGCCCTTGACGCTGAGGATGTAGGTCGGGGCCGGCGGCGGGGGCGCGCGGCGGGCGCCGTGAATCACCGGCGGAGGGCGGCTTTCGGCCGGCGGCGGCGTATAGGTCGGCTGGGGCTGGGGTGGCGGCGTAGTCGGCTGCGCCGGCGCGGCCTCGATGTCGTCTGTGTCGGGCTGCGCGCCGGGGCGGCGGTTCACCGGCGGCAGCGCCTCGGTGGCCACAGGCGTGGTCGGAACAGCGCGCGGCGCCGCCTCGCCCACCGGCGTTTCCGGCTCGGGCGCGGGCTGGGCCGCCGGCGCGGGAGCGGCCTGCGCGACGCTGGCCGGATATTCGGGCTTTACGTCCGCGCAGGCGGCCAGGGCCGCCGCGGACAGGACGATCAAGCTTGCTCGTGCAAATAGGGCCGTCATCTAAACTCCGCTCGTCATCTTGTCGGAATCGCCCTGCGGCTATCCCATACTCGGCCAAGCCCGGCGCCGACGCCAGCCCGAACCGCCGCTCCAAACCAAGGCTAAAGCTCGCGCGCAACCCCATCGAGCAGGGGTACGAAGCGGACTTCGCACAATACCTCTTCGTCAAAGCCGCCCCGGCCGTCGCCGGCATAGCGCTTCAGACGCTGGACGCCCCCCTTGCCGACAGGCGCGACCAGCACGCCAGCGGGCTTGAGTTGCGCGAGCAGCGCCTTGGGCTCATCAGGCGCCGCCGCGGTGACCAAAATGCGGTCGAATGGCGCCTGCTTGGCCCAGCCCTCGCCGCCGTCGCCGAACATGGTGATGACGTTGGGCAGCTGCAGCTGTTTGAACCGCGCCTCGGCCTCATGCAGCAGGGTGCGGTAGCGCTCGATGGTGTAGACCAGCCGCGCCAGCCGCGACAGCACCGCGGTCTGATATCCCGAGCCGGTGCCGATCTCGAGCACCCGCGAGCGCGGCTCAAGCGTCAGCGCCTGGGTCATCAGGCCGACGATGAAGGGCTGGCTGATGGTCTGGCCGCAGGCGATCGGCAGGGCGGAGTCCTCGAACGCCCGGTCCTGGAACAGATTGGGCGTGAACAGCTCGCGCGGGGTCTGTTCGATCGCCGCCAGCACCAGGGGATCGGTCACGCCTTGCGAGCGCAAGCTGAGGATCAGCTTGGCCAGGCGCGCATCCGGCTCGGGCGACGGTTTGGCCATGCCTATTCGCCCGTTCGCGGCTTGGGCGCGGTCCCGCCAAGCACCGCCTTCAGGTCATGCACCGTCGCCATGTGGGTCAGGTCGATGTGCAGCGGCGTCACCGAGATTCGCCCTTCGTAGAAGGCGCGCAGGTCCGTGCCTTCGGCCGGCTTGGATGGAATATTGTTGTAGCCCAGCCAATAGTAGTCGCGCCCGCGCAGGTCGGTGCGCTTTTCGGCAAAGCGGGTGCGGACGTCGCGCAGGCCCTGGCGCGTGACCTCGACCTGCGGATCGCCCTCCCCGGTCTTGGGCGGGAAGTTGATGTTCATGATCACGCCGTCGGGCCAGCCGGCCTTCAGCAGGCGCTCGATGATCCCCGGCGCGTAGGTTTCGGCGACGGCGTAGGCATTGTCCGAGGGTTCGACGCCCATCGCCTGGCTGAGCGCGATCGAGCGGATGCCCAGCGCCATGCCCTCGATGGCGCCGGCGACGGTGCCAGACATGGTCACGTCCTCGGCCAGGTTCTGGCCGCGATTGACCCCCGACAGCACCAGGTCCGGCTTCTTGCCCTCGATCAGGTGCTGGACGGCCAGGCTGACGCAGTCGGTAGGCGTGCCGGACACCCCGAACCGCCGCTCGCTGATCCTCCGTACGCGCAGGGGCACGGTCAGGGTCAAGGACCGGCTGGTTCCGGACTGCTCGGTCTCCGGCGCCACCACGAACACGTCATCCGACAGCGCCCCGGCGATCCGCTCCAGCGCCGCGAGCCCCTCGGCATGAATGCCGTCGTCATTGGTGATCAGGATGCGCACTTAAGTCCTTCTCCCTCTTGGGGGAGAAGGTGGCTCGCGGAGCGAGACGGATGAGGGGTCGCGCAGGCTTATCCGATTGTTTGATGGCAGGAAACGCGAGAGGCCGGCGCGACCCCTCATCCGGCCCTTCGGACCACCTTCTCCCCCAAGAGGGAGAAGGATATGGCGCATCCCCCTCACGCCTTCCCCCCAATATGCGTCAGGCCGCCCATGTAGCTCTGCAGGGCCTGGGGGATGGCGATGCGGCCGCCTTCGTCCTGATAGTTCTCCATCAGCGCCACCAGCGTCCGCCCGACCGCCAGGCCGGAGCCGTTCAGGGTGTGGACGAACCGCGTTCCCTTCTCGCCGGCCTTCTTGCAGCGCGCGTCCATGCGCCGGGCCTGGAAGTCGCCGCAGTTGGAGCAGGAGCTGATCTCGCGGTAGGTCGCCTGCGACGGCAGCCAGACCTCCAGGTCATAGGTCTTGCGCGCCCCGAACCCCATGTCGCCTGTGCACAGCAGCATGGTGCGGAACGGCAGGTCGAGCCGCTTCAGGATGGCCTCGGCGCAGCCCACCATCCGCTCGTGCTCGGCCTCGGACTGTTCCGGCGCGGTGATGGAGACCAGCTCGACCTTGTAGAACTGGTGCTGCCGGATCATCCCCCGTGTGTCGCGGCCGGAGGCGCCGGCTTCGGAGCGGAAACAGGCGGTCAGGGCGGTATAGCGAAGCGGCAGCGTCTCCTCGGCCACGATCTGGTCCATCACCAGGCTGGTCAGCGGCACCTCGGCCGTCGGGATCAGCCAGCGACCGTCGGTGGTCTGGAACAGCTGATCGGCGAACTTGGGCAGCTTGTCCGTGCCATACGCCGCTGCGTCATTGACCATCAGCGGCGGCGAAATCTCGAGGTAGCCGTGCTCGCGGGTCTGGATGTCGATCATGAACTGGCCCAGCGCCCGCTCCAGCCGCGCCAGCGCGCCTTTGAGCACGACGAACCGCGCGCCGGACATGCGGGAGGCGGCCTCGAAGTCCAGCAGATCAGCCGCCTCGCCCAGGTCCACATGGTCCTTCGGGCCGGCGATGGCGAAGGGCTCGCCCCAGCGGCGCACCTCCACATTGCCGTGCTCGTCCCCGCCGGCGGGAACATCGTCGGCCGGCAGGTTGGGCAGGCCGGACAGCAAGGCCTTGAGCTCGGCCGCGGCGATACGCTCGCCATCGCCCTGTTCGGCGATCACGCCCTTCAGCGCTTCGACCTCGCCCATCAGCCGCTGCGCCTCCGCCTCGTCCTTGCGGCCCTTGGCGGCGCCGATCAGTTTGGAGGCGTCGTTGCGGCGACCTTGCGCTTCCTGCAGCGCGGTCTGGGCGGCGCGCAGGCGCGCGTCGATCTCGAGCAGCGCCGGGGTCTGCACAGGCAGGCCCCTCGAGCCCCAGGCGCGATCGAACGCAGCCGGGTCTTCGCGGATGGCCTTGATGTCGTGCATGGGATTTAAGCCAAGGTCGAAAACAAGCGGCCTTCCTTAAGGCGCGTCGCGGGGGGCGCCAAGGGCGGGCGGGGAATGGGGCGCTGTCGGAAAGCATCTGAAGCAGCGGGGATGCGCCCTCTCCTTCGACAAGCTCAGGATGAGGGCTACTTCAGCCACTGTAGAAATCTTCATGCTGAGCTTGTCGAAGCAAAGGAGGATTTCGGGCCCGCTAGGTGGCTTCCGCCGCCGCGTCCTCGCGCTTGCGCCGGCGCTCGATCAGCCAGACGCACCAGATCGAGATTTCGTAGAGCAGCACGCCGGGTATGCCGAGGCTCATCATGCTGAAAGGATCAGGCGGGGTGATGATCATGGCGACTGCGAAAACGGCGAGGACGGCGTAGCGACGGCCGGAGGCCAAGGCCTGGGAACTGACGATGCCGGCCATGCCGAGCAGGGCCAGGATCACCGGCAACTGGAAGCAGAGCCCGAACGCCAGCAGCAGCGTGGTGACCAGGTCCAGGTAGTCGGACACCTTCGACATCATCTGAACCGTCACCGCGCCGGCGCCCAGGATCTGCTGGTTGAGCGAGAACCACAGGACGAAGGGCAGCATGACGAAATAGACCAGCGCCGCCCCCATCAGGAACAGGACCGGCGAGGCCGCCAGAAAGGGAAGGAAGGCGCCGCGCTCGCGCTTGTAGAGGCCCGGCGCGACGAAGCGGTAGAGCTGCCAGGCCAGCACCGGAAACACCAGCACCAGGGCGCCGAACCCCGCCAGCTTGACCTTGGTGAAGAAGAATTCGAGCGGCGCGGTGAAGACCATGTTGATCGGCGACGGCGCATGAGCCGCAGTCTTCAGTCCCAACAGCGCCAGCACCAGATCGAACGGTCCATGGTTGGGGCCGACCCCCTTTGTGACCGCGAAGATTTCACCCGCGCGCTCATAGGGGCCCAGCAGGAAGAGATAGATGTTCGTGGAAAAGACAAAACAGATCACAAACCCGATCGCGACCGCCACGGCGCAGATGATCAACCGCGAGCGCAGCTCAATCAGATGCTCCATCAAGGGCGCGCGCGAGGCTTCGATCTCGTCGTCTTCAGCCGGGATACTCACGAGGCGTCGCTCGTCGCATCAGCCGACTTGGCCTTGGACCTGGCGAGCTTTGGAGCCGCTGCGGCGGGTCTGGTCTTTTTGACTGGAGCAGCCGGCGCCGCCGTCTTGGCGGACACCGCCTCGGCGGCCGGCTTCTTGGGCGCGCGCGTCCGGGTTGGTTTCGGCGCGGTCGATTCGCCCGAAATCGGCTTAGCCGGCGGCAGGGCCGTCATCACCGGCGCGCTCGCGGCAGGCGCATTCAGGTCATGATTGATATCGTCCATGACCGTGCGAACGTGAGGGTCCGCCAAGGGATTGAACTGCGCCACCACCGATTGCTGGTTGATGCGCATCGCCTCGACCTCCTTGCGGAGTTCTTCCAGCTCCGACTGGCGGGCGAGTTCATCGAAACTGGCGCGAAACTCGGCGGCCATGCCGCGCATCTTGGCGACGAACTGGCCCACCTTGCGCATCAGGACCGGCAAATCCTTCGGACCGACCACGATCAGCGCGATCACGCCGAGGATCAGGAAGTCCAACATCCTGCCTTCGGGCAACATCAGCTCAGGCCTTAGCTCAATTGGAGGACGTTAATATCGAAGTCGCTCGGCACGGCCGGCGCCGAAGCGGGCGACGGGAACCATCCGGGGCGGCGGGCGCAATCCGGTCAGTGCGCGGCCGGATCCTTGTCGGATTCGGTCGGCGGCAAAGGCTGCGGCGGCGTCGCCGGAGTCGTCGTCGGATGAGCCTCGTCCTTCAGGCCATCGCGAAAGGCGCGGATGCCTTTGGCGGTGTCGCCCATAATGCCCGAAATCTTGCCGCGGCCGCCGAACACCAGCAGAGCGATTATCGCGAAAATCAACAGATGCCAGGGGCTAAGGCCGCCCATGAAACTACTCCTCTAGCGCGCGGTGAGGGCTCGGCGCAGAAAGCCTTTGTGTTAGTATAGGCGTTCGGGTCCGCAACGCCAACGCGGCGGCGCCCCTAAACCTCTTCTCCCAGAAAATCCTGATGGAATTGCGGCGCATCCCCCGGCTCCAGCGGATCCTCGTCGTCCGTCAGGGCGGTGGGATCGGGCACGGCGAAGTTGGCGGGCAGGTCCAGGCTGAGCAGGCCCAGCGCCTTCATCTCCCGCGCGCCGGGCAGGTCGGCGAGGCTGGCCAGGCCATAATGCTCGAGAAAGTTCGCCGTGGTGCCGAAGGTGATCGGGCGTCCCGGCGAGCGGCGCCGGCCGCGCATCCTGATCAGGCCGAGTTCCAGCAGCACGTCCAGCGTACCGCGATTGGCCTGCACCCCGCGCACCAACTCGATATCCGCCCGCGTGCACGGCTGGTGATAGGCGATGATGGCCAGGGTCTCCTGCGCCGCCCGCGACAGCCGGCGCGGCTCGATCCGCTCCTCGGTCATCAGGAAGGCCAGGTTTGCCGCGGTCTGGAACCGCCAGCGGTCGGCGACGCAGACCAGGCAAACCCCCCTGCCCTCATATTGAGCCTGCAACGTCGCCAGCGCCGTTTCGATCTCGGCGCCCTCCGGCAGCCGCTTGGCCAGGTCGGCGAGGCTCAACGGTTCGGCGGCGGCGAACAGCAAGGCCTCGATGCGGCGTTCGGTCTCGACCGGGTCACTCATTCCGCCGCCTCCAGGCGCAGCGGGCGGGCGCGCAGGTAAATGTCGGCGAAATGCTCGACCTGGCGCGCTTCAAGTTCACCTTCGCGCACCATTTCCAGCCCCGCCGACAGGGTCGAGGCGAGATAGGAGGCGCGGGACGGACCGGGCTCGCCGGTCGCCGGCTGGGGCGCCACCGCGGCCAGCGCGGTCCAGGCGTCCATCTGCGGCAGCTTGCGGCGCAGGCGATGGCGGGCGTCTTCCAGCGGGAAGGCCTTTTGCGCCGCGGGACGATATTGGCGACTGATGTCGCGCTGCCGCTGACCGAGGTAGGCCTGGATCAGGCCGTAGAGGTCGCCTTCGAAGCGGTCCTCGCCGACGATCCTCACCGCCTCGGGGTCGCCCCGTCCGAACACGTCACGGCCGAACAGCGGCCGGGCCTCCAGCGCCTCGACCGCCTTGCGCATGGCGTCGAGCTTGGCCAGTCGGAAGGCCAGCGCCGCGGCCAGCTCCTCCGCCGGCGGCTCGTCCGCGCCCGGTTTGATCGCCTTGGGCAGCAGCAGGCGCGATTTCAGATAGGCCAGCCAGGCGGCCATCACCAGATAGTCGGCCGCCAGCGCGAAACGGACCCGCCGGGCGCCGTTCACGAAAGCCAGATACTGGTCCGCCAGCTTGGTCACCGACAGCTGCAGCAGGTCCACCTTCTGGTTTCGCGCCAGGGCCAGCAGCACGTGCAGCGGGCCTTCGTAGCCGTCCAGATCGACGATCAACGCCTCGCCGTCCTCCGCCGCGTTCTCGGCGGCGATGAAGTCGAAGGCGGGCTGCTCCCCATCCTTGATGTTTCTGTCGCTCATGCCGCCCACTTTCCGTCGAAGGCGGCGTCGAATCGGGCGCGAGCTTCCTTGGCGTCGAAGGGCTCGGGGACCTTGGCCAGGCGGGCCAGGGCGGCGGCGGCGCGCGCCTTGGCGCGGCCGGCGAGCGGCCGGCAGCCGCTCATCACCGCCTTCATCTCCGCCATGTCGCCGTTGCAGTGCAGGACCACGTCGCAGCCGGCGGCGAGCGAGGCGCGGGCGCGTTCGGCGAAATCGCCGCTCAGGGCCTTCATCGACAGATCGTCGCTCATGATCAGACCGTCAAAGCCGATCAGCCCGCGCATCACATCGCGGATCACATTGCGCGAGGTTGTCGCCGGGCGTTTGGGATCGATGGCGGTGTAGACCACGTGCGCGGTCATCGCCATCGGCATGTCCGACAGCACCTTGAAGGGCGCGAAGTCGCGGGCGTCGAGCTCTTCCAGGCTGGCGTCGACCACCGGCAGGGCCAGGTGGCTGTCGGAGCGGGCCCGGCCGTGACCGGGGATATGCTTGATCACCGGCAAGACGCCGCCGGCGATCAGGCCCTCGGCGGCGGCGCGGCCCAGGCTGGCGACCTCCTGCGGCGTCGCCCCATAGGCGCGGTCGCCGATCACCTCATGCGCATCCGGCGCAGGCACGTCCAGCACCGGCACGCAGTCGACATTGATGCCCAGCGCCGCAAGATCATGCGCCAGCAGCCGCGCGCCCAGTCGCGTCACCTCGCGGCGGATCAGCGGGTCGTTGGCGTCCAGCTGGCCGTAGGCGCGCCCCGGCGGATAACGTCGCCAGTGCGGCGGGCCGAGCCGCTGGACCCGGCCGCCTTCCTGGTCGATCAGCACCGGCGCGTTGTCGACGCCGGTGCAGGCGCGCAGTTCCTCGACCAACGCCCGCACCTGATCGGGGGTGTCGACATTGCGCTTGAACAGGATGAAGCCCCACGGGCGCGCATCGCGAAAGAAGGCGCGCTCTTCCGCCGAAAGCCTTGGGCCGGCGCACCCTAGTATGCAGGCCGTTTCGGCCACCTGGTCCCGCCTGCCCGCTATTTGACGATGCAGCCCTTGCCCGCCGCCACCAGCGACGCGCAGAAGGCGCTGGCGTCGGACCTGGACGCGAAGCCGCCGACGAAAGAGCGATAGAAGGTCTTGCCATCCCGGCTGGCGACTTCGACCTTCTTGGTCTTGCCGGCCATCTTGCCAGGCTCGATGGCGGCGACATCGTTCCAGCCTTTTTCCGCCAACGCCTGAGACGAAAACGCGCCGATCTGCGCGACCGGCCCAGTCTCGGTTGTGCTCTGGTCGACGGCCGCGTCGATGGTCTGGGGCGGCTTGGCGGCCTTGGAGACGGGTTTGGTCACGGCGGGTCGAGCTGGGGCGGCCTGCGGCTGAGCGGGCCGCAGATCGGCCTGCGCCACCGGCTTGGTCGGGGCGGCACGCGGCGCGGGCTGCTCCGGGGCCGGCGCGAGCGTGGCCGGGGCCTTCATCTCGTTCGGCGGCGTGCCCTCGGTCTTGTAGACCTGCAGACCGGCCGCCGCGTCCGAAGACTCCGCCCCTCCCGACGCAGGCGCCTTGGTTTCCGCGACCGGCGTGCCGACGACCTGCGGCGACTGACCCGCATGCCGCACGCCGCTGCGATAGAAGACGAACAGCGCGACGACCAGCACCAGCAGCACCACGCCGCTGACGACCAGCGTCATCGGCACGGGCCGTTCGCCCGAGCCGCGCGAATAGCGGGCGTCGAACGACAGCGGCGTATCGTGTTGAGGCGTATAGGCGCCCCGATCCTGATCGGACATTCCAAAGCTCCAGGAGGCGACCGCCCTCGACCGCGAATCACCGCTCTCAGCATAGCCTAGTCAGGCGGCGTCCCGCTGATCGCCCAACGACAAATCCCCAGATATCCTTTTCCTAGATACCCAAATCGAGGGTGAACAGGCGTCGGTGTTCCTCCACCGCGAAACGATCAGTCATGCCGGCGATATAGTCGCACACCAGCCTCGCCCGCTCGCCGTCATCCAAGTCCCTGGTCCGCTCAAACCATTCTGTCGGCAGGACTTCGGGCTCGGCGAAGAACAAGCCGAACATGTCGGCCAGAATGCGGCGGGCGCGGCTGCGCATGCGATTGACGCGATAGTGCCGGTACATGCGCTGGTGCAGAAACAGCCGCAGGCGGGCGAGATCCTCGGCCATGTCGGCGGAGAAGCCGATCAATGGCGCGCCCAATAGTCGCACCGCCTCGACCGAGCCTACGCCGCTGGCGGCGATATTGGCCCGCGAGCGGTCGATCACGTCGTCGACCATGGCGCCGATCATCCGCCGCACCGCCTCCAGCCGCAGCATTCGGCTGTCCAGGTCCGGGCGCTCGGCCCGCAGCCTGTGCAGGATCGGCCCAATCAGCGGCACGTCCTGCAACTCCTCCAGGCGGAACAGACCGGCCTCAAGACCGTCGTCGACGTCGTGGTTGTTGTAGGCGATGTCATCGGCCAGGGCCGCCACCTGGGCCTCGGCAGAGGCAAAGGTGGTCAGGCGCAGGTCATAGCGGGCGCTGAACTCGGCGATGGGCCGCCAGGCCGGCATGTCCAGGCGATCGCCGACCGGGCCGTTGTGCTTGACGATCCCCTCAAGCGCTTCCCAGGTAAGGTTCAGGCCGTCGAAGTCCGGGTAGCGCCGCTCGAGCTCGGTCAGGACGCGGAAGGTCTGGACGTTGTGATCAAAACCGCCGAACGGCGCCATGCCCGCATCCAGCGCCTCCTCGCCGGCGTGGCCGAACGGCGGATGGCCAAGATCGTGCGCCAGGGCGACCGCCTCGGCGAGATCGACATCCAGGCCCAGCGCCTGGGCGATCGAGCGGGCGATCTGGGCGACTTCCAGCGAATGGGTCAGGCGGGTGCGGAAATAGTCGCCCTCATGGGCGACGAACACCTGGGTCTTGCCTTTCAGCCGCCGGAACGCCGAGGTGTGGATGATCCGGTCGCGGTCGCGGGCGAACGGCGTGCGGGTCCGGCTGGCGGCCTCGGGGTAGAGACGCCCGAGCGAGTGGCGCGGATCGGCCGCATAAGCCGCGCGGCCACCTTCGCCGCCTGGGAGGTCACTGCTCATCAAGCACTCCTGCAGCGTCCCGCTTGTTCAGATCGCCAACGCGGCCATATAGATAGGTCATGACGCCCGATTTAAGCCTCTCGTCCAGCGCCGCCAAACGCATCCTGGCGCTTTCGGCCGCCGAAGGCCGCCCGCTGATGCTGCGCGTGGCGGTGGAAGCCGGCGGCTGCTCCGGCTTCCAGTACCAGTTCGACCTGATCGACGCCTCCGACGAGGAGGACCTGCGGATCGAGCGCGACGGCGCCGCCGCGGTGGTCGACGTGATCTCCCTGGCTCTGCTCAAGGGCTCGGAGATCGACTTCGTCGACGAACTGGCCGGCGCCGAATTCCGCATCCGCAATCCCAACGCCAAGTCCAGCTGCGGCTGCGGGGTCAGTTTTTCGATCTAGCGTCGGCAAGGCCTTGACAGCCGGGCCCGGCCCGACTGCAACAGCGGCATGCGCATCGCCACCTGGAACGTCAATTCGATCAACGCCCGCCTCGAGACGGTGCTGACCTGGTTCCGCGAGGCCAGCCCGGACGTTGCCTGCCTGCAGGAGATCAAGTGCGTCGACGAGAAATTTCCGACTGAAGCCTTTGAATCGCTTGGCTATAACGTCGCCGTCCACGGCCAGAAAACCTACAATGGCGTGGCCATGTTGTCGAAGTCGCCGATGGAGGACATCCGCCGCGGCCTGCCTGACGGCGAGGGCGACGATCATGCCCGCTACATCGAGGCGCTGATCGGCGGACCAAGGCCGGTGCGGGTCGGCGGCCTCTACCTGCCCAACGGCAATCCGATCGGCACGGAGAAGTTCACCTACAAGCTGGCCTGGATGGCGCGTCTCAACGCCCATGCGCGCAACCTGCTGGCGCTGGAGGAGCCGCTGGTGCTGACCGGCGACTACAATGTCATTCCGGAGCCCGAGGACGCCGACAAGCCTGAAGGCTGGCTCGGCGACGCCCTGTTTCAGCCCGAAAGCCGTGGGGCGTTCCGCGCCCTGAAGAACCTGGGTCTCACGGACGCCTATATGGAAAAGGACGGCGAGCCGGGCGGCTATACCTTCTGGGACTATCAGGCCGGCGCCTGGCAGCGCAACCACGGCATCCGCATCGACCACGCCCTGCTCTCGCCCCAGGCCGCCGACGCCCTGACCAGCGTCGTCATCCACCGGGACGTGAGGGCGCGGGAAAAGCCATCCGACCATGTGCCGGTCGTTATCGAACTGGCCCTGTGAGCCCGGCAAGACTCTGGTTAGCTTGGCCGTTGTGATCGAAATCATCCGCATTATCCTTCTGCTCGGCATCGCCGGCGCCGGCGTGACCTTCATCGCCAGCGGCGCCGCCTGGTGGATGGACGAGGAGCGCCGGCTCTACCGGCTGGCCTGCAAGGTGCTCGACGGGCGGCCCGACGGCTTCATCGTCGCGGTCGGGCGCAACGCCGCCGCCGGCTTTCGCCTGGAGAGCCGCCAGGTGCTGGTAATGAGCGACGGCGGCGCACACACCCTGATCTATCAGCTCTACAACCTTGTCGGCGCGGAACTGATCGTCGACGACGAGGTCGTCGCCAGGGTGTCGCGGGATGAGCCGAAACGGCCGCTTGATCAGGTGATGGCCGGCGCCAGCCAGGTGGTGTTGCGCCTGCTGTTCGACGATCCACGGCATCCTGATTTCAGCCTGGAGCTTTGGCAGCCTCGCGACCAGATGCGCAATGAGGCGCGCACCGCGGCCGCGACGATCCGCGAGGCGCGGGCCTGGCTGGGGCGAAGCGAAGCGATCATGCGCCGCGCCGCCCTGCCGGAGCCCGAGCCTGCGCCAGCCGTGGTGGCGGCCGACGCCCCGCCATGGGAAGGCGAGTCCGAATTCGACGATGTCGAACACGAGGCAGACGACGACCCGGCCGACTCCGATCCGCCGCGCTTGCTGTAGCCTCAGCGCGGACGCATGTTCCCACCAATTATGCCAGGGAGGGCGATCATGACGATGCTCATCGCGGCCGCGGCCGTCTTTCTCCTGATGCACCTTCTGATCGCCGGCACCCGGGTGCGCGACGCGATCACCGGCGTGATCGGCGAAGGGCCCTATATGGGACTGTTCTCGCTGGCGTCCCTGGCGGCGCTGGTCTGGTTCGGGTTCGCCTTCGCCGGCGCACGGACTTCACCTGACAACACGGTGTTCTGGACCATCACACCGCCGGCGCGGCACGCGGCGATGGGCCTGGCGCTGATCGGCTTCCTGTTCATGGTCCCCGGCCTGCTGACCAACAGCCCCACCCGGGTCGCCGGCGGCAAGGTGGTTGAAAGCCCGGACGCCGCCAAGGGCATGGTGCGGATCACCCGCCACCCGTTCCTGTGGGGCGTGGTGATCTGGGCCGCCGCGCACCTGATCGCCAACGGACGCCTGGCCGATCTGATCCTGTTCGGAACATTGCTGCTGCTCGGCCTGTTCGGTCCGCCGAGCATCGACGGCAAGCGGATGCGGGCGCTCGGCGACAAATACGCCGCCTTCAAGGCGCGGACATCGAACATCCCCTTCGCCGCCATCGTCCAGGGCCGCCAGAGGTTCAGTCTCGGCGAGATCTGGTGGCGACTGTTGGTCGGGTTGATCGTCTACGGCCTGGTGCTGGCCGCCCACCCCTACCTGTTCGGCGTGAACCCGCTCGGATGACCAGCCTGCATTATGTGACGTTCCCCTCGCTGCACGAGGCGCCGCTGACCATCGCAGCACGGCTTCTGGTCCCGGATCAGGAGGGCCCACGTCCGGCCGTGATCCTGCTGCATGGGTCGGCGGGCCCGAGCGAGCGTGAAGGCGGCTATGCTACGGTGCTGAACCAGGCGGGCTTCGTCACCCTGGAGCCCGATCAGTGGGCGCCGCGACGCCTGGGCGGCGGCGCCTATGGCCGGCCGCGGACCATCCACGAGACGCTGCCCGACCTCTACGGCGCCCGCGCCTGGCTGGCTGCGCATCCGAGGGTCGATCCGAGCCGGATTGGCGTCGCGGGCTTCTCGTTCGGCGCGGTCGCGGCGATGCTGGCGGCCACGCACGCGCAGAACGACCGCTTCCTGCCTGGCGGACAGTTCGCGGCGCTGATGCCGGTCTATCCGATCTGCCACCTCTACAATCGGGTTCCGGGCTTCGAATTCGCCGATCTGGTCGAAGCGCCGGTCCTGATCATCACCGGCGCCCTGGACGCCTACGACAACGATGCCGACGCGGGGCCGAAGCTGGTGGCTTCCCTGAACGAGGCGGACGCGGCCAGGGTCCGCTGCGAGGTGATGGCCGACGCCCACCACGCCTTCGACATGCCCGGGCCGGAACGCCGCGTCGAAGATCCGGGCGGCAATCGCGGCGCCGGGGGCCTGGTGACCATGGCGCACAACCCCGAGGCTGCGCGGCGCGCGCATAAGCTGGCGGTGGGGTTCTTTCGCGACGCGCTGCGCTAAGAGCCTGTCGTGCTTAGATCGAGCCAAAATCCGCTCATCCCGGCCAATGCCGGGATGAGCGGTGATTTATTCTGACGATTTGATTCCGACTAAACCCGCCATGCGCTAACGCCTCAGGTCGGCGACGAGGCGTAGTCGCCGATAACCCGGTCCAGCACCTTCAGCGGCAAGGCGCCGGGCAAGAGGCCGGCGTCGTGGAACTTGCGGATGTCGAAGCGAGCGCCGAGCCGGTCGCGCGCCATCTGGCGCAACCTGAGCCACTCCAGCTTGCCGACCATGTAGCTGCAGGCCTGGCCCGGCCAGACGCAATAGCGCTCAACCTCGCTGACCGCTGTGCTCTCCGGGTCGCCCTGGTTTTCGATGAAGTAGCGGATCGCCTGCTCGCGGCTCCAGCCCTGGCTGTGGATGCCGGTGTCCATCACCATCCGCGCGGCGCGCAGCAGGGCGTCGTGCAGGTAGCCGATCCGGCCCCAGGGGTCGGTCTCGTACATGCCCATCTCGTCGGCCAGTTGCTCGGCGTAGAGCGCCCAGCCCTCGCCATAGGCCGAGAACCAGATTTCCTTGCGCAGCAGCGGCAGGTTGGCCTGGCGTTGCAGCGAGCCCTGCAGGTGATGGCCCGGAATGGACTCGTGGTAGGTCAGCGTCGGCAGCAGCCAGGACGGGTCCTCGGCGGTGTCGCGCAGGACGATGTAGTAGGCGCCGGCGCGCGAGCCATCCAGCGTGCCAGACTGATAGTTCGACGACGCGCCGGCCTCGATCGCAGGGGGCACGCGGCGAATCTCGACCTTGGCCTTTGGCAGGGTCCCGAACCAGGCCGGCAATTTCGCCTGCACGGCCTCGACCTTCAGATTCAGGTCGGCGATCAGCTTGGCCTTGCCGGCGTCGGTGTTCGGATAGAGGAACTTCGGATCGGCGAACAAGGCCCGCAGCCGCTCCCACGGCGCGCCCTTGGTCATGCCCTGCGCCTTGAAGGCCTCGTCCAGGCGCGCGTTTAGCAACTTCACCTGCTCCAGGCCGAGCTTGTGCACCTCGGCCGGCGTCATGTCGGTGGTCGTCGCGTGCCGCAGGCTCAGCGCGTAGTAGGCCTCCCCGTCCGGCAGGCGCGAAACGCCGGCCTCGTGCACGGCGCGCAGCCGCCAGCTCTCCAACTCGGCCATCTGGCGCCGCAGCGCGGGAAGCACCTCGCCTTCGTAGAGGTGCGTGGCCCGGCCCGTCCAATCGCCGTCAATGCCCTTCTCGCGCGCCCGGCGCGCCACCGAATCGACCAGGCTCGATTGCGACGCGGGCGTGTCGGCAAACGATTTCATCTGCGCCAAGGTGGTCTTCAGGGCGAAGTCTGGCAGGATCGCCCATTTGTCGGCGTCGTGGCGCGCCCGCTCGGTCTCCCCGTCCATAACCTTGGCGAAGGCGGACATCCGCGCCAGGTAGGCCTCCGCGTCATCGCGGGTCTCGATCGAGTGTTTGCTGTCGAGGAAATCGGGGATTTCCAGATAGGCGCCGCTGAGCTGGCTGACAATGTAGGGCGTGCCGTCGCCGCCGAAGTCGAACTGGCGATCGTATTCGGCCTGGGTGTCCAGCACATAGGCGACGGTGTCATAGTTGGCGGCGTCCAGCCCGGACAGGGTCTTCCGATCCACCGTGGCGAGTTCGGCCTGCCTGCGCGTGGTTTCGGCGCGGTCCCGCGCGACCTGGGCCAGCGAGCGATCATCGAGCATCGATTTCTCGGCGGCAAGCGCGCCCTTGTCGAGGCCGAGCTGGGTCGCCTCCTCGGGCGAGCGACGCAGATTGCGCTGCATCCAGTCGTCCATCAGCGCATTCAGCCGGGCGGCGGCGGGGCTGGGCGCGTCCGCCAGGGCGGCGCCGGAGAGAAGGCTCGCGGCGCCGATGCCGGCGACCAGTTGACGACGATCAATCATGTTGGAGTTCCAAAGTTGAAACGGTCGCCCACGCGGCCCGGCTGAAAATGTTCATAACGCTTAGAAGCCCGCCGCATGCTCGACGGCGAGGGCAAGATCAAGCGCCCTGGCGGCTTCTTCGCCGGTGACGGCGGGCCTGGGCGCTTCGCCACGCACGGCGGCGATGAAGGCGGCGACGCTGGCGCGGAGCGGATTGCCGCCGGCTGGCGTGGCGGCGAAATCGGCGTTCAGCGGGAACGGGGTGGTGTTGCGGAAGGCGCGGTTCACGAAATCGATCTCTACCTCGCCGGAGGGGTAGACCACCCGCATGCGCCGCTCCAGCGCCTCGGCGATCCGCGACGCCTGGAACCGCAGGGTCGAGCCGTCTTCCAGCGTCACCTCGGCGCTGACTTCGTCGAGATAGGGGCCCACCGTCGCCCGACCCTCGGCTTCCACGGCGAGGGGCTCGGCGGGGTTCAGCGTCAGGGCCAGGTCGATGTCGTGGATCATCAGGTCGAGCACGCAGGAGACGTCGACGATGCGCGACGGGCCGGGCGCGCGGCGCACCGCTTCGAGGAAGCTGGGCGTCTCGGGAATATCCAGCAATCCCATCGCCTTCGAGACCACCCGCTCCTGGTGGCCGCAGGCGAGGACGAGCCCTTTGGAGGCCGCCAGGGAGACGAGCCTGTCCGCATCCTCCAGGCTGATCGCCACCGGCTTTTCGATATAGGTCGAGAGCCCCGCCCCAAGCGCCGCGAGCCCGGCGGCGGCGTGTGTCACCGCCGGCGAGGCCACGGTGACGATGTCCAGACCTTCGAACAAGGCCTCAAGGCTGTCGAAGGCCTGAACGCCAAGACTATCCGCCAAGCTCTTCGTGCGCGCCGCGTCAAGATCGTACACGCCCTTCAGCGTGACCCCATCCAAGGCCGCATACTGGCGCGCGTGATGGCCGCCAAACACGCCCGCCCCGACCACGCCGGCTGTCAACTGTCGAACCACGCCAACCTCACCTTGAAAATGCGGCGCAAGGTGTCGGCGCGCGGCTGATTTGTCCATCCAGGCGATGACGCGGCGGCGGCCATGGTTTAAACCGCCCCTCCAACGCGAATGAAACATTCGTTTAAATGGAGGACGCCATGACTTTTGTATCCAGGGAAATCCGTCTGAAGTCGCGCCCCGTGGGCCTGCCAACCGCGGCCAACTTCGAGCTGGCGAGCGTGACGCTGCCTGCGCCCTGGCCGGGCGAGGCTCAGGTCAAGAACCTCTGGATGACCGTCGATCCCTACATGCGCGGCCGCATGAACGACGTGAAGAGCTACTCGCCGCCGTTCCAACTCGGCGAGGTGATGCAGGGCGGCGCGGTGGGCGAAGTCGTCGCCTCCAATGATCCGAGCCTGAAGGCCGGCGACCTGGTCAACTCCTTCTTCGGTTGGCGCGAAGGCTTCAACGCCCCCGCCGGCGCGCTGCAGAAGCTCGACACCCACGGCCTGCCGCCGCAGGCCTTCCTGGGCGCCGCCGGCATGCCCGGCCTGACCGCCTATGTCGGCCTGATCAAGATCGCGGCGATGAAGCCGGGCGATGTGGTGTTCGTCTCCGCCGCCGCCGGCGCCGTGGGCCAGATCGCCTGCCAGATCGCCAAGCTGAAGGGCCACACCGTGATCGCCACCGCCGGCGGCGCGGACAAGATCGCCTATCTGAAGGAGATCGGCGTCGACCACGCCATCGACTACAAAGCCGTCCCCAACCTGACCGAGGCGGTGATGGCCGCCGCGCCCGAAGGCATCGACGTCTATTTCGAGAACGTCGGCGGCGCCCACCTGGAAGCGGCGCTGATGGCCGCGCGGCCGTTCGCCCGCTTCGCCCTGTGCGGCATGATCTCCGACTACAACGCCACCGGCATGGGTACGGGCATCCACGGCCTGATCATGGCGGTGGGCAAGAGCCTGCGGCTGGAAGGGTTCATCGTCTCCAACCACTTCGACATGCAGGGCCAGTTCGTCGCCGAGTTCGCCGCCTGGGCCCAGGCCGGCAAGATCACCTGGCGCGAGACGGTGGAAGAGGGCATCGAGAACGCGCCGACCGCCTTCCTGAAGCTGTTCAAGGGCGAGAACCTCGGCAAGATGCTGG
>Ga0302317_10001285_pt1 | contig 18845 bp, 14 predicted proteins | sample III_Palsa_N3_3_FD_200450 | JGI IMG/M metagenome (GOLD analysis project Ga0302317, IMG submission 200450) | Peat permafrost microbial communities from Stordalen Mire near Abisko, Sweden - III_Palsa_N3_3 | ecosystem: Environmental > Terrestrial > Soil > Palsa > Peat permafrost | place: Sweden...
CGCCATTCGGCCCCGCCGCAGGTCCCGCCAGCGCCGTCAACTCGTCCGACAATTCATCCGGATCATCTGACAACGCATCCAAATCCTTGCCCGTCAATATCGTCGCGCTCGCATTCGAATCCGGATCCACACTCAACTGCACCGAATCCGAATTCACCGTGATCACCTGCGACTGCACACCAACCTGCATCTTCGCATTCAGCGTCATCCCGTTCACCGCGCCAACCGCAATCCCCGTCGCCGTGTACGTCGCAAACCCGGGCATCGTGAACGTCACCGTGTACGTCCCCGGGTTCACCACGGCGCTATACGAACCGTCCGACCCCGACGTCGCCTTCACCGCCGGCCCGTTCCCCGTCAGCAACACCGTAGCTCCCGGAATCAACGCCCCATCCGGATCCGTCACCACGCCGTGCAAGCGTGTCTTCCCCGCCTGCACTCCCGCCGCCCCAGCCTGCGCCGTCGCCGTTACCGGCGCCTGTGCACCTGCCGCTCCAACCATCAGCACCGCCGCCAACCCTGCTCCAACCCATCCCGACAATCGCCGTCTACCGAAACCATCAACCAGCATTCTCACTCCTGAACTCCTAAACTCTTCAACTCTCGAAAGCCTCCGCCGCCAGAACTCTCAGCGCAGCGAACCGGCTTTTCCCATGTCGCGGACGACATCCTTGTCTCCGCCCAATCAACCGCAAATCCTTCCAGCGGCCCTCATCCAATTCCTACAAATTCCGTCGCCCTAGCGCCCGCCGCCGCCGGTGTCTCCACCTTCGCCCGCGCCGCCACCAAGACTCCACGGCGACAACGTCATCGTCTGCCCGGTCGGCGACGCCCTAAGAATCGCGTCCACCCCCACCAGCAGTGTCACCGCCATCGGTGTCTCCGTATCCGAGCTAGGCGACGTCGCCACAATCATCACCGCATCGCCAACCTTCAACCCGGCCAGCGTCTCCGTAGGCAGCCGCGACAGCATCTGCGACAAATCAGAGCCCGCACTCCGCTCCCGAGCCGCTCCATCCGGAGCCGTACCCGCCGCACCAGCTGTACCTCCCATTCCAGCTGTACCTCCTGCTCCAGCTGTACCTGCCGCTCCCGTACCCTTCATCCGAGCCGCCACCCGCTCCGCCATCATCGGAGGAATCCTCCGCACATCACTGTTCGCCCCCACCGCCACCGTCACCGATTTCTTCGTCGTCAAATCCTTCAGCGTCACCGTCCCCGCCGTCGCGTCCACCGACGCAATCAGCCCCGAATAATTCCGGAACATGCCCGTCACCAACTCATCGGCCGTAATCGTGCTTCCATCAGCCGACTTCGTTCCCCGCACCCGCAACTGATCGCCCTTCTGAATCTCCGCGATCGTGCTAACCTTCGCATCCGCAAACCGAACCGAGCCGCCCGCGTACCGCCGCACAATCGTCTGAGGCATCACCACCACCGTCACCGTCTTCAGCCCGCTCGCAATCACAATCGTTCCCGCCGCCGCGTCCACCGACTTCACAATCCCGCCGCCCCCCTTGCTCCACGCGGCCTCTTCTGCCTGGTGCGTCGCCGCAATCGCCCCCGCCTTCATCACGATCACCCGCGCCGCCGTCAGCCCCGGCCCACTCGCCGCCGGATCCCCCACCACCAGTACCTTGTCCCCCACCGCCACATCGCTCAACGCTCCCGGCGTAGCCGACTTCAAATCCTTGCTCCCCGGCGCCACCATCAATACCTTCACCGCATCCGGAACCGTCACCACCACATCCTGCCCAGCCGTCGTCGTCAACGTAAGCCCCGTCCCGCTTACCGACTTCACCGTCCCCGTCGCCCGCGTCCCCGCCGTCGCAGTCGCACCCTGCGCCATCACCCGCACCGTAGGCACTCCCACCGCCAGCGCCATCACCACCACCAACATCCGCAAACACACGTTCATCACTCGCATCTTTCTCGGTCCTCGCCTAGCACAATTACTCTCTTGGGATGCCGCGAGGAACCCTTCCAACCAAACAGCATCACGCCATCGCGACCTCAGCCAAAGCGCTTGAAGACAAAGCCGCTTCCGCCCGAACCCGCAGGCACTGTTCAAGATACGAACCAACACCGCAAAAGTTTCTCCGGCGATACGTTTTCTCAACTACCTCGTATCCAGACAAACCGTCACATCTGCGCTCTTATCAGTCCTTTGACGCCTGCCCCTACGGCAACACCGCCCCATCCGCCACCGGCAGATCCAAATGCGACGGATACTTCGCCGACCCAAACACCGACACCGTCTCCGACTTATACGCACTCGCCGGCGCCGTCATGATGTTCTCCACATACGTCTGCGGATTCCGGTCATACAGCGGAAACCAGCTCGACTGCACCTCCACCATCATCCGGTGCCCCTTCAAAAACGTATGGTCCACCCCATGCAGACTCCACTTGTACTCCGCCACCTCACCCGGCTTCACCGCCTCCGGCTTCGTAAAGCTCTTCCGATACCGCCCCCTCAAAATCTCCTCTGCCACCATCAACTCATAGCCACCAGCCGCTCCCTCGCCCGTAGCCTCGCCCTTCTCAGGAGTCGTCACCCCCTCCGCGCCTTCCGGATACACATCAATCAGCTTCACAATCCAATCCGTATCCGTGCCCGTAGTCGCTCCAAACAAATCCGCCATCACATCGCCCGTCACCGTCACATCGCTCGTCAGCACCGGCGTCTCAAAATTCGCCAGATCTTTTCTGCCACTAACAAACCGCTGATCCTCCACCAGCCAGGTCCTCCAAGTCGACCCCTCTCCATACGTCGACTGCACCGGCCGTTGTCGATAAGGCACCGGATCCGCAGGATCGGCCACATACGCCGCCGCCTTCACGTCATAGTCGCCCTTCGGCCCCACGAACCCCAGCGTATGATCGGCCTCCAAATACAGCCGCTCCGCGTGACACCCCACCTTCGGCGGCCAGACAGCATAGGTATGCCACTGGTTCTCACCCGTCCGAAAGCTAGCCGTATCCTGCAAATCAAATCCCGGCTTCCCCTTCAAATACATCTCGAAGAACGGAGCCTCATAGTGCGCGCGATAGTACGCTCCCGTCTTCTCCCCGCCAAATGTGATCGTCCCAAACTTCCCGCCCAGCTTGTCTCCCGGCCCATACCCCCAGCCCCCGTGATTCCAAGGCCCCAGCACCATCCACACTTTGTGCAGCGGCTCGTTCGGCTTCTGATGCGCGCGCAACGCCTTGTACTCCGCCTGCGTCCCCCACATATCTTCCTGGTCCCAGTACCCGCCGACCTCCAGCGTAGGAACCTCCGGCGCATGCAGGTGCGGCTCCACCGCCATGTCCTGCCAGAACTTCACGTAACTCGGCTCTGTCAGAAACACCTTCGCCGTAGGCAGCTGCGTCATGCCTGCACTCTCCGCCGCGCCCGCAAAATTCCCATGCTTCAGAAAGAAATCAAACTGGTCTTCCTTGGAGTCCACCGTTCCATCCGTCTTCTGCGCCTCCAGCTCCTGCACATAATCAAACCCATACGACTCGCGAAACGCCCCGTTATGAAAGAAGTCATCGCCAATCCAGATATTCGTCATAGGAGCCTGCGGGCTGATCGCCTTCACCGCTGGATTCGCATCGATCCCCGCCATCATCGCCAGGAACCCCGGATAGCTGACCCCCATCACCCCAACCTTCGCTGAATTATTCGGCACATTCTTCAGCAGCCAGTCGACGGTGTCATTCGTATCGGTCGTCTCATCCACATCGTTCTTCGTCCTATGCGCCACAATCGGCCGGTTCATCACAAACTTCCCAGTCGACGCATACCGCCCCCGAATATCCTGCGCCACAAAAATGTACCCACTCGCAGCCAGCGTCGGAAACACCATCTTCAGCGCGTCCGCCTCATACGCCTCCACCCCATACGGCGTCCGCGTCATCAGAAACGGCAACGCCACCCCACCTTTCTCGCTCCCCACCGGCCGCAGGATCACCGCGTGCAGCATCGCCCCATCCCGCATCGGAATCATCACCTCTGACCGCACATACTCCGGCCCGTGATAAGCCTTCAGCATCTCGGCCACCCGAGCCTTCCGAGTCGCCGCCTCATCCTCAGCCTTAGCCGTTGCAGGCGCCTGAGTCTGCGCCGGAGCCGGCGTCTGAGTCGTTGAACTCGGAGTCGTGGTAGCCGGCGCACTCTGCGCGAACCCAACCCCCACCATCCCCACCAAACCCAGACACGCCGCCAGCTTCATAACACGCATGCACGCACTCTCCCAAACAGCATCACAACTGAGAACTAACAACGAACAACTGAGAACTAAGAGCCGCCCTACGTAAGATTCCCCGGAGGCGCCGTCTCACACAGCCAGTTATTCCGCGCATGCGCTCCATCACAAAACGGCCGCTTCTCGCTCAACCCGCATCGGCATAAACTAATCGCCGGCTTGCCCGTCAAATCCCACTCCCGCCCATCGGCATCCTTAAGCACAACATGCCCCTCAACCCGCAGCGGACCATTCGGCCGCACCGTAATATGTACCGTCTCTTCTGCCATAACCAACTCCTCCATACGAACCTCCAGCATAGCAGCGCCCTTCTGCCCCTCGAAGATCTCTTCCGCCCCGCAAGAAGATCTCTTCCGCCCCCGCAAGACCTGGGTACCCCGAGGCTTCAGCCTCGGGTCTCTTAGCCTGGCGAAGAATTGGGCTTTAGCCCCGAGGTATGCCTCTTCTCAGGGACACGTATCTCCCGTCCCGTCACCTCGCACCGAAGCACCTGACCGAATTGTCTCCCTAGGAAGGAGCAGACCCTGCTGCCGCCTACTGCGGCAGCGCCACCTGCCCAACAACGTGCAGCGCCCCCGAGCTTCCGCCCGCCCCCGGCTGCCCGCCGCCAATGCTGATCGTGTAATCGCCCGCCGCCACAATCGGCTGACCCTCTTCGGTCACCATTCCCAGATCGCGATCGTTCAGCTCAAAATGAATCTCCCGGCTCTGCCCAGCGTCCAGATGCACTCGCTGAAATCCACGCAGCGCCACGCGAGGCGCGCCCGCAACCGCCGGAAACTTCACATACAGCTCCGCCACTTCATCGCCCGCAACCTTCCCGGTATTCGTCACCGTGACCGTCGCATCCACCGGATCGCCAGCGTTCACGCTGCTCTTCGCAAGCGTCACCGCACCGTAGCCGAACGTCGTATAGCTCAGTCCATACCCAAACGGATAAAGCGGCTTGCCCGTGAAGTACCGGTACGTCCGATTCTCCATCGAGTAATCTTCAAAATTAGGAAGCTGGCCCACGTCCTTATAGAACGTGACAGGAAGCCGACCGGCAGGATTATTCTTTCCACTCAGCGTGCTCGCCACCGCAGCCCCGCCTTCTTCGCCCGGATACCAAGCCTCCAGCACAGCATTCGCGTGCTCGTTGATCCAGTTCACACCCAGCGCGCTGCCGTTCATCAGCACGACCACCAACGGCTTACCCGCCGCAGCAACCGACTCCACTAACTCCTCTTCCGGCTGCGGCAGATCAAGGCTCGTCCGATCTCCACCCAGAAATCCAGCCTGGTTCACGGGCATCTCCTCGCCCTCAAGACGGCTAGTGATCCCAACCGCCGCAATCACCAAATCAGCTTTCCGAGCAGCGGCCAAAGCCTCCGGCGAAGGCGCATCATTCACCACCGCCCAGATCAGCTTCGCGGTAGGCTTCCCGCCATCCTGCCCGCGATACTGCACCTCCAGCACAGCCTTCTCGCCCTTCACCAAATGCACGCGCCCAAGATGCGTCTCCACCTGCTGCGCCCCATACTGCAACGCAATCATCTTCCCGTTTACCGACACGCGAGCGAACCCATCCGCCTGCACCCCAATCAGATAATCCCCCGTCGTCGGTGCCGTAAGATTTCCCGTCCACTCCACACCCACAGACTTCTTCCCCGACGCCTCTGTCGGCACCCCCACCTCGCTCACATCAATATTCCGCTCCACTCGCGACGTAAACGACTTCGGCTTCACGCCCGGACCAAAATCAATCGCGCCCCAGTCCGCATACTCAGCCGTCAATCCCGGCTTCCCATCCGCAGTCGTCAACGCACCATCCGGAACCGGCTGCCCCTCATCCCGAAGAAATTGCGTGCCCGCCACATACGTAATCTTCGCCTCCGGAAACTCCGCCTTGATACCTTCCAGCGCGCTTACCGTATGCGTCGGCGTCCCGTTATAGTTGCCCAGCAACACCGCCGTCTGATCCGCCAGCGGCCCCACCACCAGGATGTTCTTCACCCCCGGCTTAATCGGCAGCGTCCCATCATTCTTCAACAGCACCATCGACTCTTCCGCCAGCTTCTTCGCCAGCGCCCGATGCTCCGCGCTATTCAAATCCGCCTCACCAATCTTCGCGTAAGGATTATCCGCTGCCGGATCAAACATCCCCAACTTAATCCGCGCCGTAAACAACCGCACCAGCGCCGTGTCCATCGCGTCCTGGCTCAAATACCCTTGCTGCACGGCCTCGATGTACGGCTTATAGTCGTGATCGTCTTTCACCAGCGACGTGAAATCCACGCACTCGTTATCCATCCCGCGCTCCAGCGAAATCGCCGAAGCCTGCGCCTGTGTCGGACGATAATGGTGCCCCGCATAAATGTCCCGCACCGCACCGCAATCCGACACGACGTACCCCTGGAAACCCCACGCCCCGCGCAGCAAATCCTGCAGCAGATACTGATTCGCGCAAGCCGGCTCGCCATTAATCGCGTTATACGCGCACATCACCGACCCCGCCTTCCCCTCAATCACCGCCGCTCGAAACGCCGGCTCATACGTGTCCACCTGGTCATGCCGGCTCACATCCACATCCGCAATGTGCCGCGTAGGCTCCGGCCCGCTATGCACCGCAAAATGCTTCGGCGTAGAAATCACGCGATAGTACTTCGAGTCGTCCCCCTGCATCCCCGTAACGAACGCCACGCCCATCCGCCCCGTCAAAAAAGGATCTTCGCCATACGTCTCCTGCCCGCGTCCCCAGCGCGGATCGCGAAAGATATTCACGTTTGGCGCCCAGAAATCCAACCCATGAAAAATCGCCGACCCGCCATCCTTCATATCCCGCGCATGCACCGCGCGTCCCTCCACACCGATCGCCGCAGCCATCGTATGAATCGCCCCTGCATCAAACGTAGCCGCCAGCCCAATCGGCTCCGGATACTCCGTAGTCCCATTCACCGCAACCCCATGCAGCGACTCGCTCCACCAGTCATAAGCCGGCACCTTCAGCCGCGGAATCGCACGCGATTGATTCACCAGCTGCGACGCCTTCTCCTCCAGCGTCATCTTCCCCACCAGATCCCGAGCCCGCACCTCCGGCGCTAACGAAGTATCCAGATAACCAGCCCCTTGCTGAGCGTGTGCAGCGACAACTCCGCCACCCACCACAAACGTGCCCATCAGCATCAGGAAGGAAGCACGGCCAGCTTTAACCAGCCCACGAGAAAACAAGCGAATCGAATCGGCGATCATGCAACTCCTTTGGCGGACCAACGTCCCCAGCACCAAGGACTATACCTAACCGCAATCGCGTTAGACAAGGAATAAACCGCTTTAACAGAAGTGCCCCGCCCACCGCCTGCACGAATCCCTACCGCTTCGATCCCCCCAGCAGCGACCCCAACACCCCGCGAATAATCTGCCGCCCCACCGTGCTCCCCATCGTCCGCGCCGCACTCTTCGCCATCGACTCCACAATCGAGTCGCCCCGTCCGCTCGTCCCTCTCCCCGCATTCATCACCCCACTCAACATATTCCCCGCGTCGCTCACCCATCCACCTCCAGCCGCCGCGCCTCCCGCAACCGCCGCAGGCGCAACCGTCCCCGAAGCATCCACCTTCCCCTTCAGCTTCTCGTAAGCCGACTCGCGATCCACCACCGTCTCATACACCCCCGCCACCACCGAGCCCTTGATCAACTCCGCCCTCTGCTCCGGCGTAATCGGCCCAATCTGGCTGCGCGGCGGACACACCATCGCCCGCTCCACCATAGCCGGTATCCCCTTCTCATCCAGAAACGAAACCAGCGCTTCCCCCACGCCCATCTGCGTAATCGTCTCTTCCACATTCACTTTAGGATTCGCTCGGAACGTCTGTGCCGCCGCCTTCACCGCCTTCTGATCCTTCGGCGAAAACGCCCGCAGCGCATGCTGCACCCGATTCCCCAACTGCCCCAGCACCGTGTCCGGCACATCAATCGGATTCTGCGTCACAAAGAAAACCCCAACCCCCTTCGAACGAATCAGCCGCACCACCTGCTCAATCCTGTTCTGCAACACCGAAGGCAAATCCTTAAACAGCAGATGAGCCTCATCGAAGAAGAACACCAGCTTCGGCTTCTCCGGATCGCCGACCTCCGGCAGCTTCTCGAACAACTCACTCATCAGCCAAAGCAGAAACGTCGCATACAGCTGCGGAGATTTCATCAGCTGATCCGCCGCCAGCAAATTCACCACGCCCTGCCCGTTGCCATCCACCTGCAACAAGTCCTCGATATTCAGCGCGGGTTCCCCAAAAAATAAATCGCCACCCTGTTGCCCCAGTGTCACCAGCCCTCGCTGAATCGCACCAATACTCGCCGCCGAAATGTTTCCATACTGCGTCTGATAGTCCTTCGCGTTCGCGCCCACATGCTGCAACATCGCCTGCAGGTCTTTCATATCCAGCAGCAACAAACCACTGTCATCGGCAATCTTGAAGACCAGTGTCAATACGCCCGACTGCGTGTCATTCAAGTTCAGAATCCGGCTCAGCAGCAGCGGCCCCATTTCGCTCACCGTCGCCCGCACAGGATGTCCCTGCTTCCCAAACACATCCCAGAACACCACCGGGCATCCGGCAAACGTCACCTCGCCCAGCCCCAGCATCTTCACCCGCTCGTCAAACTTCGGCGAGCTCTTTCCCGGCTGGCTGATCCCCGAAAGGTCTCCCTTCACATCCGCCGCAAACACCGGCACCCCAATCGAACTCAGCGCCTCCGCCATCACCTGCAGCGTCACCGTCTTTCCCGTGCCCGTCGCCCCGGCCACCAGCCCATGTCGATTCGACATCCCCGCCAGCAGGTACAACTCATCCGCACCCTTCGCAATCATTGGCATCTCAACCATCACTGGCGTCCTCCATCTCTCGTTAGAAATTCAACCCTACACGTTGCCGCACCCACGCCCTTATTTTTTCGGCTTGGTCGAACTGTCGCTCTTCTTCCCGAAAATCTTGTTGAACACGCCAACAGTTTTGTTCTTGATCGCCGTCGCATTACCCTTCATCACGCCGCTCACATCCGCGGTGATGACCGGGTTCTCCGCCGTGCCCGTAATATCAATCGGAATTCCCTTCGCATTCGAAGGCTTCTTGGAAGCGGACGAACTGTTCAGGCTCGTCAGAATATTCACGCCAACCTTATTCAGCCCCTTCGCGCTCGTCACCTTCGAAATCAAGTGAAAATTAAGCTGCCCCGAAGGCGACACGGTACCGCTCCCCGTAGACTCGCCCAGCGCCGGCAGCACCGAATAAATATTCGTCGTCTGCGTCCCCGCCTTGGTCACCCGCATGTTCGCGCGCGAGACCGTGATCTCGACCGTATCGCCCGTCTTGATCCCCCCCATCGCCGCAATGCCAACAATCTTCGACCCCAGATCGTATCCCACCAGCTTCGTATTCTTAATCTCATACGAGCCGACAATCACGTTGTCCTTGGCCGTTCCCTTAATCGAAAAGTTAGCCGACAGCGTTCCACCCTTAAGCTTCGCGTTGTTCGGGAGCTTTACCCCCACCGCCGGCATCAGCGCCTGCAGACCATCAATCGGCACACTCTGTGCCAGCAGCTTCAAATCAAACACCTGTTCGTTCGCCGCAAGTTGATAGGTCCCCTTCACATGAACAGCAACAGCGCCCGTTTGCACCGCCAGATCCGATACCTGCCCGGTGTTGTCCTTCAGCGAGTGCCCCACCTGGTAGCTAACATCCACAGGATACGGAGCCGCCTTCCCGCCCTTCAGCAGAATCAGGTTCTCGGCGTGCAGTTTCCCGGAGCTCGTCACATTAACTCCATCCGAAACCACATGCGCATCCAACCCGGCAATCATCGAGATGCCAGCCGCCGCGTCCACATACCCCGCAGCCACCGGATCCAAATGCTTGATGCTCAGCTGTGCATCGAACGTCGTCGACGCGGCGTCCTGCGGATCGATCGGCCCCACCGTTCCCGTAAGCCCAAACTCGCCATCGCCCGGCAGCGACGCGCTCACCGTGAACGGAAAACCCTTCGCCAGCGAGAAGTTCGTCAGCGTCACGTTGAGATGGTCATAGACCTGCGCCTTTCCCTTCGAAGGCAGCGTATCCACCGTGGCCGTCCCATCTTTAATCGCGATCAGCCCAACCGGAAAATCGGCCAGCGCCACCGGTTGCTTCGTGCCCTGCGCTCGAGCCACCGCCCCGTGCCCCAGCGTCGAGTAGTTCCACGTCCCATCCTCGCCCTCGATCAAATGAATCTGCGGAGCATCCACCTCAAAGCTCCGCACAATCAGTAGCCGATCATGGATCAGCGGCTTCATCTCCACACCAATCCGCACTTCCTTCGCCACAAAGAACGGAGCCTGCCCAAACTTCGGATCGTCGGCAATCGCCAGATCGCTCGCCACCAGCCCCCCTGTCCTCAGCGAGAAACTTAGATCGCCCAGCGTGACCTTACGCGAAAGCGCTGCCGTAAGCTTGCTCTCGATGATGGGGCGAAACGTATTGGCGTTCACGAAAAAGTGAATCGCGGCTGCTATCAGCAACGGCACCGCAATCACCACCGCCAAAACGATCTTTACCCACGTCTTCATGAATCCTCCAAATTTCAGAAAGAGCCAACTCCAACTTCATTGCGCGCCCTACGCACTGCTGAGATAAATCGCTCTTGCTCAAATTTGGAGCATCCCCAGTCCTGAAGATCCGTCCGTCTTCAACTCAGAGGTCCAATCCTAAGTTCCTATCGCCAGCACAAACCCTGCACCCACTAACAACTGAGAACTGACAACGAACAACCAAGTTCCTAGAACTCCACCATCACCTCATCCACATAGCACCATCCCCACGCCTCGCCCGGTTCCACCGACCGCATCACCGGATGCTTGGTCGCATGAAAATGTTTCGTCGCATGCTTGTTCATCGACGAGTCGCAGCAAGCCACATTCCCGCACACCAAACACTCCCTCAAGTGCACCCACGTATCGCCCATCGCAATGCACTCCGCGCAGCCCTTCGCATAGCTCGCCTTCGCACTCGGCACCGGCTTCAAATGCTCAAAATGATGACACGTCATCGCACCCTCCCGCGACCGCTTACCGGCCGCACAAATCTCAAACGTCCAAAGTAGCACCACGCCAACATCCGTGCGTCACGAAACAGCGCTAAGATGCAGTCGCGTAACCCGAAACCCACCTAAAACGACACCAAATCACGCCTGCCCGGCCAGACAAGCCCTCTGCGCCGCCAGCAACTCCCGAATCCCCGCCTCCGCCACATCCAGCATCTCGTCCAGTTGCTTCCGCGTGTAAGTCCCTTTCTCTGCAGTAGCCTGCGTCTCCACCAGCCCACCACCCGACGTCATCACCACGTTCATATCCACCTCCGCACGCGAGTCCTCCTCGTACGCCAGGTCCAGCAGCACCCGCCCATCCACCACCCCCACGCTAGTAGCCGCCACCATCTCCCGCAGCGGAGACTCCTTCAAGCTCCCTGCCTGCAACAACTTACCCAGCGCCAACGCCAGCGCCGTACACGCCCCGGTGATCGCCGCCGTCCGCGTTCCCCCATCGGCCTGCAGCACATCGCAATCCAGAATCACCGTCCGCTCCCCCAGCAATTTCATGTCGACAACGCTGCGTAAACTCCTTCCAATCAACCGTTGGATCTCATGCGTCCGCCCGCCAATCTTGCCCTTCTCCGCCTCCCGAGGCGACCGCGTCAGCGTAGCCCGCGGCAGCATCCCATACTCCGCCGTCACCCACCCGCGCCCCGAGTTCCGCATCCATCCCGGCACCCCATTCTCCACCGTCGCATTGCACAAAACCCTTGTATGCCCCACTTCAATCAGCACCGACCCCTCCGCAGTCGCCACAAATCCCGGAGTCAACTTCAGCTCCCGCGCCTCATGCGCCCCACGTCCACCACCACGATACAGCTCCGCAACCTCAACCTTAGTCATACCTCTCATTATAGAAACCTTCCCCCACTTCTGCTCCGACAATCCCATCCCTCACGTCCATCACTGCAACCCCTAACCGCGTGTGCTACTGTGCAAGCCATAGCCCCTGTTCCATCTCGGGAATTTTTTCCGGAATTCCTCAACTTACGGGCAAATCTGCCGATAGAGGCAAAAGAATCCCAACCATTGCGATCCAATCGTTCCACTCTGGGACATGATCGGACGCGATACACCCCACCGCACCCAACTGCACCTCGTCATCCCGGAGATCACCATGCAGGCTCAACCGCAGAGCACTCTGGCCGCACGGATTCCCTCAGCCCACGCTCTACCGCCCTCCGCCACGCCGCCTCCCAAGGCGCCGTCAGCGCTGCCTCCCGCGCTCTCCACTCCCTCCCTCGCCGAAACCAGCGGCCTCGCCCACGACGCCGGCAACCTCCTCGCCGCCCTCGGCCTCTACTGCGACCTCCTCAAAGTCCCCGGCGTCCTCCGCCCCGAGCACCAGCACTACGCCACCGAACTACACCTCATCTCCAATCGCAGCGCCGCACTCATCCGTCGCTTGCTCGTGTCCCCCGCAACCCCCGCCCTCAATCTCACTCTGCCCAGCAACGCAGAACGCCTCCTCGCGCCCATGCTGTTCCACCGCCGTCCTGAGCGCACCTCCGACGCCCTCGCCGCCACCCCAAGCCACGCCGTCACGCTGCTCTCGCTCGCACCTGTTCTCGAACGCATCGCCGCCGGCGCCGCCACCGTCGTCGTCACCTGCCCAACCTCCCTCCCTCCCCTCAACTTTCCCTCCGAAATCATCGAGCGCATCACCGTCAACCTGGTGCGCAACGCCGCCGAAGCCATCCGGCGCGGCCAGCCCCGCGCGTCGTCCGTTCCCTTCTCCCCACCCGGCCAGATCCGCGTTACCCTCGCCGTCATCGACGCTCATCTGCAACTCACCGTAGAAGACAATGGCCCCGGCATGTCTCCCACCAACGTCGAAGCCTATCTTCATCCCGAACCGCTCCCCGTCGGCGCGAACCACGGCCTCGGCCACCTCATCGTCCACGAGCTCACCACCGCCAGCGACGGTCGCCTCTCCATTTGCGTTCGCCCCGGCCAGGGCACCGCCTTCTGCCTCAAGTGGCCCCTACCCGCGCCCCCACCCGCCGAAGCCTGCCTTTCGGTCGTCCCCTAAAATCCGTTCACCCCCAAGCACCTCCGAGGATCATCACGTGCTCAGCCCCAAACTCTTCTCGCCCGATACCATCTTGCCTCTTCCACCCGCCCGCCAGCTGCCCCCAGCACCCTCCACCGTCTCCTGGCCCCAGTACAACTCCGCGCCCGGGGCCGCTCGCCGCACCGACGCCGATCGCCAGCCTCCCCTCCGCGTTCTGGTCGTCGACGACGATGCCCCCATCCGCAACGCCTGTTCCGAAATCGCCACCAGCCTCGGCTTCGCCACCCAGTCCGCGGACTCCGTCGCCACTGCACGTCTCGCCCTTCAGCACAGTTCCATCGATATCCTTCTGCTCGACCTCAAGCTTCCCGGCGGCGGCGGCCTCTCTCTCCTCGAAGACATCCACGCCCACCACCCGCAGACCATCGTCGTCGTCATGACCGCCTTCGCCACCGTCAACTCTGCAGTAGAGTCCATGCGCACCGGCGCCGGCGACTATCTTACCAAGCCCTTCACCCTCGAAGAGCTCTCCACCACTCTCGATCGCGCCGCCCAGCGTCGCGCGTTCAATGTCGAATCCCGCCTGCTCCGCGACCAACTCCGCACTGGCGCTTCGATGGGCAACCTGGTCGGCAACTCGCCCGCCATGGAGAAGCTCTATCGCATCCTCTCCAAGGTCGCCACCACCACCCATCCGGTCCTCATCGTCGGCGAGTCCGGCACCGGCAAAGAACTCGTCGCCCGTTCCATCCACACCAACGGAACCAACGCCAACAAGCCCTTCCTTCCCGTCGACTGCGGCTCCCTCGCCCCCGCCATGATCGAAGGAGAACTCTTCGGCCACGCCAAGGGTGCCATCCCCGGAACCACGCGCGCCAAGATTGGCCTGCTCGCCGGCCTCGAAGGCGAGACCATCTTCCTCGACGAAATCGGCGAGCTCCCCCTCGATCTCCAGGGCCGCCTCCTCCGCGCCCTCCAGGATAAAATCGTCCTCCCCGTCGGCTCCGATCAGGGCGTTCCGCTGACCGCCCGCATCCTCGCCTCCACCACCCGCGACCTCACCCACCTCGTCGAGACCGGCCACTTCCGCAAAGACCTCTACTTCCGCCTCAACATCGTCACCCTCCGCATCCCCGCCCTGCGCGAGCGGCGCGGCGATATCCCGCTGCTCGCCGCCCACATCCTCGAACGCATGAAAGCCGAACAGGGCATCGCCTACACCTTCGCCGATGAAGCCCTGCACCTGCTCATGGAGTACGATTGGCCCGGCAATGTCCGCGAACTCGAGCGCGCCATCGAGCGCGCCTGCTCTCTCTCCAGCGGCCCCGTCCTCCATCTCGGCGACTTCCCCACCCAGATGCAGGACTACCAGTTCCACGCCCAGCAAACCCTGCAGCAACTCAACCAGGCAGCAGCCGCCGCCGGCGATGTCCTCTCCGCCTCCGCCGAGACCCACGCCGTCCAATCCATCGCCGACCTCGAGAAGCAGGCCATCATCGCCACCATCGCCCAACTCAATGGCGACAAGCTCATGGCCGCGCGCCTGCTCGGCATCGGCAAAACCACCCTCTACCGCAAGCTCAAGGAATACGGCATTTGCGAGGAGGTTGCGTGACGCACCCTCAGCCCACCCTTGCAACCCTGCCGCCCCCAGCCCTCCTTCTCATCGCGCCCGAATCCGCCGCCGAGCCCATCGCCGAAGCCCTTCGCTTAGATCTCCACGCCGAAGTCCACACCACTCCCAACCGCCGCGCCGCCCTCACCCTCATCCGCCGCAACGACTTCGCCCTCATCCTCATCGACGAGAACCTGGCCTCCGCCGAACCGGCAACCACCGACCTCCTCTACCAGAACGCCGGCAGCGCTCTCATCCTCGAGCTCAATCTCGCGCTCTCCAGCGCCGCCCGCATCGTCCGCCAGGCCCGCAGCGCCCTTACCCGCCGCGCTCAGGAACTTTCCACCGCTCACACCGCCGCATCCGCCATCCTGCACAGCGAACTCAACACCGCCCTCGCCGGCGTCCTGCTCGAATCCGAGCTAGCCCTCCGCGAAGCCTCCCCCACCCAGGCTCCCCGCCTCCGCCATCTCGTCCAACTAGCCGGCGACCTCCGCGACCGCCTCCGCGCCTGATCGCTCCCCTCGCTCCGGGCACCCTGCGCACGATGCTTCACGCCAGCTATGTACAATCTCATCTGACCTCGACAACCCTACCCCGATTCCCCGCGGTCGCGTCGAGCATCCAATAGCTATACCGTACGAGGAGAACTATGAAGATCACCCCTGGAAAACTTGCTGGCCTGAAATCCGTCTCCAACGAGCGCAATGTCATCGCCGCTGCCGCCATGGATCAGCGCGGATCCCTGCAGAAGTCTCTCGCCAAGGAACGCGGCGCCGCCGCCGACGGCCGCGATCTCGAAGTCTTCAAAACCCTCGTCACCGAAGTCCTCACCCACTACGCGTCCGCCATCCTCCTCGACCCCGAGTACGGCCTGCCCGCCGCCCAGCATCGCAACGGCAAAGGCCTCCTCCTCGCCTATGAGAAGACTGGATACGACGCCACCACCCAAGGCCGTCTCCCCGATCTGCTCGACCTCTGGAGCGTTCGCCGCCTCGCCGAAGCCGGCGCCGACTGCATCAAGATCCTGCTCTACTACACCCCCTTCGACCAGCCCCACATCAACGACATCAAGCACGCCTGGGTCGAGCGCATCGGCGACGAGTGCCGCGCCCACGACATCCCCTTCTTCCTCGAGTGTGTCGGCTACGACGAGCACGGCAACGACGAAAAGGCCATCGAGTTCGCCCGCAAGAAACCCACCGTCGTCTCAGGCTCCATGAAGGAGTTCTCCAAGCCCCGCTACGGCGTCGACGTCCTCAAAGTAGAAGTCCCCATCAACATGGAATTCGTCGCCGGCACCAAGGCCAACAAGGGCGCAAACGCCTACACCCGCGCCGAAGCTCTCGACCTCTTCCGCGCCGCCGCCGCCGAAACCACCCTGCCCTTCATCTACCTCTCAGCCGGCGTCTCCAACCCCGTCTTCATCGAAACCCTCGAGCTGGCCGCCGAATCCGGCGTAGCCTTCAACGGCGTCCTCTGCGGCCGCGCCACCTGGAAAGACGGCATCGCCATCTACGCCAAACAAGGTGCCGACGCCTTCCGCAAGTGGCTCGAAACCACCGGCGTAGAAAACATCCAGAACGTCAACAAGGCCCTCGAAGCCGCCAGCCCCTGGACCCTCAAAGTCAACCCCTAGTTCCCAAACCTCATCGACCGAACGAGGGGCTGCGGATTTCTCCGTGGCCTTTTCTTTCGCGATTCCCAAATTCCGTGCATTCGCCCATCCCGAAAGCAGCGTATCCATGAGTATGAGCCTCTTCCTCCGAAGCACGTCTCTTCGACTCGCCATCTTTCTCGCCGCCTCGCCGATCGTAACTCCGCCTCTCGCCCATGCGGACGACCCCGCGCAGAAGCTTCTCGCCCAAGCCGCCTCCATCGCGCTCACCACCCAAACGTTACAAGCCAACATCCTCCTCACCCGCCAGTCCGCAAATCAACCGGAGCTACGCACCGCCGGCTCGATCACCCTCATGAAGCCGAACAACGCGCTGGTCCGCCTCACCGGCAACGACCCCGCCGTACCGCACCTGGTCGCCTCCGACGGCATCCACCTCTTCAACTTCGTCGACGACACAACCTATACCGAAGATTCCATCGACGCCCGCGGAGCCAGCCTCAACGCACCCTGGTGGAATCTGCCGCTTCGTTTCTTCTTCACCCAAAGTGTCGCTGTCTTCGGCACCGCTCCCGATCCAACCGCCATCTCCACCCTGCTTCCCGACGAAACCATCAACGGCCAGACCTTCCACGTCCTCTCCATCCGCGGCATGAAGCCCTTCGCCTACACCGAGAAGCTCTACCTCACCGCGCAGTTCGTACTCGAGCGCGTCGTCGTCAGCTTTGGCGCCGGTCTCAAGCCAAGCGCCATCTTCCGTTGCGAGCTCTCCAACGTCCGGCTCAACCAGCCGCTCCGACCCGCAGCCTTTCACTTTGTCCCGCCACCGCAAGCCAAACTGAAGGACCACGACCTCAGCGCAGGAATGCTTGCACTGGGATCCGCCGCACCTCCCTTCCGTCTTCCTTCGCTCAACGGCACAACAGTTTCGCTTGCAGATCAGCGCCACGGAGCCAAGGCCACGCTCGTGAATTTCTGGTATCTGAACTGCCCTCCCTGCCGTCTCGAAAATCCCGAGTTCGAAAAAATCTACCAGCAGTTTAATGCCCAGGGCCTCAACATCGTCGCCATCGATAAAGGCGATCCTCCCGCCGCGATCACCACCTACGTCCGCCACGCCGCCCTCACGTACCCCATCCTGCTCGGTGGCGAAGAGACCAGCCAAAGTATCTTTGCGCACTATCGCATCTCCACCTTCCCCGGAACCTATCTCCTCGACGCGGACGGACACATCGTCTACCGCGCCACCGGCGAAGACATCGCCGGACTCCGTCAGGTACTCACCAAGCTCGGCTTCAAGTGAGCTATTGTCTTCGCGCCGCACGAGTCTTAAACTCGCACCATTCATGCGTATACCAGCAATTGCCTTCTGCCTCCTCACCAGCCTCACCTTCCCAACCTCGCTTCCCGCGCAAACCACCAAGCTAGACGCCGACGTAGCAAACCTCCGCTACGACGACCTAGCCCTCGACCTGGCCACCACACCACCCGGCCCCACCCGCGATCTCTTCGCCGGCGTCCTCGCCGACCGCACCAACCGCCTCGACGAATCCATCACCCTCCTCACGCCCCTCGCCTCCGCCCCCGATCTCTCCCCCACCCGTCTCGCTCTCGTCCTCGGCTCCCTCGCCGACGCGAACCTCAAGCTCTACCGCTACGCCCAGTCCTCCGCCCTCTACACCCGCCTCCTCACCGAAGCCCCCTCTGGCCTCTCCCCCGCCCTCCTCAAAGACGATCAAGACGACGCCGACACCATCAAGCTCCTCCTCAATGCCCCTCCCCAAACCATCGACATCAACACGCCCATCGATCTGCCAACGCACTCTGACCGCCTCAAGTCCATCACCGCCGACCTCACCGTCCACAACATCACCGCCCCCTGGATCCTCGACACGGGCGCCAACTTCTCCGTCGTCACCGAATCCTTCGCCCGCCAGCTAGGCCTCACCCTCAGTACCGGCGTCGCGCACACCCAGGGAGCCACCGGCGCAGAAAACCCTCTCCACGTAGCCGTCCTCGACACCCTCCCCATCGGCACCGCCACGGTCCACAACGTAGTCCTGCTCGTTCTCCCCGACGCCAACCTCACCATCGGCAGCGGCAAAAAATCCTACGTCATCCCCGCCATCCTCGGCTTCCCCGTCTTCCAGTCTCTCGGCATCATCCGCTTCACCCACGACCACCACTTCCAGGCCGGCCCCACGCTCCCCCTCGCCGGCGAAGCCTCCCCCATCGACTCCG
>Ga0302317_10001287_pt1 | contig 18819 bp, 16 predicted proteins | sample III_Palsa_N3_3_FD_200450 | JGI IMG/M metagenome (GOLD analysis project Ga0302317, IMG submission 200450) | Peat permafrost microbial communities from Stordalen Mire near Abisko, Sweden - III_Palsa_N3_3 | ecosystem: Environmental > Terrestrial > Soil > Palsa > Peat permafrost | place: Sweden...
AGGGCCTTGGTGTCGTAGCTGATGAAAATGCGCTGGTTGCCCGCCACCCGCTCCAGCGATTTCGCCAGCGAGTGCAGATTGCCCATGCCGTAGTCGATGACCCCGATGGTTTCCATGATGCGGTGAGGCTTTTGGGGATCGGTGGCTTGAGGCGTGCGGGAGGGGCTTAGAGGACGCCCTTGGTGGACGGCATCACGTCGCCCATGCGCGGGTCGGCGGCGGCGGCCATGCGCAGGGCGCGGCCGAAGGCCTTGAAGATGGTTTCGGCGATGTGGTGCGCGTTGCGGCCGCGCAGCGCATCGACGTGCAGCGTCACCTTGGCGTGGTTGACGAAGCCCTGGAAGAATTCGCGGAACAGGTCCACGTCGAAATCGGCGACGCGGGCGCGCGGAAATTCCACATGCCACTCCAGGCCGGGACGGCCGGAGCAATCCAGCACCACGCGCGACAGCGCCTCGTCCAGCGGGACGTAGGCATGGCCGTAGCGCACGATGCCGCGCTTGTCGCCGATGGCCTTGTCGAAGGCCAGGCCGAGGGTGATGCCGATGTCCTCGACCGTGTGGTGATGGTCGATATGCACATCGCCAGTGGCGCTGATGTCGAGATCGATCAGGCCGTGGCGCGCCACCTGCTCCAGCATGTGCTCGAGAAACGGGATGCCGGTGGCAAAGCGGGATTCCCCCGTACCGTCGAGGTTCAGCTTGACGGCGATCTGGGTTTCACGGGTATCGCGGCTGAGGGCGGCGCTACGCGTTGCGCTGGCGGGCATGCTGCGACAGGGTTGCGGAAAGGCGCTGAGAATACACCGCAGCGCAGCAAATTTCACCTGCCGGGCCTGGCGCCACGCTCCACAATGGTGCAGAGCTGCTGGCGCAGGGCCGGCCCGGCGAGTCCCGCGACCTCGACGCGCTTGGTCCTGGCGCTGTGGCCGGCGACCACGCTGACCGCCGACAGCGGCAGGCCCAGGGCGTCCGCCAGCAAGGCCTCCACCGCATGGTTGGCCTTGCCGCGCTCGGGCGCGGCGGTGACTGAAATCTTCAGTACCTCACCCATGAAGCCGATGATGGCGTTGCGGGAAGCCTTTGGACTGACTTTCAGTTCCAGCAGCGCCATGCCTCAAGCAATGATTCCGCCGATGATGGCTCCCAGCAGCAAACCGCCAATGTGCACCATGCCCAGCATCAGGCCGCCCAGGCCGGCGAGTACGCCGATGGCAATGACGCCGGTCATCGCGGTGGCGAAGAAAAACAGCCCCAGCCCCAGGATGATCGCCGGCAGCAGCGCCGCCAGCAGGGCATTGCCGACGCTGCCGGCAACCTTGCCGCCGACGATGCCCGCGATGAAGCCGCCGACTCCGGGCAGCCAGCACAACAGGATCGAGATCAGGAACATCCAGAACGCGCCCCAGAACACGCTGCCGCTGCTTTGACTCATTGTTTTTCTCCATGCCGAAGGTCTGAACAGCCGCCACACCATGACAGAGCGATCCTGAACGAAAGCTGTCCGGACGCTGTCTGAAAATCCCCGCTCCCCGTCTTCCGCCGGTCAATGGATGGACCGGTGGGCTAAAATGCCACTTTATTCCATCCGCTCACCGTACCAGAGCCCGTACCAGAGAATTTCATGCAAATCGCCGACCGCACTGTCGCCAGCTTCAACTACACCCTGACCAACGATGCCGGCGAGGTGCTCGATTCCTCCTCCGGGCGCGAGCCGCTGACCTATCTGCATGGCGGCGGCAACATCGTCGCCGGCCTGGAAAAGGCCATGACCGGCAAGAAGGTCGGTGACAAGTTCAACGTCGACGTCAGCCCCGAGGAAGGCTACGGCGTGCACAACCCGGGACTGGTGCAGGTGGTGCCGCGCGATGCCTTCCGCGGCGTCAACGATCTGCAACCCGGCATGCAGTTCCGCGCCGAAAGCGACAACGGCCCGATGTCGGTGGTGATCACCGCCATCGACGGCGACAAGGTCACCGTCGACGGCAACCACCCCCTGGCCGGCGCCGCCCTGCACTTCGCCATCGAAATCACCGAAGTGCGCGAAGCCAGCGTCGAGGAAGTGCTGCACGGCCACGTCCACGGTGCCGGCGGTCATCACCATTAAGCAGTAAACCAAAAAAAAGGCGCGGCGATGTTCCGGCAGCCGCAGGTTTCCGGAATATCGACCGCAGTCCAGCGCTGGCCAGGTCGACGTGATCCCCCGCACCCTGTCTTGTCCGGAGAATATTCGATGTCCCTGAGATTGTGCTTTGCCGCGCTGGCCCTGGCGGCGGTTACCCCCTTGTCCGCATTGGCCGCGCACGCCGCACCCGAGGCGGACCCGCTGGCCCAGGCCGTGGCCAGCCCCTCGCGCACCGAGGCGTTCCGCGCCCGCGATGCCTACCGGCATCCGCTGAAGACCCTGCAATTCTTCGGCGCGCGCCCGGACATGACGGTGGTCGAGATCTGGCCGAGCAATGGCTGGTACACCGAGATCCTGGCGCCCTACCTGCACGATCGGGGCAAGTACTACGCGGCCGGCGCGGCGGCGAGCCTGCCCAATACCTCGGACGAGACGCGGCGCGGCGTCGCCGCCTTCCAGCAGATGCTGGATGCCGATCCCGCGCGCTTCTCCGGCGTCACCGTCACCGAGTTCCGGCCGCCGCTGCGCACCGAGATCTGCCCGCCGGGCACCGCGGACATGGTGCTGACCTTCCGCAATGTGCACAACTGGATGGCGGGCGGCTACGAGCAGGATGCGTTCAATGCTTTCTACGCGGCGCTCAAGCCGGGCGGCGTGCTGGGCGTGGTGGAGCACCGCGCCAAGCCTTACACCACCCTGGAGCAGTCGGTGAAGACCGGCTATGTCAACGAGTCCTACGTCAAGGCGCTCGCCGCCAACGCCGGCTTCCGTTTCGTCGCCGGCTCCTCGGTCAACGACAATCCGAAGGACAAGAAGGACTATCCGAACGGCGTGTGGACGCTGCCCCCGACCTACGCCCTGGGCGACCAGGACAAGGACAAGTACAAGGCCATCGGCGAATCGGATCGGATGACGCTGAAGTTTGTGAAGCCGGCGAATTAGGGCTGCTGCTACAAGTCCCGTTCGCCCCGAGTGCCCGCGTAGCGGGCGTATCGAGGGGCCGTTGCGTAACTGTCCCTCGATACGCGTTGCTTCGCAACGCACTCGGGACGAACGGATGAGGGGATGTTTCTACTCTTCCGGTTCGTAAGCCAGATTCGGCATCAGCCATTTCTCGGCCTCCGCCACGGTCCAGCCCTTGCGCTCGGCGTAGTCCACGACCTGGTCCTTCTTGATGCGGCCGACCACGAAGTACTGCGATTCCGGATGGGCGTAGTACCAGCCTGAGACCGCCGCGCCCGGCCACATGGCATAGCTCTCGGTGAGCTTGATGCCGGTGTTTTTCTCGACATCCAGCAGCTGCCACAGCGTGCCTTTCTCGGTGTGCTCGGGGCAGGCGGCATAGCCGGGCGCCGGGCGGATGCCCTTGTACTTCTCGTCGATCAGGGCGGCGTTGTCCAGATGCTCGTCGCCGGCATAGCCCCAGAACTCCTTGCGCACCCGCTCGTGCAGGCGCTCGGCGAAGGCTTCCGCCAGGCGGTCGGCGATCGACTCCAGCAGAATCGCGCTGTAGTCGTCGTTGGCCTTCTTGAATTCGACGATCTTCTCGGCGCTGCCCAGGCCGGTGGTGACGGCGAAGGCGCCGACATAGTCGTGCAGACCGCCGCTCTTCGGCGCCACGAAGTCGGCGAGAGAGCGGTTCGGCACGCCTTCGCGATGCTCGCTCTGCTGGCGCAGGTTGTGCAGCTTGCTGATCACCTGCGTGCGCGTTTCATCGGCATACAGCTCGATGTCGTCGCCCACCGCATTGGCCGGGAAGAAACCGCAGACGCCGTTGGCGGTGAGCCACTTCTCCGCGATCAGTTTGTCCAGCATCTCCTGGGCGTCGGCATAGAGCCGGCGCGCGGCTTCGCCGCTGACCGGGTTGTTGAGCAGGTCCGGATAGCGGCCCTTCATTTCCCAGGCGATGAAGAACGGCTGCCAGTCGATGTACTGGCGCAGCTCGGAAATAGGGTAGTCGCGCAGCACCTTGACGTACTGCGTCGGCTGGCTGTGGTGCGCGTGGTCGCAGTTCGGTCCTTCGCACACATCCTTGGTCTGCTGCATCAGCATGCGCGGCCGGAACGGACGGTAGTTCGACCAGTCCATCGGCGTGGCATTGGCGCGCGCCTTTTCCAGCGGGTAGTACTTCTGGTCGCGGTCCTTATTGGCGTGGCGCTCGCGGATCTCCGCGTACTCTTTCGCCGTGTCGGCCATCAGCTTGGGCTTCTGCTCCGGCGACAGCAGGGCCGCCGCTACCGGCACCGAGCGCGAGGCATCCTTGACCCATAGCACCGGGCTCTTATACGCCGGCGCGATCTTCACCGCGGTATGCGCGCGCGAAGTGGTGGCGCCGCCGATCAGCAGTGGTATGTCGAAACCCTGGCGCTGCATCTCCTTGGCCAGGTGCACCATCTCGTCGAGCGAGGGCGTGATCAGGCCGGACAGGCCGATGATGTCGGCCTTCTCGGCGCGCGCGGCGTCGAGGATCTTCTGCGCCGGTACCATCACGCCGAGATCGACCACGTCGTAGTTGTTGCACTGGAGTACCACGCCGACGATGTTCTTGCCGATGTCGTGCACATCGCCCTTGACCGTGGCCATGACGATCTTGCCCTTGGCCTTCTCCACGTCGCCGGGCTTTTTCTCCGCTTCGATGAAGGGGATCAGGTAGGCCACCGCTTTTTTCATCACGCGGGCCGACTTCACCACCTGCGGCAGGAACATCTTGCCGGCGCCGAACAGGTCGCCGACTACGTTCATGCCGTCCATCAGCGGCCCCTCGATCACTTCGATCGGGCGCCCCTTGGCGGCGGAAATCTCGGCGCGCAACTCCTCGGTGTCGGCGTCGACGAAGGCGTCGATGCCCTTTACCAGCGCGTGTTTGATGCGCTCGCGCACCGGCAGTTCGCGCCAGGCCATCTCGTCGCCGACTTTCTTCTCGGCCGCTCCGCCCTTGAAGCGCTCGGCCAGCTCGAGCAGGCGCTCGGTGGCGTCCTCGCGGCGGTACAGGATCACGTCCTCGATGCCCTCGCGCAGCTCGGGATTGAGCTCGGCGTAGAGCGCCAGCTGGCCGGCGTTGACGATGCCCATGTCCATGCCCGCCTTGATGGCGTGGTACAGGAACACGGCGTGGATCGCCTCGCGCATCAGGTTGTTGCCGCGGAACGAGAACGACACGTTGGAAACGCCGCCGGAGATCAGTGCGCCCGGCAGGTTCTGCTTGATCCAGGCGGTGGCCTCGATGAAATCCAGGCCGTAACGGTTGTGCTCGGCGATGCCGGTGGCCACGGCGAAGATGTTCGGGTCGAAGATGATGTCCTCGGCCGGAAAGCCCACCTGCTTGACCAGGATGTCGTAGGCGCGCTGGCAGATCACCTTGCGCCGTTCCAGCGAATCGGCCTGGCCCTGCTCGTCGAAGGCCATCACCACCACCGCCGCGCCGTAGCGACGGCACAGTTTGGCCTGCTCGATGAACTTCTCTTCGCCCTCCTTCATCGAGATGGAGTTGACGATGGGCTTGCCCTGCACGCATTTCAGGCCGGCCTCGATCACCTCCCACTTGGAGGAGTCGATCATGATCGGCACGCGCGAGATGTCCGGCTCGGAGGCGATCAGGTTGAGGAAGCGCACCATCGCGGCCTTGCCGTCGAGCATGCCCTCGTCCATGTTGACGTCGATCACCTGCGCGCCGGCTTCCACCTGCTGCCGCGCCACGGTCAGCGCGGCGGAGTAGTCGCCGGCCTTGATCAGGTCCTTGAACCTGGCCGAGCCGGTGACGTTGGTGCGCTCGCCCACATTCACGAACAGGGTGTCGTCGGTGATGTTGAGCGGTTCCAGCCCGGCCAGGCGGCAGGCCGGCGCCGCCGCCGTCGGCACACGCGGCGCCTTGCCGCGCACATGCTGGTCGATCGAGCCGATGTGGCCCGGCGTGGTGCCGCAGCAGCCGCCGACGATGTTGACCAGCCCCGCATCGGCGAACTCGGCGATGATCGCGGCGGTATCTTCCGGCCGCTCGTCGTACTCGCCGAAGGCATTGGGCAGGCCGGCATTGGGATAGCAGGAGATGTAGCAGTCGGCCAGCTTCGCCAGCTCGGCGATGTACGGGCGCATCTCCTTGCCGCCGAGGGCGCAGTTGAAGCCGATGGCGAAGGGGCGCGCATGGCGCACCGAGTTCCAGAAGGCTTCCGTCACCTGGCCCGAGAGGGTGCGGCCGGAAGCGTCGGTGATGGTGCCGCTGATGATCACCGGCAGGCGCACGCCCTTCTCTTCAAACACCTGCTCCACCGCGAAGATCGCCGCCTTGGCGTTGAGCGTGTCGAAGATGGTCTCGATCAGCAGCACCTGGGCGCCGCCGTCGATCAGGCCGCGGGTGGCCTCGCAGTAAGCCGTGACCAAGCCGTCGTAGCTGACATTGCGCTTGCCCGGATCGTTGACATCGGGGCTGATGCTGGCGGTGCGGTTGGTCGGGCCCAGGGCGCCGGCGACGAAGCGCGGCCGCTCCGGCGTGCTTGCCGCGTCCACTTCCAGCCGCGCCAGTTTGGCCGCCTCGAAGTTCAGCTCGTAGGCCAACTCCTCCATGTGGTAATCCGCCAGCGAGATGCTCTGCGAATTGAAGGTGTTGGTCTCGATGAAATCGGCGCCAGCTGTCAAGTACTTGCGGTGAATCTCACGGATGATCTGTGGCTGAGTCAGCACCAGGAGATCGTTATTGCCCTTCAGATCGTGCGCCCAGTCCTTGAAGCGCTCGCCCCGATAGTCCGCTTCTTCCAGCCGGTAGCCCTGGATCATGGTGCCCATGGCGCCGTCGATGACCAGGATGCGCTGGCGGGCCAGCGCATCGAGTTGCGCGGCGGTGGAGAGTTGCGGTGCAGCGGGCGGGGCGTCGAACATGGCTTTATTATATCTCTTTATCCGGATAGGCGGATATTGCAATTCCCGGGCGAGGTCAAGAGCTGCGGGCCGGTTCGGGTCCGCGACCGCTCATCGTCCCGCATCCGTGCGTACATCCGTCGGCAGGGGCATGACGATTTGATCGGGTGTCTAGTACCCATCGGGTCGATCGGGCGGACGGCCTGCGCCAAGCGGGGGATAAACAATTTTGCTTACGCTCGACTGCAATTCATATCGTCTCGGGTATGATCGTGACTGCCGGTTCAGGGGGTCCGTTTCCATGCACCTAAGAAAACGGATCCGGCCCATGAAATACAGGGACTTAGAGCTTGTCTGTGGGTAGATCGCAATGACTGCAACGGTACATCCGTTGTTTTCCGGCTCGGCGCAGGCCCGCGGCGAGCAACCGGCTGCGCCCGTCCCTTCCAATCCCCTGGTGGCGGAGCTGCGCGAAGCCGCCCTGACCGTGCTCGACGAGCTGGTGCGGCGCATGTTCGACAGCGCCGACGACGTGCTGTTCGAAATGGGGGAAAAGTCCTCCACCGACGACGAGCGCCGCCGCTATTTCGACACCATGCGCGTGCTGCGCCTGGACCGCGGCAAGGTGGGCATCGCCTTTGCCGACGACCTGACCCGCGGCTTCGCCCCGATCGTGGCGACCCGCAACACCAGGCTCGAATTCGATATCGACAGCCTGTCGATCCAGCCCACCGAGGAGCTGGAAGAGAAAATCGCCATCACCAACATGGCGGCGAAGGCCGAAGGTCTGTTCAAGAATCCGATCTGGGAGCTGGAGCGTCATCTCGACTATGCCGCCCGCGAACTCGGCGTGCCGGTGTCGCCGCTGGCGCTGGGTCCGGGGCGCATCTGCGACGCTTTCGGCAAGGCCACCGCCGTGCTGGACACGGAGTTCGCGGTCAAGCTGGTGATCTACAAGCTGTTCGACCGCGTCGTCATCAACGAGCTGGGCAAGGTTTACGAAGCGGCGCTGGCCGTGCTGGAACGTCATGGCGTCAGCCCCTCGCGCCGCACCGCACCGCCGCCATTGCCGCTGGATGAAGAGCAGATGCCGGCTGCCGGATTCCCGCCGCCCGGGCAGCCGGGCACGGGCCAGGGTTATGCCGCCGGCGCCGGGGCCTATGCGCAAGGCGGCGGTCAGGCGTACGGGCAGGGCTATGCCCAGGCGCAGGAGCTGCTGCGCCGCTATGCCCTCGACCAGGCCAGCGTGCAGCGTTCCAGCAATCCGGTGGGCGCCGAGCTCGCCGGCCTGTTGCAGACCCTGATCGCCGGCGCGGCCTCGCCGGCGGTGCAGGCCTCGACCCAGCGCCTGTCCCTGGCCGGCCGCATGTTCGACGACCTGATGGCCGAGCCGATGCTGCCCGAGCCGATGCGCCCGGCGATCGAGAAACTGCGCTATCCGGTGTACAAGACCGCGCTCAGCGATCCCAGCTTTTTCGCCAACCAGGCCCACCCGCTGCGCAAGCTGCTCAGCGATATGGTCGAACTGGCGGTGTCGTCGCAGACCAGCGATGCGGCACAGGCGCAGCTGCGCGAAACCTTGCGCACCGCTTCGGCTCTGCAGACCGGCCCGGCGCTGATGGCCGATGCGCTGAACAGCGCGCAGCCGGTTCCCGAAGGCGAAGTGGAAGGCTTCCTGACGCAGATGCGCGAGCAGACCCGCGCGCGGCGCGAGGCGCTGCTGGTGCGGGTGCGCCGCCAGGTGGCGCAGGAGCTGGAAGTGCAGACCCTCGGGCGCCAGGTGCCGGACCCGGTGATGTCCCTGCTGCGCGGCGGCGTCGGCCCGCTGATGGCGGTGCGCCTGCTCAAGAACGGCCGCGGCAGCGGCCCGTACCAGGAAGCGCAGTCGCTGATGGAAGGGGTGCTGAAGAGCCTCGAATTCATTCCCCCGGCGAGTCCCGAGGTACTGGAGACGCGCGAGCAGCTGCTGTCGAAAATCGTCACCGCGCTGGCCGATGTCGGCATGGGCGAGGACAAGGTCGAATCCCTGCTCAACGGCCTGCAGGAAGTCTACAAGCTGCTCGACAGCGCCGAAGCCGCACCGGGCGCCTCGGTGGCGGCGCAGACCGAGCGCCTGACCGAGCGCGAGGAACACCTGCTGATGTCGGACTTCGATCAGCAGGCCCGGGAGCAGGCGCGCGAGCAGGAAGCGGCTCAAGCCGCGCCGGCGCCCGCGCCGGTCAGCGCCGCGGTGGCGCAAGCCAGGGCGGAAGGCATGATGGACCTGCTGCGGCGTGTGCTGGCGCCGGAGAGCTGGTTCCGGGTTTACGACGCCGAGCACAACCAGACCCGCTGGCTCAAGCTGAACTCGTTCTACCCCGACCAGGACTCCGTCACCTTCACCGGCTTCGACGAGAGCCTCAAGCTGAGCATCCGCGCCCATCGCTTTGCCGAGCACCTGGCCAGCGGCCAGTCGGAACCGATCAATCCCGACGATTCCGCCCGCGAAGCGCTGGAAATGCTGCGCCAGGGCGATAAAAAAGCGAAGTAATCCATTGGCTTGATAAAAACGTTGACATTGATCGATGTTTCGATTAGTTTATTGAACGATCGTTTATCGATTTATTCAACACGCAGCGAGGTTATTGCAGATGACGACGGCGACACTCTCCGCTCCGGCCTGGACCGACAAGAAGCGCTACCTGTGGCTGCTGGGTATCGTGGTCATGGGCCTGCCGCTATACGGCTACGGCCTGTATCTGTGGACTGGCCTGTCGCTGTTCTTCTGGACCACGCCGGTGATCGTCTACACCCTGATCCCCCTGCTCGACCGCGTCATCGGCGAAGACGAGTCCAATCCGCCGGACGGGATCATGAGCAGCCTGGCGCAGGACCGGTACTACCGCTACGTGGTCTATGCCGCCATCCCGGTGCAATACCTAAGCTTCGTCTGGGGCACTTACATGGCGGTGCGCGGCAATCTGCAGTGGTACCAGTGGCTGGGCCTGCTCATCTCGGTAGGCATGACCTCGGGCCTGGCGATCAATGTCGGTCATGAGCTGGGGCACCAGACCTCGAAGCTCGAGCGCTGGCTGGCCAAGATCGCGCTGGCGCCGGTGATGTACGGGCACTTCTACGTCGAGCACAACCGCGGCCATCATGTGCGCGTCGCCACGCCGGAAGATCCCGCCACTTCGCGCTTCGGCGAGTCCTTCTACGAATTCCTGCCGCGCTGCGTCCTCGGCTCGATCAAGTCGGCCTGGGACATCGAGAAGCTGCGCCTGGAAAAGCAGGGCAAGAGCGTCTGGTCGATCGAAAACGACAACCTGCAGGCCTGGGCCATCACCGTGGCGCTGTTCGGCGCCATGACCGTCTGGCTCGGCTGGTGGGCGCTGCCGTTCATGATCGTGCAGGGCGCCTACGGCGGCGGCCTGCTGGAAGTGGTCAATTACCTGGAGCACTACGGCCTGCGCCGGCAGCAGAAGGCGGACGGCAGCTACGAGCGCTGCCAGCCGCACCACTCCTGGAATTCCAACCATAGCGCCACCAACATTTTCCTCTACCACCTGCAGCGCCATTCGGACCACCACGCCAACCCGACGCGCTCGTTCCAGACCCTGCGCAATTTCGATGGCGTGCCGCGCCTGCCCAGCGGCTACGCCGGCATGATCATGGTTGCCTACATCCCCTGGCTGTGGTTCCGCCTGATGGACCCCAAAGTAGTGCAGTACTACGGCGGCGACATGAGCCGGGCCAATATCAAGCCCTCCATACGCGCCCGAATATTGGCGAAATACGGCTCCGCCACGGCATAATTGGCGCCCGTTTCGGCGGCGCATCCCGACCGGATGCGCCGCCGTTTCGTTGTGCAGGTGCCGGCGGATGCCGGACAAATTTCCATTCCCGCTTGAGGTTGCTGATGAAGAAGTGGCGCTGTCTGGTCTGTGATTTCGTCTACGACGAGGCCAAGGGTGTTCCGGAAGAAGGCATTGCCCCCGGTACGCGCTGGGAAGATGTGCCGGACAGCTGGACCTGCCCGGATTGCGGCGCCGCCAAAAGCGATTTCGTGATGGAAGAGATCGACTAGGACCAGCCTCGCGCGGATGCGGCCGCGCAGGCCCGCATCCGCCGTATGGGGCAGGAAGCGGTTCCGCCGGGAGGCTAATCTCGGCGGCTTGATCCAGCAGGAGTAAAGCATGTCCGCAGGCCAGAAATTCCGCGATGCCGTCGCCGCCGAGAAGCCCTTGCAGGTGATCGGCGCGATCAATGCCTATACCGCCCGCATGGCGGAGGCCACCGGCTACAAGGCCCTGTACCTGTCCGGCGGCGGCGTCGCCGCCAACTCCCTGGGCATGCCGGATCTGGGCATCAGCACCCTGGAAGACGTGCTGACCGACGTGCGCCGCATCACCGACGTCACCACCCTGCCGCTGTTGGTGGATATCGATACCGGCTGGGGCGGCGCTTTCAATATCGCCCGCACCATCCGCTCCATGATCAAGGCCGGCGCCGGCGCCGTGCACATGGAAGATCAGGTCGGGCAGAAGCGCTGCGGCCACCGTCCCGGCAAGGAAGTGGTCAGCAAGGATGAGATGGTCGACCGCATCAAGGCTGCCGTCGACGCGCGTACCGATCCGGGTTTCGTCATCATGGCCCGCACCGATGCCCTGGCCATCGAGGGCATCGACGCCGCCATCGAGCGCGCCCAGGCCTATGTCGAGGCAGGCGCCGACATGATCTTCCCCGAGGCCATGACCGAACTGTCGATGTACAGCCAGTTCAAGGCTGCGGTCAAAGTCCCGATCCTGGCCAATATCACCGAATTCGGCTTCACCCCGCTGTTCACCACCGAGGAACTGCGCTCGGTCGACGTGGACATCGTGCTGTATTGCTGCGGCGCCTACCGCGCCATGAATGCCGCCGCGCTCAAGGTCTACCAGGCCATCCGCGCCGAAGGCACGCAGAAGAACGTGGTGCCGATCATGCAGAGCCGGGTCGACCTCTATAAGTACCTGGGCTACAACGCCTACGAAGAGAAGCTCGACGCGCTCTTCGCCAAGGAAAAGACCCACGGCTAGACGGGCCGGGCGAGAGCGGCCGGAGCGCCCCAAATGCGGGGCGCGCGGCCTGCGGCGGCGGCGTAGCCTGTAAGGGCCGTGAGCTCGCCGGGACGGCTGCGGGGTGATCCGTCCCATAGCCAAAAGTAATAGATCGCTTCAAAAACTTTCCCGTGTGCTTCTACGAACCATGGGCTAGACTGGCGGGCGTTTTTTAGCCAAGCCCCGCGCGGCACGCACCGGGCGGCTGTAATACAGCGATAGGGGAACCACAGATGGCGGTCAAAATCGCGGTGCTGAAAGAAACCCGGCCGAACGAGCGACGCGTGGCGATGGTGCCCGCCGTTGCCGACAAGCTGGTCAAGCTCGGCGTCGAAATTCACATGCAGTCCGGTGCCGGCAATGCCGTGAAGCTGCCGGACAGCGCCTTCAAGAACGTCACCTTCGCCGCCAACCCGCAGGGTCTGGTCAGCGACGCCGACATCGTGCTGGCGGTGCAGCCGCCGACGGCGGAAGTGGTCGGCGCGATGAAGGAAGGCTCGATCCTGCTGTCCTTCATCTATGCCCACAAGGAAGCGGAACTGACCAAACAGCTGCGTGATCGCAAGATCACCTGCTTCGCCATGGAATTGGTGCCGCGCATCACCCGCGCCCAGGCGATGGACGCCCTGTCCAGCCAGGCTGCCCTGGCCGGCTATTACGCCGCCCTGCTCGGCGCCACCAACCTGGCGCGCATCCTGCCGATGATGACCACCGCGGTCGGCTCGATCCGCCCGGCCAAGACCCTGGTGATGGGCCTAGGCGTTGCTGGCCTGCAGGCGCTGGCCACCGCCCGCCGTCTCGGCAGCATGGTGGAAGGCTACGACGTGCGTCCGGAAACCAAGGAACAGGCCGAATCGCTCGGCGCCAAGTTCGTCGAGACCGGCATCGATGCGCGCGGCCAGGGCGGTTATGCCCGCGAGCTGACGCAGGAAGAAAAGGACAAGGTCGCCTCGGTGGTGACCAAGCACATCCAGCAGGCCGACATCGTCATCACCACCGCCGCCATTCCCGGCCGCCCCTCGCCCAAGCTGATTTCCAAGGCACAGGTGGATGGCATGAAGGCCGGCGCGGTGATCGTCGACCTCGCCGCGGAGGGCGGCGGCAATTGCGAATACACCCAGCCCGGCGAGACCATCCAGGTCGGCCAGGTCACCATCGTCGCCCCGCTCAACGTGCCGTCCCTGCTGGGCGAGCACGCCAGCGAGCTATACGCCAAGAACCAGCTCAACCTGCTCGAGCTGATGATCAAGGACAAGGCGCTCAAGCTCGACTGGGAAGACGAGGTCATCGCCAAGGCCTGCCTGACGCATGCCGGCGAGATCAAGAACGAAGCGGCCAAGAAAGCGGTAGAAGGCTAAGCCTCGGCGCAGGTCTGTACCTCGCCGCGAATCGATACGGGAGCTAGCGAATGGACGTCACCACCAGCATCACGGGCTTTGTCGCCCTCTACATCTTCATGCTCGCCGCCTTCACCGGCTACGAAATCATCGGCCGCGTGCCGGCGATCCTGCACACGCCGTTGATGTCGGGCTCCAACTTCGTCCACGGCATCGTCGTGGTCGGCGCCATCTACGCGCTGATGAACGCCACCACCCCGCTGGAGGAAGGCATCGGCTTCGTCGGTGTGCTGTTCGGCGCGGCCAACGCGGCCGGCGGCTACGTCGTGACCGAGCGCATGCTGGAAATGTTCAAGCCCAGCGACAAGAAGAAGGCGTAAGGGGAAACCGCAATCATGAATCCGAACCTGATCATCGACGCGAGCTACTTCGCCGCGGCCTTCCTCTTCATCTACGGCCTCAAGCGCATGTCCTCGCCGGTCACTGCGCGCTCCGGCATCGTCGTCGCCGGCTGGGGCATGGCCGTCGCCACCCTGGCCAGCTTCCTCTACTACTTCGGCGCGACCAAGGCCGGCAATCCGCACGCCACCGTCAACCTGATCCTCGCCGCCGTGGCCCTGGTCCTGGGCCTGGGCTGGGCCTGCCGCTCCGGCAAGAAAGTCGCGATGACCGCCATGCCGCAGATGGTCGCCATCTACAACGGCCTCGGCGGCGGCGCCGCCGCGCTGATCGCCGCGGTGGAACTGCTCGGCGCCAAGGCCGACGGCTACGTCGAGCTGGTCGTCACCTTCGTCGGCGCCCTGATCGGTTCCATCTCCTTCTCCGGCTCGGTCATCGCCTGGGCCAAGCTCGACGGCCGCATCAACAAGACCTGGCGCGTCAAGGGCCAGCAGCTGATCAACGGCACCGTGATGCTGATCACCGTGGTCATCGGTGCCTACATCGTCGGCGTGGCACACGGCAATGCACCGCCGCTGCTGGTGATCGCCTTCTTTGTCGGCGCGCTCACCTTCGGCGTGCTGATGACCATGCCGATCGGCGGCGCCGACATGCCGGTGGTGATCTCATTGTACAACGCCTTCACCGGCCTCGCCGTGGGCATGGAAGGCTTCGTGCTGCAGAACCCGGCGCTGATGATCGCCGGCATGGTGGTCGGCTCCGCCGGCACCCTGCTGACCCTGTTGATGGCCAAGGCCATGAACCGCTCGGTCAGCAACGTCATCTTCAGCAACTTCGGCGTCAGCGGCGACGAGCAGCAGGGCGAGATCAAGGGCAGCCAGAAGCCGGCCGATGCCGGCGACGCCGCCATCAACATGCGCTACGCCAGCAAGGTCATCATCGCCCCCGGCTACGGCCTGGCCGTGGCCCAGGCCCAGCACAAGCTGTATGAGTTCGTGAAGCTGCTGCAGGAGGCCGGCGTCGAAGTTAAGTTCGCCATCCACCCGGTGGCCGGCCGCATGCCCGGCCACATGAACGTGCTGCTGGCCGAAGCCGGCGTGCCGTATGACCTGATCTTCGACATGGAAGACATCAACGGCGAGTTCAAGGAAGCCGACGTCGCCGTGGTCATCGGCGCCAACGACACCGTCAATCCCGCCGCGCGCACCAACAAGTCCAGCCCGATCTACGGCATGCCGATCCTCAACGTCGACCAGGCCAAGCAGGTCTACGTGGTCAAGCGCGGCCAGGGCAAGGGCTACTCCGGCGTCGAGAACGAGCTGTTCTTCGCCGACAACACCAACCTCGTCTACGGCGACGCGCAGAAAGTCATGGTCTCCATGATCCAGGCCGTCAAGTCGCTCGAGGGCGGCGGTCACTAAGCGATGCGGCTTTAAGAACGTTGGAAAGAAAAGGGCCGCGATGCGGCCCTTTTCTATTGTGGGTTGGGCTTCGCAAGCGCAACCCGATCTATGCGATCTGGCTGCGGAGGCTTGATCGCACTTACGCAAACGCCGCCCTGAGAAACCCCACGAACAGCACCAGAAAGCCGCCGATCTCGCCGGCGATCAACAGCCACAGATAGATGTGGATGACGGCGCCGGGCAGCGTGCTGGAACCAAGCCGGTACGGTTTGCGCAGCTGGTTGTCGGTATCGCGCAGCACGCCGTGAACGATGTAGATGAAGATGGCCGAAGCGAAGAACAGCAGCGGCAGCCCTACCGCCCACACCGTGCCGGCTGGCGACAGCGGCGAGAACGGCACGAACTCGCGCAGCAGCACCGCGGCGAAGGAATACATCAGCGCGGTGCGGTGGGCGATGTTGACGTAGACCGGCGTGCGCGCCTCGGGGTCGGTGGCCATGCAGCGGTATTTCCAGACGCCGGTGAGCATGCCGGTGAGGAAGAACACGCCGGCGGCGAGCAGGCACAGGTTGGCGGCGGTCATCGGTTGTATTCCCCTGAAAACATGTTGATCTTGCTCCGGCGGACTGGCGGTTACGAGCCGCCCGCCGCTTCCACCCGGAAACGCACCACCCCAATCAGCTGTTCCCCATCGGTAACCACCTGCACCGTCCAGCGCCCCGAGGCATCGGCCGGAAAGCTCTGCTTGCAGCTCCAGGCCCGATAACCCTGCGCGCCACCTCCGGTGATCTGCAGCGGGACGCGCGTTACTTCCTTGCCGCGGAACAGCCAGCGGTGGAATACCTGCTCGTGCAGGCCGCGCGGCGCATGGATGGCGGTGAAGGCGCAGAGGCCGTCGCGGCGCAGGATCTCATCGCTGACCGTTTTCAGCGTGGCGCCCGGCTCGCGCTTGTCGGCATCGACATCGGCGCTGATCACGCCCTGGCCCAGCCACAGCGTGGCCGGGGGCACCCAAGCCCGGGCCAGCCAGGACAGCAGGCCCAGCGCGCCGGCGGCGCCGAGCAGCAAGGCCCAGCGGCCTGCATTATGTGTGGGGCTGCGCGTGGCGATCAGGCTGGCCAGGCTGGGCAGGGACAGCAGGCCGATGGTGACCGAAGCCAGGGCCAGGCTTTGCGTGGTGGTGAGCTGCCACAGCAGCGGCGGCACCGTCAGCATCGCCAGATACATGGCGAAGCCGTGGAAGGCCAGGTGCAGCGCCGGGCGCGGCGCGATCAGGCCGTAGTACAGCGGATCCCACATCGAGGCCAGCGCGGCGGCGATGGCGGTGCCGGTGAACAGCGCCTGGCCGCTGCCCCAGGTGGTGGTGGAGAGCAGGAAGGGCAGGCAGAAGAAAAACGTCTGCTGATGCACCGCCTGCATGCCGTAGCGCAGCACCAGCGGCGAGAAGCGCGCCCAGCGGAACCGCGACAGCCACTGCCCCAGCGTGCTTTCCGAAACGATCAGCAGCCAGTTCAGCACCAGCAGCAGGGCGATCCATTGCGCCAGGCGCTCGTCACGCTGCACCAGCACGAAGCTCGCCGCGCCCATGCCGAAGCTGGCCAGGGCCAGCAGCAGGCGGTAGCGCTCGACCAGGCCGAGCAGGCGCTGCAGCCGGTTATCGAGCGTACGGGCGGGCGGGGCGGGGATGCCGGCTTCTTGCATCGCTTATTATCGGTAAAAAGAACCGGGCTTCCATGTCTTCATCCAAAACCACCTTCAAGATCGGCCTGGCCATGGCCGGCGCGGTCTCGGCCGGCGCCTATACCGCCGGCGTGCTGGACTTCCTGTTCGAGGCGCTCGACGCCTGGTACGACGCCAAGGCGCGCGGCGAGAACGTGCCGCAGCATGACATCTCCCTCGACGTGGCCAGCGGCGCCTCCGCCGGCGCCATGTGCGCCACCCTGCTGGCCATCGCGCTGCCCTACGACTTCCCACATGCGCGCCTGAACGCCCGGCGGGAGCCGAATGCCGAAGCGGTGAAAAATCCGTTTTACCGGGCCTGGGTCGAGGACATCGACATCCGGCCGATGCTCGGCACCGGCGATCTCGCCGGCGGCGAGCTGCCTTCCCTGCTCAATTGCCAGGTGATCGACGACATCCTGGCGCGCGGTCTCGGCTACGAGGCGGCACGGCGCGAGCGGCCCTATGTCTCGCGCCCCTTCGTCACCCGCTTCACCGTCGGCAACCTGCGCGGCGTGCCCTACGACATCAGCTACCGCGGCCTCAGGCCCGCCAGCGACACGCTCTACGCGCATGACGACTATCTCGGCTTCCTGGTCGGCGGCGAAGACCGCCCGGCGCCCACCGCCTGCACCCAGGGCCATCCGCGCGTCAGCACGCTGGCCAGCGCCCAGGCACCGGATTGGGCCAGCCTTGGCGCCGCTGCCCTGGCCTCCGGTGCCTTCCCGATCTTCCTCAAGCCGCGGCGCCTGTCGCGCGACGGCAAGGACTACAACGCGCGCCGCTTCGACAACCCGGACGCCACCGATGCCGCCCAGCGCGAGGTGCTGGTGCCGCCGCCCTGGCCCAAGGATCAGGCGCCGACCCCTTACGATTTCGTCGCCGTGGACGGCGGCATCTTCAACAACGAGCCGCTGGATCTGGCCCGCGAAGTGCTGGCCGGCGACGCGCAGGACAGCCCCGCGGACGGCGCCCGCGCCAGCGGCGCCGTGATGATGATCGCGCCCTTCGTCGGCCGGCCCGGCGACGGCAGCGAGGTGCCGCTGGGGCCGCCGCACCAGCTGATCCTGCCGATGCTGTTCTCCTTCATCGCGCAATGCCGCTTCCGGCCCGCCGACATCGCCCTGGCCCACGATCCTTCGGTCTACAACCGCTTCCTCATTGCCCCGCTCGATTCGAACTCGCCGCAGGCCGCGCCGTACTGGATCGCCGGTGGTCCGATGCAGGGTTTCTTCGGCTTCCTCGACAAGGAATTCCGCAAGCATGACTACCAGCTCGGCCGGCGCAACTGCCAGCGCTTCCTGCAGCAGTATTTCCGCCTGCCGCAGGAAAACCCCATCGTCGCCCAGGGCTATGCCGGGCTGCTGCGCACGCAGCCCGCCGCCTGGCTCGATCAGAACGGCTCGCTCCCGATCATTCCGCTGATCGGCGCGGTGGCGCAGGAGGAGCCGCTGTGCGATTGGCCGGCAGGCGAGTTCCAGGTCGAAGAACTGATGGGCGCGATCAGTACCCGTGTCGACGCGATCTTCCGCTACTACCGCGACAGCCTCGCCGCCGACAGCGGCAAGGGCCTGACGCGGTGGCTGACCAAGGCCTATCTTCAGATCGGCTGGTGGGCCGGGCGCGGGCAGGTCATCGGCAGCCTGCGGCAGAGCATCGAGAGCGCGCTGAAAGCGCAGCAACTGTAGACTGTCCTCATCCCACAACCAGCAACTTCTCGGCTGACCCGGACCGACCATGCGCAGCTTCCGCTATTACGAATTTCTTATGTGCGGCATGGTCGTGGTGCTGCTCTGCTCCAACCTGATCGGCCCGGCCAAGGTCTGCACCGTGACCCTGCCGCTGATCGGCGCCGCCAGCTTCGGCGCCGGCAACCTGTTCTTCCCGATCAGCTACCTGTTCGACGAC
>Ga0302317_10001303_pt1 | contig 18633 bp, 15 predicted proteins | sample III_Palsa_N3_3_FD_200450 | JGI IMG/M metagenome (GOLD analysis project Ga0302317, IMG submission 200450) | Peat permafrost microbial communities from Stordalen Mire near Abisko, Sweden - III_Palsa_N3_3 | ecosystem: Environmental > Terrestrial > Soil > Palsa > Peat permafrost | place: Sweden...
GCGGCGCAGCCGGAGCAGCGCATCGAGGTGCAGGGCGACGACAAGGGCATCGGCGGCCTGCGCGTGATGGGCAGCGACAAGACGCTGGACCTGCTGCGCTTCGATCCGATGCTGATCGGCAGCATCTATCCCTCGCATAGCGGCGAGGACCGCGTGCTGGTCAAGCTGTCCGAGGTGCCGCCGCTGCTGCCGCAGACGCTGATCCTGGTGGAGGACCACGATTTCTACAGCCACGGCGGCGTCAGCCTGCGCGGCATCCTGCGCGCGGCGTTCGCCAATGTGCGCGCCGGCCACACGGTGCAGGGCGCCAGCACGCTGACCCAGCAGCTGATCAAGAACCTGTTTCTGTCCAATGAGCGCACCGCCAAGCGCAAGATCACCGAAGCCTCGATGGCGATCCTGCTGGAGCGCCATGTCAGCAAGGACGAGATCCTCGAGGCCTATCTCAACGAGGTGGATCTGGGCCAGGACGGACCGCGCGCGGTGCACGGCTTCGGCCTCGCCAGCCAGTATTATTTCAACAAGCCGCTGAACGAGCTGCAGCCGCACGAGATCGCCATGCTGGTGGCGATCGTCAAGGGGCCGAGCCAGTACAACCCGCGCCGCGCGGTGAAGCTGGTGACCGAGCGCCGCAATCTGGTGCTGAAGATGATGGCCGACGCCGGCAACATCACGCCGGACGAGTATCAGGCCGCGATCCAGCGGCCGCTGGGTGTGACGCCGGGCGGCGGCGGCGGCGCGGCGCGTTATCCGGCCTTCGTCGACCTGGTGCGGCGCCAGCTGGCCGGGCTCTATCAGGAACAGGATCTGACCAGCGAGGGCCTGCGCATTTTCACCACGCTCGATCCGCATGTGCAGGAGGTGCTGGAGAACCGCATCACCGAGGATGTGCCGGAGCTGGAGAAGTCGCGCCGCATGGCCGAGGGCACGCTGCAGGGCGCCGGCGTGGTGACTTCTGTGGAGGGCGGGGAGGTGCTGGCGGTGGTGGGCGGGCGCGATGCGCGCTACGCCGGCTTCAACCGCGCCATCGACACGCGCCGCCCGATCGGCTCCCTGGCCAAGCCCTTCACCTATCTGACGGCGCTGGAGCAGCCCGAGCGCTTCAACCTGGAAACGCCGCTCGACGATTCCCCGGTGGACCTGAAGCTACCCAACGGCCAGATCTGGTCGCCGAAGAACTACGACCGCCAGCTGCACGGTTCGGTGCCGCTGTACATGGCCCTGGCCAAGAGCTACAACCTGGCCACGGTGCACCTGGGTCTGGATGTGGGTGTGGGCAAGGTCAAGCAGACCTTCGCCGCCGCCGGCTTCGACGACGTGCCGGAACTGCCCTCGATCTTCCTCGGCGCCGTCGACATGGCGCCGCTGGACGTGGCGCAGATCTATTCCACCATCGCGTCCTCCGGCTACCTGACGCCGCTGCTGACCATCCGCGCGGTGCTGACCAAGGATGGCCAGCCGCTCAACCGTTACGCCTTCAAGCTCAAGCACACCCTGCCGGAAGGGCCGGTTTACCTGACCACCTGGGCCATGCGCAAGGTGATCGAGCTGGGTACCGGCCACTGGGCCACCACGGTGCTGCCGCCCGGGCAGATCTATGCCGGCAAGACCGGCACCACCGAGGACCTGCGCGACAGCTGGTTCGCCGGCTTCGGCGGCGACCGCGTGGCGGTGATCTGGGTCGGCCGCGACGACAACAAGCCCACCGGCTTCGAGGGCGCCACCGGTGCGCTGCGCATCTGGGGCAAGCTGATCCGCGACCTGAACGCCAAGGGCATCGAGCCGCTGGCGCCGGCGGATGTGGACGAAGTGGCGATCGACCCGGCCAGCGGCTTGCGCGCCGATCCCGGCTGCGGCGAGACGGTGACCGTACCGTTCATCCGCGCCGCCGAGCCGCAGCAGTACGCGCCCTGCGCGGATCAGTCAAAATCAACACCCCTGAACTGGATCAAGAGCATCTTTAAATGAGTCTCCGGAGTAGCGGGTTGCGCCGCATGGCAGCGGCGATGGCGGTGGCCGGGGTGCTGCTGTCCGGCTGCGCCACCGAGGAAGGGCAGAGCTCCTCTACCGGCGGCGTCACCACCAACGCGCCGCCGCTGCCGAGTCCGGGCACGACGGTGCCGGGCGTCGGCACCTACATCCCGCCGACGGCGACGCAGCCGCCGCTGACCACGCAGAGCTATCCGCACACCATCCAGGACACCAACGCCAGCAAGGCGGTGCTGTCGCTGTACAAGCAGGCGCAGGACGCCCGCGCCGCCGGCCACGCCGACCAGGCCGAGGCGCTGCTGGAGCGGGCCCTGCACATCGAATCGCGCAACCCCTTCGTGTGGCAGGCCCTGGCCGGCGCGCACATGGACCTGAACCACCCCGACCAAGCCGAGAGCGCCGCGCAGAAGTCGACCAGCCTGGGGCGCGGCAATCCCTACATCGAAGCCGGCAACTGGCGGCTCATCGCCTCGGCGCGGCAGGCGCGCGGCGACGCGGGTGGGGCGGTGCAGGCGCAGGCTCGGGCGGACGAGATCGCGCGGGCTTTGTCGACGAATTAAGTTGAGTGGCGTGGAATATGGACAAGAACGCCTTTTTAATTGGACTGTCAGAAAGCGATCGTTGTGAGTTCGGCCGAGTCGAGTTTGCTCATCAATCGAATGAACAAAAGGTTTTTTCGGCGGTATGGGCGTTGGAGAGCCAAGTCAACAATGGCGGCTTTATTCAATATTTCCTTAGTTCAGATGGTGATACTGCAAGCTTCGCTCCGAGCGCGTTGCAACGAATTGGCGCAATAAGCTGCGCCGCGATTGTGGAACAGGCTTTGACGGTGGCATCCGCTGGACCGATGCCTGACAGCCAATCAATTCGAGAGGCACTAATCGAACGGCTGAGTTCAGAGGCACATCAGCGGCTGCAGGAACTTGATGTTTCGTTTTTCAAATACCCAGACGATTTAACCAATCTCTTGTTTGAATTTGTTCGATCACATCCAGCCATCTTCGGTCCAGTGCCCAGTAGGGCGGAATAATTGAAGCGCATTCCACCATTTGTGCCACGGCAAGGTGAGATGCGCTTCGCTTATTCAGCCCTACGGTTTTATCTTTACATTCATTGAGGAGTCGAGCCGTGAAAAAATGGATCAGCGATAACCGCGGACTGCTGATGTTCCTCCTGCTGTTCGGCTTCTTCCGCACTGCCGTCGCCGACTGGAATCCGATTCCTTCCGGCTCGATGCGACCGACCATCCAGGAGGGCGATGTGGTGTTCGTCAATCGCCTGGCCTACAACTTCAAGGTGCCGCTGACCAACATCATCGTGGCCCGCACCGGCGAGCCGCGGCGCGGCGATATCGTCACCTTCTATTCGCCCAAGGGTGGCACCCGCCTGATCAAGCGGGTGATCGGGCTGCCGGGCGACACGGTGGAGATGCGCGACAAGGTGGTGATCGTCAACGGCCAAGCGGCGAGCTATGCCACCATTGGCGCGGTGCTGGAGCAGACCGGGAATGGTCACCCGATCGATGCATTGCGCCTGGACGAACACAGCGGTCCGGTTGAGCATGTGGTGCAGTGGTGCCCCACGCGCGGCGGTTCCGCCAACGACAACTTCGGCCCGCTGCTGATTCCGGCCGATCATTTCCTCATGCTCGGTGACAATCGTGACGACAGCGCGGACTCGCGCTACTTCGGCCTGGTGCCGCGGGAACTGCTGATCGGCCGCGCCGTGACCATCCTGGTGTCGGCCGACATCAAGGGCAATTGGGCGCCGCGATTCGAGCGGTTTGGAGAACGGCTGAATTAAGGCCGGATGGCAATGCCAAGCGAAGGTGAAGTGTATTTCGGCCTATTTGGAGATTTCGATCCAGCATTGCTTTCGATTGGCGTTACGCCTTCCAGAATCAAGAAAAAGGGTGATCCGATACCGAAGCAATCGTCCTGGATCTATTCGGTAGGGAAGATCAGAAGTGAGGTCATCGATGTCTATGAATTGGCGTCTTCACTGGTAGATGCATTAGAGCCTCATGCCGATAGGATACTGGCTGCAAAACAAGCATATGGCCTTGAAGCGGTGCTCGAAGTTGTTCTCAGCATTGCCGCTGACGAAAAAGAATCAACCCCCGCCATAGGGTTTGATCGACGAGTAATCTCTTTTCTGAATAAGGTCGGTGCGTCAATCGACATCGATATATATCGTGGAGAGTAGATCTGCTTCGTTAATTGTAATTAAGGTTATATTTTTAAGATGGTTGTCTGCGCATTTCTTACTTTGAACATCAGGCCATGAGCACTGAAAGTGCCGGCGAGCTGCTGGGCGCCAAAGGCCCGTTCTCCTACAGTCTGCCGGGCTTCCTGCCGCGCGCGGCGCAGCAGGAGATGGCGGATGCGGTACAGGACGCATTGGCGCATCGCTCTTCGCTGGTGGTGGAGGCAGGTACCGGCACTGGCAAGACTTACGCTTACCTGACGCCGGCGCTGCTCAGCGGCGGCCGCGTGGTGGTGTCGACCGGCACCAAGAACCTGCAAGACCAGTTGTTCTTCCGCGATCTGCCGCGGGTGCGCGATACGCTGGCGCTGCCGTCGCGGGTGAGCCTGCTCAAGGGGCGCGGCAATTACTTGTGCATCTACCGCCTGCGCAAGGCACAGATGGACCCACGCGGACGGGTGCGGCGCGACCGCCTGCAGACGGTGGACGAGTGGGCGCACCGTACCGGCACCGGCGAGATTTCCGAGCTGGGCTCGATCGGCAACGACGATCCGATGCTGCCCGCGATCACCTCCACGGCCGACAACTGCCTCGGCGCCAAGTGCCCGGACTTCGCCGAGTGCCATGTGGTGAAGGCGCGGCGCGCGGCGCAGGCGGCGGACCTGGTGGTGGTGAATCATCATCTGCTGTTTTCCGATTTCCGCCTGAAGCAGGAAGGCTTCGGCGTGCTGCCCGGCACCGATGCCATCATCGTCGACGAGGCGCACCAGCTGCCGGAGCTGGCGGCGCAGTTCTTCGGCGAGCGCGTCTCGACGCGGCAGCTGCTGGACCTGGTGCGCGACGCCGGCACCGAGATGCAGGAATTCCGCGACATGCCGGACCTGACCGAAGCGGTGGACGCGCTGGCCATCGCCGCCTCGGAGCTGGAGCGGCCGTTCCAGGAACTGGGCGGGCGCATCGCCTGGCGGCAGTTCGGCACGCTGCCTGGCGCCGTCTCCGCACTGGGCGCGGCGCGCCATGCCCTGGGTGAGTGCAGCGATGAGCTGAAGCGTTATGCCGAGCGCAGCGCCGGGCTGGATACCTGCTCGCAGCGCGCCCGCGCCTTGGTCAAGCGGCTGGAGCTAATCACCGCGGCCGACGAATCGCCCGAAGCGGCGGCGGAATCGGTGCGCTGGGTCGAGGCGGTGGGCCGGGGCGGGGCGCTGCACACGGCGCCGGTGGAGCCGACCGAGGGCTTCCGCAATTTCATGGCGGCCTATCCGGGCGCCTGGGTCTTCACCTCCGCCACGCTGGCGGCGGGCAAGGACTTTTCCCACTTCAACGAGACCCTGGGTCTGGCCGAGGCGCGCACCTTGCGCCTGGACAGTCCCTTCGACTATGCACGACAGGCACGCTTGTATCTGCCGCGCGATCTGCCTGATCCGAATGCGCCCGAGCATTCCGACGCGGTGGCCGATGCGCTGCTGCCGCTGATCGAGGCCAGCGGCGGCGGCGCCTTCGTGCTGTGCACCAGCCATCGCGCGCTGGCGCGCATCGCGGCGCGGTTGCGCAAGGCGGCGTTTCCGCTGTTCGTGCAGGGCGAGGATGCCAAGTCGGTATTGGTGGATCGCTTCAGCCGCGCCGGCAACGGCGTGCTGGTGGCGACCAGCAGCTTCTGGGAGGGCGTGGACGTGAAGGGCATGGCGCTGCGCCTGGTGGCGATCGACAAGCTGCCGTTCGGGCAGCAGAACGACCCGGTGTTCGAGGCGCGGCTGGAAGCGGTGCGCGCCCGCGGCGGCAATCCCTTCTCCGAAGTGCAGCTGCCGCGCGCCATCACCACCCTGCGCCAGGGCGTGGGCCGCCTGATCCGCGACGATGCCGACCACGGCCTGATCGTGATCTGCGACCCGCGCATCCGCGGCAAGAGCTATGGCAAGCGCGTGCTGGCCAGCCTGCCGGCGATGCCGCTGCTGGCCGACGCGGCGGAAGCCGGGGCCTGGCTGCGCGGGCTGAAGGCCGCATGAAACTGCTCGCTATCGATACCGCCACCGAGGCCTGCTCGGTGGCGCTGTGGCTGGACGGCGCCATCCACGAGCGCTTCGCAGTGGCCGGGCGCGGACATTCGCAACTCCTGCCCGACATGCTGCACGGCGTGATGGCGGATTGCGGCATTGCCCTCTCGGAGATCGACGGCATCGCCTGCGGTGTCGGTCCCGGCAGCTTCGCCGGCGTGCGCATCGGTGTGGGTTTCGTCAAAGGACTGGCGATGGGGTTGGACCGGCCGGTGGTCGCGGTGTCCTCGTTGACGATGCTGGGGCAGGGCGCGATTCGGCTGCATGGAGCCGACCAGGTGCTGGCGGCCATCGATGCGCGGATGAACGAGGTTTATTTCTGCCGCTACGCGGTGGCCAATGGCCTGGCGGTGGCACAGGGTGAGGCGCTGGTGGCGCCGCCAGCCGCGCTGGAGCTTCCAGCCGGTGGTGAGTACGCTGCCGTCGGCAGCGGCTGGAAAACGCACCTGGAAGCCCTGCGCGAGCACACCGGCGCCAGCTTGAATCCCCTGGATGGCGAAGCCCTGCCGCATGCGCGCGATGCGCTGCCGCTGGCACTGCCGCAATTCGCCGCCGGGCGCGGCATCGGGGCGGGGGAGCTGCTGCCGGTGTATCTGCGCAACCGGGTGGCGCTGACCAAGCTGGAGCAGGAAGCGGTGCGGGCCCGAAGTGAGGGGTGAGGAGTGAGGTCGGCCCTTCGGGCCTGTGAGGAGACAGGCAGCCGCTAGCCTTGGTGCTTTTCCTTACCCCTCACCCCTCACAGCACCGCGAAGCGGTGCGACCTCACTGGGCGCATGGCGCCCGGACTCTGGTAATCTCCTTCAACATACGCTACCGTATTGACTAAGGTAATCCGGATAGCCTAAGTATCCCGTTCCTGCGGGCGCGCCCGGATTGCTCCCTCATTTCTTGCACTGGAGAGTTTCATGGGTCAGTACACGCCGCCGCTGCGCGACATGCAGTTTGTCCTGCACGAATTGCTCGATGTGGAGCAGGAATTCAAGGCCATGCCGGCGCATGCCGAGATCGATGCCGCCACCGTGGACCAGGTGCTGGAGGAAGCCGGCAAGTTCTGCAGCCAGGTGATTTTCCCGATCAACCAGAGCGGCGACGAGGAAGGCTGCACCTACGTCGGCGACGGCGTGGTGACCGCGCCGAAGGGCTTCAAGGAAGCCTACAAGCAGTACGTCGAGGCGGGCTGGCCGGCGCTGTCGGCCGATCCCAACTACGGCGGCCAGGGCCTGCCGGAGCTGGTCAACAACGTCTTCATGGAGATGATCAACTCCGCCAACCAGGCCTGGGGCATGTATCCCGGCCTGTCGCACGGCGCCTATGCGGCGCTGCGCGCCCACGGCACGCCGGAGCTGCAGAAGCTATACCTGCCCAAGCTGGTGTCGGGCGAGTGGACCGGCACCATGTGCCTGACCGAAGCGCATTGCGGCACCGACCTGGGCCTGCTGCGCACCAAGGCCGAACCGCAGGCGGATGGCTCGTACCACATCACCGGCAGCAAGATCTTCATCTCGGCCGGTGAGCATGACATGTCGGACAATATCGTCCACCTGGTGCTGGCGCGCCTGCCGGATGCGCCGAGCGGCACCAAGGGCATTTCGCTGTTCATCGTGCCGAAGTTCCTGCCGGACGCGCAGGGCAAGCCGGGCGCGCGCAACACCGTCAAGTGCGGCTCGATCGAGCACAAGATGGGCATTCACGGCAACGCCACCTGCGTCATCAACCTCGACGACGCCAAGGGCTGGCTGGTCGGCGAGCCGAACCGCGGCCTGCCGGCGATGTTCGTGATGATGAACGGCGCGCGCCAGGGCGTCGGCCTGCAGGGCCTGGGCCTGACCGAGATCGCGTACCAGAATTCGCTGGCCTATGCGAAGGACCGTTTGCAGATGCGTTCGCTGTCCGGCCCCAAGGCCAAGGACAAGCCGGCCGATCCGATCATCGTGCATCCCGATGTGCGCCGCCTGCTGCTGACGCAGAAGGCCTATGTCGAGGGCGGCCGCGCGTTCTCCTACTGGACCGGCCTGCAGATCGACCGCGAGCTGTCGCACCCGGACGAGAAGGTGCGCAAGGACGCCGAGGACATGGTGGCGCTGCTGACTCCGGTGATCAAGGGCTTCCTCACCGACAACGGCTTCGAGTGCACCAACCTCGGCCTGCAGGTGCTGGGCGGCCACGGTTATGTGAAGGAGTGGGGCATGGAGCAGTACGTCCGTGACGCCCGCATCAACATGATCTACGAGGGCACCAACGGCATCCAGGCGCTGGACCTGCTGGGCCGCAAGGTGCTGAGCGACATGGGCGCCAAGCTGATGAAGTTCGGCAAGCTGGTGTCGCAGTTCGCCAAGTCCCAGGCCGACAAGCCGGAGATGGCCGAGTTCATCGGCCCGCTGGCCGCCCTGGGCGACCAGGTGACCAAGCTCACCGCCGAGATCGGCCAGAAGGCGATGAAGAACCCGGAGGAAGTCGGCGCCGCCTCCACGCCCTACCTGCGCGTGGTCGGTCATCTGGTGTTCGCCTATTTCTGGGCGCGCATGGCGCGCATCGCCCTGGACAAGCAGTCCGAGGGCGACTTCTACAAGGCCAAGCTGGCGACGGCGCGCTTCTACTACGCCAAGCTGCTGCCGGAGACGGAGTTCCACCTGCGCGCTGCCCGCGCCGGTGCGGCGCCTTTGATGGACATGGACGTGTCCCTGTTCTGAGGCAATTGATGTAACCAAAGGCGGGTTGAACCGATGATGCGGTTCAACCCGCTTTTTTGTGGGCGTCGCTTTATGGCGGAGACGCCGGCGTAACCGTTGCGTCGGAAGGCTGCGCGCTCTCGGCATTGCGCTCCTCCACCGCCTGATCCACCACGGCGAAGGCGCGCCGCTCACGCTCGCGGGTGTCGGCGTCGGGGATGGTGGCGAGGAAGTCCTCGCGCAGCTTGTCGCGGTCGGTGATGGCTGCCGCCCTGGCTTCGGGCGTGGTGGCTTGCAGCACCACGATCTCGGCTTGCGCCAGTTGCTGCTGCACAAGGCCCTGGCGTCCCTGCAAGTGCTGCAGCGTCATCAGATGCACCAGGCCGTACATCGAGAGCAGGAAGAAGGCGAAGCAGCCGATGGTCCAGTTGCGCTGCACCCGGTTGAAATGCTCGGCATTGCGCCACTGCTTATGTTCCCAGGCCAGTTCACGCCCCTTGATCAGGTAAAAAGTGCCGAAGCCGAGATAGAACACCATCCAGGCCCAGGCTGGAACGAAGTGCCGCAGCAGGCGTATGCCGATCAAGGGCAGAAACGACAGGGGCATGCCGTTGAACGAGCCCCACAATAGCGGCGCAAAGAAGCCGGCCCAGGACAGGCCGCGCACGGCGTCCGGTACGAAGGCCGGGTCCCACGGGGCATGCAGTTCGTCGAGCAGGCCCTCACCGGGGCGGCCGAGGTTGGTAACGGCGACGGGCTCGTATGCGGCGGCCGTCTGTTCCGGGGCCATGGCGAGTCCGCCACGCAGCGCCGCCGGCAGGTAGTCGGTCGATGCGGCGGGCACCGGCGCAGGTGCCGCGGCCGATGCAGTTTGCGGCGGGCTGCTCGGAAGGAGCGACAGGGTTTGTGCTGGCAGCGGAGTGCGGCCTTGCGCGTGGTCGCTCAGTTCCATGCGGGCAGGTCTGGTCGAAACGGCAGGCGCCGCTTGCGACGGCGCCTGGGTCGGCCGGGGATCGGCTTGCCGCGCATCGGCGCTGGCGGCGGCAGCCGGATCGGGCTGAGGCGGGGCGGCAAGCGCCGGCGGGGCCGCGGCGCGCACTTCGCACACGGCGCCGGCCATGAACAGGATCATTTCCTGCTTGCGCGCCTCATGTTCGTCGAGGTTTTTTTTCAGGATGACCGGCTTGCCGGAGAAGACCCGGTCCAGCACTGCCGCATCGCCGATCTTGAACATTTCGGCCAGATTGTGGCGGGTTTCCTCCAGCGTCGCGCCGTCACGAATCCTGCCGGTAAACACCAGGCTGTGACTCATTTCCCTGATCCCCTTTCTTGTCCGCGGGCCCCGCCGTCTCAAGCGGGCGGCGGCATATCCGCTGCTTCCCTGAAGCCGTCATGACGCGCACCCCCGATGCGCCTCAGGCATAACGATACGGCAAGGTACGAGCGTATTCCAGATCCCTTCGATGGCCCGCATTGAGCGCTTGGGCCGGAAGGCTTGCCGCTCCGGCGCGGGGCAACAGGTCTATAGTGAAGCCCATACCGCGCTTTTCGAGGCGGGCCGCATCAACAGGACGGAGGAGCGCGTATGTTTCATGTCATGGCCCGGATCAGGGTTACCGATTTCGATGCCTGGAAGCAGGCCTACGACCGCGGCCGCAGCGTGCGCGACAGCATGGGCATCCGCGAATTCAACCTGTGGCGCAACGTGGACGACCCGCTCGACGTGGTGTTGCTGCTGCACGCCACGCACGTTGCGAAGGCCAAGGCCTACTTCGAGTCGGAGGAGCTGGCGCAGCGCATGGCGGCGGCGGGGGTGGAGGAGCCGCCCGAGGTCGTTTATCTGGGCGACAGTCACTAATTTCGGCTGAGGCCGGATCTATAGCCGACCACTGCAGCGGCGGCTTGATGTACAGCGCATAATGCCCCGCTTTGGTGAGCGGCGAAGGCGCCGCTGGCCGTGCTGCTACTGCTTGGTCAGCGCGCGGTTGCTCAACTGCGAACGCTGCAGGGCGGCGAATTCCAGCACGCCGAGCATGACGACACCCAGGGTCAGGGCGGGGTAGGCTTTGAAACTGCGAATGAATCCACGCATGGTCTTCTCCTGATGCGCTTTCCTCACGCCAATATGGCGTGCCGCGTCGAAGCGTTGGGTGACGAAAGTATCAAGCTCCTGTGACGCGGATATTGCAGCTTGATGAAAGCAGATTTTGCAACGCTTTCCGGCGGGGTTTATTGCGGGATTGCGTCAACAACATGACATGTTGACCCGCTAGATTGACGGCATGATCTTCCCAGCCGCCACCGCGTGAGCACCAAAGAACCGCCTGAGCTGACCGAACTGCAGCGGCTGATCGAGGACGGCCAGGGCTATTTCGACATCACGGAGCTGTGCCAGGTTGCGTGCGGCGGGCGGCAGTTTCCGGTGCATTCCTTTACCCTCGGCAATCCTTCGCCGGAAGTGCCGGCGGTAGGCTTCTTCGGCGGTGTGCATGGACTGGAGCGCATCGGCGCGGAGGTGGTGCTGGCCTATATGCGCAGCCTGCTGATGCGCCTGCCCTGGGATACGGTGTTGCAGGAGCAGCTCAAGGGCGTGCGCCTGGTGTTCATGCCGATGGTCAATCCGGGCGGGTTGTGGCTGGGCACGCGCGCCAACCCTAATGGCGTGGACCTGATGCGCAATTCGCCGGTGGATGCGGTGGAACCGGTGCCGTTCATGCTGGGCGGCCATCGCATCGGCCCCGGCCTGCCCTGGTATCGCGGTCCGCGCGGCGCACCCATGCAGACCGAAGGCGCGGCGCTGTGCGAACTGGTGGAGAAGGAGTTGCTGAGCCGGCGCTTCAGCATGGCGCTGGATTGCCATTCCGGTTTCGGCGCGCAGGACCGTATCTGGTTTCCCTACGCTTATACAGTGCAGCCGATCCGTCACCTGCCGGAGATGCACGCGCTGCGCACCATCTTCGACCAGAGCCATGCTCACCACCGCTATGTGTTCGAGCCGCAGAGCCGCCAGTACCTGACTCACGGCGATCTGTGGGATTTCCTGTACCTGCGCGCCACCGAGGATCAGCGGCGCATTTTCATGCCGCTGACCCTGGAGATGGGCTCCTGGCTGTGGATCAAGAAGAATCCGCGGCAGATCTTCTCGCGCTACGGCATCTTCAATCCGCTGATCGAGCATCGCCAGCAGCGCGTGATGCGCCGCCACATCGCGCTGCTTGATTTCTTTACCCGCGCCGCCAGCAGCCACCAGCGCTGGCTGCCCGACGCGGCCGGGCGCGAGCGCCACCGCGCCCAGGCGCAGGCCTGCTGGTATAGCGAAGTGGTGAAGAAGAAGTGAGTGCGGCGAGCGGGACGGATGCGCCGTGGATTCTGCTGCGCGGCCTGACGCGGGACAGCCATCACTGGGGTGATTTCCCGCTGCTGTTCAGCGAGCGACTGCACGGTGCGCGGGTGCTCACGCTCGACCTGCCCGGCAACGGCGTGCTCCACGCGCAGTCCAGTCCGCTGCGGGTGGAGGCCGTGGTGGCTTATTGCCGCGCTGAGTTGCAAGGCCGCGGCCTGGCGCCACCTTACAAGGTGCTCGCCATGTCGCTCGGCGCCATGGTCACGGCGGCCTGGGCCAGTGCGTATCCGCAGGAGCTGCAGGCCTGCGTGCTGATCAATACGAGCCTGCGTCCGTTCAGTCCGTTCCATCACCGCATGCGTCCCGCCAACTACCCCAGCGTGCTGCGCATGGCGCTGGCCAGCCCGGGTCCGCGCGCCAGCGAGGAAACCGTGCTGCGCCTGACCAGCCGCATGGAGCGGCGAACCGATGCGGTGCTGGAGGACTGGACTGCCTGGCGATTGCGCTATCCCGTTTCCGCCGCCAACGCCTTGCGCCAGATCATCGCTGCCGCGCGCTATCAGGCGCCGCGCCAGGCGCCCGCCGTGCCCATCCTGATACTCAACAGTGCCCGCGACGGCCTGGTCGATCCGCGCTGCTCGCAAAAGCTGGCACAGGCCTGGCAATGCCCGATCGAGATCCATCCCGAGGCGGGGCATGACCTGCCGCTGGACGACGGCGAATGGGTGGCGCAGCGGGTGGGGGCATGGATGGCGGCACAATCCACCGTCTGGATGTAGTCAGCCGGCAGCGGCACGCATCACGCTACCCTCGCTGCATCCTCAGTGTGACGCCGCACCCGAGCGCCAGCAGCAATAGCGATCCCAGCAGAAAGGTGAGCCACACATGGTCGTAACGGCGAGGTCCGGCATCGAAGCGGGTCGTCAGGCCTTGCCGCCGACGCAGGTAGATGGTGTTGAAGGCGCCGAGGGCCAGGACTATGGCGAGAGGCCTCAGCTTGACCTGGAGGGCATTGCCACCGAGCAAATGCGTCGATAGCAGCACGTCCGAGAGCAGGGCCAGGCCGAATACGTACCAGCATTCGATCGCCGTCATCAGGGCCACCGCGGCAGCCAGCGCATCCTTCGGTGTCCTGGAAAGTCCGCGGCAGACTTGCAGGGTCTGGAAGTACAGCCAATCGTACCTTTCCAGCGGCCGGCTGATTGCGTTCATGTTCATTCGCGGGGCATGGCGATGCTTCATCATAGCGCCAAAGCGGCCGGATGCCGCCTGGGCGGGCGCGAGGTGCCGACGAAGTCATGTCGCATCATGACCGATTGCTCCTACAATATGGGAAAGGGGGTTTTCCGGTCGCGCTGCAGGGGCCGGATACATTTAAGGTAATGGGGAGAATAAGTGATCGAGCGATCGCCGGAATTGATGAAATGGGGTTTGGCTGCGGCTTGCCTGGTGTTCCTGGCCGCCTGTAGCAACGCAGTGTGTCTCGGCGGCCCGGAAGTCTGCAGCAGCAGCAGTTCTTCTTCCGGTGGAAGTTCGTCGAGCAGCAGTTCCGGCGGCACTCCGCCGGGAACGGGGATCGAGGGGTTCGTCACTCCTTCGACGATCAGTGCCGGTTCTACGGCCACGGTCGGCGTCAACATCACCAACAGTGCCGCCACCGCGGAAGCCGGGATTGACACCTCAGTCGAATTTTCTTCCAGCATCAGCATCAACGCCGGACCCACCTATAACTGCTCGCCCGGTACGGTAACGACTTCCAAGCCTAATGCGGGCACCGTGGAAATCACCCTGACCAACGCCTCCGTTCCAGCGGCGACAACCTGTGTACTCAGCGCCACGATCACGCCTCCAGGCGCCGGGCAGTACACCATCAGCGCGGGTGGTCAGAATCTGACATTGACCGTGCAGTAAAAATCATGGCGATTCCATTCAGCGGGGGCGTGAACCGAAGTATGGTTGGATCTACCCGGAGCGCCGGCCATTCCTTGATTTGGCCGACAGTTCAGCCCGTGTTGTAAGACAGGCACCAGCCCTTGCTGTTGACGAACTTGGTGGTGAAGGCGTCGCACGATGCCCAGTCGCCCCTGGCCTGGGAGAAGTGGTAGAGCGCGCAGTTGCCGCAATGGCTGCCGGCGGTGAAATCCGGCTCGGACTTGGGATCGATGGTGGTGGCGTCGGCGACGTAATGCAGGGCCTTGGCGGCAGGATCGTCCGGGCTCAGATGCTGCAAATCATAGGCTCGGGCGGGGGACAGGCGCAGCAGCGGCAGGGCGGCGGCGCCCAGGGCAAGCTGGTTGAGCAGGCGGCGGCGGTTGTGGGATACGGGGGGCATCGGGTTCCTCCGGCTGGCGGATGGCTGGCCTGCCTAGTTTGTACCTTCGCCCCCCGAAAGGGATACCGGATATTGCTGTTCGCAGCCGCTGTGCTTACCAGAGATTCCTGCCGTCGATCACCGTTACTGGCACGGCCTCGAGGTCGAAGTCGTCGAGCAGCCGGGCGTTGACCCCGATTTTGGGGTTGGTGAAATCGGCCTGGCCGCTGGACCAGTCGGGCGACTCGCTGAAGGTGCCGCAGCCGCAGCTGGCGCAGAAATTGTGCTTGACCGTTTTGGTCTGCCAGCGGTAGGTCGATACCTGTTCCTGCGGCGTGGTCAGGCGAAACTGCTCCGGCTTGTAATACGCCCACAGCGCACCGCGCTTGGAGCAAAGCGAGCAGGTGCAGCGTGTCAGGCTTTGCGGTGCTTCGCTCAGTTCGAACCGGGTGGCGCCGCAGTGACAGCTTCCCTTGATGGTCATGTCTTGATCCCTTGCTGGAGTGAAGCGGATCGCAAGCGTCCGCGAAATAGGATCAGCTTAGGGAAGGGCTGCTGACAGCATCTTGTCAGCAGGGTTGCGGGTGCGATTCCCGTTCATGGTCGCCGCCAGCAGTCCGTTTGCCTCGCCTGCGTTGCAAGGCGGCGCGTATCGAGGGGCTAATGCCGCTCAGGCCCTTCGATACGCCCGGCGCGGCCTGGCTGTTCCGGACCGTCAGTGAAACACCCGCTGCATGGGCGCCCACGGCGAACGGGCATTGATGACGGTGATTGGGAATGGCTACGGCGCCTTCGCCGCCGTTTCTGCTCCCGCCCCCTTCAACTCATCCTGCAAGTCATGCGCCCGCTTGATCAGATATTGATGAATGGCATCGACCTCTTCCGGCTTGAGGCGGCCGGCGAAGGATGGCATGCCGCGGTTGGCGCGGGCGCCGTAGACAATACCGGGGAAGATGTCGTGCTTTTCCGGCGTGAGGTAGCGCAGGTCGGGCACCACGCCGCCGCTGACGGCGCTGAGTCCGTGGCAGACGCCGCAGTTGCCGTTGAACAGGTCGCGGCCGTGGTTGACGGTATTGGCGTCGGCGGTCAGCGGCGGCGGCGCGGGCGGCGCGGCGGGCGCGTTCTTCGGCGGCGGCAGGGTGGCGCTGCCGCCGATCTTGTAGACCAGCACGCGCGATTCGGGCCGCACCCTGGCATTGAGCGAGATGGCGCCATAGGCCAGCGGGAAGGCGCCGCCCCAGCCGGCGAGGACGGCGACGTACTGCTCGCCGTGGACGGTGTAGCTCATCGGGCCGGCCATGACGCCGCTGTTGGCGGGGGATTCCCACAGCTTCTTGCCGCTGTCCGCGGCGTAGGCGACGAAGCGGCCGTCGGCGGTGCCCTGGAACACCAGGTTGCCGGCGGTGCTGAGGGTGCCTCCGTTCCAGGGCGTCCGGTATTCCTGCGCCCACACCTGCTTCTGCGCCACCGGGTCCCAGGCCACCAGACGGCCCTTGTAGGAGTCGATGATCGGCTGGACCTGCTTGGGATCTTCCGGCAGGGCCAGCGGTTGGGTGCCGAGGTTCCAGGCGCCGGTGTGGGTGTCGAATACCGCGTCGTTGTCCGGCGCCAGCAGCGCGGCGGCTTCCTGTGCCGGGATGTAGACCAGGCCGGTCTTGGGGCTGAACGACATCGGTTGCCAGTTGTGCGCGCCGAGCGGGCCGGGCATCACCACCTTGGCACCGCTGGTCCAGTCGGCGGCGCTTTCGTCCACCTGCGGCTTGCCGGTCTTCAGATCGACCTTGCTGGCCCAGGTGGCGGTGGCGTACTTCTCGGCCGAGAGCAGTTCGCCGGTGGCGCGGTCCAGCACGTAGAAGAAGCCGTCCTTGGGCGCGTGCAGCAGCACCTTGCGCGGCTTGCCGTCGATGCTGAGGTCGGCGAGAACGATGCTTTCGTCGGCGTCATAGTCCCACATGTCTCCCGGCACTTCCTGGTAGTGCCAGGCGTACGCTCCGGTATCTGCGTTGACGGCGACGATCGAGGACAGGAACAAATTACTGGCTTCCTTGCTTTCGCCGCGCGCCACGCGGTTCCAGTCGACGCCGTTGCCGGTGCCGAAATACACCAGGTTGAGGGCTGGATCGTAGGCGATGGCGTTCCATACCGTGCCGCCGCCGCCCTCGGCGAAATACTTGTCGCCGCTCCAGGTCTTGCGTGCCATTTCCAGCGCCGCGTTTTCCGCCGGCTTGTTCGGGTCGCCCGGCACGGTGTAGAAGCGCCAGGCCAGCTTGCCGGTCTCGGCGTCGTACGCCGAGATGTAGCCGCGCACGCCGTACTCGGCGCCGCCGTTGCCGATCAGCACCTTGTCCTTGACGATCAGCGGAGCACCGGTGATCGAGTAACTGCGGCTGTGGTCCGGCGTGGTGTCGGTCTCCCACACCTTCCTGCCGCTCCTGGCATCGAGGGCGATGAGGCGGCCGTCGAAGGCGCCGACATAGACCTTGCCATGGCGCACCGCCACGCCGCGGTTGCCGACGTCGCAGCAGGCGTTGCCAGCCCTGGCGCGCGGCACCTTGGGATCGTATTTCCACAGCAGCTTGCCGCTGCGCGCATCGAGCGCGTAGACGAAGCTGAAGGCGCCGGTGGTGTACATCACGCCGTCGACCACGACGGGAGTGGCCTCGGCGGCGCGATCCACGTCAAGCTTCCAGGTCCAGGCCAGGCCGAGGGAAGAGACATTGCCGGCGTTGATCTGCTCAAGCGGGCTGTAACGCTGCTCGTTGTAGCTGCGGCCGCTGCTCATCCAGTTGCCTGGCTCGCTGTCGGCGGCGGCGATGCGCGCGCTGTCCACCTGTGCGGTGCCTTTGGCGGAGGCGGCGCTGCTGATGCCGAGCAACGCGGACAGGGCCAAGCACAGCAGGGTGCTGTCGGGGTTTCTCACGGCGGCTCTCCTCGGTTTTGACGCTTGTTATGGTTCAATTCTAGCGTCAAACGAGGCGAGGGCCGCTACTCGAACGGGTGGCGCGCACGCGCATTAGGCGCGGATTGAAAACTGGGCGGGTGGGGACGCTTTCCCGCCCTGCGTCGACCGGAAGGACACAGGGCGCCGGATGCCTCGCCGATCGATTCAGCGAGGCAACTGTTTAAAGCCAGCCTATCGGCGCGGTGCCCAGATGAAACGAGTCGGTGCCTGCGGGTCGGGTTTGCGCTCATTCCAGGTGCGGTGGACGTTGCCGACCTTCGGGCTGATGGTTTGCATCTTGGCATGCGCCAGGGCCGCGTTGGCTGTGGTACCGACGAAGCTGCCGCTGATCAGATAGATGCCGTTGCTGGTGCTGAAGGCGAGGCCGTTCGTGCCCCAGCGGATCAGGTGCTGCGGCGTGCTGGGCAGATTGCTGAGCGCGATCTCCTGCTGCGGCGTGTAGTGGGTCATGTCGAACGACTCGATCGCATAGTCGCTGCTGCCTGTCTGTAGCTGGGTCTGGCCCAGGAAAAACGCGGTGTTCAGCGTCGAATCCGGCACCATGACGCCGGAGGCCTGGAATAGGCCGGCGGGCAGGCCGGTGGCCGGTATGGCGGTAAAGCCGTCATCGCCATAGACCAGGCCGGTGCCGGCGTCGTAGTGGATGTCGCCGAAGAAGCCGGGGAAATCGTTGCCGTGATCCGAGGTTTGCTGCACGCCGCTGGCGTTGACCGCGAGCGTGTAGAAGTCGAAACCGGTTGTTTCGTTGTTGGCGGCATAAAGGGCCGTGGCATCGCTGCCCCACTGGATGGAATCGTAGAGCGGAATTCCCCCCGGCGCCTTGGTTGCGCGTGCCGTGGCGTCATCGAAAATGACGATGCCGCCCTGGGCCGATGGGCTGATGCCAGCCTCGCCCAGGCTGATGGCGGTGGTGTGCGGCGCACCCGGAGCGACCTGTACGTCCAGGGCGTGGTAGCTGCCGTTGCTGCCATTGCCCAGGGGGATGCTGATGTCGGGTGTGAGGCCGGGCAGCTTGAAGCGCTGCACGCTGCCGGCGCCGTCCAGCCCGACGTAGAGAAACTGGTCGTCGTCCGAAATGGCCAGCGCATCCGGCTCGCTGCCGG
>Ga0302317_10001304_pt1 | contig 18627 bp, 16 predicted proteins | sample III_Palsa_N3_3_FD_200450 | JGI IMG/M metagenome (GOLD analysis project Ga0302317, IMG submission 200450) | Peat permafrost microbial communities from Stordalen Mire near Abisko, Sweden - III_Palsa_N3_3 | ecosystem: Environmental > Terrestrial > Soil > Palsa > Peat permafrost | place: Sweden...
CGTTTGGCGGCCGCGGCCCGCGCGGCACCGATCGCAGGCTGACCCCGTGACGCGGCCTGCGCGCGCCGACATCGCGGCGGCGCGCAGGATCGTGGTCAAGGTCGGGTCCTCCTCGCTGACGACGGCTGATGGCGGCATCGATGATGACCGCATCGTCGCGCTGGCCGATTCGCTGGCCGAACGGGCCCAGCGCGGAACCCACCTCGTGCTGGTGTCCTCCGGGGCGATCGCGGCCGGGATCGCCCCGCTGGGACTGTCCGCCCGGCCCCGGGACCTGGCCACCCAGCAGGCCGCCGCCAGCGTCGGGCAGGGGCTGCTCATCGCCCGCTACGCGGCGGCGTTCGCCCGGCACACGATGCGGACCGGCCAGGTGCTGCTGTCCGCGGACGACCTGATGCGCCGGGCGCACTATCGCAACGCGCAGCGCACCCTGGACCGGCTGCTCGACCTCGGCGTGCTGCCGATCGTCAACGAGAACGACACGGTGGCGACCGACGAGATCCGGTTCGGTGACAACGACCGGCTGGCCGCGCTGGTCGCGCACGTGACCCGGGCCGGGGCCCTCATCCTGCTGTCCGACGTGGACGGCCTCTACAACGAAGATCCCCGCCACAGCGGCGCCCGCCGCATCACCGAGGTCCGCGGCCCCGCCGACCTGGATGGCATCCGTATCGGCGGCAGCCACGGCGCCGGCCCGGGCACGGGAGGCATGACCACCAAGGTTGATTCGGCCCTGATCGCGACCGGCGCGGGTATCCCGACCGTGGTGGCCAGCGCCGCCGATGCGGCCGCGGCGCTGGCCGGTGAGCCGGCCGGCACCTACTTCGCGGCCACCGGCCGCCGGCCGCGCACCCGCCTGCTGTGGCTCGCCCATGCCGCTGCGGCCCGCGGCCAGCTCAAGCTGGACCAGGGCGCCGTCGAGGCCGTCGTGGCCCGGCGCGCGTCCCTGCTGCCCGCCGGGATCACCGGGGCGGAAGGCACCTTCGACGCCGGCGATCCCGTCGACCTGGTCGACGCGGATGGCCACGTCGTGGCCCGCGGCCTGGTCAACTACGACGCCAGCGAGATCCCCACGCTGATGGGCCGCTCCACCCGCTGGCTCGCCCGCGAGCGCGGCCACGAATACGAGCGCGAAGTGGTCCACCGCGACGACATGGTTATCCTCGCCCCCGGGCGCGGCCGGCCCGCCCCAGCCGCCCGCTGACCCAGCCCGGTCCGCGTTACCCCGGCTGGGCGCCGGTGTACCGGGCCCGGGCGACGCGGGTCTCGTCCCAGACCGGGTCACCGGAGACGTAGACCGTGCCGTCCGCGCCGAAGATGAGGAAGCTGTCGAAGGAACGCGCAAACCAGCGGTCGTGGGTGACGGCGAGGATCGTGCCCTGGAAGGCGAGCAGGCCTTCCTGCAGGGCCTCGGCGCTGGCCAGGTCGAGGTTGTCGGTCGGCTCGTCGAGCAGCAGCAGGGTTGCCCCGGCCAGTTCCAGCAGCAGGATCTGCAGCCGCGCCTGCTGCCCACCGGACAGCACGCCGAAGGGCTGCTCGGCGCAGTGCTGCAGCTCGTAGCGGGACAAGGCGGACATCGCCTCGCCCTGCCGCCGCGCGTGCTCGGTCATCACTATCTCGCAGGGGGTCCGGCCCTCGAACTCCGGCCGCGCGTGGGTCTGTGCGAACAGGCCCGGCACGACGCGGGCACCCAGCCGCGCCACGCCGGAGTAAGGAACTCTGCTCGCCGGATCGGGGCCGCCCGGGCCCGCGTCCTCGATCGCGCCGCCGCCTGCGTCTGTGGCGACCTGGGCCAGCAGGCGCAGAAAGTGTGACTTGCCGGAGCCGTTAGAGCCCAGGATCCCGACCCGGTCGCCGTACCAGATCTCCGTGCTGAACGGCTTCATGAGCCCGGTCAGTTCGAGGTTCTCGCAGATTACGGCGCGCTTGCCGGTCCGGCCGCCGCGCAGGCGCACGGTGACGTTCTGGTCCGGGGGAGGGGCCTCCGGCGGTCCGGCCTCCTCGAACATGCGCAGCCGGGTCTGCGCGGCCTGGTACCGCGAGGCCAGCGCATCGCTGTACATCGCCTGCTGGCGCAGGGTGAAGACGAGCTTGCGCAGCTTGGCGTGCTCCTCGTCCCAGCGGCGGCGCAGTTCCTCCAGCCGGCCGATCCGGTCCTGCCGGGCCTGGACGTAGCTGGCGAAATCGCCCCCGTGCACCCAGACGCGCCCATCCTCGACCGTGATGATGCGCTCGGCCGACCGGGCCAGCAGCTCACGGTCGTGTGAGATCAGCAGGACCGTCTTGGCGCTGGCGCGGAGCTGTTCCTCCAGCCAGAGCTTGCCCGGGACGTCCAGGTAGTTGTCGGGCTCGTCGAGCAGCAGCACCTCTGCGGGCCCCCGCAGCAGGGCCTCCAGTACCAGGCGCTTCTGCTCGCCCCCGGACAGCGTGCTCACCGGGCGGTGCTGGGCAGCGTCCAGCGACGTCCCGAGCGCGGCGCCGCAGCATACGTCCCACAGCACTTCGGCCTCGTAGCCGCCCGCGTCGCCCCATTCGGCCAGCGCGGTCGCGTACCGCAGCTGGGCTGGTTCGTCGTCGCGGTCCATCATGGCCCGCTCGGCCGAAGCCACCGCCTGACCGGCGGTGCGGAGCCGGTCCAGGGCCACCGACACCAGCAGCGACCAGACGTCCGAATCGTCGCGGATGCTGCCGATGAACTGGCGCATCACGCCCAGGCTGCCGCCGCGCGAGATCGTGCCACCCTGGGTGGGCAGGTCGCCCGCCAGCAGCCGCATCAGCGTGGTCTTCCCAGCGCCGTTCGGGCCGATCAGGGCCGCCTTCGCGGCGCTGCCCACCCGGAACGACACGTCATCCAGCAGCGTGCGCCCGTCCGGCAGGACGTAGCGGAGATGCCCGGCTTCGATGTGACCCACCCGGTGATCCTGTGATCACCAGTCGGCTTACCTAAGCGTCGCTGTCGCCGTTGCCATTGCCTCGGCCGCCGCCAGCCCCACCGAACCCGCCGCCGAACCGGCCGAACAGGCCCTCGCCCGCCCGCATGGCGTTCTCGGCGGCGCCACGGAACATTCCGACCAGCGGGTCATCGGTCCTGTTCCACGACTCCTGGTAGGACTTGGCCGCAGCCCGGATCTCCTCGCCGATCGTCGCGGTGGAGTCGGTGTCCCGGCGCGGATAGTCCCCGGCCAGGATCCGCTCGTACTCGCCGCTGTTGATCCACCGGTCGATCTCGGCGAAGCGCACCACCGCGAACGGGTGCGTGTTGCCCTGCAGCTGCAGGATCTTGAGCAGGCCGTCCCGCACGTCGGGCACCGCGTCGTAGTCGTGCGCCTGCTCCAGGAAGGCGTCCGAGTTCAGCTCCGACAGCCGGGCCCCGCCGGCCAGCTTCATCAGCATCCGGCGGGCGGCGTCCGGGTCCTGGCTGGCCAGCAGGCCCGCCCGGTCGCAGGACAGCTCGGACTTGCGGTACCACTCCTCCAGGCCCAGGATGATCCCGCGCAGGCCGATGTAGCCGATCGGCATCCAGGCGATCCGGGCGGCCAGGTTGATCAGGTGGAACAGCATCGTCCGGTACACGGCGTGCCCGGACAGCACGTGCCCGAGCTCGTGCCCGACGACGGTGCGGAGCTCCTCCGCGTCGAGCAGGTCAACCAGGCCGGTGTTGATCACGATGAACGGCTTGTCCGAGCCGAGCGTCATCGCGTTGGCGATGGGGTTCTGCGTGACGAAGACGTCAGGGAGCTCCGGCAGGTCCAGGATGTAAGCCCCGTCCCGGACCATGTCGTTGATCTGCGGGAACTGCCGCTCGGACACCCGCACCCCGCTGGCCAGGAACTGCAGCCGCAGCGAGCGCTCGTTGAAGAGTCCGGACAGCTTGCGCAGCAGGACATCGAAACCGGTGAGCTTGCGCATGGCCACGAGGGCGGAACGGTCAGCGGGGTGCTCGTACGCGCGGGAACTGATACCTGGCAGGCGTACACGCGCTCGATCCGGCACTGGAGTCATATCTCGTATGTTAGCGCCGTCTGGGAGAGCCGGCACCCGCCAGCTGAGCGTGGCTTATAGCATCCCGGTATGGACGCTGGCCGGGACAGTCGGCGCATTGGGGTGATGGGCGGCACGTTCGATCCGATCCATCATGGTCACCTCGTTGCCGCAAGCGAGGTCGGGCACATCTTCGAGCTCGACGAGGTCATCTTCGTGCCCACGGGGCAGCCCTGGCAGAAGGACGGGCGCGAGGTGTCGGCGCCCGAGGACCGGTACCTGATGACCGTGATCGCGACCGCGTCGAACCCGCGGTTCAGCGTCAGCCGGGTCGACATCGACCGGCCCGGCCCGACCTACACCATCGACACCCTGCGGGACCTGCGCGCGGCCGCCGCGCCGCAGGACGAGCTTTTCTTCATCACCGGCGCCGACGCGCTGGCCGCCATGCTGTCCTGGCATGACGTGGCCGAGCTGTTCGCGCTGGCCCACTTCGTGGGCTGTACCCGTCCAGGCCACCGGCTCGACCAGGCCGGCCTGCCGGAAGGCAAGGTCAGCCTGGTCGAAATCCCGGCCCTGGCCATCTCTTCCACCGAGTGCCGTCTCCGCGTCGCTGACGGTGAGCCGGTCTGGTATCTGGTCCCGGACGGCGTCGTCCAGTACATCGCCAAGCGCCACCTCTACCAGTCCGGCGCGGCTAGCACCCAGCCCGCTACGACCCCGGGGTGGAAGTGGCCGTGAGCGCGATGCCGGTCGGCTCGTAACCGTCGGCCGACTGCGCCACGTTGCCGGCGTTGGCGAAGTACAGCGTGCTGCCGTGCCGTGCGACGGCCTCGTCGGTGGAGGAGTAGTTGTCGTCGCCCGGGTCGTTCGGCACCGCCGTGTCGCCCACGTTGTACGTCTGGATGATGGCGCGGTTGGCCGTGTTGATCGCGCTGACGGCGGGGCTCGGCACACCGGGCGGAAGGCCGTAACGTGGCAGACTGGGTGTAGGTAGCCCAGTCCGACAAGCCCAGCCGAGGAGGGCGAACAGCACACGTGACCGCGACCCCCAGGGCCGTCGAGCTCATCGAGATCGCGGCGACGGCCGCGGCCGACAAGCTCGCGACCGACATCATCGCCTACGACGTGAGCGATCAGCTCGTCATCACCGACGCGTTCCTGCTGTGCTCCGCAGCCAACGACCGTCAGGTCCGGTCGGTCGTTGACGAGATCGAGCTGAGGCTGAGCCAGGCCGGAGCCAAGCCCATCCGCCGGGAGGGGGAGCGGGACGGCCGCTGGGTGCTGCTCGATTACGTCGATATCGTCGTTCACGTGCAGCACGCGGACGAGCGGGTCTACTACGCGCTGGAGCGCCTCTGGAAGGACTGCCCCGTCATCCGCCTGCCCGAGCCCGTCGCCGCGGGCAGCGCCCGCGAACCGGAGACTCTGGGCCCGCCGAACGGGGACGCCCGCTGAGCGCCCGGCCCGGGGCCACCCGGCTGGTGCTGTGGCGGCACGGGCAGACCGTTTGGAACTTCGAGGACCGCTTCCAGGGCCAGACGGACATCCCGCTCAACGAGACCGGGGTGAGCCAGGCCGAGCGGGCCGCCCGGCTGCTGGCCGCGCTGCAGCCCGACGCCATCTTCTGCTCCGACCTGGGCCGCGCGGCCGCGACCGCGGCGCCGCTGGCCCGGATCACCGGGCTGCCGGTCACCGTGGAGAAGGACCTGCGTGAGCGGCACGGCGGTGTCTGGGAGGGCCTGACCGGCCCGGAGATCCGTGCGCGTTACCCGGCCGAGTTCCAGACCTGGTCCCCGCCCGACGGGGAGACCACCGCCGTCGTCGCGGACCGGGTATGCAATGCGCTGACGCGGATCGCGGACAGCCTGCCCCCGGGGTCGCTGGCCGTGATCGTCAGCCACGGCGCGGCGATCCGGCTCGGCATGTCCAAGTTCCTGGGGCTGCCCGAGGATCTGTGGGACACCCTCGGCCCGCTGTCGAACTGTTCCTGGTCCATGCTCGGCCAGCGTCGCAGTCACTGGCGGCTGCTGGAGCACAACGCCGGCAACCTGCCCGAGCCGGTCCTGTCCGACGACCGCTGAGTTTCCCGGGGCTGGCCGGTACATACCGGTGAGCGTCCCGGGATAAGGGTCCCGGGGGCCGGTACCGGACCGGAGGACACCGTGCGAACCAGCGGAAGCGACCATTCGTCCAAACAGCACTGGGTGCTGGCCCTGACGTCGGTGGCGGCGCTGATGGTCGGGCTGGACATCTTGGTGGTGACGACCGCGCTGACCACCATCCGGCTGCACCTGGGCTCCTCGATCACCGAACTCGAATGGATCGTCAACGCCTACACGCTCAGCTTCGCCGTGCTGCTGATGACCGCCTCGGCGCTGGGCGACCGGTTCGGCCGCCGGCGGCTGTTCCTGCTCGGCCTGGGGCTGTTCACGGCGATGTCGGCGGTGTGCGCGCTGGCCCCGTCCATCGGCTGGCTGATCGTGGCCCGCGCGGTGCAGGGGGCCGGCTCGGCAATGATCATGCCGCAGGCCATGGCCCTGCTGTCCGGCGCGTACCCGCCGCACCGGCGGGCGAAGGCGCTGGGGATCTTCAGCGGCGTGGTCGGCCTGGCCATCCTGGGCGGCCCGATGATCGGCGGCGCGGTCGTGCAGGGCCTGGCCTGGCCGTGGATCTTCTGGCTGAACGTCCCGATCGGCCTGATCGTCATCCCGCTGGCCGCCCGGCGGATCGACGAGAGCCGGGGGAGCCAGGCCCGGCTGGACTATGGGGGCGTTGTGCTCATCACCGGGGCCGCGCTGGGCCTGGTCTGGGCGCTCGTCCGGGGCAAAGCGGCCGGCTGGGGGAGTCCCGAGATCACCGGCGCGCTGGCCGGCGGGGCGGTCCTGCTGGCCGGGTTCCTGGCCTGGGAACGCCGGGCCCAGGATCCGATGCTGCCCTTGCGGCTTTTCCGGTCCCGCGCCTTCACGGCGGGAAACGCGGCCGGGTTCGGCCTGTTCGCGTCGATCTTCGGCACCGCGTTCTTCCTGGCCCAGTTCCTGCAGACGACCTGGCACTACGGGCCGCTGGGGGCCGGCGTCCGGCTGATCCCGTGGACCGTCACCCTGTCCCTGGTCGCCCCGGTGGCCGGGGCCTGGGCGGGCCGGATCGGGGAGCGCCCGCTCATCGTGGGCGGCCTGGTCCTGCAGGCGGCCGGGTTCGCCGGCACCGCGCTGGCCGTCCGGGCCGGTCTCGGCTACCCTGCGCTGATCGGGCCGCTGGCGCTGGCCGGGTGCGGGGCGTCGATGGCCATGCCCGCCGCGCAGAGTTGCGTGCTGGGAGCGGTTCCGCCCGCCGACCTGGGCAAGGCCGCGGGCACCTTCAACACGCTGCGCCAGCTCGGCGGGACGTTCGGTATCGCGATCCTGGCCGCGGTATTCACTGGGACCGGGAACTACGCCTCCGCCCAGGCGTTCAGCCGCGGCTTCGTCGCCACCGCCTTCGTCGCGGCCGGCTTCTCGGTCGCGGGCGCGCTGGCCGGCTCGGCGATCCCCGCCCATGCCTCCGCCTCGAATCTGCCCGCCCCTCGCCACGAGCTCATTCGCCAGCCATGAACCTGGACCAGACCAGCCATGAACCTGGACCAGAAATGACAGAGACTCTAGACATGCAGCCGGAGGAGTTCGTGCGGCAGACGGATCCGTTCCGCCGCGAGCTGCTCGGGCACTGCTACCGCATGCTGGGCTCGGTGCACGACGCCGAAGACCTGGTCCAGGAGACGATGCTGCGCGCCTGGCGCTCCTACCCCGAGTTCGATCCGGGGCGCGCGTCGATGCGGACGTGGCTGCACCGCATCGCCACCAACGCCTGCCTGAACGCCCTGGACAGCCGCAGTCGGCGGCCGCTGCCCTCCGACCTGACCGGCCCCGGCGACCTGGCCGAGGCACCGCGGCGCCCGGTGGGCCGGCACGCGGAGATCGCCTGGCTGCAGCCATTTCCCGACGCTCTGCTCGGATCGGACGCCCTCGGCACCGACGCGGGCGGGACCGCCGACCCGGCGGCGGTCGTCGCGGCCCGGGACAGCATCCGGCTGGCGTTCGTGGCCGCCCTGCAGCACCTGCCGGCCCGGCAGCGGGCCGTACTGATCCTGCGCGACGTGCTGGCCTGTCGCGCCGCCGAGGTCGCCGATCTGCTGGAGATCACCGCCGCGGCGGTCAACAGCGCGCTGCAGCGCGCCCGGGCCCAGCTGCAGGAGGCCGCGCCCAGCCAGGAGCACCCCGCGCGCCCGGCGGACCGGGCTCAGCGGGAGATGGCCGACCGGTACGTGGCGGCGTTCGTGCAGGCCGACATCGACACGCTCACCCGGCTGCTGGCCGACGAGGTGGTGCTGGAGATGCCGCCGTTCCTGATCTGGTTCCGCGGCCGGGACGGCGTCGCCGCTTTCCTCGCCGCCCGGGCCCTCGCCGCCCCCGACCGGTGGCGCGTCCTCCCGGTCGGGGCCAACGGGCAGCCCGCGGTCGGCGCTTACCTGCGCCAGCCGGACGGCCGCCATCACGCGCACTCGGTGCAGGTGTTCAGCGCGGGTGCCGCCGGGGTGACGTGGATCGCCGCGTTCGCCGAACCGGGCCTGTTCCCCACCTTCGGCCTGCCGCTGGTGTATCCCGGCTAAGCGGCCGGCAGGCAGCGGACGCCCTCGATGTCGCCGGACAGCACCGCGGACCCGGCCGAGTACGGGATCACGACCGTGCTGCCCCGCCGGATCAGCAGCGACGACCCGTCGTCGGTGGCCAGGTGGCCGCTGCCCGCGGTGACCACCAGCACGCTGTAGCTGTGCGACAGGTGCCGGCTGACCTGGGTGTCGACCCGCTCGGCGACGAAGAACGCGCCGGCTTCGTCGGGCAGCAGTGAGCCGATGCCGCTGTTCAGCGAGCGGCCGTGCAGCTCCTTCAGCCGGTCCGGCGGGCACGCGCGGCGGTCGATGCAGGCCAGCGCCTCGTCCAGCGGCAAGCCGAGCGTCGCCTCACCTTCGGGCAGCGAGAAGGTACTCCACTCCAGCATGATCGACAGGTCGGCGGGCTCCTGCAGCTCGACAACCAGGATGCCGGCGCTGATGGCGTGCGGGGTCCCGGCCGGGCACAGCACGGTGTCGCCGGCGCTCACCGGCACCCGGTTGGTCACGGCCAGCATCGCGTCGATGTCCTGGTCGCGAGCCCATCCGGCCAGCTCGACCGCTTCCACGTCGCGGCTGAAACCGAGGTACACTGCCGCGTCCGGCTCGGCCTCCAGCACCACCCACGCCTCGGTCTTGCCGTGCGGGCTGGCCAGGTGCTCGGCGGCGAAGCTGCGATCGGGGTGCACGTGGACCGGCAGCCGCTGTCCGGCGTCGAGCAGCTTGACCAGCAGGCCCGTGTCGCTGCCGTACTTGGCCACGTGCGCGGCGCCCAGCCACGCTGACGGGTCACTGGCCACCGCCTCCGCCAGCAGGGTTCCGTCCGGCAGCCGGGTCATCCCGTCGGTCTGCGAGCCGAACCGGGCCGTGACCGAGGCGATCCAGTCTTCGGGCCGGTCCTCGTGCCCGGTGGTTCCGCGCAGCCGGTCGATGCGGCCGTCACCGCGGTAGAACATGGCCGGCATGTTCGGCCCAAGCACGATCGGCTGCACGACTGACCTCCCGGGAATCACGACGCCCCCCGAAACCATAACCGGGGACGGGCCCTGGCGGCGAGAGCGGCCCGCGGGGGGTACACCTAGATACACCAGATTTCGGGGATTCAGGGTCACTGCGGTGACCGTGGGCCGTCGGCCAGACTGACGGCACGCGGTGACCGGCGAAGGAGATCCGTCATGAGCGACACAGCGATGATCCCGGACAGCCAGGCGCAGCGGGGCACCCCGGGCGCTATGAAGTGGGGTATCGGCGGGGGCATCATCGCCGGCAGCCGCGGGCTGACCTTGGCGGGGCTGATGCTGGCCGGGCTGTTCTTGCTGCTCGTCCCGCTGATGGCGGTCTTCCTCGCCGCGGTCGGCGCCGGTGTCGTGATCGTGGGCAACGGGGCGCCCAGGGATCACCGGATCGTGCTCGGCTTGGCCCTGCTGGCCGCCGGGCTGTTCGTCGTGCGGTTCCTCGTCCCCGCTGCGCTGCTGGCCAGCCGCCGGCTGGCCAACCTCACCCGGCGGCTGGCCGGGGAGTGGTCCGGGGTGGAGATCGCCGTGCCGTACCAGCCGCCGCCGAGCTCCAGCAGCGCGAAGCTCCCGTTCCGGTCCCGGCTGCTCTGGCTGGTCAGCGACCCGGCCACCTGGCGGGACCTGCTGTGGATGACGGTCAACGCGACCGCGGGCTGGGCCATCGCGCTGCTGCCCGCGGTCCTGGCCGGGATCGGGCTGATCGAGTTCATCTACCCCGCCACGCAGCCCAACATGGGCGCGCGACTCGGTAACAGCCGCGCCGCGCTGCTCGCCATCGGCATCGCCTTCGTGCTGGCCGGGGCGGCGTCGGCGCAGTGGCTGCTGCGGGCCTACTTTGGACTCGCCCGCTCGATGCTCGCGCCGACCGGCCAGGCCGAGCTGGCGCTGCGGGTGCACCACCTGGCCCAGACCCGGTCCGAAACGCTGGACAGCGGCGCGGCCGAGATCCGCCGGATCGAGCGGGATCTGCACGACGGGGCGCAGGCCCGCCTGGTGGCCATGGGCATGACGCTGGGCGCGGCCGAGGAGCTGATCGACTCGAACCCGGCTGCGGCCCGCGCGCTGCTGGCTGAGGCGCGCGAGGCGTCCGCCAGGGCCCTGGCCGAGCTGCGCGCCCTGGTCCGCGGCGTCCACCCGCCGGTGCTGGCCGACCGCGGCCTGGCCGACGCGGTGCGTGCGCTGGCCCTGGACAGCGGGCTGAACGTGGACGTGACGGCCGGCCTGCCCGGCCGCCCGCAAGCCCCGGTGGAGTCGGCAGCCTACTTCGCCGTCTCCGAACTGCTGGCCAACGTGTCCAAGCACGCGAACGCCCGGCAGACCTGGATCGACGTGCGGCACGAGCGCGGCATGCTGCGGGTGGACGTCACCGATGACGGGCACGGTGGCGCGGATCCCGGGCGGGGCAGCGGCCTGCACGGCATCGAGCGACGGCTGGCCGCCTTCGACGGGATACTGGCCCTGAACAGCCCGCCTGGCGGCCCGACCGTGGCGACGATGGAGATCCCGTGCGCGTTGTCATCGCCGAAGACCTCTTCCTACTGAGAGATGGCCTGACCCGGCTGCTGGAGGCGCACGGCCTGGAGGTCACCGCCGCCGTGGACAACGGCACGGACCTGCTGGCCGTGCTGACCGCAGGGCCGCCCGACGTGCCCGACGTGGCCGTGGTCGACGTCCGGCTGCCGCCGACGTTCACCGACGAGGGCCTCCGGGCCGCGCTGGCCGCCCGCCGCGCGGTGCCCGGCCTGCCGGTTCTGGTGCTTTCGCAGTACGTCGAGCAGTTGTACGCCCGCGAACTGCTGGCCTGCGGCGACGGCGGCATCGGTTACCTGCTCAAGGACCGGGTGTTCGACAGCGCCCAGTTCGTCGACGCGGTACGGCGGGTCGCCGCAGGCGGGACCGCGATGGATCCCGAGGTGATCGCCCGCTTGCTGGCCCGCAATTCCGGCGACGGCGCGATCTCCGGGCTCAGCCCGCGCGAGCGTGAGGTGCTCGCCCTGATGGCGGAGGGGCGCTCCAATGCCGCCATCGCCCAGCGGCTGTTCGTGACCGAGCGCGCTGTGGCCAAGCACACCGCGTCGATCTTCCTGAAGCTTGGCCTGCAGCCTTCGGACGACGACAATCGCCGCGTTCTCGCCGTCCTCGCCTTTCTGGGCCGTTGAGGGCATAACGGCCTTCGGCCGGCGGTTACGCCGAACCGGAAGGGAGATGTCATGCCGAAGGCAGTACGGTTCGACGAGTACGGCGGGCTCGACGTCCTGAAGGTCGCCGACGTGCCGCAGCCAGTTCCGGACGAAGGCCAGGTGCTGGTCCGGGTCAAGGCGGCAGGGATCAACCCGGGCGAGGCCAAGATCCGCGAGGGCTTGCTGCACGCCAGGTTCCCGGCCACGTTCCCGTCCGGCGAGGGCAGTGACCTGGCCGGGATCGTCGCCGCGACCGGTCCGGGCGTGACCGGATTCTCAGCCGGCGACGAAGTGATCGGCTTTACCAACAACCGGGCCAGTCACGCCCAGTACGTCCTGGCCGACGCGGAAAACCTGACCCCCAGGCCGGCCGGTGTGTCCTGGGCGGTGGCCGGTTCCCTGTTCGTGACCGGGGCCACGGCCTACGCGGCGGTGCGGGCGGTGGCGCTGACCGACGGTGACACGGTAGTCGTCTCGGGCGCGGCCGGCGGGGTCGGCTCGATCGCGGTCCAGCTGGCCAAGCGGGCCGGGGCCACGGTCATCGGGCTGGCCAGCGAGGCCAACCACGAGTGGCTCCGCAGTCACGGGGTGATCCCAGTGACCTACGGCGACGGGGTGGCCGACCGGATCCGGCAGGCCGCCGGCACCGTGGACGCGTTCGTCGACACGTTCGGCGGCGACTACGTGCAGATCGCGCTCGATCTCGGGATCGAGCCGTCCCGCATCGATACGATCGCCAACTTCGAGGCGGTCGAGAAGTACGGGGTCAAGGGCGACGGCAGTGCCGTGGGCGCCAGCGCCGGTGTGCTCGCCGTGCTCGCCTGGCTGGTCGCGGCGGGAGAGCTGGAGGTTCCCATCGCGGGCGCCTACCCGCTGGACCTGGTGCAGGACGCCTACCGCCAGCTCGAGCAGGGCCACCTCCGCGGGAAGGTCGTCCTGCTGCCCTGAGCTGCCCGCCCGATCTAACCCGCTCCGCCCTCAGCGGCCGGTTCCGCCGTCAGGGTCATCGCGGCGGACCGGAGCCGGCCGGCGAGGACCGGGCCCATCGCCGTCGCCGGCGTGAGCACCCCACCCCGCCGGGGCAGCCGGTCGGGGTCCAGGGCCAGGCACAGCGCGCTCTCGCCGAACATCACCGCGGTGGCCTGGTACCCGGGATCACCGCGCCCCGCGACCTCGGCCACGTAGTGCTGGCCAGCCGAGGTGCGGGCGTGGAGCCGCATGCGGAAGTAGCCATTGCGCCGGGTCTTCTCGCTCGGTCCCTCACCCGGATCGGGCAGTACCCGGCTTAGCAGCCGCCGGGACGGCCGGAAGGCCAGCCCGGCGGCCAGCGCGCCCAGCCCGGCCGTGAACGTGCTGGCCCGCACCGACCCGGCGGGCCCCGGGCCGAACCCCGTCACCTCCTGGTAGCGGAACCGGCGCCCGTAGGCCCAGTCCTGCAGGGCGTTGCTCCGCCGGACCACCCGGGTGTTGATGCTGGCCATGATGAACGGCCCGACCCAGCTGCCCACGCTGTCGTCGTAACGGACCCGGGTCAGGTCCCGTTCCCGGCCGAGCTGTGGTTCTGCGCTGCGATCCGGGCTGAGGGCGTACGGATCCGCCGCGATCCGGCGCCGCTGGGGGTTGGCGCGTACCTCGTCGACCTGGGCGATGACCGAAGCCAGCGTCCCCCCGCTGAATCCGCCCCGCAGCGCCGTCACGACCAGCGTCGTGTCTTCCAGGTCCCCGTCGCCCGCCGCGCTGACCGCCTCGTGCAGCGTCAGCACGCCCAGGTCGGACGGGATGGAGTCGAATCCGCAGCTGTGCACGATGCGGGCGCCGGTGCGCGCGGCGACGTCGTGGTAGCGGTTAATGCTCTCCCGCTCGAACAGCACCTCGCCGGACAGGTCGGCGTAGTCCGTGCCCGCGTCCGCGCATGCCGCCACCAGGGCCAGTCCTTGCGGCCAGTAGGGGCCCACGGTGGTGGCCACGACCCGCGCAGAGCGGGCCAACGCGGCCAGGGAGGCCGGGTCGGCTGAATCGGCAACCAGCAGCGGCCAGTCCTTGGCCGTGTCGCCCAGCCCGGCGCGGACCTTCTCCAGGCGCGCCGCGGACCGTCCGGCGAGCCCGATGCGGGTCCCGTTCGGTGCGTGTTCGGCCAGGTAGGCGGCGACCAGCCGCCCGGCGAAACCCGTGGCGCCGAACACGGCGACGTCGAGCTCACGGTCGGAATCCATCCGCCCATCTTATGAAGCAGGCGGCTCCAGCAGGCTGAGCGAGAGCCGGTTGTACTCGTGCGGTTGCCCCAGCTCTGGCGGCTACAGCCGCCGCCTCGCGGTGGGCCAGGACATCGGCACCCCCGGCTTCGAGCGCGCCCTGCATGCCCTCGCCGGCATGCCAGTCAGGCCGGCAGTTCCCAGTTAGGCCGGCAGCCCCAGCTCGGACCGCCGGGCCGGCAAGGGGATCGGCGTGTCTGTGTTCGAACCTGGCTTCGTGCCAGGCGCCAGGCTAGGCCGGGAACAGAGCCCGGTCCGGCCTGCCGTCCAGGGGACGCACGTACATCTCGCTCGAGCCGGAGGGACCAAAGCCCCTGTCGGCTTCGCCTGCCGCAGCCAGACTGCTGATAAGCGATGCCCTCTCATCCCGCGGCGGGCCGTCGCGGACGAGGAAGTATCGCGCGGAGGGCGACTGTGCGGATCGCACGTCGGATGGGTTCACGCGGGACTGGTCGCCAGGACCCGGTTCGTGCGCCTTCGGTCGCGCTCCGCAACCGGATACTCGCGCGATCCCGCGTGCCGGTCCTTGTCGTGATGCTGGCGTTCGGCTATGGGACGGTCGGGTACTGGCTGGTTGAAGGCAAGAGTCTGCTCGACGCGTTCTATGCGGCCGTGCTCACACTGAGCACGGTTGGAGTCGAGCCAGGTCCGCCACCGGCTCCCGCTGGAAAGGTCTTCACCGCCTCCCTGATCCTTTTCGGCGTCGTGGCGCTGTTCACCGCCATCGGCGTGGGAACTGAAGTCGTGGCCTCCGGAGATCTTGGGAGGTGGTTGCGGATGAACCAGGTGACCAGAAGCATCGGCCGTCTCAGCGGGCACTACGTGATCTGCGCCTACGGACGCGTCGGCAGGGCCGTGACGGAGGAGCTGCAGCGCCGCAGCTACATGTCGGTGGTGATCGAATCCAAACCGGAGCTGGAGCGGCTGCTGGAGAAACACGGCGTCCGATACATATCAGGCGACCCGGCCGACGAGACCGTGCTCAGGCAGGCCGGCATCGAGCGCGCCCGGGGCTTGATCTGCGCGGTAGATTCCGACGCGGCCAACGTGTTCATCACCTTGACCGCCCGGGCGCTCAACCCGGATCTGCGAATAGTCGCCCGTGCCTCCGAGAGAGCCTCGATCGACAAGCTGGTGCGAGCCGGCGCCGATGAGATCGTCTCGCCGTACGGGCTCACCGGGCGTCGCATGGCCGTCCTCGCGGTCCAGCCGTCCGTACTGGAAGTGCTCGACCTGCTCAACCTCGGCTCGGACATCCGGCTCGAGGAGGTCTCCGTTCGGCCCGGAACCCACCTGGACAACCTCACGATCGCCGAGGCCCGCGCACGCTACGCCGGGGTGGCCATCCTCGCGTTGAAAAAGCCGGGAAGCGAGGTCTCGGCGAACCCGAACCACCAGGTGCGCTTGGCACCAGGGGACCTCGTCGTCGCCCTGGGCCCGGCAGAGATCCTGAACCGCATGGCGGACTGATTGCCATCGGCCCTCTTCTTGCCATAGGCCCTCTTCGCTAGGACAAGTGCCCGCTTGGGCATTTCGCTCAGGCGAGGGTCGCTATCAGGCGGCGTGGGTGGTGGTGGGGCCGGTGATGTATCTCCAGCCGGACGGGGTCACCCAGGCCAGCACGCCCGGCTCGGGTTGTTCGAGCCGCCATCCCTGGAGCTGCTTGACCCGGTGATGATGTCGGCAGAGCGGTTCCAGCCGGGTATGAGGAGGCGCTGCGGCTGGTCAACGCGCACGCGGTGGATGTGGTGCTGTGCTGGAAGTGGGACCGGTTCATCCGCGAGCCGCTCGACCTGGAATACCTGATCACATTTACCGGTGCACCCCGGCCACCCGGAACCGGGCCTACCGCGGTGGGCATGTGGCGCGGCAGGCCGCCCCGGTGGAGGAGTTCATCGAGAAGCTGGTGATCGCGCGGCTGTCCCGTCCGGACGCCGCGGACCTGGCCGCAGGGCCGGAGGGGGGCCCGGATGGGGCGGCGTTGCGGGAGGAGGCGACCGCGATCCGCCGGAACCTGGAGGAGATGGCCGCCGACCGGGTCCTGGGCCGGATCGATCGGGCGCAGATGCTGGCCGCTACCAGCCGGGCGAACATCCGCCTGGGCGAGATCGAGGCCGAGGTGGAGGGCGCGGCGCGGGAGAACGTGCTGACGCCGCTGGTGGCGGCTGAGAACGCGGCCGGCGCGTGGGAGGGCCTGGACCTGTCCCGCAAGCGCGCGGTAATCACGACACTCATGACAATCACGCTGTGCTCGCCAGGCCGGGGCGCCAGCCGCGTGTTCGATCCGGCCACCTTGGAAGTGTGCTGGCGGCAGAAAAGCTAGCCACCGCGCCGGCGAAGGATGACACTACCTGGCAGAGCAGGTCGGCGAGGACGTGCGGCCTGTGGACTGTTGCGCCACTCGTTGTGAACGCGCAGCGTCCCAATCTTGAACGCGGGCGGCGCTTTAATGGCCTTCCACTCGGGTCCGTGTCACCAGGGGCAAGGTAGCTGTCAGCAGCCCATTCCCTCGGCGGGTACGGGCATTTCTACCCGGTGAGGGCGCGGGCCCAGAGGCGTGTCAGTCGGCGGATCGCAGGCACTCGTGGGGCAACCTGCGGGCGGCGCGGCGCGGCTATGAGCCGGTCAACAGTTGATAGAAGTAGACGGCGCTGATCAGGGTGATCGCGATGGTGATGGTCCAGCCTGCGGTCTTTAGGCCAGTGGGGAGGGTGTGGCCGTTCATCAGGTGCTTGTCGGCGGCGACCTTCAGGAGCATGGCCAGGCCGAGGGGGGTGCCGACGGCGCCGACGATCCCGGCGGTGAACAGCAGCCGGATCGGGGACACCCCGCTGTAGGCCGCCACGGCGCCCAGCAGCAGCGACAGGGCGAGGGCGGTGTAGAACAGCGGCGCCTCGCGCACCTTCAGCGACAGGCCGCGCCGCCAGTCCAGATGGGCGCCGGTGGCATAGGCGGTGGTGGCCATGATGACCGGCAGCGCGATCAGCGCGGAGGCCAGGAGCCCGAAGGCGAACAGGTCCCCGGCGAACGGCCCGGCGACCGGGCGCAGCGCCTGGGCGGCGCCTTGCGCGGTGCCGGCGGACAGGTGATGCACTCCCAGGGTGGCGCCAGAGGCGATGAGGATGAACCAGAACACTGCCACGGCAAACAGGCTCCCCAGCAGCGAGTCGGTCTGCCGGGCGTGATGCAGCCGCCAGGGCACTTGGTCCTCGGCCTGCCCGACGGTCTGCCAGAAGTACACGTAACCGGTCAGGGTGGTGCCGACCAGCGACATCACATCCGACAGGTAGCTGCTGTTCCACTCGATGTGCGGCACCACGCTGCCGATGGCGACCGCGCCCCAATCCGGGCGGGCCAGCACGGCCGCGACCGCGTAGGCCAGCAGGCACAGCAGCAGGTACCTCAGGGCCCGCTGCATGACGTGGTAGCCGACGAACAGCAGACCCGCCAGCAGCATGATCGACAGGGGGACGACGAACCAGCGCCAGTCCTGGTGGAAGATCAGCCCGGCCGCCGCCGCGCCGCCCTCCAGGTCGGCGGCGATCGTGACGATGTTCACCGCCAGGATCGAGATCAGCAGCGACCACCGCGCCGCCGGGCCCCGGGTCCTGGTGACGGCCGTCTGCAGGTCCACCCGGCCGGCCACCCCGACCCGGGTGGCGATGGACTGGACCACCGCGATCAGCGGGAACAGCAGCAGCGTCAGCCAGCCCAGCCCGTAGACGGTGCCCGCGCCGATGACCGCGATCGTGGCCACCGTTGTCGGATCGGCGTCGGAGGCGCCCGCGATCACGCCCGGGCCGATCGCCCGCACATAGTCGCGGAGACGGAGCGCCGGCCGCGCTGCGGTCAGGGTGGTACCGGTACCTGCTATGGAGAGATCAGCCCCTTTAATCCCAATGTTCTTCGCCGGTACCGATGTGCGGCCGATGGCTCACGGTCCCGGATTGGTGCGCGTCTTTCCGCCTGAGCTCGTTGACGAAAGTATGCCGGTGAACAGTGCCTGACCACCCTCAGCTTGTTTATTGATGCCCGTTTCCCGCGGGACATTAATATGGCAGCCATTAGCCGATTGCTCGGCTTGCCGCCTTCCGGGCGGCATCGAGCAGGCTGGCGCGGATGTCGTCGGGCGCGTGGATACGCGTGGCCCACGGCTTTGGCGAAGCCGCCGGCTGATGATGAAGGCGGTTACGGATACGACCAAACACCATGGCGTTACGTCACAGTGTCACCTCCCATCCTGCTGGGCGTACCGGAAGGCCGCGCTAACCGATCCTGACCGTGGCCTGAAGAATTTTTCGGTCCGCGCCAGGCCGATCCGCTTCGCGTTACGTACTACCGGTATCTCGTGAATTCCGCTTCGAACGGAGAACTCCGATGCGTACCACGACAAGATGGGCTCCCTTTGGGCTGGTGGCCGTGGCGCTTATCGCTGCGGCATGCGGCAGCTCATCGACGACCCCCCAGAGCCCGGGCAGCTCGTCGGCGGCCGGCGCTTCGGCCGCCGCCTCGGCCAGCGCGAGCTCCTCCGGGACGGCCCTGAAGACCGC
>Ga0302317_10001311_pt1 | contig 18581 bp, 24 predicted proteins | sample III_Palsa_N3_3_FD_200450 | JGI IMG/M metagenome (GOLD analysis project Ga0302317, IMG submission 200450) | Peat permafrost microbial communities from Stordalen Mire near Abisko, Sweden - III_Palsa_N3_3 | ecosystem: Environmental > Terrestrial > Soil > Palsa > Peat permafrost | place: Sweden...
TTGCTGCGAGTACACAGCCACCCGTGCCTGCGCCTGCAGACGCCTTGTTCGACAGGATCTCGGCGCTCGACACGGCTGTATTCGACGCATTCAATCACTGCAGCTCACCGGGGCAGTTGCAGCTGCATGCCAGCTATTTCGCGCCTGATGTCGAGTTCTACCATGACGAAGGCGGGGTGACCTGGACACGCGATGCGATGATCGCCAACACGGCGAAGAACGTGTGCGGTCATTTCCGCCGCGAACTGGTTCCGGGCAGCCTGAGGGTCTACCCGATCAAGGATTTCGGTGCCATCGAGCAGGGCGTACACCGCTTCTGTCAGTTCAAGACAGGCGACTGTGCAGGCATGGCCGACTTCGTCATCGTGTGGCGCCGGCAGGGCGACAAGTGGCAGATCACGCGGGTACTCAGTTATGGCCATCGTCCCAACAAATAGCCGGCGACCACCGTAAACAGATGGCTCACGGCCCCTGGGTGGTGCTCCCCGTAAACGTCAGCGTCTGGCCATCGTCGGCCGTCAGCGTGAGCGTCGGCGTGCTGCCTGTCGTCGACAGGATCAGGATCGGTTTGCTGCTCAGCATCGCCGTGATGGTGTTCTGGCGCTGCATCAGCGTCTGGTCGTGGCAGGCCATCATGGTATGTATCATCGGCGCGACATCGAGATGGCCCTCGACGATGAGGTAGCTGCCGCCGATGCCGTTGCAGGCGTTCCTCACGTGGATCCGGCCAGCGGCGAAATCGAGCTGCAATGGTTTGTCCGGCAGGCCAAACAGCGCGTCGAGACGCTTGCCGCTGTTGTCGACGGCATCATGCAGTTGCCAGCGATAACGGTCGAGGGTGTCGGGCGATGCCGGCGCACTCGCGTTGTCCGCTGGCGGCGTGGTCGCACGCGCGGTCGATTCCGGTACGGCCATGCAGGCAGCGACGGCGAGCGGCAGCAGCAATAGGCAGATTTTCATGGTGAGATCTCCTCCAGTCGCCGATTCAACAACCTCGGGCGTGAACAGGGCTTGACGACGGAGTCATGCAAGCAGGCACAAAAAAGCCGCGTCGGGCATGCGCCTGACGCGGGAAAGGGTTTGAACCGACCACTGCCAGTGCATCGGGCGCCGGCGTCGGAGGGATTCCGGCTGGCCCGAGCCAAGTTAGCGGCCGCCTGTCTCATGGACTGGGATCGCGTTACGCCGATGTCGGCTTTCGTTCATCACACGGCCTAGAGAGTCCAGCAGGCACGATGCATCCCATGTTTGCCACTGCGGCACAACATCCAACGGAGAACGTGCCCATGTTGATCACCATCCTGATTGTCATCCTTGTCCTGGCGCTCATTGGCGGCCTGCCGACCTGGCCGCATTCCCGCTCGTGGGGTTATGGGCCGAGCGGCGGCATCGGCCTGATCCTGGTCATCCTGCTGGTGCTGTTCCTGCTTGGTCGGCTGTGAGGCCGGCTCTGAGGCGATAACGAACGCGCTTTCAATCCGCTGGCGTGGAGCGCGGTCGACGTGGTCCGGGGGCGGAATGCCGCCCTTGCGCAGCGTCGATCTCGTCGATCCAGCCGGCGCGTGAATCCGGAAACGCATCGGCGTAAGGGACGTACGGCTTGATATCGAGGATCGGCGTGCCGTCGAGCAGATCCATGCCGCGCACGCGCAATGAATGTTCCTCGACGGCAACCAGTTCGACCGCGGACAGACCGATCGCGTTTGGTCGGTGCGGTGAGCGCGTCGCCAAGACGCTGCGCTTGCCGCCGCCCCGCGGGGGCCGTACTTCGGCCTTCCAGCCTTCGCTGCGATGGAACACGAACACCAGCCAGATGCGCTCGAAGCCAGCCAGGTCGCGAAACGCCGCGGCCGGGAAATCTGCCACGAACTCGATGATCGCCTCAGCCACATCCCCGGTTTCGGTGCCTTCGACCACGGTGGACTGATGCGGTGCGTCGATGCGCCGCGCATAGGGCGAACGCACGAACGCGATCGGATGGCTGGTGCAGGCGCTGGTGGGGTCGGGCATGGCGGTCATCGGGGTGGAGGCGGCGACAAGTATCCCATCGGCGATTACAGTTGGCAGCTTGCATTCGCAGCTATCGAGGGCATCATGAAATACCTGCTGATGATCTACAACGACGACACGTTGCTGGACGCGCTGCCGGAAGGTGAGTTCGATACACGCATGCGCAGTTGCATCGAGCATGCCGACGAGCTGCGCGGGCAGGGCCAGCTACTCGACTCGCAGCAGTTGGAAGCACCGTCCACGGCCAGGACCGTGCGGATCCGCAATGACCGCATGACGGTCATCGACGGGCCGTTCGCCGAGACCAAGGAATACCTGGGTGGCTTCAACCTGATCGAGGCGGCGGACATGGACGAGGCGTTGCGGATCGCCGCGGAATTCCCGTGGACACACACCGGTTGCGTGGAAATCCGGCCCGTGCGCGACTTCGATGCCGTGCGGCGCAGAGTCGGTGCATGACATGAATGCTTTCCAAGCGACCGCGCACGCGCAACCATGGGAACCCGACCAGCTAGTGATACGCCCATGAGCAACTTCGACGAAGATTTCGATCCCGAACGTGAATTCGACGATGTCGATGAGGATTCGGTCGAGGCAAAGGTCTGGCAGCTGTTGCTGCTGATCAATCCGGGTGACGAGGAAACTGCGCTGCTGCAGTTCACGGATTATCGCGAGGCGGTAGCTGATGTCGATGCCGACGACATCGAGCCGATCGAAGTGATCGGCCGCGTGATCGACTGGCGCTCGGGCTTCATCGTGGACGCGCATGACCTGCGCTCGCTGGTGCAGGCGATCAACGAACTGTCCTCGCGCTGGAACCTGGCGGTCGACTGGAACGGTGATCCGGACGATGACGAATTTTTCGACGACATGGATGCCGCCGAGCTGTTCTCGATTGCCTATGACCGCCTCGCCGAATTCGGCTACACGCTGTGGGCGTGGGAAACCGACGGCGACACCTATGCCGGCTGGATGACGCTGACCCGCGACGGTGAGCCGTTGCGCGAGCTGGCCGCGGCGCTGGGCATCAATCTGCGGTTGGGCAGCGAAGTGAGCTGAGGCACATGGCGCCGTGCCGCGGTCCGTCAGTATCCAGTCCTTGTCCATTCCCGGGAGCGTGATCGATGCCCCTCCTTTCGCGCTGGTGCCGGCATGGGCGTGGTATGACCTTGCTGGTTGTGCTGGTGCTCCTCGCCGCCTGCGCGCCCGCGCCCGCACGCAATCCGCTGGCGACATGGGTGCCGTCGCCGAATCACGACGAGCGTCGGGCGCAGCTGATCGTGCTGCATTTCACCGAGCAGTCATCGGTTCAGAAGAGCCTGGATACGCTGCGCACCGGCAATGGCGAAGGACCGGTGAGCGCCCACTACCTGATCGGCAGGGATGGGCATATCTACCAGCTGGTCGCCGATGCGCAACGCGCCTGGCATGCAGGAGCCGGGCGCTGGGGCACGATCACCGATGTGAACTCCGCTTCCATCGGCATCGAGCTGGACAACGACGGCCATTCGCCTTACACGCCGGTACAGATCGACAGCCTGTTGCACCTGCTGGCTGACCTCACCGACCGCCTGCGCATCCCGCGCACGCAGATTGTCGGTCACGAGGATTTTGCGCCCACGCGCAGGAGTGATCCCGGCCCGCTGTTTCCGTGGAAGCAACTGGCCGATGCCGGCTTCGGACGGTGGCCACAGGGCACCCTGATTGATCCTCCGGCCGGCTTCGATCCATGGATGGCGTTGGGCGAGGTCGGCTATCCGCTGAATGACCGCAGCGCCGCCGTGCATGCGTTCCACCATCATTACCGCGGCATGGAGGGCGACACGCTCGATGCACAGGATTTGCGCATCCTGTATGCGTTGACCCGCCAGAGCGAACGGGTCGATGGCTGATTGCCGTCGCTGGATGGCGACCGCGCGTTAAAATCATCAACCCTGCGACAAGGCCTCCAGCATGCTCCAGCTTATCGGTTTCGACGGCGACGACACGCTGTGGCACAGCGAGGGCTACTACCGGCAGGCGAACGAGGAGTTCGCCACGATCGTCGGGCGCTATGTGGACCTGGGCGACCAGCAGGTGCACGACAGCATGCTGGCGACCGAGCAGCGCAACCTCAAGCTATTCGGCTATGGCGCGAAGGGCATGGCGCTGTCGATGGTGGAGACCGCGATTGCAGTCACGGCCGGCCGCATCACGGCAGGCGATATCCATCGACTGATCGAGCTGGGCAAGGATGTGCTACAGCATCCGGTGGAACTGTTGCCCGGCATCCGCGAGGCGGTCGAGGTGGTGGCGCAGCATCACGCGGTGGTGCTGATCACGAAAGGCGACCTGTTCCATCAGGAAAAGAAGGTCGCGCAATCAGGCTTGGCCAAGTTGTTCCGGCGCATCGAGATCGTCTCGGAGAAGAACGCCGATACCTACCGGCGCGTGCTGGCCGAGTTCAAGCTGCAGCCGGCGCAGTTTGCGATGGTCGGCAATTCGCTGCGCTCGGATATCGAGCCGGTGGTGCGCTTGGGCGGCTGGGGCATCCATCTGCCGTATCACGTGACCTGGGCGCATGAGCTGCAGCACGATCTCGGCGAGGACCATTCGCACGTGATCACGGTGGAAGCGCCATCGGCGATTCCCGCGGCGGTGGCGCAGTTGCGCGAGCGGGCGGCTTGAATCGCGCACGCTGCGCGTGACCATGGTGGTTATCACCCATTTCAATCGATTCGGAGCGTTACGCCATGCATGCCTTGTTGTTTGAAAAGTTCGGTGGCCCCGAGGTGCTGCATTGGGGCGAGCAGTCCGACCCGGTTCCCGCACCCGGTCAGGCGTTGGTGCGCATGCGCAGCATCGGGTTGAATTTCGCGGACGTCTATCGTCGTAACGGCAACTATCACTTGGGCGGCACCGCGCCGTGGATACTCGGTTAAGAGGGCGCTGGCGTGATCGAGACCGCGGCGGCGGGCGCTGCACAATTTCCGGTCGGTACGCGGGTCGGCTTTGCCGACATGCCATATGCGAATGCCGAGCTGGTTGCGGTGGATCTGGACAAGCTGATTTCGCTGCCGGATGACATCACGTTCGATACCGCCGCGGCGACCTTGCTGCAAGGCCTGACCGCGCAGTATCTGGTGACCGACAGCTATCGCGTGCGCCGCGGCGATGTGGCGGTGGTGCATGCGGCGGCCGGCGGTGTGGGTCAACTGCTGGTGCAGATGTTGAAGGCACTGGGCGCGGCGGTGCTCGGCGTGGCGTCCAACGCCACCAAGCGCGCGGCGGTGCTGGCGGTCGGCGCGGATGCCGCGTGTGACTACGACGAGTTGCTGGCGCAGACGAAGCAGCTAAGCGCCGGTCGCGGCGCCGATGTGGTCTACGATTCGGTTGGCCGCACGCTCGGTAACAGTCTGGCTGCCGCGCGCATCGGCGGCACGGTGGTGTTCTACGGAATGGCAGCGGGTGATCCCGATCCGGTCGATCCGCGCCTGCTGATGGACCGCTCGTTGACGTTGACCGGTGGCGATTTGTGGAACGTACTGACGAGCGCATCGATCCGGCGCGAGCGGGCGGCCGCGTTGTTCGCACAGATCCGCGCAGGCCAGCTGCAGCCGAACATCGCCGCGCGCTTTGCGCTCAGCGACGGCGCGCAGGCACACGCGTATCTGGAAAGCCGTGAGGCGATCGGCAAGGTGCTGTTGACGCTGTGATTGACGCGGCCCGGCGCATACCGGGCCCACGATCATTCCGGCTCTTTGGCCGGCTTGTCGTCATCGAAACCGGTGTAATCGTCCGGGAAGATCGGCGTGCCGTCGTCTTCCAGTCCCAGCATGTCGGCCAGTGCCTTGGCGGCGGCAGTTTCGGCGATCGTCTTGTCGCGGAAGCTGCGGTTCTCGCAGATCGCGAAATACATCGGGAAGCCGCTCTTGCGCGGGGTCACCGCGAGGTAAGCGGTATAGCGCGAACCCTCGAGCGTGGCGCCGGAGCGGGCAAGGTAATTGTCGAACTCGCGCTCGGCCATCGGTGGTGATCCGCTAGAGGGAAGGCACAGTGTATCGCCTGGCAAGCGTGACGCCGCATCAGCCGGACGAGCTTTCGTCCGCATCCAGCGGCAACACGTCGTGAAAGACGCTGTAGTCGATGATGTTGACGCCGGCATCGTCGACGTGGACGAGATCGGTGTAACGATGGTTCCAGCGCAGGTCCTGATGACTCCAACGCTGGCGCGCCAGCATGGATTGCGAGGTGGTCTCGTCGATGCCTTCGAGGCTCAGCAGGAAGGCCGACTGGGTACTTTCCAGGGTCTCCGGAGTTTCGCCGTAGAGCGGGCTGCTCTCGTCGATCACATGCATCAGGCTCCAGCTCAACATGAAGATCGGATGACGATCGCGCAGCAGTTTCAGGTCGTAGATCTTGCGCAGCTTGAAACCTTCCGGCGAAGTTTCCAGGCGCAGCAAATGCAATTGGGCAGAGGCTTCGGCGATTACATTCTGCCGGGTGTTGGCCGCGCGGACCATCAAGGTCTGCTTGCCGTCGATCATGCGCACGATCGGATGGTCGGTGAAGATGATCTTCGCGCGCGGGCGCGAGAAGCGCGAAAAGATCAGTCCGGTGACCACCGCGATGCAGGCCATGCCGGTGAAGATTTCCACCGTGGCCACGATATGCGCGTAGACGGTCTGCGGATGCATGTCGCCATAGCCGACCGTGGCTAGGGTCTCTACGCTGAAGAAGAATGCACCGGCGAAACCATGCGGATACTGGTTCGCGATGGGTTGCGTGCCGAGCTGATAGATCCCGGCAAAAAAAGTGTTGAGCAGCAAGAAGGCCGTCGCGGCGAGGCCGAAGAATACCGGCCAGCTCACGGTCAGCGCGCGATGATAGATGTCATCCCAGACGCGTCGTGACAGACCCTGGCTGACGAACGGTCGCCCGGCGATGTCGATGATCCGTGGTCGATTCAGGAAGTGCAGCATCTGCCTGGGTGTCTTCGCAAGGAGGGATGCCGCCCGGATTGGGCGGCGGTGCGGATCGATTGTAGCGCGCACGGCATCGGCATCCGGCGCCTCCGGTCTGTGGCAAGCTGGGTCGTCCCTGCTCCGGTAATGCACCCATGCTTACGTCCCTCGACATCTCGTGTCCGTATTGCGGCGAATCCATCGAGATCCTGGTCGATGCATCGGCTGGCGATCAGCACTATATCGAGGACTGCCAGGTATGCTGCCGACCGATCTCGCTGAGCATCCAGGTCGATGCGGACGGCGAGCCTCAGGTAAGCGCAACATCCGAAAACGAGGCCTGAGCGGAGTGGTCTCATTCATGCGACTGGTTTGTCTGGTGCTGCCGCGATGACCGGCGTCGATCGGCCGTTGCCGCGTATCGTGCTGGATACCAATGTATGTCTGGATATGTTCGTGTTCCGCGATCCCATGTGCTCGCACCTGCTGGCGGCAATGCAAAGTGGGGCAGTGCAGGCGGTAACGCGCGACGACTGCCGCGAGGAGTGGCACCGGGTGCTGCATTACCCGCAACTGCCGATCGATGACCAGCTTCGTCCGGTGGTCAGCGCGGCTTTCGACGCGTTGATACGATTGTTGCCATCCGAGGCATCGATGGTGGGCAAGGACGATATTCCGCTGCCACGTTGCGCCGATCCGGATGACCAGAAGTTTCTGGAGCTGACGCTGGCGTCGGGAGCCCGCTGGCTGCTCAGCAAGGACAAGGAATTACTGAAGCTGGATCGCCGCACCCGCAGCGCCGGGCTGTTTTCGATCCGGCTGCCGCAGCTGTGGTCGATTGCCGAGGCACGATCGCACGGAGCACCCGAGCCGGGGTGACCGGCAGCGTCAGTCCCGCCGCAGCTCACTCGCTTCGGTAATCGTGATGCCCTGCGCCAGCAGCGTGGTGCGGGTTGCCGCATCCGTGTCGGGCGTCACCGGGCGGCTGAGATCCCACAGCAGACTGGTGCGAAAGCCGAGTTCCAGCGCGTCCTGCGCCGTCCACAGCACACAGACGTCGCGTGCCAGGCCGCATACGTAGACTTCGTCGACATCACGTTCGCGCAACCAGTCGGCCAGACCGGTGCCAGGACGCAAGCCCGCCGGGCCGTGGTTCTCACGAAAGCCGCTGTAGGAGTCCACACCGGGATCGCTGCCCTTGCGGATCACCGCATCCAGCGCCGACCAGTCGATGCCCCCGTGCAGCTCAGCGCCTGGTGAGTCGTGTACACAGTGATCTGGCCACAGCGTCTGCGGCTGGCCGTACAGATCGATCTGTTCGAACGGCTTGCTGCCGCGATGCGAGCTGGCAAACGAGACATGACCGCGTGGGTGCCAGTCCTGGGTCGCCACCACATGGCGGAACATGCGCGAGCGCAGCAGTCGGTCGATGTCCGGCACGATCGCATCGCCTTCGTGGCAGGCCAGCGTGCCATCGGGCATGAAGTCGGGCTGGACATCGACAACGACCAGGGCGGTGTGGGGTGAAATGAGATGGCTCATGCCTGGAGTTCAAAGCGGAGATGACGCCAGAGTCTAGCGCGGACATATCGTCGGCTGGCGCACACGCAACTGCAGGCATAATGCATGGGCAATCACATACGGAAACCGCAGCACCATGCATTACAACCAGGACTGGATGGGCTACGGCTTCGTCGGTGGCCTTGAGGCCGGCGTGATCTCGGCATTGGCGGGGCTGCTGCTGTTCGTTGTGTTCCACTGGGCCGGGCGGCGCAACGGCTGGAGCTTTGCTCCGCAGGTCGGCTGGTCGCTCCTGTTGGCCACACTACTCACGGCCAGTGGTGACCTGTCGGACCTGTTCTATTTCAACTACGCACCATTGCAGTCGGTACCGCTGCTCAAGTTGAAGCTGGCGCAGGTGCATGATCCGGACAGCATCGGCCTGCGCGTGGTGTGCGAGTTGCTGGGGATAGCACTAGGCATCTATCTGGGCTGGGTGCTGTGCAACGTCAGCAGGAACCGGGACTCCAGCAACCTCGACAAATAGGGCCGTGGGAAGCTGGCTTCAGCGTGGCGTGGAAGCCATCGCCAGCCGATGCGAGAACATCCATGGCCACAGTTCGGCGGTGGCATAAGCCATCGGCCAGGAGCCGTGTCCGACACCGGGGAACTCGGTGTAACGGACATCGTCGCCACGCGCCTGCAGCGCAGCGTGCATGCGGTGCGATTCTTCCGGTGGCACCACATCGTCAATGGCGCCGTTGAAGATCCACACCGGCAGCTTGCCGATGTGCGCGGCAACCCAGGTATGCGGGTCGGTGGTATTGGCGGGGATGCCTTGTACGTGCAACGGATCGCCGTCGTTGGGATGGCCGATACCGCCGCAGATGATCGCAGCGCGATCTGCCATGCACCATAGCCGCCCATCGACAGGCCGGTGAGGTAGAGCCGCCGGCGGTCGCCGTGCCAGGCCTTGATGCTGTCGTCCAGCGCCTTGAGCGCCATCTGCTCGGTCTCGCCATTCCAGCCGCCAGCGTTGGGCGCCTGCGGGATCACCACCACGGCGCGGAAATCCTGGCCGTGATCCTTGAGCCATGGCGGCAGACCTTGGCTGAGCTGGCTGTGGTTGTCGCTGCCGCTCTCACCGCTGCCGTGCAGGAACAGCACCACCGGCCATGCGCGTGCAGCTGTCCAGCTATCCGGAACGAACACCTGATAGCGATAGGTCTTGCCGTGCAGATCCAGCGACTGCTCGACGAACCGCTGCGAACCGCTGGCGTGAATCGCGACGCTGGCGATCATCAGGCAGAGCAGGAGGGTCAGGCGACGCATGGGGGCATTCCTCGGCAGGTGCTTCAGCTCATGATGATGCGAGCGACGTGGTGACTCGGCATTGCCTACAACAACGGATCGAACAGTCGGGCCACATGCATCGCCACCCGGCGCAGGTACGGTGCGTCGCGGTATTCGCGCTCGTCGATCGCACGGGCGCGGCTGAAATCTGCCGTCAGCATCGTCGCCACTTCACTGGCAAACGCGCGGTCGACGACCAGTGCGCTGACCTCGAAGTTGAGCCGGAACGAACGGCTGTCCAGGTTCATGCTGCCGATCGCGGCACTGTCGTTATCGATCAACAGCGCCTTCTGGTGCAGGAAGCCGGGCTGATAGCGGAACATGCGGATGCCGGCACGCAAGGCATCATGGGCGTGCAGGGTGGTGGCGAGGAACACAGTGTGGTGATCGGGTCGTGCCGGGATCAACACGCGTACGTCGACGCCGCGCAGCACGGCCAGCCGCAGTGCCGCCAGCACCGCATGGTCGGGCACGAAGTAGGGCGTGCTCAGCCACAGGCGCTCGCGCGCCGCGTTGATTGCCGCGGTGAAGAACAGTGAGCAGGTTTCCTGCGGGTCGGCTGGGCCGCTGGCGACGATCAGCGCGTTGGCATCGCCATCGCAGGGTGGCGACGGCAGCAGCGGCGGCGGCGCCCCGGTGATCCACTGCCAGTCTTCGGCAAACAGCTGCTGCAGGTCGGCCACCGCCGGCCCCTGCAGCTCCAGATGGGTATCGCGCCACGGTGCTAGTGGCGGCTTCAGGCCCAGGTATTCGTCGCCGACGTTGAGGCCGCCGACGTAGGCATAGGTGCCGTCGACCACCACGATCTTGCGGTGATTGCGGAAATTCAGCTGGAAGCGGTTGCGCCAGCGACGGGTGGCGAACGGATGGATCGCCACGCCGCCGGCGCGCAGCGTGTCGACATAATGCCCGGGCAGGTCATGGCTGCCGACGCCATCGAACAGCACGCACACGCGCACGCCGGCCGCCGCGCGCTGCAGCAACAGTTGCTGCACGCGCCGGCCCAGGTGGTCGTCGTGGAAGATGAAAAACTGCACCAGCAGGCAGTGTTCGGCGGCCGCCATCGCAGCCAGCATGGCGTCGAACGCGGCCTCGCCATCGATCAGCAGGCGCAGCCGATGGCGGCCGCGAAATGGGCGACCCTGCAACGCACTGACTGCGGCGAAGCGGGCGCAGCCGGCGGCACTGGCGTTCTCGTCGACGTTGGCTTGCGACGATGACGGCAGGCGTGCCTGGTGCTGCGTGAGATAGCCACGGAAGCGGGTAGAGCCGAGATACAGGTATGGCAGCAGGGTGACATAAGGCAGCAGCAGCAGGCCGAGTGCCCAGCCGATCGCGCCCTGCGGGGTGCGCGTATGCATCACCGCATGCATCGCCGCGAAAATGCCCAGCAAGTGCAGCAGCAGGATGCTGGCGGTGAGCACACTGACGGTCATGGCAGGCCTTGCAAGCCGGCTAGTCGCCCAGTAACTGATCGGCGAGGTTGCGGGCCTGCTGGCGGATCTCCGGCATGGCAGTGGATTCCCACAGCGTACCGCGGAGCAGGGTGCCGATGGCAAACAGGTTCGGCCAGCTGGCGCCGTTATGGCGCAGACGGCCCGTGGTATCGGCCTGCGCACCGAGACCGAGTGGATCCGCCGTGATGTGTGCGTTGGTCAGCAACTGCTGTACCAGAGGGTGGTGGGTGCGACGCACGTCGGTGTTCAGGCCGACGGTCTGGATCACCAGGTCGGCATGCAGCGTGTGCGTCTCGCCCGCATGGGTCAGAGTCAGCTGCACGGCATCGTCGACGAGCTGTACCGATTGCACGCGGCCGCACTGGCGCTGCAGTCGACCGCGCTGTTCCAGTGCAGCGATCGACTCGAATGCCTGCGGTGGCATGCGATGCCTGGCGCGCTCCCAGGCCCAGCGTGCATGACGAAGGAAACGCGCGCGTTGCTCCAGCGGCAGTTCGCGCCACAGGCCCGACGTATGCGGGCGCAGGCTGTCGATGACCGGGCGCCAGTCGGTCTCCTGTGCGCAGGCTTCGCGCAGCAGGTGCAGCCAGCGATGGATTTCCGGGGCATCGTGCATCGAGGTGATCAGCTCGGCACTGTCATCGGCTGGTGCCGCGGCCTTGTGCAGGTGTGCCTCGGGCAGCAGGCCGTGGCGGGAGACCGCGATGAATTCGGTCTGCGGCCATTGCGCGGCAAGCTCCAGCAGCACATCGACGGCGGTCAGCCCCAGCCCGATCAGCACCACCTTGCGCGGCGGCGGCTTGATGCTCGCAGTGCTGGCCAGCAGCTGCCACGGATCCACCACATAGCGTCCGCTGGCCAATGCGGCGGCGCTGACGCCGTTGAGCGGTCGTGGCGGCAGCGCGCCCAGCGCCAGTACCGCGGCATCGGCGCGGTGGCTCTCCTCGCCGTGGATCAGCGTGACGCCGTCATGTTCGGGCACCAGTGCGTCGACGGTGAACGGAATGATGTTGACGTCATGACCGTGGGCCTTGCCCTGCTGCAGCGCGCGTGCCACTTCGGCTTCGAGATAGTCGCCATAGCGGCGGCGCGGCAGGAAGTCGGTACCGGCAATCGCCGGATCATCGTGCTGCACGAAATCCAGAAAGCCGCGCGGCTTGCCGGCGAACATGCTCATCGATGCCGCCCGCACATTCAGCAGATGGCGATCCGAGGTGGTGCCATAGGCAACGCCGCGTGCCGGCGTGCCGGTGCCGCCGGTATACCAGTCCAGATGCAGCGGCTGCGGCGGCCGGCGCTCCAGCAGCTCACCCAGCAAGGTGGCTGCCGCGGCACCGCCGCCGATGATGGCGACCCGTCGAAACATGGAATTCCCTGTGCGTGTGGTGTCGTGCGATCAGCCGTACAGGCGGCCGGCGATGCTGCTGCGCTGTGGCTGGGCGATCCAGCCACCGGCGGGACCGGCCTGCTCGTAGGCGAAGAATTGCGCCAGATCACCGCCGTAGACATGCAGCGTGAGCGCCGTATCGTGCTTCGACAGGTTGCGGCAGCGGTGTACGTGGTTTTCGTCGCCTTCAAACCAGGTGCCGTCGCCTGGGCCGAGCCAGTCGCGGCCCAGCATGCGCAGGTCGCTGGAAGCGGGATCGCGTGTGTAGGACTGCACTTCCAGTGCGCCGGCAAGCGCCACTTCCAGTCCCCACAGGCCGGCATGATCGTGTACGGGAGTGAGATGGTTCGGTGGCCATGCCATCACCAGCACGCTGAGCGCCGGCTTGCTGCGCTCGGCCAGCAGCCAGCGTTCGAAGCCGCGCTGACGCGCACGCAAGGGAGCCAGACGGTTGGCCAGCGTCGGTGCATGCTGGTGCACGACACGGCCCAGCTCACGTGCCATTGAGGCCAGATCCGGTTGCTCGGTGCTGCCGTACTCGAGCGCGATGTCGCGCAGGGTTTTCAGGGTGCGGCTGTGCTTGCCCATACATGAAGCTCGACAGGGTAACTGGGCGTCAGTGGAGCATGCCAGTCGTTAAAGACGCGTAAGCCGAAAACAAGTTTTAGCCATGACTTATGCACCATGCGCATGGCGCGTATGGCGTCCATGCTGGGCCTGTGCCGGCGGCTCTGGATCGTTTCATGGTGGCGGTTCAGGGCGGCCGCGCGCATGGCTGCGGCGCGCCATTGCAAGATCGGCGCGCAAGGACATGGCTCCTGGTTGCCGTGGAATGGCCCGGTCGGCATCTATGGCCGGCCGGGCCTTCCGCTCAAGCTATTCCTGGTTCAGGGCGAAGCTCACCGGCACCCGCGCCCACGCGCGCACCGCCTGACCATTCGCCATCGCTGGCTGGAAACGCCAGCCAGCCAGCACCTGCTCGCGCGCACTGCGGTCAAGCAGGGCATAGCCGCTGCCGTGCTCCACCACGACATCCACCGGTTTGCCGGCCTCATCCACCAGCACGCGCAGCAGCACGGTGCCCTGCATGTGCTGGCGCAAGGCCTGGACCGGGAACTGCAGTGGCGCCGAGCGATAAGCCAGGCTGGCCTCGATCGGCATGGCTGTCGAGGAGGGGGCGTGGGTGGCACTAGGCGGGGTCAGTGTGGGCGTGCTGGTCAACGGCACGGTGAGCTGACCTTCCGTACTCGGCGTTACCACGGGTGGCGTGGTGAGCGGCAGCGGCCGTAGGTGCGTCTGCACCGGTGTCGGCGGATGCGGCAGCGGCTTCAGCTCGATCATCGGCGGTGGCGGCAACTTTGCCGGTGGGTCGATGAAACGGATCAGCGCCACTGGAGCAAGCGAGTGAGCCACGGAGAGCTGATCCGGCGTAATCGGTCGCGAGGCGATCACGATGACGGCAAGGTTAAGTGCAATGGCCACGCTGAGGGCGGCGATGCGTGCACTGTCGGGGTGTTGGCGACGGGCGACGGCCAGGCTTGCGGACGACATAAGCGACCTCCTGACGGCAGTTTGGGATATTGCGTCCGTCACGCTGCACACAGGCAGGGGGATCGTGCGGCCGCGACTGCAGCGTATGCCTGTCGCGCGTCGTTGCGCAAGTGGACGGCTGGACGTCCATATCCGGTTGACGTCAGGCACGACTTTTGCGGGAAAGACGTTCAGCCCGGCAAAAAAATGCCCCGCAGGGAGGCGGGGCGGAACGCGGATGACAGGGGGATAGATTGCACCCGCAGCAGCAGCTTTGCCGCATGAACGTGCAATTAGGGTGAAGGCGGTCTCCCACGGGATCGCCCATTGGGCCGATTGTCCCGCGCGCTTCGATAGGCAAGCGCGGGCGCGCCGGTTAAGGTACGGCGAGGTGCCGCGCGGCGCCTTCCGTCCAGCCAGGAGCAATCCATGTCCGCCACATCCGGTGCGGCGATCCCGCGTTACAGTTTCGGTGACGAGCTTGCCAGCAGTGTCATCCACGGCGTCGGCATCGTGCTCAGCATCGCCGGGCTGGCCACGCTGGTGGCCTTTGCAGCACAGCACGGCAATGCATTGGCGGTGACCGCCTGCGCGGTGTTCGGCACCTCGTTGGTGCTGTTGTACACCGCCTCCACGCTGTACCACTCGATTTCCGTGGCTGCCGCCAAGCCGGCATTGCGCGCGTTCGATCACATCGCCATCTATGTGCTGATCGCCGGCACCTATACCCCGTTCACCCTGATCGCGCTGCCTAGTCCCTGGGGCTGGAGCCTGTTCGCCGCGGTGTGGACGCTGGCGCTGGCCGGCAGTGCGCTGGAGCTGGGTCTGCTCAAGCGTTATCACAAACTGGCCGTGTTGCTGTACGTGGGCATGGGCTGGATCGGCATGATCGCGTTCAAGCCGCTCAGCGAACATCTGCAGACCGGCGGCATGTTGCTGCTGATCGGCGGTGGTGTGGCCTATACGCTGGGTGTGCCGTTCTATCTGTGGCGCCGGCTGCCATATCACCACGCGCTGTGGCATGTGTTCGTGCTGACCGGCAGCGTGCTGCATTTCCTCGCCGTGTTGCTGTATGTGATCCCCGACGCAGCTGCGTGACCATGCCGGCTGCGCTGGACGCCATGCGCCGCGAGCTCGAGGACGCGGCTAACCATCTGGGCAAGCCACATGACTTGCGCTTCAAGCCAATGTTTGGCGGTCTGATGGCGTACTTCGATGAGAAGCCGTGTGCGTGGCTGACGATTGGCGAACTGGCCTTGAAACTCGCGCCGGTCGATCAGCCAGCGTTGCTGGCACTCGATGGGGCGACACGGCTGATTGCCAAACCGGGCGCGGCGCCGAGCCGGCACTACATCATCGTGCCCGCGGCGGTACGCCGTGATACCGCGCAATTCGCTGGATGGCTGGCGAAGAGCGCTGCGCACGCAGTGTCCGGAACCCGAGCCAGGTCACGCCGCTGAGTCTCGCTCAGCCGATCAGCATGGCCAGCCCGAACAGGCCGACCATCACGAACGAGAGCACCAGCTTGATCAGGGTGCCGAACAGCAGACCGAGCCAGGTGCCAATCCCGACATGCGCCGAGCGCAGCACGCTGGTGCCGGAGGCCAGTTCGCCGGCGAGTGCGCCGAGGAACGGCCCGAACAGCAGCCCGGGAATGCCGAAGAACATCCCGATCAGGGTGCCGGCACTGGCGCCCCACAAAGCCAGCTTGCTGGCGCCGACGCGCTTGGCGCCGAGCGTGCTGGCGATGAAGTCGACGATCACGCCGAGCGTACCCAGCGCGCCGATGATCAGCAGCCACCACAGACCGAGATGCCGGTAACTGTCCACCGCGGCGACCAGCCAGATGCCGCCGAAGATCATCGGGATGCCTGGCAGCGACGGCAGCACGGCACCCGCCAGACCCGCGACGATCAGCAGCGCGGCAAGTGCGTACAAGGCGATGTCCATCAGCGGGATCCTTGTCGCCGGGATGATCCGGCCATGACCGGCAGCATTTCAGGAGTTCGCAGGTCGCGCCAGTCCATGCCTGCCGGTGCCGTGCTGCTCACTTCTCGACGAAGGCCCGCTCGATCACGTAATCGCCCGGCTCGCGCGTGCGCGGCGAGGCCTGGAAGCCGCGGCCATCGAGCAGGGCGCAGAGGTCATCAAGCATCACTGGGCTGCCGCATAGCATCACGCGATCGGTCTCGGGGTCCAGCGGCGGCAGGCCGGTGACGCCACTCATCACGCCGTCGACGATCGCATCGGTGATGCGGCCGCGGTTGCGGAACGGTTCACGCGTCACGCTGGGGTAGTAGATCAGTTTCTCGCGCACCAGCTCGCCTAGGTATTCGTGCTGCGGCAACTCGTGTTCCAGATAGTCGGCGTAGGCGAGGTCGTTGATATGGCGCACGCCGTGGGCCAGTACGATCTTGTCGAAACGCTCATAAGTGTCCGGATCGCGAATGATGCTCATGAACGGAGCGAGGCCGGTACCGGTGCCGAGCAGGTACAGATGTTTGCCGGGCTTGAGATCGTTCAGCACCAGGGTGCCGGTGGGCTTGCGCGTGACGATCAGCGGATCGCCGGGCTGCAGGTGCTGCAGGCGTGAGGTGAGCGGACCGTTGGCGACCTTGATCGAGAAAAATTCGAGGTGATCTTCCCAGCTCGCGCTGGCGATCGAGTACGCGCGCATCAGCGGCCGTCCGTCCGTCTCCAGCCCGATCATCACGAACTGCCCGCTGTCGAAACGGAAGCCGGGATCACGCGTGGTACGGAAGCTGAAAAGCGTGTCGTTCCAGTGCTGCACGTCGATCACGTGTTCGGTCGCGAATGCCACCATGATGGGTTGTCTCGTGTGATTGCCGCCGGGTATCGGGGGTTTCGCGCCAAGCCATCCGGAAGGCCGGACGCAGGGACTCGCGGGGAAGGCGGCTTTGCCGCGGTGCCTTGCGAGCGCCGAGATGAGCGCGGCGACACCGATCAAGGATACGCGAGCGGGCCGCGCGGCGCCTGTGCCGACCGCCTCAAGGCGAGCTGGACGCCGCTAGCCACTACAATGGCGGCATGTCGAGTCTGCATTCTCCACGAGTCACCTCCCTCCTTGTCGATGACTGGCGCGTCTGCATCGCCCCGATGATGGACTGGACCGATCGGCACTGCCGCTACTTCCATCGGCTGCTGTCGCCGCGCGCGCGGCTGTATACCGAGATGGTGACGAGCGCGGCGCTGGTGCGTGGCAAGCAGCTGCGTCTGCTGGAACATAGCCAGCAGGAGCACCCGGTCGCCTTGCAGCTGGGCGGCAGTGATCCGCACGAGCTGGCGCAGGCTGCGCGCTTCGGTGCCGAGGCCGGCTATGACGAAATCAATCTCAATGTGGGTTGCCCGTCCGATCGGGTGCAGTCGGGCCGCTTCGGCGCCTGCCTGATGCGCGAACCGGCGCTGGTCGGCGATTGCGTGAAGGCGATGCGCGATGCAGTGGCGGTTCCGGTGACGGTGAAATGCCGCATCGGCGTCGATGATCAGGACGACTACGCCGGGCTGCAGCATTTCACCGAGACGATGCTGGAAGCCGGCGTCGGGGTGCTGGTGGTGCATGCGCGCAAGGCCTGGCTGCAGGGGTTGTCGCCAAAAGAGAATCGCGAGATCCCGCCGCTGGACTACGAACGGGTATACCGGCTCAAGCGTGAGTTCCCGCAACTGGTGGTGGTGATCAACGGCGGTATCGCCACGGTGACCGAGGTGCAGGCGCACCTGGCGCAGCTGGACGGTGTGATGCTGGGTCGCGCGGCGTATCACGATCCGTTTCTGCTGGCGCAGGTCGAGGCGGCGCTGTATGGCGAACCCCTACCGCAACGCGCTGACGTGCTGCGCCACCTGCAACCCTATGTGGAGGCCGAGCTGGCGCGCGGCACCGCGCTGAAGCACATCAGCCGGCATCTGCTGGGCTTGTACCAGGGTGAGCCGGGAGCGCGGGCGTTCCGACGCACGCTCAGCGAAGGCGCGCATCTGCCCGGTGCTGGCTGGGCGTTGCTCGAACAGGCGCAGGTGCCATGTTCGGTGGCGGCGTGACAGCTGGCGGCCGTCCGGTCAGTATTCAGCCGTGATTACCTACGCTAGCGCACCGGCGAGTGCCGGGCGGAATCAACGCGCATGACCATGAACAAAAGTTTCATCCTGACTCTGTTGGCATCACTGTGCCTCGGTGGCACTGCTGTGGCCTCGGCGCAGGTGCTGACCATGGATCAGGCAGTATTCAAGGTGAAGCAGGAAACCGGTGGCAAGGTGCTGTCGGCCGAGCAGCGCGGAGTCGGACGTCGGCAGGAGTACCGCATCAAGGTGCTCACGCCGGAGGGGCATGTGCGGGTAATGGCGGTTTCCTCCGATGCGAGCAAGAATCCAGCTTCCAGTCAGTCAACC